>Ga0078972_1001033_pt1 | contig 110909 bp, 105 predicted proteins | sample YelNatPaOPGAMG01_FD_67568 | JGI IMG/M metagenome (GOLD analysis project Ga0078972, IMG submission 67568) | Hot spring thermophilic microbial communities from Obsidian Pool, Yellowstone National Park, USA - OP-RAMG-01 (SPADES assembly) (version 2) | ecosystem: Environmental > Aquatic > Thermal... | reverse complement strand
GCCCCGGTGGTTTTGGTGGTCAGCAGCAGGGTGAGCTGCGCATCATGCAGCTTGCCGAGGTCCGCGGTTTTCGGCAGCGCGACATACAGGAACCCGGCCTGCAACGAGCCCGGCTGTAGCGTGATCTTGCTGGGCAGCGCGTGGTAATTGATATCACGGCCGAACGGCGTCGCTTCTGGCGCTGGCTGATCGAACGGGCTCGGCAGTACCCAGACCAGGGAGCCGAGGCCGAGGGTGACGAACGTGAAGAGTAAGATGGCGGTATTATAGATATCGTTTTCGATGCGGATATAGGGATTACCCGCTCCCCAGGCGATATCATAGGCCTGATGGGGCGAAATAATGGGATAGACATTTCCCGAGTTTGTTATATATCCAGAATTGAAAGTCAGTTCATTGATGTTCTGACCATCATAGGCGATCGCCACCCTGACAGTGGCGATATGGGCACGCCAGAACCACTTCCCGTGTTTAGGAAAGATCTTCTTGAGGGAATCTTTCTGATTATAGAAAAAAGCCGCGATTTTTATATTGGTATCGGGAATTTGATAGGCATCTGGAGATTGGTCAGGTCGGGTTATGGGAAGGATCTCTGGTGAATAGGGTGGGGAGCAGGAATCGAGCAGAACCACCATGCCCAACGAAAGCGCGGTGGCGCGCAACAGACTTATCGTGGGGCCTGGGGCGGCGGCGTTTGGCACTGTCTTTCTCCTTATCTCAAGCGCGGATAGCGAGCCGATTTGCCAATCGGGGGCGAATAAACACCGGAGGCCGTTTGAGCGCGCGGCGTATGATGCCGCTGCCCTGACCGAAACGCTCAGCGCACGGCGGGAGCTGCCACGGGCAGATTAAAAGTGACCACGTGGGAGGCGAGGGTCGGCGTCTTGGTGACGAAATGCAGCACCATCTGGGCGCCGGCGAGTTTGGTCATATCGACCGATTTCGGCAGGTGAAAAAACAAAAAGCCGCTGCGGAAGGTGCCCGGCTGGAGGGCGATATTGCTGGTTAGCGCCTTGTAGTTGAGATCGCGGCCAAACGGCGTGGTGTCCGGCGCGGGCTGGGCGAAGGGCGTCGGCAGCACCCAGATCACCGAGCCCAAACCGAGGGTGAGGACCGTGAAGCCGAGCACGGCGGCGTTGAACAAATCCTCTTTCAAGGGAGAAAGCGGGTTGGCGGCCGGCCAGGCGACGTCATAGGTCTCCTTGGGCGAGATCGCTGGGTAGTATTTGCCACCGAAAGAGACATAGGCGGAATCGATGAGCAGGTCGGTGGCGTTCTTCTCGTCCGACGAGAGGGTGAGTTGCACCATCACCACCCGGCCGCGCCAGAGCCCGTGCTTGCCGCTGAACTCCTCGTGAATGGCGCCCGGGGTATTGTAGAATAGCGCCGACATGCGGATTTCGGTGCCGGGAACCACGGCAAGATCGGGCGCGGTATCGGGCGGCGCCATTTCGATCGGCTTGGGCGAATAGGGCGGGCCGCAGGAATCTAGCAAGAACAGGACGCCCAAGGAAAGTGCCGTGGCGCGCCAGCGGCGCGGAAGCGACATGCTCAAAATTTTTCTCCTCTTCCTTTACGACAGGCGCCAAGTCCCTGACAAATCAGGGAAAGCCGTGAGGCGCCGCTCGTTTCCGCCGGCCCGCGCAGGGCCGGGAATCGGCATTCGAGATCCGCCGGGAAAATAGGCGGATGGGCGGGGCGGGATGCGCTGTCGCCGCCCTCTGCCCCCACATCCAACGCCGGGTGGGATGTTTTTGATATGTGGTTTTTGCATGGTTGCGCAAATGACAAGCCCGTGCGCGCCCCCTCGCCGGTTCCTCCCCCCTTGCCTTCGCGGCCAGATGCGCTATTCCCGCCCGCCGGCCGGGAGGAAAACGCTTGCACGCCCTGATCGAAATTGCGGGTCTGACCAAACGCTTCGGCGGCTTCACCGCCGTTGATGGCGTGAGCTTCACGCTCGCGCGGGGCGAGGTGCTGGGGTTTCTCGGACCCAATGGCGCGGGCAAATCGACAACGATGAAAATGCTCGCGGGCTTCGTCACGCCGACCAGCGGCAGCGCCCATATCAACGGCCACGACGTGCAAAACGACGCCGTCGCCGCGCGTCGGGATCTGGGTTTTCTCCCCGAGGGCGCGCCGGTCTATCCCGAGATGACGGTCGCCGGGTTCCTTCGCTTCATCGCCCGGGTGCGCGGCTATCATGGCGGGGAGGCGCGCGATCGGGTTGATCAGGCGCTCGCCCTGGCAACCCTCGATGGCGTGCGGCACCTTCCGGTGGAAACCCTCTCGAAAGGCTTCAAGCGCCGTGTCGGCCTCGCCCAGGCGTTGCTCCACGACCCGCCGGTCCTGGTGCTCGACGAGCCCACCGACGGGCTCGATCCCAACCAGAAATTCGAGGTGCGCGCCCTGATCACGCGCATGGCACCCGACAAGGCGATCATCATCAGCACCCACATCCTCGAAGAGGTCGAAGCCGTGTGCTCACGCGCCATGATCATCGCCGCCGGGCGCGTCGTCGCCGATGCCACGCCCGGCGAGCTGGCGCGTCGCCACCCCTCCGGCCGGCTGGAAGAAGTGTTTCGCGCCCTCACCCGCCCAGCGGCGGAGGCGGCCTGAATGCGCGCCACGCTGGCTATCGCCTGGCGCGAATTCGCGGGGTATTTCGCAACCCCGGTTGCCTGGGTGTTCATCGTCATCTTTCTCGCCCTGCAAGGCACGCTGACCTTCAGCGTCGGCGGTTTTTTCGAGCGTGATCAGGCCGATCTGCTGCCCTTCTTCCAGTTCCTCCCCTGGGTGTTCGTGCTGCTGGTGCCGGCCATCACCATGCGGCTCTGGGCCGAGGAGCGCCGGCTCGGCACCATCGAGTTGCTGCTCACGCTGCCGGTGAGCCAGGGACAGGCGGTGGTCGGAAAATTTCTCGCCGCCTGGGCCTTCACGGTGATCGCGCTGGCGCTCACTTTCCCCTTCGTCATCACTGTGAATGTATTGGGCAGCCCCGATAACGGCATGATCGCCGCCGGCTATATCGGGGCCGTGCTGATCGCCGGGTGTTTCCTGGCGCTCGGTGCCGCGGCCTCGGCGCTCACCAAGAACCAGGTCATCGCCTTCGTCCTCGGCGTCGCGCTGTCTTTCATTTTCGCTGCCAGCGCCTTCCCGGTGGTGACGGATTTCCTCAGCCATAACCTCCCGGTGCTCGCCACCATCGCGCGTAAGCTCTCCCTGGTCGATCGCTTCGAGACTTTCACCCGCGGCCTGATCGCCGCGCGCGATGTGATCTATCTCGTCTCCTTCATGGTGTTCTGGCTGGTCGCCAACACCGTGATCCTCGAACATCGGAAGGCCGATTGAGCATGCCACGCGTGACTGCCTCGGCCCTCGGCCTGATCGGCCTCGCGGCTCTCCTGATCGGGATCAACATGCTGGCCGACAGCCGCCTCGCCGAGGCCCAGCTCGACCTCACTGCCGGCCATATCTACACCCTCTCGCCGGGCACACGCGAGGTGCTGAGCGGGCTGAAACAGCCGATCACGCTGCGGCTCTTCTATTCGCGCGAACTCGGGGCGCGGGCGCCGTTTTATGATGGCTACCATCAGCGCGTGGAAGAAATGCTGGCGCAATATGTCCGCCTCTCCCACGGCATGGTGCGGCTGGAGAGTTTCGATCCAGAGCCCTTCAGCGAGGCCGAGGACCGGGCGTTGAGCTTCGGCCTCCAGGCGGTGCCGGTCGACCAAAGCGGTTCCCAGGTGTTTTTCGGCCTCGCCGGGACCAATCTGCTCGATGACGAGCGGGTTATTCCGTTCTTTCAGCAGGCGCGCGAGCGTTTCCTCGAATATGACCTGACGCGGCTGGTTTTTGAATTGTCGAACCCGAAACGCGCGGTGGTCGGGTTGATGTCGGCGCTACCGGTCGATGGCGATCCGCGGGCGATGATGATGAGCCAGGGGCGCGGGCGGGCCGGGCAGCCCTGGATGGCGATGACGCTGCTGCGCCAGAGCTTCGCCGTGCGCTCCGTGCCGCTCACCACCTGGAGCATCGATCCTGAGATCTCGGTTTTGCTCGTGGTGCAACCACAGCATTTGCCGGAGCCGACGGAGTACGCCATCGACCAGTTCGTCATGCGCGGCGGGCGATTGTTGCTGCTGGTCGACCCGCGCAGCACCATGGAGGCTGATACTCCCGGCCCCAACGGCATGCCGGCGACCGATACTGCTTCCGATCTCCATCGCCTGCTCGATGCCTGGGGCGTCGCCTACGATCCGAAGCAGGTGGTGGGCGATCTCACCGGCGCTTGGCGGGTGCGCGCCAGCCCCGGCGATCGCATGACCGTCACCGACTATGTGCCCTGGTTCAATATCCGCGACGGCATCAACCACGACGACCCGGCGACCGCTGATCTGGCGCAGGTGACGGTGGCCGATCCCGGCTATATCGCGCTCAAGCCGGGGGCCACGGTGAGCTTCACACCGCTTCTGACCTCGAGCCCGCGCTCCGGGCTGATCGCGGCCGAGACGCTGGCGATCGACCCCGATCCCGCCGCCATCCTCGCCGCCTTCAAGCCCGAGGGCGGGCCGCGGGTGGTCGCCGCGCGCGTCCACGGGATGCTGAAATCGGCGTTTTCCGGCCCGCCCGCACCAGCCGCGGGGCAGACCCGCCCCGCCGATCTCGCTCCCTTCAAGGATCATACTGAAAAGCCGGCCAATCTCGTGATCATCGCCGATAGCGACATCATGGCGGATCGCTTCTGGGTCCGGGTTAAGGATTTCTTCGGCCAGGAAGACGCCGAGCCGTTCAGTGACAATGGCCCGTTCCTCGCCAATCTCGCGGGCACGCTGGCCGGGGGGGATGCGCTGATCGGGCTCCGCGCGCGCGGCTCGGCGGACCGTCCCTTCACCCTGGTCGATGACATGCAGCGCCGCGCCGAAGCGCAGTTCCGCCGCACCGAGCAGAACCTGCAAAAGCATCTCGAGGAGACCGAGAAGAATCTAGCAAACCTCCGCGAAGGCGCCGGCCAGTCGGGCGCCGGCCAGGCGGTGGTGACTGCCGAGCAGCGTGAGGCGATTGACGCTGCTAACCGTGAGATCGTCACCACCCGCCAGCAGCTTCGCGCCGTGCAGCTCGCGCTCAAGGAGGATATCGACGCCCTGGATCAGCTCCTCCGCCTGTTCGATATCGTGCTGGTGCCGGCGATCCTGACGCTGATCGCGATCGGGCTTGGCATCCTGCGCCATCGCCGGCGTGGCCGGGCGCGGACGTGAGGAGCCCCGCGCCATGAAACCCCGCACTGCGTTTATTCTCCTCCTGCTCGGCACCGCCTCGCTTGGCCTCGGCTGGTACGCCGGCATCGCCCGCGACACCATGGGCGAGGTCGCGGCCAGCGCCGCAACCTTGGCCTTCCCCGATTTTGCCGCGCGCATGGAGGCCGCCCAGCGCCTTAAAATCGCCGATCACAGCAAAACCCTCGTGCTGGTCCGCGCGGCCGATCGCTGGCTGCTCGCCGAACACGGCAATTTCCCAGCCCTCGCGCCCCGCGTGCATACGCTGCTCGCCGGGCTCGCCGAGCTCAAACTCGTGGAAAAACGCACCGCTGATCCGGCGGAATTCGCCCGCCTCGGCGTGGATGACCCGAAAGACGCGAAATCGGAGGCCAGAGAGGTTCGCGTGCTCGACGCCAAGGGCGCGGCACTCGCCGCAATCATCCTCGGCCATACCCGGCCGAACCCGGAAAATGGCGGCGCCGCCCAGGTTTTCGTCCGCCGCGTCGGGGAAAACCAGGTCTGGCTCGCCGAGGGCGCGGTCGAGGCGGATCCCGATCTTTCCGGCTGGATCGATCACCAGATCATCAATATCACGCGTGACCAGGTGGCCAGCATCACCATCGACCGCGACACCTCACATCTCGTGCTGACCCGTGAGGGGGACAAGCTGGTGGTGAGCACGCCCGCGACCCATCCGGTGCTCGATCAGCTCAAGATCGACACGCTGGCGCGCGGCCTCGAATATCTGAGTTTCAGCGACACCCGTGCCGCCAGCGCCCCCCTTGGGCAAAAACTCGGCACGATCACCTTCGTTACTACCGACGGCCTGACGCTGCGGGCGGCGATCAGCGTCGAGGGTGAGACCGTCTGGGCGGTTTTCACCCCGAGCGGCAAGGACAAGGCGCAAGCGACGGCCGACGCGCTCGGCAAGAAATTCAATGGCTTCGCGCTTGCGGTGCCGAGTTGGCAGGCGAAGACCATCCTGCCCAGCCTTGATGATCTGCTGCCCCCGGCGACCCCCACCCCGCCGCCCGCTGCGGTCATGCCGGCCACGCCGACCCCGGCGATGCCCGGCCAACCACCCGCGCCACGGTGAACGCGCCGCGCACCTATCCCGAGCGGCCCATCGTCGGGATCGGGGTCGTGGTGCTGCGCGAGGACGCCGTGTTGCTGGTGCGCCGTGCCCATCCCCCGGCCGCCGGTGCCTGGAGCCTCCCCGGGGGGGCACAAAAACTCGGCGAGACCGCGATCGCGGCGGCACGGCGCGAGTTGTTCGAGGAAACCGGCCTCGAGGTCGGCAAGCTGGTTTTGGCGGGCAATGTTGACAGCATCCACCGCGACGCCGAGGGACGGATACTCTACCACTATACCATCCTCGACTTCGCCGCCCGCTGGCGGACAGGCGAACCGTGCCCCGGCTCCGATGTCAGCGCGGCGGCATGGGTCGCCGCGGCAGATTTCGATCGTTTTGCGCTTTGGGACGAAGCGCGGCGCATCATCGCCGCGGCGCGCGCCGCGTTGACCGGGGAAGGCGCGTATCTTATCTGAGAGGCGTCGCCATGCCGCTCCCCGGCCGGTTCGGGCGGGCGGTGCTGCTTCACGCCCTTATTGAGACTTGTCCCGGAAGGCTCCCCTATGTTTGCCCGCATCGCCCGCTCAATCTTCGGCACGGCCAATGACCGCTCGCTCAAGGCCTATCAGCGCCGTGTCCCCGAGATCGGCGCGCTGGAACCGAAGATGGCCGCGCTCTCGGACAGCGAACTCGCCGGCCAGACGGTGGCACTCCGCGCCCGCCTCGCCGGTGGCGCCAGCCTCGACGAACTGCTCCCGGAAGCTTTCGCGACCGTGCGCGAGGCCTCGAAGCGGGTGCTCGGCCAGCGCCATTTCGACGTCCAGTTGATCGGCGGCATGGTGCTGCATGATGGCAAGATCGCCGAGATGAAAACCGGCGAGGGCAAGACCCTGGTCGCCACCTTGCCGGTCTATCTCAACGCGCTCACCGGGCAGGGCGTGCATGTGGTGACGGTAAACGACTATCTCGCCCGCCGTGACGCCGAATGGATGGGCGAAATCTATAGCTTTCTCGGCATGACCACCGGCGTCATCGTGCATGGACTCGACGATGCCGAACGGCGCAGCGCCTACGCCGCCGATATCACCTATGGCACGAACAATGAATTCGGCTTCGATTATCTCCGCGACAACATGAAATACCGCCTTGAGGATATGGTGCAGCGGACGTTCGGATTTGCTATCGTCGATGAGGTGGACAGCATCTTGATCGATGAGGCGCGCACACCACTGATCATCTCGGGGCCAGCTGAGGATTCCTCCGATCTCTATCACCGTGTCAATGCGGTGCTCGCCGAAATCGTCAAGGATGTGACGAATTTCGACAAGGACGAAAAGTTCCGTACCGCGACGCTGACCGAGACTGGCGCCGGTGTCGTCGAGGACGCGCTGCGCGCTGCCGGCATTCTTACGGAAGGCAATCTCTACGACATATTCAACGTCGCATTGGTTCATCATGTGCAGCAATCGCTGCGCGCGCATGTTTTGTTCGCCCGCGACGTTGACTATATCGTCCGTCAGGGCAAAGTGGTGATCATTGATGAATTCACCGGCCGGATGATGGAAGGGCGGCGCTATTCGGAGGGGCTGCATCAGGCGCTTGAGGCCAAGGAAGGCGTCGAGATCCAGCCGGAAAACCAGACGCTGGCCTCGATCACTTTCCAGAACTATTTCCGCCTCTACCCGAAGCTCGCGGGCATGACCGGCACGGCCATGACGGAGGCGGATGAATTCGCCGAGATCTACAAGCTTGACGTCGTGGAAATCCCGACCAACGTCGCCGTCACCCGCGACGATCAGGACGATGAAGTCTATCGCACGGCGGGTGAAAAATACGAATCGGTCGCCAGGCTCATCGGCGAATGCCGCGAACGGAACCAGCCCGTCCTGGTTGGCACCGTGAGCATCGAGAAGAGTGAAATTCTTAGCAACATACTCAAGAAAAAGAAAATACCCCACGCTGTTCTGAACGCGCGTTTTCATGAGCAGGAAGCCGAGATCATCTCCGAGGCCGGCGCGCCCGGCGCGGTGACGATCGCCACCAACATGGCCGGGCGCGGCACCGACATCAAGCTCGGCGGCAATCTCGAAATGCGCCTCAAGCGCGAACTCGCAGTGATCGAGAACGAGGCTGCGCGCGCCACCCGCGCCGAGGCCATCCGCGCCGAGATCGCGGCGGCCGCGGAAATCGTCAAGCAGGCGGGAGGACTTTTCGTCGTCGGTACCGAGCGCCACGAAAGCCGACGCATCGACAACCAGCTCCGCGGCCGCTCCGGCCGCCAGGGCGACCCCGGCGCGTCGCGCTTCTTCCTGTCGCTCGAGGACGATCTCATGCGCATCTTCGGCTCCGATCGCATGGGCGGATTGTTGCAGAAACTCGGCCTCAAGGATGGCGAGGCGATCGTCCATCCTTGGATCAACAAGGCCCTGGAAAAAGCGCAGAAGAAAGTCGAGGCGCGCAACTTCGACATGCGCAAGAACGTGCTCCGCTACGACGACGTGATGAACGCGCAGCGCAAGGAAGTATATGCCCAGAGGCGCGAATTCATGCACGCTGAGGATGTCGCCGAGACCATCAACGAAATGCGTGACGAGGTAATCGCGACGCTGATCACGCGGCGCATTGCGGAGCGCGCGTTCGCCGAGCAATGGCAGAGCGCGGAACTCGCCGATGATGTCCGCCGGCTGCTCAATCTCGATCTGCCGATCGCCGATTGGGCCAAGGAAGACGGTATCGAGCCCGACGAAATTCTGAAGCGCATCCGGCAAGCGGCTGAAGCCCAGCTCGCGGCGAAGGCGGCGAATGTCGGGCCCGAGCTGATGCGCTATATCGAGAAATCGCTGTTGCTGCAGGTGCTCGATCAGGTGTGGAAGGAGCATCTCCTGGCGCTCGATTATCTGCGGCAGGGGATTGGGTTGCGCGCCTACGGTCAGCGCGATCCGCTCAATGAATACAAGAGCGAGGCCTTCACGCTGTTCAACGCCATGCTCGACGAACTCAAGGAGCGGGTGACGATGCTGCTCGGCCGTGTCGAATTGTCGCCCGAGGCGCCGCCCGAGGCGGATTTCCAGCCGCGCCAGAAGGCGATGGTGGAAAGCCACCCTGCCCCCGCGGAGATTGCGCGTGCCCCCGAACTGCTCGGCGCAGACGGCGCGCTCATGGCCTCGGCCGTGGCCCTCGCCGAGCCCGGTCTCTGGGACAATACCCCGCGCAACGCGCCCTGCCCCTGCGGCTCGGGTAAGAAATACAAGCATTGCCATGGGCGCACCTGAAACCGGGCGCATCTGCGCAGGCGCGCCGGCATGCAAAACCTGCTCGCCGGCTATCGACGTTTCCGCCAGCAGGCCTGGCAGGAGCGGCGGCGCCTGTTCGGGACGCTCGCCGAGCACGGCCAATCACCACGCGCCATGGTCATCGCCTGCGCCGATAGCCGTGTCGATCCCGCGATGATCTTCGATGCTGCACCGGGGGAAATCTTCACCGTGCACAACATCGCCGCCCCGGCGCGCACCCGTGCAGCACCCGAGACCGCGCAAAATATCTGTGAATTCGAAACCATCAAGCTCTCGCTGGAGAATCTGCGCGGCTTCCCATGGATCGCGGCGGCCGAGCGCGCCGGCAGCCTCCGCCTGCATGGCGCTTCCTTCGATATCCGCAGTGGCGTGCTCTCGCTGCTCGACGAACGCGGCCAGTTTCAGCCGGTGTCGCCGTGACGGCGCGAGCGCGGCGGGCGCCCGCGCCCATCGCGCTGGCGCTCGCATCCCTCCTGATACCCGGGCCGCGCCAGATCGCAACCGCCGGCGATCTCACTTTCACCGAGCCGACACCCAATGCCGCCATCCTGCCCGGTATTGGCCGCACCGATGAGCGCCAGCCGGTCAATCCGCTTGAATTTCCCTGGCGCGCCATCGGGCGGGTGCAGAACGCCCTCGGCGGGCGTTGCACCGGCTTCGTCGTCGCCCCCGCCATCGTGCTCACCGCCGCGCATTGCCTCTATCGCCAGCGCACCCGGCTGATCGTGCAGCCAAGGCTGATCCATTTTCTGCTCGCCGCCGATCACGGCGCCGCGACTGCGGTCGCGGTCGTCGCCGATTTCACCGTCGCCCCCGGCTACGACCCGTTCCACGAGGGCGACACCGCCGGCTCGGACTGGGCGGTGCTGCGCCTTGCCAGTCCCCTGCATATGGTCGGCCACGTGCTGCGTCTCGCGCCAAGCGTGCCGCGCCCCGGCACACCCGCCGCCCTGGGCGGCTACAGCAAGGACCATATCGAGATCATCGAGGCTGATCTCCATTGCTTGATCGCCGAGGAGATCGACGACGCGCATCGCCAGCCGCTGATCCACCACAGTTGCGAGGGCACCGAAGGCACCAGCGGCGCCCCCCTGCTGGTGCGTGCTGCCAACGGCGAATGGCTGGTTGCCGGCATTCAGATCGGCGCTGTGGTCAACCACGCCGGCGGCATCGCCGTGCCATCGACGAAAATCACCCTCAGCATCGCCCCGGCACCATAGTGCGGCAGAATGCTGGAGATGCTGGCTATTGCACTTTGCGCGGCGCTGATCGGCGGCGAAGACTGCACCGACATGGCCGAACTTTCTGAAATTGGCACACGGCGCGCCGCAGGTATCAGACCACCCCCATCCCCGAGAGTGCGCCAAAGATGCCAAGCATGGTTGTCATAATGGCGAGTGCCAAAACCAGCCAGAGATACCAGCCGCGCAGATTTTGTCCCTCCGGCAGAGCACGAACGGCAAGCGCGATGAGAAGGCCGAGTACCAGCGGCAGCAACAAGGCGTTCATTGCCTCGACGGCAATATTCAGCGCCACGAGATCCGGCATCACCAGAACGAGCCCGGCGCCGGCCAGCGTGCATACCGCGTAGGCGCCATAGAACCATGGTGCTTTCGCGGGATGCAGTTCCAGCGAATGCCGGAAGCCGGTAACCTCGCCGATACCCCAGGCGAGGGCCAGCGAGACGACAACGGCGGCGACCATGCCGGCCCCGAGCACGCCAAGGCCAAAGATCAGCCGCGCCATTGTTGTGCCGAGAAAGGGCGTGAACGCATCGCTAATGTCACCGACAGCGCCGAGATTAGCATGCGGGTTGCTGCGGCCGATGGTCGCGGCGGCGGCGATCAACACGGCAGCCATGATGATCTGTGTGACGATCGAACCGAACGCGGTATCAAGCCGCGCCGCACCGAAATGCTCGATACGCAGCTTTTTGTCGGCGATGGCGGATTGCTGATAGAAGATCATCCACGGCATGATCACGGCGCCGATATTGGCCGCGACCAGGTAGAGATAATCCCGATTGGCATAGGGAATGTCTAACGACCCGCGCAGCATTGCGGGGAAATCAGGGTGAGCTGTCCAGGCCACGCCCAGGAAGGCGAGTTCAAATAGGCCGCAGATAATCGCCACCCGCTCCACCCGGCGATAGGAGCCGGTGAGCACCACGGCAAGCAAAGCGGCAACAGCGAGAGCGAGGCTCGCGGCACGCGGCACACCGAAAAGCTCGCCAATCCCGGCAACCCCGGAGAATTCGGTTACCAGCGCTCCCAGCACAGCGATCGCCAACCCCGTCACTGAGACAAACGCCCAAGGGCGGCCGAACTTCTCGCGGATTAGTTCACCATGGCCGCGCCCAGTAAAAATGCCGAGCCGCACGGTGAGTTCCTGGACGACATAGAGCACCGGGATGAGCAGTAGCTGTAGCCCGAGCAGCCGATAACCCCATTGCACGCCGCTCTGCGCGGCGGTGACGATGCTGCCGACATCGGTATCGGCGAGCATTACCACCAAGCCGGGGCCGGCCACGGCCAAAAAGAGCCGGAAGCGGCCTAAAGCCGCAGCGGGAGTCGCCGCGCCGGCCGGAGTTGTCGCTGGCATAAATTGGATCTCCAAGAAGATATTTTTTATGTATTGCAACTCCGTCGCATTTGCAATATCTGAGCTGCCCCGAGAATGGGGCCAGGGGCTTAATCTTGCTATGTCATAACACTGTGCGGCGTGCAGAGCGCCAGCAGCAGGGGCAGCGGGGGAGGATGCGGCTGATCGTGCGTGGGATGGCAATCCGTACTGAAAAGTTTGAAAAAGAATGCCCCTTGCCCGGAAATTGACAGAAAAAACAATGCTTCCAGAGGGCATTCTTGTTCAAGTTCGATTGATTTTCAGACTCTGAGCTGATGGAGTTCGGCAGGTGACGCTCAGTTCTGATCGGGAGATCTTCGTGGTCGATAACCTCCGGGTAGGGGATATTCTTTGCTGAGAAGGGCGTCGCGTTGTCCGGCGGGGGGGGGAAAGCTCCCCTTTCGGAGGGCAGGAACCCATACGCGGCGATGCACAGGCTCGCGTGATGATGAAAGCCGCGCCAGCCTCTGCCTTCATACTGGCCAAGGCCCAGTTCCTGTTTAAGCTCCTGATGGTCCCTTCGCGCCAGTATACTCGCCGCCAGGCTTTCTTGGGTAAAGCCAGAGCCAGCTGCTTGGCCGAGACCGGCTGATGCGCGGCGTCACGACGGATCGCCGCTGTTGGACGACCCCGCCCGCTCCATTGTCTGGACGGCAACGGCTCGTTGCCGGACGGCCACAAGATGGTGGTGGACTGGATGCCAACGGCATAAGACAGGCCGATTTCGGTGATGCCATCGCGAAAGTCGGTGTCGTTGCCGTAGCCTGCGTCGGCCAGGACCAGTCATGATCACCGGCCGCCGACAGGCTCACCGCGACCTGGCAGTTGTCCTGTTTGCCAAGTTGCCCGCAGCACTGCCGCGCCACGCCGACCGAGTGCGCGCCCTTCTTCGGGATTGCGGTGTCGCCGATGATCAGCGCGCGGATCGGGCCGCGCTGCTGCATCACCGGCAGGACGCCGGCGCGTACTGCCGCCAGCACCGCCTCGTCCGACCAATCGGCCTTTGCCACCAAGTGATGCAGCGAGTGATGCGCCGCCCGCACGAGCCCGGGGTGCACCCGGGCGGCCATCGGCTCGACGCTCTTGCGATCACCCGGCAGCAGTAATCCCGCGCAATAGGACCGAAAGGGCGCTGCGCGATCGGCGTGCCCCAGCACCTGCGTGATCGCCTCGACATACGTGATCGCCTCGAAATACGTGGCAAACCGTGATTCGGCGCCGCCCGCTTTGGATTGAAGACCCACAACCCGCTTCCACGAGTGAGAGTCCCCAGCCATACACACATGTCGCCGCGCCATATAGGCATTTTATGACACAGTAAGACTAGCACTATGCATGCGCCGGCATCATGTCGCTTTTGGCGCGAATAAGCCACAATAGCCGTTGGGGCTGATCTGGCCTTTGACTTGCTGGCAGGCATTCGGCGCCACGAAATACGTGCACAGGCTGCAGTGTTTGCCATCTTTGGGCTGATCTTGGTACTGCACGTCTTTTTGCTCGAGCATCGGCTCGGCGCGCGCCGTCTCGGTCCGGGCGGCGATGCCCGCCGCAACCAGCGCGAGACCGGTTCCCAAAATCGTGCGGCGTGATGTGTGCGGGTGATTTTCTTTCGTCATCTCATGCGTTCCCTTCGTCTGTCAAACACACTCCCGAAAATCGTCCCGAGGCGCGGGCTGTCAATCCCTCCTGACAAGAAAACCCCTCCTTACAAAAAAACGTCATCTGGCGAATCCCGCCGCAGAGCCTCGCCCAAGGCACGGCCGAGGCGCGCCGCATCGGCCCAGCCACCTTCAAGAGAGCGCTTGAGCAAAAACGAACCGTCTTCACGGGCGACGAGACCAGTGAGGCGGAGCCTCCCCTCTGGCAGCACCACGGCATACCCCCCGATCGGCGTACGGCAGGAGCCGTCGAGGGTGGCAAGCAACGCACGCTCGGCCGTCGCCACCGCCTTTGCCTCGAGATCCTCGATCGCCGCTAAAAGTTCGCGTAATTCCTCTTCTTCCTCCCGAACCGTAATCCCGATAATCCCCTGACCGGCGGCCGGGACCATCACCTCGGGGTCGATCGCGACCATCCGCCTTGGTGTCGCACCGAGCCGCCTGAGCCCGGCGAAGGCGAGAAGAGTCGCGTCATAACTGCCGGTTTCGAGACGATCGAGCCGCGTCTGGACATTCCCCCGCACCATCACGACGCGAAGATCAGGGCGCCTGTGCAACAGCTGCGCCTGCCGCCGTACCGAGGCACTGCCGATCACCGCCCCTTGCCCGAGACCAACGAACGGATCGTCGCCCCCCAGCGCATCGAGCCCGCCGCCACGATCGGCGAGGATCAACGCATCGCGCGCATCCTCACGCTTCAAGGTGCAGGCGAGGACGATGCCCGGTGGCAGGGTGGTTTCGAGATCCTTGAGGCTGTGGACCGCGAAATCGATGCGACCATCCGCCAGCGCCTCATGGATCTCCTTGGCGAACAGGCCCTTGCCACCGATATCGGCGAGCCGCGCGCCACAGGCTTGCGAGGCATCGCCGGTGGTGCGGATCGGATGCTGCTCGAACACCCCGGCGTTGCGCAATGGCGGGCAGAACACGGCGAGTTCGTCGAGAAAAAGGCCGGTCTGGGTCAGTGCGAGCGGCGAAGCGCGGCTGCCGACGCGAAGCGGCAGCGCGCGCCCGTGCACACGCACCTGCACCCGGGGGCTAAACTGCGCGAGACTAGCAACGGGCGGGCGGGAAAGATCCATGATGATCTGCTCGTTATCTATGCCGCGCGGTCTAGTCTGAGATCCGACCAGATGGTCGTCAGAGCGGCGATCAGATGGTCGATATCGGCGTCGGTGTGCAGCGGCGAAGGAGTGATGCGCAGACGCTCGGCGCCGCGCGGTACAGTCGGGAAATTGATCGGCTGGATATAGATCGCGAATTGTTCAAGCAAGCGATCGCTGATCTGCTTGCACAGCACGGCATCGCCGACCATCACCGGCACGATGTGGCTCGGGTTCGGAAGATGCGGCACACCCACCGCAGTGAGACGGCGGCGGACCGTGGCGACGCGCTCGTGCAGCCGCGCGCGCTCCACGTTGCTCTGTTTGAGATGGCGAATGCTGGCCAGCGCCCCGGCCGCAACCGCCGGTGGCAGTGCCGTGGTGAAAATGAAGCCAGAGGCGAAGCAACGCACGAAATCACACAGTGCCGCCGATCCCGCAATATAGCCGCCGATGACGCCAAAGGCCTTGGCGAGGGTGCCCTCGATGACGGTGAGCCGTGACGCCAACCCCTCGCGCTCGGAAATACCGCCGCCACGTGGCCCATAAAGTCCGGTCGCATGCACTTCATCGAGATAGGTCATCGCCCCATAGGCATCGGCGATGTCGCAGAATGCCGCGATCGGTGCGATATCACCGTCCATCGAATAGACGGATTCGAAGGCGATCAGCTTCGGCCGGTCACGATCGAGACCAGCCAGCTTGCGTTCAAGATCGGCGGGATCATTATGGGCGAAGGTGATTTTCTCCGCCCGGCTGTGGCGGATACCCTCGATCATCGAGGCATGATTGAGCGCGTCCGAGAGCACGACGCAGCCAGGAAGGCGAGAGGCCAGCGTGCTCAGCGTCGCCCAGTTCGACATATAGCCGGAATTGAAGATCAGCGCTGCCTCACGCCCATGCAGATCGGCGAGTTCCTGCTCAAGCAGCACATGCAGATGATTGGTGCCGGCGATGTTGCGCGTGCCGCCGGCGCCGGCACCATGGCGGTCGATCGCTGCATGCATGGCCGCCAGAACCGCCGGGTGCTGACCCATGCCGAGATAATCATTGGCGCACCAGACGGTCACTTCTCGCTGCCCACTGCCGATGTGCTGCGTCGCATTGGGAAAACTGCCAGCGTGGCGCTCAAGATCAGCAAACACCCGATAGCGGCCCTCACGGTGGAGGGTTGCGATCTGCTGGCGAAATCTATCGTCGTGGTTCATGATCCCGCGTCCTCCTTTCAGACCCCGGCCGGCACCGCGCAGGCCTCGAACGCCGCCTGCAGGCCCGGTTCATCGACTTCGCGGCCAATGGCAACCACCCGCGCCGCCTCGTTTTCCGCCGGCGCGAAGGCGGCCATGCTCGGCCGGCCACCGGCGACATCGAAATGGACCCAGCCGTCGCCAGCGCGGGCGATACCCTTCACCCGCTCGACGCGACCGAACCCCCCCTCCGCGACCTTGATCAGAACCCCCTCGAGTGCGCCCGCATCACAGGCAAACCCGAGCGGGCGGCTCCACGCGGAAAGACCGAGTGCGGCCTCGCCATGGGAATGCTCGGCGTGATGGTGGTCGGCGTGATGGTGGTCGGCGTGATGGTGGTCGGCGTGGTCTTGCGCGCCGTGCCCCTCGACCAGATCGTGATGTTCGTGCGCCGCCTCGGCCGTATTTGGCATCAAGGCGGTAAGCTCTCTCTCCGGCTCGCCAGCTTGCTCGATACCAAACATCGCCGGGGCGATCGCGACCGAGGGATTGAGACGCCGCAGCGTCGCCGCGATCACGCGCAATTCAGCCGGCGAAACGAGATCACATTTGTTGATGATCAGCCGCGCGGCGAGCCGCGTCGTCGCCACGAAATGCGCTGGCATGCGGGCGTAATCACGAAGGAAGGCGCCAGCATCGATCACCCCCTCGAGACGGAGGCTGCTGACCAGCGGCGTCAGCTCCGGCCGGCTGAGCACGCCGACGAGGGCGGCAACATCGGCGACACCGCTCGGCTCGATGAGCACGCGCTCGGGCGCAAAGCGTGCCACCATCTCCGTGAGCTGGCGGGCGAGATCGTTGCTCAGCGAGCAACAGATGCAGCCATTGGGCAGCTCGACGACATCAGCGCCAGCGCCGGCGAGCAGCGAGCCATCGATGCCGACAGCGGCGAAATCATTGACCAGCACCACGGTGCGCGGCCCGGCGGCGCTCTCCAGACGCCGACGCATCAGCGTTGTCTTGCCGGCGCCGAGAAAGCCGGCGACGATCTCGACCGTGAAGGGGTGTATGGCGGCGCGCGAGGCAAGACCCCAGCTCCAAAGTTTCGCCGCTGGCAATGGCAGCACCAAAAACCAGTGCTCGAGAATGGCGAGCGTCATCATGGTGCCAAGAAAGAGGTAGGCGAGGTGATCAAAGGGCGTCGTCGCTGGCGCCACCACGGCCGCGATCAACAGGGTCGCGATCACCGTCGAGATCGTGATCGAGAACGGGAAAAGCAGATTCATCGGCCGCTTGGTGAGGAAGCTTTTCAGAAAGTTCAAATGTTCGGGCAGGAATTCCTCGTTCAGGTTACGCACGCCGAGAAAGACATTGAGCTTGGCACTCTGATGCATCCACCAGAGGATCATGAAAGTCCAGGTGCCAACCTGATTGGGCTCTCCCCAGGTGAGGGTGATGACGGCGGCGGCGGCGGCGATGATGGCGAGTTCGTGATAGAGGCTGGTCTCCACCGCATGCACGAAATGTCGCCAGCCACGACACCCCTCAGCACAAGGGGCTCGGCGCGGACCGGTGACGAAACCCATATAAAAGCTGATCTCCTGCCAACCCCAGGCGATCACCCCAGCGGTGAACGCCCAATAGGCGCCTGAGAGGGTCGCCGATCGGCTGCTCACGGCAAGGACATAGAGCGCGGCGATGAGAAGCACGCTCGCGCCAAGCATACTCCAGCGGAAAGTCTGCCGCGGCAATCCGTCGAGATAGATGATGAGGCCGGTGCTGAACCACCACACAAACAGGGCAAAGCCGATCGGCAACGCATATGAGAGCATCGCTCGTTTTCCTTCACCAGGCCGGGGAGAGGCGCACTTCGGGTGGGGCTGCGTTCTGGTGTGGCGGGATCATAAACAGGCGGAGCAAGGTTGCCGCGGCGGCGGTGCCGGCCGCGATCTGCCCGAGCCGGCCCCGCCAGCCGCCACGCCGCTTGGCCGCCGCGGCCGAAACGGCCAACCGCGCGAGCCGCGCGAGGCCGCGCGCGAAGGCGGGATGGTCGAGATCAAGCGCAAGCGGAAAAACCTGGCGCGAAATTTCGCTGGTGATACGAAATACTTGAAAATCATATTCGGTCGGATCGAGACCGAGCGCGCGATGGAACACCGGCCGGCCATGATCACGGACATACATCGTCGCGAAAACTGCGAGCAGGAAGAAGCGGATCCAAAATCGGTTGCGCCCACGCAAAACCTCCGGATTGGCGCGCATCAACAAAGCGAAGGCCTCGCCATGGCGGAACTCGTCGTTGCACCACTCCTTGAACCATTTGAAAATCGGGTGGATGCGCAGTTCCGGGTGCCGCTCGAGCTGCCGATAGATCGAGATGTAGCGGGCATAGCCGATTTTTTCCGAGAGATAGGTCGCGTAGAAAATGAATTTTGGCTGGAAGAAATGGTATTTCTTGGCCTTGGTGAGGAAACTGAGATCGACCCCGATCCCGAAATCCTTGAGCGTGTCGTTGATGAAACCCGCGTGTCGAGCTTCATCACGGCTCATGAAGGCGAACAATTCCTTGATATCGGGATTGGTGATCCGGGTCTTGATTTCGGCATAGAGCACGCAGCCAGAAAATTCTGCGGTCACCGAACTGATCAGGAAATCGAGGAATTCGGCACGAAGTTCTGGCGACATCGCCGAGAGGTCGCCATCGAATTCCGGCGTGCGGGTGAAATGATGTTTGTTGGTGTCGAGCCGGAACTCGGCCATCAGCGCATCCCATTCCGCCCGCACCGGGCTGACATCGAGCCGGTCCATTGCCTTGAAATCAGTGGTGTAGAATCTCGGGCTGAGGATCGTGTCGGTGCGCGCGGCAGCGGTCGATGCCTCTGACAGATGCTCGCGCCGGGTGTCGCTGGTCATGCCAACTCCTTTGGCTGGAAGCCGACTTCATAGAGTTCGGTAAGGGCGAAAAATGCACTCATTTCGGTCCACGCACGGGCGATCGGCCCGGCGCGAAATACGGTTGCGCGACAGACGAGCGAGACCCGCTCGCCGAAAGCGATGTCGACCGGAGCGCCATGCACGATCACCCGATCGCCGGGGCGAAGATCTATGCCCTCCGGGATCGCATGCGCGTGCAGGCTTGCCGGCGTCTTCTCGATCTCGACGCGGCATGGCACCTCAATCCGTCGCCCCATTCGCATCACGATGTCCTCCCTTCGCCGAGCAGAGGCACAAAGGCCGCCGCATTGGTGGCGCCGAACGCCTCGAGATCGATATGCCAGCCGGTTGCCGGATCCTCGAGCGTGAAGCGACCACTCCGCCACATCGTCAGGCGGAATGGCAGATCCGGACCAAGATGCGAAAGTTCGCGACCATAGGCGAGAGAATGGATCGTCGCTCGCAGAAAATCATCGCTGCGCGGCGCGATCACGACGATGAGGCGGCCATCGGACGCGCCCGAGACGGTGATCGCGCCATCCGGCCGGTCAGCAAAGCGAATGAGCGCGGTTCGTTCGATCGGCTCGCCCGGCGGCGAGGCGGCGAGCCCATTGAGTCGGCCGAACAGGGCGAACCCGATGGTCGCGGCGAGGACGATGCCGACGCTCGCCAGCGGGATCGGCGGAAAGAGCGGTGTTTTCGCCGGCATTGTCATGCCCTCACTCCCGCCGCGGTTGAGATCGGCTGCGGCGTCGCCATCGCCGCCGGCATCGCCGGGACGTGCTGCGCCGCATCCGCGGCCATCGCCCGGGCGAGCACGCGCGCGGCAAGCGCGGCGTCGGGGAGCGCGCGCAGCGCCGGCTCCGTCGCTCCGAACCAGCGCGTGCGGACATGCGGCCACAGGGTCAGAGAGGAGAGCCGCTCGCCTTTACCGAGCGTGAGCGCGATATCGCCGCAGCCCTGCGGATGGATCTTCACTGCCGCCGTCTCGATGCAGCGGAACGGCAGATTGATGCTGGCAGAAAGGGCCATGCCGAAATGCAGCACCACTCTGCGGCTGGTGATCGTATAACAGGTGGTGCGGGCGATCAGCCAAGCGATCCCGAACATGAGGCCGAAAACCACCGCCGCCAGGAAAACGATCCAGCCGCCAGCGGCAACCATCGCCATCGCCGTGCCGCCCCCCGAGGCGATGACCGCAAGGCGCCAGACCAAGAGGGCGGCGAAGTAGAAGGCGATCACCGGGAGATGGAGAACATATCGCGCGACCGCGACGAAAGATGGCCCCCCCTGCCAGAGCAAATCTTCTCCCGCCGGCAGCGGGCCGGGAAGCCCCCCTTTGCGCAGGCCACCACGGGAAAGCCCGCCAGGGGGAAGATCACTTGGCGCGCTCATAGCAGCGGCCCCAAGCGATCAGGGGTGGCAAACAATGTGCCGGCAGCAAAATAGGCGGCGATCCGATCCTCCTCGCGCTGCGTCACGCGGTCGGGATCCGCCAGGGCCGGCACCTCGGCAAATTGCGCGGCGGTGATCGCATTGACCCGCACTTCCCGGATCCGCCCACCGCTGATGCGGCTGGCGAAGGTGATCGGCAGCAGGATCCGCCGTGTCCCCTGATCCCCGGCCGCCTCACTCCCCCCCCTCTCGCCCAGCGTCACCTCGACCTCGAGATAGCGGATGTCCGGCTCCGTCCGGTCCACCCAGATGTCGGAGACGATGCCGGCGCGGCCGCCATCGGCGCCGATGACGGTCATGCCGCGCGGGTCGGGGTCCTCGGGATCGACGGCGAAATCGGTCGCGATCCGCAATGGCGCCACCCGCGGCATGCCCTCGAAGGTGAGTTCGGGGGTATTCGCCCGCTCGGCATAGGCGCCCGGGCCGACGCCGGCCAGGAGCGGATTGCCGATCGGCTCATAGGGGGTCCCCTCCCACGGCATCAGCGGCGTGGCGTTGACACTTTGAGCGGCCTCAGGGCGGGGCGCCGTCACCATGCCGCCATGCGGCAGATGAAAAATCTTGGGGCGCGGCGTCGGCGGAAAACCTTCGATGATGGCCCGGCCCTTGCCGTCGCTGACCAGCGGATAGCCCTCGCGCTTGTCCTCGCGGTGGAGATAGAAGATCAGCCCGGCGAAAAAGATCCAAAACGCGTAGAGGACAAGCTGGGCGACGTCGATATATCCGGTGATGGCGCCTCGGAACATGGCTTCACCTCGTCTGCATGGTCGATGTTGGGGGCAGCCCGGCGATGCCGAGCCGTGGGAGAGCGGCATCCCCTGGGCGGGCAATCCGCACCAGCGGGCCGATGGCAACCAGGGTCGCGAACAACAGCGCGATTTCGAGATGGTAGACGACGGCATAGCCACTGGCGGCGCCGGCATAGAGGGAGACGGCATCGCGGATCAGGCCGCCGAGCGCAACCGCCGCCCCTGCGGCGGACGCTTGCACCGCGCCCCAGACCCCGAGCGCGAGGCCGATCCCGCCGCCGGTCATGCTCATCGCGACCGTCAGCGTGCAATGGGCGAACAGGCCGCCACCGAACCCGATTGCCAACACCCCGGCGGCGAAGAGAAGTGGCGCGTTGAGCGGGGCGGCGAAAATCACCGCGGCGAAGGCGGCGAGCCCAACCAGGGCGCCGATGGCCGAGAGCCGATAGGGATCGGCGCCGCGCCCGAGTTTGCGCGCGGCCAAACCGAACCCGGCGAGACCGCCGCCGGCGAGGGCTGCCGTCAATGCCGTCGTCGCGGCCACGGTCAAATGCAGGATCTGCCCGCCATATGGTTCGAGCAGGATATCCTGCATGCTGAAAGCGACGGTGCCGAGGCCGAGCGCCACCAGCCGGCGGGTCGCCCGCCCCTGGTCACGAAAGGCGCGCAACGCCTCGTGAAAGCGCGGCTGCGGATGATCGGACGCGGTGCGCGCGGGATCGCGCGTCTCCTGCTTCCACATGGCGATGACATTGAGGACGAGACTGACCAGCGCCGTGCCCTGGATCACCTTGATCAGGCGGAGTTCGCTGAACGGCGCGAGAAGGAGGCCGAACGCGAGCGCACTGCCAATCATGCCGAGCAACAACATCATCCACAGCACGGCGACGACGCTCGGCTGCGATTTAGCCGGCGCGAGATCGGTCGCCAGCGCGAGGCCAACGGTCTGGGTGGTGTGCAGCCCGGCACCGATCATCAAAAACGCGAGCGCGGTCGCGATGTCGCCGACGATGACCGGGCCACCCCTGACATCGCCCGAGAGCACGATCAGCGCGAACGGCATGATCGCGAGCCCGCCGAATTGGAGAACAGCGCCCGACCAGATATAGGGTATGCGGCGCCAGCCGAGCACCGAGCGGTGAACGTCGGAGCGAAACCCGACCAGGGCACGAAACGGCGCAAAAATGAGCGGCAGCGACACCATTCCCGCCACCAGCCACGCCGGCACGGCGAACTCGACGATCATGACCCGGTTGAGCGTGCCGATCAGCAGCACCGCCGTCATACCGACCGAGACTTGAAACAGTGAGAGGCGAAACAGCCGGGGGAACGGAAGCTCTGGCGTCGCCGCGTCGGCGAATGGCAGATAGCGTGGATCGATCCTGGTCCAGGCACCCACGAGCCGTGGTCGGGAGAGGATCATCGCACCACCATCTCCAACGCTTCCGAAATGTAAAAGCCACGCGCGATGCGCCGGCTTCGCCCGGGGGCTACGGCAAGCGCGGGCTCGGCGGCAAGGCGGCGCCGGAGCGCGCGGCCGCCGACCGGCACGATGGCGGGGGCGCGATTGCCACGCGGAAAGAGACGACCCACGGCATGCATGGTCCCGAGCGCGAGTGTGCGTGGGGCAAACGTGACCAGAACCGAGCGGCGCGCACTTCGCGCGAACATCGCGATCGCGGCAACGGCATCGGAGGGCTGATAATGGATCAGCGAATCCATGGCGATCACGTGATCGAAACTGCCATGCTGGTGCGCGAGCAGGTCGTCTGCGAGCATGTCGCCAACGAGGAAGGTGATGCGGGCGGAAAACGGCGTCGCGTTCGCGCGCTCGCGCGCAAGCGCGATCAAGCCGGGCGAGAGATCGACCCCCACCACCTCGGCGCCACGCGCTGCTGCCGCTAGTGCCAAAAGCCCGGTGCCGCAACCAGCATCAAGGATGCGACGGCCGGAGAGATCGTCCGGAAGCCAGCCGAGCAATGTCTCCCGCATCGCCTCCCGCCCGGCGCGCACCGTCGCGCGGATGGCGGAGAGCGGGGCGTCAGACGTCAGCCGTTTCCACGTTTCCCGCGCCGTGCCATCGAAATAGGCAAAAATCTGCGCCCGCCGCTCCTGATATGTCGTTCCCAACATCAGTCGAATCCCAACAGATCGAAAATGTCGCGGTCCTTGAGCGGCTTTACCTCCAAAGGATCGGTGCCCGCCCAGAGCAAGGCCGCAAGACGCAGATATTCCTCCCGAACCGCATCGAGTTCGGGCATGCCCTCCATCTCGAACAGCGTCGCCTTGCGGAGCCGGCTCTTTCTGATCGCATCAAGATCAGGAAACGAGGCCAGCGTTTTGAGCCCAACCGCGTCATTGAAACGATCGATCTGGTCGCGGGAAGTACTTCGATTGACGATGACGCCGCCGAGCCGAACTTCGTAATTGCGTGCCTTCGCCCGGATCGCGGCGATGATCCGGTTCATCGCAAAAATCGAGTCGAAATCATTGGCAGCGACCACCAACGCGCGCTCGGCATGCTGCAACGGAGAGGCAAAGCCACCGCACACCACGTCGCCGAGAACATCGAAAATGACGACGTCGGTATCTTCGAGCAGATGGTGCTCCTTGAGCAGCTTCACCGTCTGACCGACGACATAGCCGCCACACCCGGTACCGGCCGGCGGCCCGCCAGCCTCGACACAAAGCACGCCAGCATAGCCGGGAAAGACGAAATCCTCCGGCCGCACTTCCTCGGCGTGGAAATCCACCTGTTCGAGGATGTCGATCACCGTCGGCACCAGGCGCTTGGTGAGGGTGAAGGTCGAATCATGCTTCGGATCACAGCCGATCTGCAGCACCCGCTTGCCGAGCTTGGCGAAGGCGACAGAGAGATTGGACGAGGTCGTGCTCTTGCCGATGCCGCCTTTACCGTAAACCGCGAACACCTTCGCGGTGTCGATGCGGGTTCCGGGATCGAGCGCCACCTGGACACTCCCCTCGCCATCGCCACAGCCGAGAGCGGATGTCGTCGAGCGCAAACGTGAAGTGTTGATCGATACTGTCATGAGATTTTTTCCACGCCGATGCCTTCAATCTGGTCTTCCAATTCCTCTGCGGCCCGGCGCAGGGCCTCGAGGACATCGTCATCGGGAGACCAGTACTGGCGATCATGCGCTTCCAGGAGCCGGCCAGCGATCCTCGCCGAGGCGATCGGGTTGAGGCTCGCAAGCCGCTCGCGCATGGTCGCATCGAGTACATAGGTTTCGCTGAGTTTCTGATAGACCCACGGCGCGACCTCGCCAGTGGTCGCCGACCAGCCGAGGGTGTTGGTGATCTGCCCCTCGATCTGATGCACGCCCTCATGGCCGTGGCTGAGCAAAGGCTCATACCATTTCGGATTGAGCATGCGGGTGTGGGTTTCGAGCACGACCTGTTCGGCGATGCTGCGCACGACACCATCGCCGCGCGTCTGATCGCCGATATAGACCGCCGTCGGGTTGCCACGCAGGCGACGGACGGCCCCGCTGATGCCGCCGAGGCTGTCGAAGTAATGATCGATGGTGGTGACACCGAGTTCGACCGAGTCGAGATTCTGATAGGTGGCATCGACACTGCTCAACACATGCGCGAGCACCTGATCGTGCCGCGCCGGCCGCCCGTCGACGCCGTAGGCAAAGCCCTTGCGGCGCACGAACGCCTCGGCGAGTTCGTCCTCGTCCCGCCAGGCGCCGTGATCGAGCATCAAATTGACATTGGCCCCATAGGCGCCGTCGGCATTGCCGAACACTCTGAGGCTCGCCTCGGCAATCGTGCCGCCCTGCGCCTTCTGATAGGCGAGCGCGTGCTTGCGGACGAAATTCTCGGTCTCCGGCTCCTCGGCGCTCGCCGCCAGCAACGCCGCCTCGGCGAGCAGGCGGGTCTGCATCGGCAGAAGATCACGAAAAATCCCGGAAAGCGTCACGACGACGTCGATCCGTGGCCGCCCAAGCCGGCCGAGCGGTACCAGTGCCGCGCCGGTGAGCCGCCCGTAGCCATCATGGCGTGGCTCGGCACCGAGCAGCCAGAGGGCCTGCGCGATCGGCCCGCCCTCGGTCTTGAGGTTGTCGGTGCCCCACAGCACGAGGGCGATCGTCTCCGGCAACCCCCCGGCATCGGCGACATGGCGGGCCAACAGCCGCTCGGCCTGGCGCGCGCCATCGCTCACAGCGAACCGACTGGGAATGCGGAACGGATCGAAGCCGTGCAGATTGCGCCCGGTCGGCAGCACATCCGGGTTGCGCAGAAGATCACCGCCCGGCGCCGGCGGCACATAGCCACCATCGAGAGCATGGAGAAGAGCCGGGATTTCGTGGTCGATCGCGAGCAATGCATCGAGAGCAGCGCGGCGCGTGGGTTCGGTGATGCCGGCGGCATCGAGCATCTCGGCGCGCGCGGAGGCCTCTGGCGGCACGCCGACCACGTGCAGGCCGTGCGGGATCAGGGTGTATTCGAGTGCGAGCAGCTTTTCGCCAAGACGCGGGATCTCCACCGCCGCACTTGTCATCGTCCATGGCGGGCGGGGTTCCGCGAGATGGACCGCAACCGCCTGCGCCTGGATCAGGGAGAGAAGATCCTCGCGCGCCACCGCGTCATTCTCGTCGCCCGAGGCACGCCAGCGATCGACCGAGACCTTGAGATCGGCAAGCCCCCGATAGAGCCCGGCATGGGTGACCGGAGGGGTGAGATAGCTGATCAGCGTCGCCCCGATGCGTCGCTTGGCGAGCGCCCCCTCAGCGGGATTGTTCGAGGCGTAGAGATAGAAATTTGGCAGATCACTGATCAGCCGATCGGGCCAGCACGCGGCCGACAAGCCGGCCTGTTTGCCGGGCATGAATTCGAGCGCGCCATGGGTGCCGAAATGCAACACCGCATCGGCGGCGAAATCTTCGCGAAGATAACGATAGAACGCCGAAAAAGCGTGTGTCGGGGTGCAGCCCTGCGAAAGCAGAAGGCGCATCGGATCGCCCTCGTAGCCGAACGCCGGCTGCACGCCGACCAACACATTGCCGAAGCGCTCACCATACACCTGGATCGCGCTGCCATCGCTCTGCGCGCGGCCCGGAGCGGGGCCCCATTGCCGCTCGATCTCGTCGATCCAGCGCTCATGGCGAAGATGGTCGTTGGCCGAAATGCGGGCGAGCACATTCGCCGGGGCGCCGAAACGCGCGGCATTACCTTCTAGGATGCGTGCCCGCAGGGCATCGACGCTCGGCGGCACCTCGACCTGCCAGCCGGCGCCGGCGAGGGCGCGAAGCGTGTTGTAGAGCGAGGCGAACACCGAAAGATAGGCGGCCGTGCCGACGGCCCCGGCATTGGGCGGAAAGTTGAAGAGCACGATCGCAAGCCGCCGCTCACGCCTGCGCGCCGGATCACGAAGGGCGACCAGCCGCGCGACGCGCGACGCCAGCATCGCCGTCCGTTCGTCATGCGCCGTCATGTCACGCCGCCGCCCCTCGCCCACCGCCGATGAGCGGCCGCCGAAGGTCATCGGCCAGATCGCCCCGTCCAGTTCGGGCAGGGCGACCATCATCGTCGCCTCGACCGGCGTCAGGCCGCGCGGATCGGCCTGCCATTGCTCGAGCGTCTGGAATTCGATCGGATGAGCGGCGATATAGGGGACGTCGAGGCTGGCGAGCATGGCTTCGGCGGCACGCGCATCGTTGTAGGCAGGCCCGCCGACCAGGGAGAAGCCGGTGAGCGAAAGCACCGCATCCACCGCGGGTCGCCCTTGGGCCATAAAATAGCGCTCGATCGCCGGGCGCTGGTCGAGCCCGCTCGCGAAGGCCGGCACCACGTCCAGGTTTTTGGCCTCGAGCGCGGCGATCACCCCATCATAATGCGCGGCATTGCCGGCGAGCACGTAGGAACGCATCACCAGGAGGCCGACAGTGCCGACGGGCCCGACCGCACGGGGAAGCTCGGCGAGGGGTTCGAAAATCGGCATCCTGGCCCGGGGATGATAGAGCCCGACCTCGGGATAGGCGCGCGGCGGCGCAGCCGGCTGACGGGCGTGCCGCCGGCCGAGCGACCCGCCGGCATAGCGCTCGACCAGCATACGCAAGAGATTGGCGAGGTTTTCCTCAGATCCGGCAAGCCAATACTGCAACGCCATGAAATAGGCGCGGACGTCCTGGGCAGTGCCGGGAATGAAACGCAACAGCTTAGGCAACTGGCGCAAGAGACGCATATCGGACTGGCCGCTCGCCCGCCCGCCGCTCTTGCTGCCGCGAAGCCGCTTCAAGAGCGCAAACGGCCCGCTCGCTTCCTTCGCCATATCGAAGCGGCCGAGCTTCGTGAGCCGCACCACCTCCGCCGCCGACACGCAGGCCAACATAGCCTGACACGTCTCACGCCGTGCCGCGAGCGCCGGCAGCACCTGGCGGATATGTTCCTCCAGAAACAGCATGGCAACGAACACGATGTCGCCCTGCGCGATATCGTCTTGGCAGCGGGTGAGAGCTTCTGCGTCGCCGTCCCATTCATCGGCGGCGTGCAGCACCACCGAAATCCCCGCCCGCTCTTTTGCGAGCCCGGCCGCCGCCCGCGTCAGAGCTCCGGCGAGGTGACTATCCATCGTCACCACCACCACCCGCGCGGGGTGAGATTCAGCGGCTAAAATGGGCTTTGGCATCGTATAGCGCCTCTACCGTGATGTGTTCGAGCCCTCGCTCGGCGGCGAAGAGCTCGGTGTTGCGCCGCGCCTTGCCGCGCACGAAAAACGGGATCCGGGCCAGCGCCTGCTCAGCCTCGGCGGTCCACGCGACAGGGCCAGCACCGCCCGCGTCACTGCCAGCACCCATGCTTTCGCCGGTCATGGCACCGAGATGCGAGGGGCCGGCTTCGGGATGAAATTCGACATCGTCTCGGAACATTCTCAACAGATGCTCCTCAAGCCCCATCATCAGCGGATGCACCCAGGTATCGAAGAGCACGTTCATGCCCTCGATCCCCATTTGCGGCGCGGTGCGCGCGGGGTGATCCTCGACATGGGTCGGCGCCGAGATCACGGCGCAGGGAATGCGGTGGCGCTTGGCGATGTGGCGCTCCATCTGCGTGCCCAGCACCAGATCGGGACGGAGTTCGGCGATCTTCGCTTCGACCTCGAGGTAATCGTCGCTGATCAGGGGCTCGACGCCATATTCGGCGGCGGCGGCGCGGATCTCACGGCCGAATTCACGGCTATAGCTGCCGAGCCCGACCACGGTGAAGCCGAGTTCATCGCGGGCAACACGGGCGGCGGCGATCGCGTGCGTTGCATCAGCGAAAATGAACACCCGCCGGCCGGTGAGATAGGTCGCATCGACCGAGCGCGAGTACCAGGCCGCCCGCGCGCTTTCGAGCGGTGGCAGATGGGCCGGATCGAGCCCGGCGAGCGCCGCCACTTCGGCGATGAAATCACGCGTCGCGCCGCCGCCGATCGGGATCGTCTGCGTCGCCGGCTGGGCGAAGCGGCGCCCAAGCCAGGCCGCCGCCGTGGCGGCGATCTCCGGGTAGAGCACGACATTGAAATCGGCCTCGCCGAGCCGGGCGAGATCGCCCGGGGTAGCGCCGAGCGGGGCGATGACCGCGACCTCGACGCCGAGCGCCGTGAGCAGGCCGGTGACCTCGCGCACATCGTCACGATGGCGAAAGCCGAGCGCGGTCGGACCGAGAATATTGCAGCGCGGCCGAACATCGGCGGGGCGCGGGGTGCGGGCGGGCGAGACAGTGCCGGCCGGCTTCTCGCAACACGCCCGCACCAGACGATAAAAGGTCTCGGCCGCGCCCCAGTTCTCCTTCCGCTGATAGGCAGGCAATTCGAGCGGCACCACCGGCACCGGCAGGCCGAGGGTGCGGGCCAGCCCGCCCGGGTCATCCTGGAGCAACTCGGCGGTGCAGGAGGCGCCGACCAGCAGCAACTCCGGGCGAAACCGCTGATACGCCTCGATCACCGCCGTCTTGAACAACTCCGCCGTGTCGCCGCCGAGATCGCGCGCCTGAAACGTCGTATAGGTCACCGGCGGGCGGGTTTTTGCGCGATCGATCATGGTGAACAAAAGATCGGCATAGGTATCGCCCTGCGGCGCGTGGAGAACGTAATGCACCCCGCGCATCGCCGCCGCGACCCGCATCGCGCCGATATGGGGAGGCCCCTCATAGGTCCAGAGCGTCAGCTCCATCGCCTACACCTTGAGCCGCATGCGGCGATCGAGCGGGCGGGCGAACAGGGCGGCGAGATCGGCCGCCTGATCGTGGCCATGGATCGGGGTGAATAACAGCTCGATCGACCATTTGGTGGTCAGCCCCTCGGCTTCCAGCGGATTGGCGAGGCCGAGGCCGCAAACCACGAGATCGGGGCGCGCGGCACGGCAGCGATCGAGCGCGCGCTCGACATCCGCGCCTTCGCTGAGTACGGTTGCCGGTGGTAACAGCGCGAGTTCGCTCGCCATGTGCCGGCGATGGAGATAAGGCGTGCCGACTTCGATGAGCTGCATGCCGAGTTCGCGCGCCAGAAAGCGGGCGAGCGGGATTTCGAGCGCCGAGTCGGGAAAAAAGAACACCCGCTTGCCGGTGAGCTCGGCGCGCCGCGCGGCCAGAGCCTGTCGTGCCCGCGCCTCGCCCGCTGCGGTAACCGCCGCGACCTTCCCGGGAGGGATGGAGAAGGCCGCGGCGGCGGCAGCAAGCCAGAGCGTGCTGCCTTCGGCGCCGAGGGGAAACGGCGCGGCGATCCCGCTCGCACCACGTTCCTCGAGCGCGCGCGCGGTCGCGGCGAGAAATGGCTGGGCGAGCAGAAATCGGGTTTGCCGCCCGACCGACGGCATGGCCTCGGCGCTGCGCGGCGGCAGGAATTGCACCCGTTCGATGCCGATCGCCTGGAACTGGCGGCGCAGCTGATCCTCGACCATTTCCGCCAGCGCGCCGACGATGAGGAGGGCCGGCGCCCCGCTTGCCGCGGGCAGATCGGGGACCATCGCCGCGAGACAGGCATCCTCACCTTCGGTGAAAGTGGTTTCGATGCCGCTGCCGGAATAGCTCAACACCCGGACGGCGGGGGTCAGGCGGCGCGAGAGGCGCTCAGCGGCGCGCGCGAGATCGAGCTTGATCACTTCGGAAGGACAGGAGCCGACCAAAAACAGAAGCCGGATCTCGGGCCGGCGGGCGATCAGGCGGTCGACCACACGATCGAGCTCGTCATTCGCATCCGTACTGCCGGCGAGGTCGCGCTCGCCGATGATCGCGGTCGCAAAGCGCGGTTCGGCAAAAATCATGACTCCGGCGGCGGATTGCAGCAGATGCGCGCAGGTGCGCGAGCCGACGACGAGAAAGAACGCCCCCTGGATTTTCCGATGCAGCCAGACGATACCGGTGAGGCCGCAGAACACCTCGCGCTGGCCGCGCTCGCGACGTATCACCGTCGCCTCACCCGGGTCCGCCTCGGCGGCCAGCGCCAGCGCGGGAGCTAGAGCGGGAACCAGAGGCGAGAGCGGCACGGTGAGCGGCGCGTCACGCATCAGCGTGGCACCGAGGTGAGCGCGGTCTCGCGCAGATTGCGCCGGGCGAGCCCGAATTTGATCAGGAATTGCGTCGCATTGACGAGATAGGCGGCATAGCCGGCGAGTGCCAGGAGCATCTGGCCGATGGGGTCGAGCGCGCCGGTGAGAAGGGCGACGACATAGGCGGAATGGAGGGCGAGGACGAGCAGGCTCACCACGTCCTCCCAGAAAAAGGCTGGGGCGAACAGATAGCGGCCGAAAACGTCGTGCTCCCAGAGCGAGCCGGTCAACAGAATGGTGAACAGAATGCCGGTCTTGACGACGATCGAGGCGGTGGCGAGGCCATAGCCCTCCCCGGTCCCGAGATAACGCAGCACCAGGCAGAGGCTTGCGAGAAAAACGGCGAACTGAACCTGCGCGAGTACCCCCTGCACCATCGTCCAGGCGGAGGCATCGCGGCGCTGACGCTGCTCGGGTGTGTAGAGCGACCGCGGCGCGGGACGGCCGCCGGCGCTCTCACGGGGGGGATGGCCGAGGGCGTAGCCGCGGCCGGCGGTTGTCCCAAAAGGACAACAGTCAGCGGCGTCGAGCCAGCGCCCGAACGGATTATTTGTAAAGGTCACTTGACAATCCTCCGAGGCTGCGCTGGCATTTGTGTCAACACCTTCGGAGCGCGCGCCGATCTTCCACAACTCCACCACATCGGGACGTTGAAGCAGGAGATTACGCTATGATCGCCCATCGTTTCCTCCCGTGCCGTTGTCAGCACCAGAGCGAGCCTAGGGCTGGCCCGCGATAACTGTCAAGCGAAAAAGACGTAAAATACTGTTGACACTTGGGGGCAAAAAACGCCACTATGTGCATGAGGAAACGGCCCATGAACGATCTCTCGCAGTCCAGGTCCGACGCATCACCCTGTTGGTCGCATGACCTGCCAGCGCTTCGCCGCAGCCCGTCCGCTGCACGGCCAACGTCCCCTCCGGGCAGCCACGCGCTCCCTGCGACACGCGCCACAGCGCCGGCGCATGGCGCCAACGACTCCCGCGACCGCGCGGCAACGCTCACGCGGCTGGTCATAGAGGAATTGATCCCCCGTCTCCGGCTCGCCCATCCGCCGCATCGCCCGCATCAGGTAGATACGGAAGAGATGGCGACGGGCGCGGACGTCGCCGAGATGGTGGCCCTGGCGCTCGCCCACGACGCCGACGGGATGGCCGCCTGCGCCGATCGCATCCTCGCCTGCGGCATCTGCCTCGACAAGCTGCTGCTCAAGGTGCTGGCGCCGGCGGCCGAACGGGTGGAAGCGCTCTGCAATGCGCATGGCGAAGACTGGATCGCGGCGATGCTTGCCGAATGGCATCTGAAGCGCTTGCTGCGTCACCTCCTGGCCGGGTTCCACGGCCACGCGATAACGCCGGTGAGCGCGCCGAGAGCGCTCCTGACCACCCTTCCCGGCGAGCATGAGCGCTTGGAGATGCTGATCACGGCGGAATTCCTGCGGCGTGAGGGATGGCAGGTGAACGACGACCCCGCCGCCACCCGACAAGCCCTGACGCGGCGGGTGCATGACGAGTGGTTCAGCGTGATCGGCCTCTCGATCGCTTCAGAGGCGAGGTTCGAGGCGATGGCGCGCGGCATCCGTGCGGTCCGGCGCGCCTCGCTGAACCCGGCCCTCGGCGTTTTGGTGCTCGGGCCGAGTTTTACCCAACACCCGGAGATGGTTCACCTGGTCGGCGCCGACGCCGCCGCTCTCGATGCCCGCGAGGCGGTGCTGCAGGCGCGCGATCTCTGCTCATGGCTGGTTTTGCGAACTTGACACTTGTCTGAAGTAAAAAAGATTGACAGCGGCGGGCGGATACGGCTTTTCCCGGAGAGTCCTGAAAAAAGTTGTGTTCACCCTTGTGAAAGCTTTCATTTCTCCAGAGCGGTGGCTCGCGCCGCTCGATCCCGAGATGGCCGCCACCCTCATCGCGGTGGCCGCTGACATGTCCCTAATTCTCGACCCCGATGGCGTGATCCGGGACGTTGCTTTCGAGAGCGAGGGGTTGGCGGAAGCGCTCGATCCGGGCGGCTACTGGCCCGGACGCCGCGTCACCGAGATGGTCGATAGCGAGAGCCGGACGACCGTCGGCACCCTGATCGCGGAGGCCTCGGCGCGCAACGCCCCGCATTGGCGCCCGCTCAGGTTCGTCACTCCCGACAAAACCGCCATTCCGATCCTGTTGGCGCTGGTGCGGATCAGCAAAAACGGCCGCCTCGTCGGCTTCGGCCGCGATTTGCGTGGGATCACCGAGTTGCAGCAGCGTCTCGTCGATGCCCAGCAGATGATGGAACGCGAATATGCGCGGCTTTTGCAGATGGAGACGCGCTATCGGATCCTGTTTCAGGTCTCGTCCGAGGCGGTGCTCGTGGCAGATGCGACGACCCTGAAAATCCGCGAGGCCAATCCCGCCGCACGGGTGCTGTTCGACGATCGGGCACGGACCCTGCTCGGTCTCGTCGCCACCAACTTGTTCGACCCGGCGAACGAGCCGGCGCTCCGCGCCGCCCTCAGCGGCACCCGTGCCGCCGACGAAGCCGAGCCGATCCGCGCGCGCCTCGCCGATGACACGCGGGTAGTCTCGGTCTCAGCGCATCTCTTCCGCCAAGGCGGGCAGAAGCTCTGCCTCGTCCGCATCATTTCGCCGGAACGCGAACGCCGAGCGATGCTGCCGCGCGCGGCGCAAACCCGGTTGCTGGCACTGATCGAGCGCGCGCCCGACGGCTTCGTCGTCACCGATGCCGAGGGCCGCATCCTTGCCGCCAATGCGGCGTTTCTGACGATGGCCCAGATCGCAAACGAGCGGGACGCACGTGGGCTGTCACTCGACCACTGGCTCGGCCAGCCCGGTGTCGCGCTGCGTGTGCTGCTGGCCAATCTCCGCCAGCACGGCACGGTCAAGCTGTTTCCGACCACCCTCCGCGATCAGTTCGGCGCCGTCACCGAGGTGGAGGTTTCCGCCGTCGCCCTCGCCTCCGCCGACGACACGACCCCCAGCGGGACGACCCCCAGCGGGACGACAACAGGCGACACCAACGAAGGTCACCCGGGCGCCGAGGAGGCAGAGGACCATCGGCCCTGCATCGGCTTTGCCATTCGCAATGTCGGGCGGCGACTCGGCGCCATCGCCCCCGCGAGCACGCCGCCGGGGCGCGCGGTACTGCGCTCGGTCAACGAACTCACCGAGCTGATCGGCCGCGTCCCCCTCAAGGAACTGGTGCGCGAGGCGACCGACATCGTCGAGCGCCTGTGCATCGAGGCCGCGCTCGAGATAACCGGCGACAATCGCGCCTCGGCAGCCGAGATTCTCGGCCTCAGCCGGCAGGGCCTCTATACCAAGCTCCGCCGCTATGGCCTCGGCGACCTCGCCCCCGAGGGCGGAGAGATGTGATGCCGAGCGAAGCGCGCCTCGCCCGCCCGTCCCTGCCCTCGGTGATCGAGCTTTTGAAGCCGATCACCTGGTTTGCCCCGGTATGGGCGTTCGGCTGCGGCGTGCTGTCCGCCGGCCAACCGTTTGCCGGGCGCTGGCCGGTGATCCTGGCCGGACTCCTGCTGGCCGGCCCCCTGGTGTGTGGCACCAGCCAGGCGGTGAACGACTGGTTCGACCGCGCGGTCGACGCCATCAACGAGCCCGGGCGGCCGATTCCCTCCGGCCGAGTGCCGCGAAGCTGGGGGCTCTACATCGCGATCGGCTGGACCGGCTTTTCCCTTCTGGTGGCGACACAGCTCGGTTGGGTGGGCTTTGCCGCCTCGGCGATCGGGCTCGCCTTCGCCTGGGCCTATAGCGCTCCGCCGTTGCGGCTCAAGCAGAACGGCTGGTGGGGCAACAGCGCCGTCGCCCTCTGCTATGAGGGGCTGCCCTGGATCACTGGCGCTGCGGTGATGATGGACGGGCTGCCCCCCTGGCATGTGGCCATCGCCGCTCTCCTCTACAGCGTCGGCGCCCACGGTATCATGACGCTCAATGATTTCAAATCGGTCGCGGGCGATCTCGCCACCGGCATCGGCTCGCTGCCGGTGCGTCTCGGCGAGGAGCGCGCGGCACGCCTCGCCTGCGTGGTGATGGCGCTGCCGCAGCTCGCGATGGTCGCGCTGCTGCTCGCCTGGGACCGGCCGCGCACCGCCGGCGCCATCGCGCTCCTCCTCGCCGGACAGGCGTTGCTGATGATCCGGTTCCTCGAACGCCCCCGTGACCGCGCCCCTTGGTACAACGCCACCGGCACCAGCCTTTACGTCCTCGGCATGCTGATCACGGCCCTCGCCCTCCCGGTGGGCCTGATCGTGGGAAAATGACGCACGAAAATGACGCACATGGCCGCACGGGCTTCTTTCGCTGACCCCATCTTCGATGTCGCCATCGTCGGAGGCGGCCCGGCCGGCGCCACCGCCGCGCATGATCTCGCCCGGCGCGGGCGCGCGGTGCTGCTCCTCGATCGCGGCGGCCGCGTCAAGCCGTGTGGCGGCGCGATCCCGCCGCGGCTGATGCGCGATTTTGCCATTCCCGATGACCTGCTGGTGGCCCGGATCCATGGCGCACGCGTCATTTCGCCACGGGCGCGCGAGATCGCCATGCCGATCGCTGATGGCTTCGTCGGCATGATCGATCGTGACGTGTTCGACGAGTGGCTGCGCCAACGCGCCGCAGCCGCCGGGGCGGTGCGCATGACCGGTCGTTTCGACCACATCACCCATGACGCCGACGGCCTCGCCCGCATGCATTATCAGGCGGGCGCCGATGGCCATCCCGGCACCCCGGCCGAGGCCCGCGCCCGGGTCGTGATCGGCGCCGATGGCGCGCTTTCAGCGGTGGCGCGGCAGACCATTCCCGGTGCCGATCGTACCCCGTTCGTGTTCGCCTATCACGAGATCATCCGCGCGCCAGAGACGGCCTGTCGCGGCTTCGACGGCGAAATCTGCGATATCTATTATCGTGGCACGTTGTCGCCGGATTTCTATGGCTGGGTATTTCCGCACGGCCGGACGGTGAGTGTCGGCACCGGCTCGGCGCGCAAGGGCTTCTCGTTGCGCAAGGCGGTCGGCGCGATCCGCGCCGAGGCTGGGCTCGACGGCGCCGAAACCCTGCGCCGGGAAGGCGCGCCGATTCCGCTCCGGCCATTACGGCGCTGGGACAATGGCCGCAACGTGGTGCTCGCCGGCGATGCCGCCGGGGTGGTCGCGCCGGCCTCGGGTGAGGGCATCTATTACGCGATGCTGGGTGGACGGCTGGCTGGTGAGGCGGCGGATGCGTTCTGCGCCAGTGGTGATCCGCGCGCGCTCCGCACCGCCCGCCAGCGTTTCATGGGCGAGCATCGCCTTGTCTTCATGATCCTCGGCATGATGCAGAACTACTGGTACGCCAATGACCGCCGGCGTGAGCGCTTCGTCAGCATTTGTGGCGATGCCGATGTGCAGCGGCTGACCTGGGAGTCTTACATGAACAAAGCCCTCACCCGCGCCGACCCCTTGGCGCATGCGCGGATATTCCTCAAAAATCTCGCGCATATCACCGGATTCGCGAGGGCATGAGATGGTTATCCGCCCACTTCACGACGGTGCTGATCGCCGTCTTGTCCGCGTTCCTGGTCGCTCTTCTCGGCGGCCTCGCAACCCGCCTCGATGCTTGGTACTACACCCTCAGGAAACCTGCCTGGCAGCCACCGGATTGGTTGTTCGGGCCGGTCTGGACGTTGATCTTCGCCTGTGCCGCGGCCGCCGGCGTGATCGCCTGGGGGGCGGCGGGAGACAGTCAACGCTGGCTGGTGGGGGGGCTGTTCGCCGTGAACGGGATCCTCAACGTGCTCTGGAGCGTGCTGTTTTTCTTCCTCCAGCGCCCCGACTGGGCGTTGCCCGAAGTTGTCGCGCTCTGGCTCTCGGTGCTTGCCTTGATGCTCGCCTTCCTGCCGTTCGCCCCGGTCGCGAGCCTGCTGTTGCTGCCCTATCTGGTCTGGGTCGGGTTTGCGAGCTTCGTCAATCTCGCGGTAGTCCGGCTGAACGGGCCCTTCAGCGGCCGGCGATAGCGCGCTTAGGCCGGCAATGATGGCCGCGCATTACCCATTCACGGCGATCGTCGGCCAGGAGGAGATGAAGCGAGCCCTCCTGATCGTGGCGATCGATCCCGCGGTCGGCGGCGTCTTGGTGTTCGGGGATCGCGGCACCGGCAAATCCACCGCCGTTCGCGCGCTCGCGGCGCTGTTGCCGCCGATGCGGACGATGGCCGGGTGCCGGTGGGGGTGCGATCCCGCCGAGCCGCAGGCGTTCTGCGCCGAATGTCGCGGCCGTGGCGCGACACGGCGCGGCCGCGGCAAGCTGGTCGCGGTGCCGATGGTCGATCTCCCGCTCGGCGCGACCGAGGACCGCGTGGTCGGCGCGCTCGATCTCGAGCGGGCGCTGGCGCACGGGGAGCGCGCCTTCGAGCCGGGACTTCTCGCGCGCGCGCATCGCGGCTTCCTCTATATCGACGAGGTCAATCTGCTCGATGACCATCTCGTCGATCTCCTGCTCGATGTCGCGGCATCCGGCGAGAACGTGGTCGAGCGCGAGGGCATCAGCGTGCGCCACCCGGCGCGCTTCGTGCTGATCGGCAGCGGCAACCCGGAAGAGGGAGAATTGCGGCCGCAATTGCTCGATCGCTTCGGCCTCTCGGTCGAGGTACGCACGCCCGAGACCCTGGCCGAGCGGGTGACGGTGATGCGCCGGCATGAAGCGTTTACGCGTGACCCAGGCGCTTTCGCCGCCGCCTGGGCGGCGGAGGAGGCGCGTCTTCGCGACGAGATCGTCGCCGCCCGCGCCCGGCTCGGCGCGATAGATGTTCCGGAGACAACGCTGGAACATGTCGCCCGGCTCTGCATGCGCCTCGGCACCGATGGCCTGCGTGGCGAGCTGACGCTGCTCCGTGCCGCGCGCGCGCTCGCCGCGCTGGAGGGGAAGATGATCTGCGACGAAAGCCATGTCGCCGCCGTCGCGACCCCGGCGCTGCGGCATCGGCTGCGCCGCAACCCGCTCGACGAAACGCTGGCGACGATCAAGGTCGAGCGCGCGGTCGCCGCGCTGATGGCCTCATGACCACGGCGGCAGCCTGGGCGGATGCCATGCTCGCCATCCGCCTGTTCGCGATCGCGCCCTGCGCCCTCGGCGGCATCGCCCTGCGCGCCGCCGCCGGGCCGGTGCGCGAGCGTTGGCTGGCAGAACTCCGCACCGTTCTGCCCGCCACCACGCGACTGCGGCGCATGCCGCCGGGCATCGACGATGCCCGGCTGCTCGGCGGGCTCGATCTCGTGGCAACGCTCGCTTGCGGGCGGCCGAGGGTCGAACGTGGCCTGCTCGCCGAGGCTGATCTCGGGGTGGTGCTGGTGCCAATGGCCGAACGCCTTCCGCCCGGCACGGCAGCACGGCTCTCTCTCGCCCTCGATACCGGTGAGGTCGCGCTCGAGCGTGACGGGCTGGCGCGCCGCTTTCCGGCGCGGATCGGCGTGATCGCGCTCGACGAGGGCGCTGATGGTGATGAACGGCTGGCGGCGGGCCTCGCTGATCGCCTCGCCTTCCCTCTCGACCTGACGGCGCTCAGCCTCGCCGGGACCGAGCGGGAACCGCACGACCCGCGGGCACTGGCCGCCGCCGGCGATATTTTCCCGCGCGTGGTGGCAGGCGAGGGCGTGATCACCGGGCTTTGTGAGGCGGCCCTCCGGCTCGGGATCGTCGCACCGCGCGCGACGTTGCTGGCCCTTCGGGTCGCGCGGGCGCTCGCGGCACTGGCCGGACGCGAAACCGTCGCCGCCGCCGATGCCGCGGGCGCGGTGCGCCTCGTGCTCGCGCCCCGCGCCGGACCCGCGGCGCCGCCGGCTACGCCCCCCCCAGCGGCGGATACGGAGCCGCCACCAGATCAGGCAGAAGCGGGCGCCGGCGCGGAGACCCCGCCCCCTCCCCCTCCCCCGCCAGATGACGCATCGCCCGAAACCACGCCTGATCTCGACCAGCTGGCAACCTCGGCGACGGCGGAACAGGTGCTGGCGGCGGTTGAGGCGGCCTTGCCGGCTGGGCTGCTGGCCAGGCTGCGCCCGGCCGATAATGGGGCGCGGCGTGGACCCAGCGCCGCCGGACGCGCCGGAACCCTGCACTGCGCGCGACAACGCGGGCGCGCCATCGGCGTCGAAAGCGGTGACCCACGCGCCGGCCGCCGCCTCAGCCTGATCGAGACCCTGCGCGCCGCCGCGCCCTGGCAGCGTCTGCGCGCCGCCGCCGTTGGCGCGCCGGGGGGAAAACGCCAGCGTTTGTTTCTGACCCGCGACGATTTTCGTGTCATCCGCTTCCACCAGCCGCGCCAGAGCACCACGATCTTTGCCGTCGATGCCTCCGGCTCGGCGGCGCTGCATCGTCTGGCCGAGGCCAAAGGTGCGGTCGAGTGTCTGCTCGCCGATTGCTATGTACGCCGGGATCAGGTGGCGCTCATCGCCTTTCGTGGCCGCGAGGCGGAAATTCTGCTGCCGCCGACCGGGGCGCTGGCGCGGGCGCGGCGGTCACTCGCGGCCTGTCCGGGGGGTGGAGCGACGCCGCTTGCCGCCGGCATCGATGCCGCGCGGCAGCTCGCCGAGGCCGAGCGGCGGCGCGGGCGAACCCCGGTCCTGGTGTTGCTGACCGATGGCAGGGCCAATATCGGCCGCGGCGGCGCCACCGGCCGCGGCGTCGCCGAGGCAGATGCCCTGGCCGCGGCACGGGCATTGCGGGCAATCAGGCTCGCGGCATTGCTGGTCGATACCGCGCCACGGCCGCAGCCGCTGACCGAGCGCCTCGCCGGGGAGATGGGAGCAGCCTATCTCGCGCTGCCGCATGTCGAGCCCGAACGGCTCAGTGCCGCTGCGCGCGCGGTGGGCGCAGGCGCGAGGTGAGGATATGCCGAATACCTTGACCCCGCTGTTTCGTGCCCCAGCGGCGCCTGCCCGCTTCGGCGGCGGCGCGTGCGACGGGGGAGCGGGACTCCGCCTGATCTGGGAACGCGATGGCCGCGACTGGCCGCATCGCGAGCAAAGCCGTTTCGTCAACGCGGCGGCGATCCGATGGCATGTGCAGATCGCGGGCAAGGGCCCGGTTTTGCTGATGTTGCACGGCACCGGCGCCTCCACCCATTCCTGGCAGGGGCTGCTGCCGCTGCTGGCACGCCATTTCACTGTGGTCGCCGCCGATCTTCCCGGCCACGGCTTCACCACCCGGCCGGCGCCGGAGCGGCTCTCGCTTCCCGGCATGGCGTGGGGGGTGAGCGCGTTGCTGCGCACGCTCGACCTCACCCCCGCCCTCGCCATCGGCCACTCGGCGGGGGCGGCGATTCTCTGCCGCATGTGCCTCGATGGCACGATCTCGCCCAAGGCGCTGGTCAGCCTGAACGGCGCGTTACTGCCGCTGGCCGGGCTGCCCGGCCATTTCTTCGCGCCACTGGCACGGACCTTGTTTTCGATCCCGATCGTGCCACTGGTCTTTGCCTGGCGGGCCGGCGACCGGGCGACGGTGGCGCGGCTGCTCCGCGGCACCGGCTCGGTTCTCCCGCCTTCCGGCCTCGCGCTCTATCAACGGCTTTTGCAAAGCCCCGGTCATGTCGCCGCCGCGCTCGGGATGATGGCACGATGGGACTTGGCGCCGCTGGTCCGTGATCTCCCGCGGCTGCCGTCGCCGATCTTTCTCGTCGTCGGCGGCAATGACCGCGCGATCCCGCCGGCGGAAGCCGATCGCCTGTGCCGCCTCTTGCCGTCTGCAAGCAAGATCCTCCTCCCCGGTCTCGGCCATCTCGCCCATGAGGAGCGGCCGGATCTGGTCGCGGCGGTGATCGAGAGGATCGCCCGCGACATGGGCCTCTGGCCTCGTGATCCCGGCGCGCAGATAGCATGACGGCGGGGCCTGCCGCGATACTCTCCGTCCTGTTCGCGCGCGGCCGGATCGTCGATGTGATCCTGGTGGTGATGGCCTGTGAGGCGCTGGCGTTGATCGGCTGGCGGCACCGCACCCGCCGCGGCCTCGCGCCAGCCGCCCTTCTCGCGATGCTGATCCCCGGCGGATGTCTCCTGCTTGCACTCCGCGCCGCTCTGCGAGATGCCGGACAAGCCGAGATAACGCTCTGGCTGCTTGCCGCTTTCATCACCCATCTCGTCGATCTCAACTGGCGCTGGCGCGGCTGACAGGCCGTCAAGACAGGCCGTTACGCCGCAGCCGCGAGAACGGTTTTCGAGACCGCGATGTTCAGCCGAAACGCGATCGCCGCCTCCGCGATCACGCCGGCGCAGCTCGGCAGGAGAGCGGCCGCGCGATCGATGGCCGCGCGATAGGCGGCGATGAAGCCAGAGATATCGGAGATCTCCGGGAACTCGTAGAAGGCAACCGCCCCCGCCGGCAGCCACTCGTAGCGGGCGAGCCGCTTTTTCAAGAGCCGCCCGCCATTGAGATCACCGAGATACCGCACATAGGCATGCGCGATCAGCAGCGCCGGGTCATCGGCGGCGGCATGCGCGATGCGGGCGGCATACTCCCGTCCGGCGGGAAGCAGGGGAAGGTCGCGCCACCACGCCGCCCCGGCCAGGGTCTCGAGATCAGTGATGAGGGCCGGGGCCCGAAATATCTCGGCGCGCGTCAGAGCGCATAACGCTGGTGCTGCATAATGGCGGCATAATTCTCGTTCCATCGTTTCGTAAGCCGGAAGCAGATTACGCAAGAACAGCGCATAATCGGCGCGACCGACACTGCCTTCGAGGATTGCCTGGACAATGCCCGAGCATTCTGCTTCAGTATGAAGATCGCGGGTGTGTTCGCGCAGTGCCGTTGAAAGTCGCGGTTTCGCGAGCGCTGGGTCCACATCGGCAAACGTCGAGGCGGAAACGGCAGCCGCCAAAGGCGCGACGCGTGAAAGTGGTTCTTCCTGGCGTGGGCTGACCGGCAAGCCGTTGCCGCTTAGGGAAGCCCCCTCAGGAGAGTTCGGCGGCGGCTGAGACATTGTTACGGAGTTCCCGATCATTCGCGCAACGAACCTTGATTTGGCCATTATCCAGCCCGACGTCAAGCTTCTTCTCGATGGGCACGGGGTGATTCGCGATGTTACACTCGCGAGCAGTTTCTCGCGCGAGGACGTCTCGGCATGGGTTGGCCAGCCCTGGGCCGAAACGGTGGACCCCTCCGGCGCCGAGCGGCTGCAGCAGTTGATCGCCGAGGCACGCGCCATCGGCACCGCTGGGTTTGGGCAGTTCATTCAGCGCTTCCCCGATGGCGCGGCAGTGGCGATGGAATATACCGCCGTGCGGCTGGGGAAGCGGGCCGGCTTACTTGCGATCGGTCGCAGCCTTCAGGCGGTCGCCGAAGTTCAATCTCGCGTCCTCGCCGCGCAAAAAGCGATGACGCAGGATTATTGGCAGCTGCGCGACATCGAATCACGCTATCGCGCTTTGTTCGATGTCGCCGACGAGGCCGTGGTCATTCTCAACGCTGAAGATCTACGCCTCATCGAGGCTAATCCGACGGCGCAGCGCGCCTTCGCCCTGTCTCCCGGCCAGGCCTTCACCAGCATCATTACGACGGCCGATCGCCAGACGTTCCGCGCCACTTTGGCGCGCGTCGGCAAAGAGCTGCGGATGCCCGGTTTCATCGTTCATATCGGGCCGCACCAAGTGCCCTGGGTGGTTCGTGCGACCCTCGCCCCGGCGAAGACCATACCTGCCTTGGTCCTGCAACTGGTCGAGATCAGCGGCACCAGGCCCGCTCCTCGGCAAGAGACGAAGCTTCCCATCGACGCCTTGATCGAGCGTTTGCCGGATGGTTTCGCAGTGATCGATCGCGCCGGCACGGTGCGCGCCGCCAATCACGCCTTTTTCGATTTCATCCAGGCAGGAACCAAGGAACAGGTGATCGGCGCCCCGCTCAGGCGGTGGCTATCGCAGCCCGGCGCGGATGCGGCGATGGTGCTCGCGACACTGGCGCGCCAGCCGGCCCTCCGCCTGATGCCCACCACCCTGCATGGCGAGTTCGGGCGCGACTTGCCGGTGGAAATCTCCGCCGCCGGCACCCAAGAGCGGGATCCGGACTATATCGCCGTCTTGATACGCGACGTCCGCCGCCGGCTGGCGCAGGATGACACGCTCTCCCCCGCAACGATGGTCGCAGTACCGCCGCAGGGCGGCTCGCTTCGTAAATTGGTTGGCGAGACCGTCGCCCGGGTCGAGCGGCAACAGATCATGAAAGCCCTCGCGCGTGCCGGCGGCAATCGTTCGGCAGCGGCGGCGGCGCTCAAGCTCAGCCGGCAAAGCCTCTACACCAAGCTCGAGCGCTACCACATCGAGGACATTCCGCCGACCGAGAACAAGCCACCAGCGGACCGTGCCAGCTGATATGGCCGCGTCTTCGCTGTCATCCCCGGCCTTCGGCCAGGCCGATCTCTCCAATTGCGAGCGCGAACAAATCCATCTAGCTGGCTCGATCCAACCCCACGGCGCCTTGCTCGTCGTGAGTGAGCCAGAACAAATCATCGTGCAGGCGAGTGTCAACGCCCCGGCGTTCCTGGAGGGAGGCAAATCCCTACTCGGCACTCATCTCTCTGAACTCGGCGACGATCTCGCCACCTGCCTCGGCCCACATCTCGCGGCACCGCTCGATGTCGTCCCGGCGACTTTTCACTGCACCATCGGCCGCGCACAGACGCCATTCGAGGTGCAAGTGCACCGCCCGCCGCGTCAGGGTCTGGTGATCGAGTTGCAGCCAGCCGGGCCGATGATCGACACCGCCGCGCGATCCCGCCAGGCGCTGCAGGCGGTCGCGAGCGCGACGTCTATCCGCGACCTCGCCGACGAAGCGGCGCGCCTGTTCAAGGCCGTGACCGATTTCGACCGCGTGATGATTTATCGTTTCGATGACGACGGCCACGGCGAAGTCTTCTCCGAGCAGCACCGCCCCGGGCTCGAGCCCTTTCTCGGCAATCACTATCCCGCCTCCGATATTCCGCAGATCGCCCGCAAACTCTATGCACGAACCCGAACCCGCGTCCTGGTGGACGTGCAATACGATCCGGTGCCGATCATCCCCAACCGCTCGCCGATCGACGGCGAGGCGTTCGACATGTCGCTTTGCCTGCTACGCAGCATGTCGCCGATCCATCTGCAATATTTGAAAAACATGGGGGTCGTCGCGACGCTGGTGATCTCGCTCATGGTCGGCGGGCGGCTTTGGGGGCTCGTCGCCTGTCATCATTACACGCCACGCCGTGTGTCGTTCTCAGTGCGCGCGTTTTGTGACATTCTCGCCGAGGCGGTGGCGACGCGCATTACTGCGCTCGAGAGTTTTCTCCAGTCTCAGGCGCAGATTTCGGCACGCCGCCTGGAACAACGCATGATCGAGGCGATCTCCCGCGAGGGGGATTGGCGCGCCGCCCTGTTCGACCGCTCGCGCTCCCTCCTGCAGCCGGTCGGCGCCACCGGGGCGGCGCTGTTTTTTGAGGGCGAGGTGCTGACAACCGGCGACGTGCCAAGCACCGAGGAACTGCGCGGGATCGATCATTGGCTCGATCGGCAGCCGCGCCGCGCCGTCTTCGCCACCACCTCGCTCGCCGTGCATGACCCGGCCTTCGCCGCCATCGCGCCGGTGGCGAGCGGCCTGCTTGCGGTCTCGATCTCACCCTCGCCGGGCGAGCGCCTGGTTTGGTTTCGCGCCGAGCAGGTGCAAACCGTGACCTGGGCCGGCAATCCGTTCACACCGATCGAGATTGGCAAGGATCCCTCGACGCTCTCACCGCGCCGCTCATTTTCCCAATGGTACCAGCTCGTTCGTGGCAAATCTCAATCCTGGAACGCGGCCGAATTGGCGGCGGCGCGGTTGATCGGCGAAACCGTCACCGATATCGTGCTGCAGTTTCGCGCCGTCAGATTGCTGATCGCCGAGGATCAGCTCGCCGCCGTCCGCCGCGAGGTCCGAATCTCCGATACGCCGACCGTCGTCGCCGACCCGACCGGGGCGATTCTCCTCAGCAATGAGGCGTTCGGCCGTTTGCTCGGTGGCGCGCAAGCGAAATTGGCCCGGCTCGAGGATTTGGCACCGCTGTTCACCCACGCAGGCGAGTTTCGCGATCGGCTCGACGAGCTTTTCGCCAAGCGACGCCCCTGGCGCGGCGAGGTCAGCTTGCTCAAACCCTCCGGCACGTCTCTGCCACTCTTGGTACGGGCGGACGCGGTATTATCCCCGGACGGGGGAAATCTCGGGTTCCTGCTGCTTTTTTCTGACCAGACGACACACAAGGAGGCCGAGCGCGCCCGCCTTCGTTTTCAGGAGGACATCGTCGAGCGGCAGGCTCTTCGAACTCAGCGACTGGATTCGGCCTCTGATCTGCTATATCGTAAACTTTTAGCCTCGATCGTCGAAAATGCCCAGCTTGCCGCGCTTGAAATCACCGATGGGATGGACATTACCGATATCCCGGCGCTCCTCGAAGGGCTCCGCATCTCGGTCGCGCGAACGGCCGAGACGCTCGAACAATTGATCCGTCAGGTTCGCGCCGGCAAGCGATAAGCCGCCAGCGCGCCCTCTGATCACGGCTTCGTAGCGCCAGCTGGCATTTCCGCGGCGGGGGTTGCAGCGTCGTGCCAAAGTTCAGGAAACTGCTGCGCCAGAGGATTGCCGAATAGCGGCTTATAGACCCCTTGATGGCAGGTGGCGCAAACCACTTTCGGCCCATCGCCGAGCGGACCTCGCTGATCCACCGGCAGCACCGAAACCAGCGGGCCAAGATACTGGGTGTTGAGCGCACGCACCATGCGGATGCCATACCAAGCGGTGGCGCGCTGCGGGGTGCTTTGCTGCCATTGCTCGAAGGCGCGCGAGTTATGGCAGAAAACGCAGTTTACACCTAGAGATTGCGAAAAATGCATCATCAACGCATAGGTCCATTCGGTCTGTTTAGTAGAGGCGCGATCGCCGGCTGGCAACGCGGTTTCCGATTGCACCCGGATCTCGGCGTTGTTCACCAGAAAGGTGTTAATCGGATCGAAGGGAAGCGCGCTAAGGCCGGCGACCGGCGCCGGCCGGGCCTCGCCAGTATCGCTCTCCATGATCCCCCTCGCATGCGGCGGATCGGGTGTGAACCAAGTATAGGCGGGGATATTCTGGCCGCGATGGCACGTGAAGCAGGTGACACCGACGGCGCCGACATGTGTCGTCCAATGGGCATTGATGAATTTCACCATCTTCAGCATGCGGCGCGCGACGATTTTGGTATAGAGCGTATCGGCAGCAAAATTACCGGCGACATGACAGTAAGAGCAGCCCTGCTGCGGCGCCACCCAGGTGGTGATCGAGACCATCAGCCGGGCGAAATTACCGACACTGACATCACCGAGCACCTGGACGTTTTGATACACTTTCCCCGCAGCCGGGCCACTGTCAGGCGCGCGCGGCAAAGCTTCCGGCACCTTGCTGCTCGCAAGCTCGGTTTTAACGTCGCGCGGATTATAGACCAGCGCAAGGCCGGTGCCGCGATAGCCGTTCTGCACGACATCGACCGGCGGGCTGGTCAAGGTGAGAGCAAGGCCGATCAGCACCACCGTCACGGCGGCGATCGCAAAACTCGTGCTCATTTTCATTGCGGCGCTCCCGGCAGAGTGGCGGGATCGGCCACCGGCGGCCAGAGTGGCGGATAAGCCGGCGCGATCCCATGCTTGACCCCCCAGAGATACCAATTATCGACCACGGTGCCACTCAATAGGATGCCGATGCCACCGCAAAGCGGGCAAAGCACGGCGAACCACCACGCCCAGCGATGGATCGATTCGGCGGTTGCGTTGAACCCCATGGTCCAGCGCCAGAACAAGGCGCCGCGCTCGAAGGCGGTGCCGCGGTCGAGCGCTTGCTCCACCTCGCGCTCCCCACCGAAACGGCTGATGGCGAGCACGGTCGCTCCGTGCATGGCAAACAACACTGCTGAGCCATAGAGAAACACGATCGAGAGCATATGGAACGGATCATAGAAAAGGTTGCCGTAACGGAGCGAGAATGACGCCGTCCAGTCGAGATGCGGAAAAATCCCAAACGGTGGCGCCTCGCCCCAGCTTCCCATCAAGATCGGACGGATGAAGCCGAGAACGAGATAAAGCCAGATTGCGGCAGCGAACGCCCAGGCAACATGCGTCCCCATGCGGAGACTACGGGCCATCAGATAGAGACGCAGCCACCATAGCAAAATGGCGGCGGTGAGGAAAAATCCTGCCAAAAGCCACCATCCTCCCTCGGCGAGCGGAGGGAAGAGAGCGAGGCCGATGCCCGGTGGCGGCGGCTCGAGCGCGAGCCAAGGTAGTTGGCGGACGAACTGGATCGGACTCCAGTTGACCGAGGCCATCATGTTGAGGCCGATGATCTCGATCGCGATGAAGCCGGAAATCAGTGACGCAATACCGGTCCAGCCAAGGCGGATCGGGCCCACCTGGGCATCGCCGATGCGGCCGAGCAACGAGACGAAAACCGGTGTCATCTGTCGCGGCCATACCTCACCCGGTGTCAACGGAACGCCGGGATAGGCTGGGCCGTGGACCTTAACGCGGGTAAAGATGTTCTGAAACTCAGCCATTTTCCCTCTCCTCAGTGCCCACTCCAGAATGGCAGGTTCAACCACCAGCTCCACCAAGCCGGCCAGCCCTGGGTCCAAAATGGTCCGCTCAGAATGATGCAGACGCCACTCCAGAATGAAGCAGAAATCGCAAGAAACATACCGAGCCGATGGATTCCGAGCGTGCCGATCGAGTATCCGATGGCATCACGAAAGAACGTGTTTTCATGCTCAGCGGTCTTCGCCGTCTCTCCGGCCGGCGGGTTGATCGCCGACAGCACGAGAGAGGCATGTAGCGAAAGGGCAAGCACGTTGGTGAAAAAGAAGGTGATCGCCAGCATGTGTGCAGGATTGTAATGAAATGATAGATATTGATAGCCGACGTTGGAAACCCAATCGAGATGACTGATGATACCGTAGGGAAACCCGTTGCCCCAGGCGCCGAGCAGAAGCGGACGGATCACCACCAGGCTGACATAGGCGAAAATGGCAAAGCTGAACGCAAACGGCACATGGAGACCCATGCCAAGCTTGCGCGCAATCTCCGCCTGACGGAGTGCCCAGGAAACGAAAGCGCCGATCGCGCAAATGGTGATCAACTGCCAGAGACCACCCTGCGCCAACGGCGCGAGACCTAGGCCGACGCTAAGCGGCGGTGGCGCGATACTGATGCGCCAGATATTGCCTGTACCCTGCAATGCTGCCCCCCAGGCGATCAACGCCGTGCCGAGAGCAGCAAAAAAAATCGTCGTGACACCAAAAAATCCAACATAAAATGGCCCTACCCAGAAATCGAACAAATCTCCGCCGAGCAACGTTCCTCCTCGTACCCGGTATTTTTTTTCGAAACTCAACATCGCCATCGCTGGATCCTCCGATCGGCCGGTGGTGCCGCGACCATCGCGGCGCGTCGTCCAGGAGACGGGCGGGAGCGGCGTGTCTTGCCACCCACGCCCGCCCGTGTTTGGGCAAAGCCAAGGCTTTAGACAAAGAGTTCGTCAGCCAGCGCCGCAAGCGGACGTTGGCCTCAGGCCACTAATTTTTCGGTGCCGGCAAAGCAGAGTTCTGTGGCGCCGAAATGCTCATCTGCGGCCCATCCAGCCAGTTGAACCGCGTAGTGCTCAGCAGGATGAAGTGGATCAGCAGCGCGAGTGCGAACAGAAACACGAATAGCGCGATCAATGCCCGCCTCGGATCGAAGAGCAGCCAAATCTTGTACATGTCGCCCTCCTTCAGGTCAGGAATGTGATCGCATGCCCGACGAGCGCATGCGCGTGATCGAGCATTCCGGTCTGATAGCCATGCACGCCCGGAAGCCATGGGCGCCAAATCCAAGCCAGAATATGCGCGATGATCGCAACGACGAGGAACACAACGAAGCTGAACATGAAGATGCTGTGGAACTCCCTGGCCTCCTCATCGGTCAGACCGGATAACGATCCCGGCCGTGGTGCGGTACTACTCGACATTACTTTCTCCTCCGTAACGGCCTTGCGGCCTCTACCGCGCATGTCCCGCGCGGCGGGGATGGTCGCGGCCGTATCGGCCGTGACAGATGCGCCGCCCGGCAACGCCAGGCGGACGTTCCGGCAAGCGCGCGTCTCACGCGACACCCGCCATGAGCTCATCGAGCGCGCGTCGCGCGCGCCCTGCCGTGACACGGTCCTCCGCCGCCGCGCGCGCCTGACGCTCAATCCGCTCACGGGCGTGCTTGGTCGCCGAGATGCGCACCAGAAACGGGGTTGCCGCGACATGCGCCTCGAGCAGATCGAGCGCTTCCGCCTCCCACAGCAATGCGCCCTGGCCGCGCGGCGGCGCCGGCGTCGGATCGACACGATCGAGCTCGCTCGCCAATGGCAGGACATGAAACAGCGCGTCGAACAGAGCGTTGCAAAATTCCTGCACGAGATAGGTCGCGCCGGCATACCCCATGAACGGTGTCCCGGTAGCGCGGCGAATGATCGCGCCGGGGAAGGAAGCGGGAATATGGATGGCACGGCCACCGAGTTCAGAGACATACATCCGCTCGTTGTAGGATCCATAGACCACGAGGGGCATTTTTTCACGCAACGCGGTGCGGATGGCATCATTATCAGGCTTCACCCCGGGGCGCCGGGAAATCGCGAAGCGGCAAGGAATGCCCATCTCGTCCTCGAGAAAGCGGCGAAGGCCCTGAGCATAGGTCGTGCTCGCCACCACCGCAAAAGACGCGGAAGCGAAGAAATCCTGTGTCACGCTACGCCACAAATCCCAGATCGGCTTGATCGTCGTGTGTTTCTCGCGCTCGATGAAAGGCTCCGGATCGCACCCCGCCACCTCGCCGAGCCGGCGCAGGAACTGGGTGGTCGAGAACAGGCCGATCGGCGCCTGAAGATAAGGACGGTCCAACGCCTCGCAGAGTTTTCGTCCGAATTCACGATACATGACGATATTGACGTCAGCGTCGGCGAGACGCGGGATCTCCTCGAGATGACAGCCGAGCGGAAACACGAGGTTGACCTCACAGCCAACACCTTCGACGAGGCGACGAATTTCGGCGAGGTCGGAGGGCATGTTGAATGTGCCATAGATCGGGCCAATGATGTTGACACGCGGCTTGGCGCCGGGCGCGCGTTCGTCCCGCCGCCGGTTACGGGCGCGCTTGGCCCCAAATTCGGCCCATAGCCAGTTGAGCGCACGATCCGCGCTCTGCCACTGGTCCTCGTCGATAGTGCGCGGAATGAAACGAAGTGTATTGGTGCCCTCCGGCGTCACCCCACCGCCGATCATCTCGGCGATGCTGCCCGTCACCACCACGGCGGGCATGTCAGGATCCTGCGTCGCTCGCGCCCGACGCATCGACCCCTCGGTGCCGCTCATCGAGAGCGCGTCTTCCGAGAGCCCGGTGACGACGATCGGCAGTTCGTGTGGCGGCAGGGCGTCGGTATAGTGGAGGACCGCGGTGACGGGAAGATTTTCGCAGCCGACCGGGCCATCGATCACCACCCGGAGCCCGCGTACGGCGCTGAACGCATAAACGGCGCCCCAGTAGCCACCGGCGCGATCATGATCGAGCACCAGCATTGTCAGCTCCCGACCGCATCCGCCGCCCGGCTTCGCGCCGCGCGCGCCTGGCGAGCGCGCTCACGGGCGCCGGGCGGTGCCTTCGGCACCTCAGTCCAGCCATAGCCGGATGCCTCGTCGCGTCCTACCGCATCGAAGAACGACATCATCCGCGTCAAGCGTTCGCGCCCCCGAAGCTGCGTGGTGACGATCTCGGCGAGAGCGGTGGCACCGCTTGCGCCAAACAGCGGCCGCGCCGAGACAATGTTGGTGAAATAGACTGCAGGAATGCCGGATTCCTTGGCCTTCTGCACGAGCGGCGTGGTGCCGAACACAAGATCGGGGCGGACCGCGCGCATCGCGGCCATGTCTTGCTCGAGCGAGGCGCGATACTGCACATGCGCCCCATTGGCGACGAGCCAGTCACGGTCGGCCCGGCTCCATTCGGTCGCCGGACAGGCCGTGCCGACATAGGGCACCTCAGCCCCCGCCTCGAGGAGCAGGCGCGCGACCAGCAATTCCGAGCCCTCGTAGCCCGAGACCATGATGCGCGCAGCGAGCGGATGGGCGGCCAGGGCGGCGGCGATCTTCGGCAGAGCGGCGGCTTTGGCGGCATCGATGGCCGCAGCGTCAATACCAATGGCACGCCCCAGGGTTTCGAGCCAGGCCTCGGTTCCCGCCAGGCCGACCGGGGCCGATCCCACCACCGGCCGGCCTGCGGCATGGAATTCGCGCACTGACGCGGTATAGAACGGATGCACCGCGGCGGCGGCCACACTATCCAGCGCGGCATAGAGATCACGCCATTCGCGCGCCGGGATTGGCGGCGCGACACCGAGCCCCATCGGCGCGAGCAGCGCCCCGATGCCGACCGGATCAGCGGGAAACAACTCGCCGATGAGCGCAACCGTAGGCAGGGTCTCGGCGCGCGGCATGCGCGGACGGGCGACAGGCCCCTCCTCCGCCTCACCCCGGGCATAGCGCAGCATGGCACCGGCGAGCACGTCTTTCGCTTCGGCATGCGTCGGCACGCCGAAGCCGGGCACGTCGATGCCGATGATGCGCACGCCATCGATCGCCTTGGGCAACAGATCGAGTGGTACGCCGGAGGCGGTCGGCACGCAGAGATTGATGACGACGACGGCATCATAATCGTCGGGCCGGGCGGTCGTGATCACCGCTTGGCGGATGTCCTCGAAAAGCTGGCCGGTGACCAGCGTCTCGGAGTTGAAAGGCACGTAGCCGACACTGCGCCGCGCGCCATAAAAATGCGCGGTAAAGGTCAATCCATAGACGCAGCATGCCGAGCCCGAAAGGATGGTCGCGACGCGGCGCATTCTCAGTCCGACCCGAAGCGAGCCGAACGCCGGACACATCGATTGCGGCTGGTCGTGCGGGCCACGAGGATAATCCGCGAGCATGGCGGCGAGCTGGTCACTTTTTCCCGCCGCACGCGCCGCCTCCTGCATGGTCTCGTGCCCGCCATGACAGAAGCTCGCGGGCGACGACGCGGGTGCAGCGATGTCCGCGGAGATTACACTCTCCAAAAGACCGCCAACGTCTGAAGTCATCGCCGCCACCCCCTCAGACATCCTCACGCATCCTCATAGAGGATTTCGAGCGACGGCTTCGCGAGCACCGCGGCACTGCCACACATATCCTCGATCCGGGCCGGATCGAGGACCACCCCCCGCCCCACCGTTTCGCCTTTGAACAGGCTTAGCAGCGCCTCCTGCGCCAAAGGTCGGGGACGCAGCGGCGGCGCCTCGGCGATGGCGGTCGCGAGCGTCTCGAACAACCCCCCGAAGCGTTCGCCGGGGCGGCCGATGATCTCGTAGCTCGCGCTTTTGCGGCGGATCTCATCATCGGCGGGAATCGCCGCCAGCACCGGGATGCCAGCGGCGGCGGCAAAGGCCGCGGCCTCGCCGGTGCCGTCATCCTTATTGGTGACGAGACCGGCGACGCCGACATTGCCGCCGAGCTTGTGGAAATATTCCACTGCCGAACAAACATTGTTGGCGACATAAAGCGATTGCAGATCGTTCGAGCCGACGACAATCACCTTCTGGCACATATCGCGCGCGATCGGCAGGCCGAACCCGCCGCACACCACGTCGCCCAGGAAATCGAGCAGAACGAAGTCGAAATCCCAATCATGGAAACCGAGTTTTTCGAGCAGCTCGAAGCCGTGGATGATCCCGCGCCCGCCGCAGCCGCGCCCGACCTCCGGCCCGCCGAGTTCCATCGCGAACACGCCATCGCGCTTGAAACAGACATCGCCGATCGTCACTTCCTCGCCGGCGAGCTTTTTCCTGGACGAGGTTTCGATGATGGTCGGGCAGCTTCTTCCACCAAACAGCAGCGAAGTGGTATCGCTTTTCGGATCGCAACCGATCAGCAGCACGCGCTTGCCCTGCTGTGCCATCATATAGCTGAGATTGGCGAGGGTGAAACTCTTACCGATCCCGCCCTTGCCGTAGATGGCGATGATCTGTTTTTTCCCGAATTTTTCTGACACCATGCGATTTGGCGCCTCTTGCGCCGGGCGAGGATTTGGCAATGCGGTCATGAGCATACCCTCCAATCGAGAATCATTTTGAGGCAGGCGGGGTCGCCGAAGGCGGTGCGATAGGCGGCATCGGCGGCGGCGGCGGCGGCGCGGTGGGTGATCAACCCGGCGAGCGAAACCCGTCCCGCTTCCACCATGTCGCGCACCGCCACGAGATCGCCCGCAGCCCATTCCGCCGCCACCCGAAGCCGCGCCTCGCGCAGGAAAGCCGGGGGAAAGGCAAAGGAAATCGGCTCGGCGTAAAATCCGGCAAGCACGATCTCGCCACCGGGGGCCAGCTTGGCAATCAGACGATCGAGCCCGGCCGCGTCACCACTCGCCTCGAAGATCGCGCGATAGCCCTCCCGCCGATCGTCCTCCGGAGCGATCACCTCATAGCCGTTGGCCCCCGCGGCGCGCGTCGGATTGCGCTCCCACACCACCGGCGGCGGCGCGCCGGTGGCGAGCGTGAGACGCGCGAGCAGGCGGCCAAGGACACCGTGGCCGACGATCAGGTCGGGCGGCACGCACGTTGCGGTGCCAGAAGCAGCGCCAGAGGAAACGGGAGCAGGAGATGTCATGTTGGGAGCCGAGGCGTTGGAAGGTGCGGGGCTCTGCATCGCGTGCCAAGCCGTCGCGGCGAGCGCCAGCAGCACCGCCTCCTCGCCGAGATGATCAGCGAGCGGCAGCACGCGCCGGCCAGGCGCCACCAAATGCCGCGCCGCGCCACCGAACAGGCCACGCACGGCACCGCTCCAGCGGGCACCGGGAACGAACACCCGCGCCCCGTGGCGCGTGCCAGAAGCGGCGCCGGCCGCGACCACCCGGCCGACGGATTCATAGCCCGGAATGAGCGGGTATCCCATGCCAGGAAAGGGCGGCATACGGCCCGACCAGAGCAGACGCTCGGTGCCGGTGCTTATGCCGCTCCACTCGACCTCGACCACAACATCGTCTTCGCCGGGCGTCGCAAGCGGAAGACGCCGAAGGGCGAGATGTTCAGGTCGTTCCATGACCACGGCGATCGTATCCATCCTTGGGCGTCTCCCGCGACCGGGGGCGGTCGCTTTTTATCGAGTGTCAGTTTATATTGACTATCACAGACGTCAATACAAATTTACAGTCCTGCTGTCATCTCGCCTCTGCCAGGAGAGCGCCGACGAGCAGCGGGCGGCGTGTTGGAAGCCGGCGGACGCCACGAAACCCGGCACTTTCGAGCAAGGCGGCGAGGGCGGCGGGGGGACGCGGCCGGCCGCGTCCCATCGCCAGCAGATAAAAATGGAAATAGGCGGCAACCCGCTCAGCCCCGGCGACGCCGGCCATCGGTTCGGCGACCAGGAGCCGCCCCCCCGGCGATAACGCGCGGCGGAGCGCGCGCAGCAGACGGAGCGCGCTCGCGTCATCGTGATCATGCAGCACCCGCACCAAGGTCGCGAGGTCGGCGCCGGCGGGGAGCTCATCCGCGAGAAAATCCCCACCGCACGCCACCGCGCGCCCCTCGAGCCCGGCGGCGGCGAAACGCATCCGCGCCCGCTCGGCGACCGCCGGAAGATCGAACAGAATCAGGCGGAGCGCCGGTGCCCGCGCCGCGGCGGCGACTACGAACGCCCCCTCCCCGCCGCCGACATCGAGCAGAACGCGATGGCGGTGACAGGGATAGGCATCGAGGATGTCGCCGGCGATCAATGGCTGCGAGGCCGCCATCAGAGCGCCATACGCCGCGACCTCCGCGCCTGAGAGTGGGGCCGGCGCCTCTCCCCTGGCATAGGGCCAGAATCGGGCGAGCGCGGTCTCCCCGCGCTTGCCGCGCAGCAAAGCCACCGGATCGGCAAGATCGGCATAGAACATGTCATGATGCGCGATCATCGCCGCGATCGCCGGGTTACCAGCGAGAACGGCGCCGAGCGGGCCGAGCGCGAAACGGCCTTGGCAGCGTGGTTCGGCGATTCCGAGCGCCGCCGCGGCTTCGAGCAGGCAGCGAGCCGCCTCGTCCGTCAGACCAAGCCGCGCAGCGAGTCCCGGCGCGGTTGACGCCTCTTCGGCGAGTATGGAGACAAGATCGAGGCGGACCACCGCGAGCAGGATTTGCGAATAGACGAAACCGGCCACGAGATCGAACAGCCCCTGCGCGCGGCGCGCGGCGAGCCCGCGCGTCAGCGGAAAGCCGGCCGCCCAGCGCTGAAAGCGCGGGCTCGCGAGCAACCGGTTGCGGGCCTCGCGCCAAAGGTCACGCAATTGATCGCCGATACCCTCATGGCGAAACGAGGGGATGAAGCCGCCGCGCACCCCCCCGCTTTCCGCAACCCTGTTTTCCATCACGCGGCGCGATGCACGCTCTCGGCCGGCATGAGGCGCGACATTTCATCAAGAATGAGCGCGCTGAGCCGCGCCCGCCCCGCGGCCGGCGGAATCGCCTCCACCGCCCCGTCGATGAGCCTGCGAAGCCGCGCCCGCGCCGCGCTGAGGCCGAGCGCGAGCACGGCATTGGGGCAGGCATGGGCCTGGTCCTGGCCGACCGGCTTGCCGATGTCCTCGGGGCGCGCGGTGGTATCGCGGATGTCATCGGCCACCTGATAGGCCTCGCCGAGGCGCTGGCCGACGATCCGCCACGCCCGGATGGCCGCGCCGGTGGCGGCGGCGCCAGCCATGGTGGCGGCGGCGAATAGCGCGCCGGTCTTGGCCCGCTGATAGCCGGCGAGGTCGATCTCCGGCTCACACTCCCAAGCCTGGCCGGCGGCAATGCCGAACGGGGCCCCGGCGGCGTGGCTGAGGATCGCGAGGAGGGCCGGCAGACGCTGCGGCGAACGCGGCACGCTCAACGCCAGAGTCTCGTAGGCGAGCACGATGAGTGCGTCGCCGGCGAGCACGGCAAGGCGCTCGCCAAAGGCATGATGGACCGAAGGAAGGCCGCGGCGCATCGCCGCGTCGTCGAAACAGGGAAGGTCGTCATGCACCAGCGAGGCGCAATGCAGGATCTCGATCGCCGCCGCGGCAGCCTCGGTGAGGTCGGGATCGTCATCGCCGAGAGCGCCGGCGACAGCCAGGCAAAGCCGCGGCCGGATGCGCGCGCCGCCGGGAAAAACGGCGTGCCGCATGGCGGCGGCGAGACCCGGTGGACCGCCCCGGGCCGTAGCTCGGGCCATCGTCTCAGCTAAGCGGCGCTCGATGCGTGCAATCGCGTCCATGTCGTTCTTCCCCGGCTCGTTGGTGCCTGTGCGTTACTGTCACTCAGTGATTGCCGCTCGATTGATGCCAATCCGTCGGTGCCAATCGGCGGTGTCAATTTGCGGGCGTCGCGGTCGGCGCGTGGCGGTAGCCGAACCGCGACGTAAATTCAAATTGACAACATAAACTGTCATTATATGTTGACGACTTGTCAAGCGTTTTCGGAGCCAACAGGGTAACGTGCCATCCCATCGCATCGCCCCCCTCGCATCGCCGTAATCGGCGCTGGCATCGGCGGCCTGGTTGCCGCCTTGGACCTCGCCCAGCAGGGCCAGGAGGTGGTGGTGTTCGAACGCGCAGCGACTCCGGGGGGCAAGCTCCGCGAAGCCTGTCTCGGCGGGCACCGGCTCGATGTCGGCCCGACGGTACTTACCCTGCGCGCGGTGTTCGCCGACATCTTCGCCCGCGCCGGGGCCCGGCTCGAGGATCACCTCACGCTCCATCCCGCGGACATCCTTGCGCGCCACGCCTGGAGTGCCGAGGAGCGGCTCGACCTGTTCGCCGAGCGCGAGCGCACGATCGAGGCCATCGGCGCCTTCGCGGGACCGGCAGACGCCGCTGGCTATCGACGCTTCATGGTCGATGCCGCCCGCCTCTATGCCGCGCTCGATGACAGCTTTTTGCGCGCCGACCGGCCGAGCTTCCTCGGCATGCTGCGGGGCGCGGGATGCGGCGGGCTGCGCGCTCTCGCCGGCATATCTCCGTTTCGTACGCTCTGGCAGGCGCTCGAAACCTATTTCCGCGACCCGCGACTGCGCCAGCTCTTCGGCCGCTATGCTACCTATTGCGGCGCCTCGCCGTTCCGCGCCCCGGCGACCTTGGCACTGATCGCTCATGTCGAGCAGGAGGGGGTGTGGCTGGTCGAGGGCGGCATGTACCGCCTCGCAACCGCGCTCGCAGGGCTTGCGGTCGCGCGCGGCACAGTCATCCGCTATGGGAGCGAGGTCACCTCCATCGACCTCGCCGGCGGTCGAGTGGCCGGCGTCAGTCTGGCCTCGGGCGAGGTGGTTGCGGCCAACGCGGTGATTGTCAACGCTGACAGCCGCGCTCTCGCCACTGGCCTGTTCGGCTCGGCGACGAGGGCGGCCTTGCCGCGTCGATACGCACGCGCGCCGGCTTCGCTCTCGGCGCTCACCTGGGCGATGCTCGCTTCAGCGCGTGGGTTTCCGCTGCTTCGCCACACCGTTTTTTTCGCCCGCGACTACGCCGCCGAATTCGAGGCCATCCTCGCCCGTGGTGAGCTTCCCGGGGAACCAACGGTCTATGTCTGCGCCGAAGATCGCGGCGCAGGCGAGGCGCCGCCGCCGGCGGGGGCGGAACGGTTATTTCTGATCGTCAACGCCCCGGCGGCGCGCGCGGGACGCCCCCTCACCGATTCGGAGATCGAACGATGCGAAACCCGGGCGTTTTCCCTCCTCGAACGGGCGGGGCTGACCCTGGAGCGGCGGCAGGGGGCGATGCGACGTACCACCCCGGCGGAGTTCGCCTCCCTCTTCCCAGCGAGCGAGGGGGCCCTCTACGGCCGGGCGCTCAATGGCTGGCGGGCAGCCTTCCGCCGACCCACCGCGCCGACCCGGGTGCCGGGGCTTTATCTCGCGGGGGGGAGCGTGCATCCCGGGCCGGGGGTGCCGATGGCGGCACTTTCGGGGCAACTCGCGGCGGCGCGGGTGCTCGCGGACCTGGCTTCGACGTCGCGATCCCGCCAGGTGGCTATGCCTGGTGGTATCTCGATGCGCTGAGCGCCGATGGCGAGCACGGCATCACCGTGATCGCCTTCATCGGCAGCGTCTTCTCCCCGTATTACGCGGCGGCGCGCCGCTGGGGCACGGCCGATCCGCTCGCCCATTGCGCGCTCAACGTCGCGCTCTATGGCGGCGCCGGCAAGCGCTGGGCGATGACCGAGCGTGGCCGGCACCGGCTCACGCGCAGCGCCGATGAGCTCGCCATCGGGCCGAGCACGCTGAGCTGGGAAGAAAACGGGCTCCAGGTGCGGATCAACGAGGTGAGCGCCCCGTGGCCATCGCGCATCCAGGGTATCGTTCGCCTGCATTGGCCGATGATCGCTGAGGAAAGCATCGCCCTCGACGCCGCCGGCCGGCATCATTGGCGGCCGATCGCGGCGGTCGCGGATGCCGAGATCGCCCTGACCCATCCGGCGCGCCGTTGGTCGGGGACAGCCTATCTCGACAGCAATTTCGGCACGGTGCCGCTGGAGGCCGATTTCAGCGGCTGGACCTGGAGCCGGACCAATCTCCGCGACGGCACCGTCGTGCTCTATGACGTCACCCCCCGTGTCGGTGCACCTCTAGCGCTGGCACGCTATTACGCGCGGTGCGGCGATGTCATCACTCTGGTTCCACCGCCCCCGGTCACGCTGGCCCCGACACGCTGGCGGCTCTCACGCGCGACCCGTGCCGAAGCCGGCGCGAGTGTCCAGGCGACGCTCGAAGATACGCCGTTTTACGCCCGCTCGCTGATAGCGACACGCCTTCTCGGCCAATCGGCGACGGCGATGCACGAAACCCTCGCCCTCGATCGCTTCCGCGCGGCCTGGGTGCAGGCGATGCTGCCGTTCCGCATGCCGCGCTGGTCAGGCGCGGGCGGCAGGCCGGGGTTACAGCCCCGCTGATCGCGCGCTGCGCGGCAGACTTGGAATTGGCCGGCTATTCGCTGGCCACGCTCGCATCGGCCGGATCCCGTGTTTTGGCCGCGCGCAGCCGCCGAAGCGCCCGGCGGGTGCGTATTAACTCGACGATCGCGAGCGCCAGAATGAGTCCCTCGATCAAAAGCCATTCCCAGCGAAACATCGTCTCTCCTTCCGCATCGCAGAGCACGCTGTCGGGCCGCTCATGCCGTCTGGCGGCTCGGCCTGAGACAGACACGCTCATTGCCTGCCCTCTCGCGCCGGGCGTAGTCTCGCCACTCGCGTTCGAGACGATCCCGCTCGGCGAGCCGCGCGAAGAGATCGAGCAGCCACGCCATACGCGCGGCCCAGCGCTGGCCGATGCCGATGACGGGGACAAAACTCCCCACCAGCAGCCAAAGCTTCCGCGCCGGCGATACCACCGCGCGGCTGGCGATGGGATTGCCCCCTTTGCGCGCAACGGTGCGGCCGATTTCGGCGTAAAGCGCCTTGGCCGCGCGAATACCGGGCCGGCAGGCCGGTGGCAGCTCCGCGATGCCGGGCTCGGCCCGCGCGTAAAACCCGTCCGCCGCCGCCAACAGCCGCGCGACAACCGCCCCCAGCGCCGGCGTGAATTCCGGCCGCGCGAGCCACGCTTCAGGGTCGACGCCCTGTTCACGCAGCCACCGCCGCGGCAGATAGAGCCGCCCCGCGCGTGCGTCCTCGCCGACATCGCGGGCGATGTTGGAAAGCTGCATGGCGATCCCGAGATCGATCGCACGCGCGATCGCTGCCGCTGTGCCGACGCCCATGATCAGCGCCAGCATGACGCCAACCGCGCCGGCGACACGCGCCGCATAGCTTACCAGATCCTCCAAGGTCTCATATTGGCGGGCTTGGGCGTCCCAGGCGAAACCCTCAAGCAGCGCTTCGGGCAAGGCGCGCGGCAGAGCGAAGCGGCTGACCACGTCGGCCAGCGCACGATCGACGGCAAAGGCCTGCGGCTGGCCGGCATAGATCGCCGCAAGCCGCTCGCGCAGGTGAGCGAGGGCGGCGGCGGTGCCGGCCACGCCACGATCGCTGCCAAGATCGATGGCATCGTCGGCGACGCGACAAAACGCATAAAGCGCGATTGCCGGCTCGCGCACCCGCCACGGCAGCAGGAAGGCGGCGGCATGGAACGATTTCGAACCGCCCCGAAGCAACCGGCGGCATGCCGCGAGATCGGCGCGGGTGGCGGCGTCAGGCAAAGGAGGCGACCGCTGGCACGATTTTATCCAGCACCCGCGCGGAGGATAGCACGCCCGGAACCCCGGCGCCGGGATGCGTGCTGGCGCCGACAAGAAAGAGATTTTTGATGTCCTCACTCTGGTTATGCGGGCGAAACCAGGCGCTCTGCGTCAAAATCGGGGCGAGGCCGAAACCGGCGCCGTGATATGAGAGCAGCCGGGTCGCGAAATCGCTCGGCGTCATCACCCGCGAGGTAATGATGTCGGCCTCAAACCCAGGCAGAACGGTCGCATCGAGTTGCCGAGCGATGGCCTCACGGAAGGGCTCGGCCGCGCGCGCCCAGTCGATGCCGCGCGTGAGATGCGGGACCGGGGCAAGAACATAGAACGCATCACAGCCGGCCGGCGCCAGCGTCGCATCGCTCGCGGTTGGCCGGTGCAGATAGAGGCTGACATCGGTCGCGAGGCGCTGGCGATCGAAAATATCGACGAGCAGATCGCGATAGCGCGGCCCGAGCAGGATCGTGTGGTGCGCAACGTCAGGAAAGCGCCGCCTGGTGCCGAAATACCAGACGAAGAGACCCATCGAATAGCGTGCCTTCTCGATCCGCCGGTCGGTCCAGCGCCGCCGTGCCGATGCCGGCACGAGATGGCGATACGTCCACGCCGCGCAGGCATTGGAGACCACGATCGCGGCCGGGATCTCCTCCCCACCGGCCAATTCGACCCCGACCGCCGTGCCGTCTCGGACCAGGATGCGCCGCACCTCGGCACCATACCGCATCCGCCCCCCCTGGCGCCCGATCAGCTTCACCAGCCCGGCAACCAGCCGCCCGGTGCCGCCAACCGCGTAATGCACACCAAAGCGCCGCTCAAGATGGGCGATGAGACAATAGATGCTGCTCACAGTGAACGGGTTGCCACCGATCAGCAGCGGATGAAAGCTCAGGGCAACGCGAAGCCGCGGATCACGCACATGCGCCGCGACCACGGCGTGCACGCTCCGCCAGGCGCCAAAACGGATCAGATCAGGGGTGACACGCAGCATGTCGGTCAAACGCGAGAACGGCACATCGCCGAGGGACTCGAAGCCGACCCGATAGATCGCCTCCGAAAGCTGCATGAAGCGCTCATACCCGGCGACATCATCGGGGGAAAGCGCTGCCACCGCCGCGCGCATCGCCGCCGCATCGGCGGAAACATCGAGGGAGGAGCGGTCGTGAAAACGGATCCGGTAAAACGGCGAGAGCGGCCTCAGATCGACATCATCGGCCAGCCGGCAGCCGGCGAGCGCCCATAGCTCTTCGAAAAGCTGGGGGGCGGTGATCATCGTCGGGCCGGCGTCGAACACGAAGCCGTCCTGGCGGAAGGTCGTCGCCCGCCCGCCCGGCGCCTCCAGCCGTTCCAGCACCGTGACACGATAGCCGCGCGCGCCGAGCCGAACCGCGGCGGCCAGCCCGCCGAAGCCGCTGCCGATCACGACGGCATGGGGGCGAGCGCGCGCCACATCCGGCGGCGAGGTCGGGTCGAGGGCGTGGGGGCGAGCGCGCGCCACATCCGGCGGCGAGGTCGGGTCGAGGGCGTGGGGAGCAAGTGTCAAGTTCAACATGCCGGGCAAATGTATATCAAACTTGACATCTATGGCGAGCAAAAAATGCGTCCCTGCGGCGACGACGATGCCGCCCGTTGAGGGACTGAAATTTCGCCCTCAGAATCCTTCGATACCCTGATTATCCTTCGATACCTTGATTTCCTGAGAGTTTGAAAAAGAATGCCCTCGCGACCGGAAATTGATCGAAAAAATCAATATTTCAAAGGGCTTTCTTTTTCAAGTTCGATTGATTTTCAGGCTCTGAGAACTCGATTTTCTCGCCTGGATCATCGCCCGCCTCGATAGATGGAATCGCTACTACAAGCCGCCAGGACCCAAAACCATGCGCGCAGGATGGGCACGCTTCGCTGCCATGGCCACAGGCTTCCTCAGCGCCGCTTAGTCAAAGGCGTCAATCCCATAGTGGTCTGGAAAGGTTGATCTTTTTCGGTTAATTGCTGAATGCGAGAGGACTCTTTTTCAAATTCTCAGATCCCGGCGGGTTCCAATGGGGAGTTGGGGGCAAAGCCCTTGTTTTTCCTCAGAGCCTGAAAATCAATCGAACTTGAAAAAGTCTGCCCTCTGGAAACATGGATCTTGTCCGATCGATTCCGCGGCGCGAGGGCATTCTTTTTCAAACTCTCAGCCGACGACGCGCCACTGCACCAGCGTGTAGGGCGGGTCGGCCTCGTCGTGCGGCTCGAACACAGCCTCCACCTCGGCGTCGATCCCAATCTCCTGGCGCGGGTCGCCGAGTAGGTTGCCGACCATTCGCACATTCCCCGCCTGCGGCAGCTCGACCAGCACGATGATATAGGGCGTGTGGCCGTTGAGCGCGGGATGCACCGGGTGGTGCGGCCGCTCCCAGCTATAGATGCGCCCGCGCGGGGCAACCTCTTCCCAGGCGAGGTCAAAAGAGTGGCAGCGATGGCAGAGCCATTCCGGTCCCCATTGCCAGCCGCCGCAACCGCGGCAGCGCTGGATGACGAGGCGCCCGGCGCGCGTCCCCAGCCAGTAGGGCGCGGTCAGGGGCTCGGGCGCCGGCGCCGGCAAGCCGCCGGGCAGCGCGCGGGAGGGGGTCGTGCTCATAGGGCGGCCTCCGTACCAAGGATCAGGCTGCTTACCGGTGTCACCATCGGTCCGCCAATGACGAGGACAGTGCTGGCGCCGGGCACTTGGTTGCAGGCGGTGCCGCGCAACTGGCGCACCCCCTCGATGACCATTTCGAGACCGTGCATGTAGCACTCCGCCAAATTGCCGCCGCTGGTATTGAGCGGCATGCGGCCGGTGGGCGCCAACAGATTTTCCGGCACCAAAAAATCATTCGCTTCCTCGGGCCGCACCAAGCCGTGCTCGACGAGCGACATCAGCACCCCGCCGGTAAAATTCTCATAGGCCTGCACGACGTCAAGATCAGCCGGACCGAGCTTCGCCATGGCGTAGAGGTTGTGCGCGACGGTGGTGAAATGCGACGAGGCGTAGAGCGGCGCGTTATGCACCGGTGCCGCGCTGCGGTAGTGCCCGCCTTGCGCCGCGCCGAGCAGATAGGCGGGCTTTTGTGCGAGATCGCGGGCGCGTTCAGCGGGCACCACCAGCACCGCGGCAGCGCCGTCGTTTTCCATGCAGCAATCATAGAGACGATGAAACGGCTCGACGATCCAGCGCGAGGCATCGTAGGTCGCCGCGTCGAGCGGCCGGCCACGCATCACCGCGCGGGGATTATTTTGCGCGTGATGATAGGAGGCCAAGGCGATGGCTCGCAGGGCCTCATGGCGGATGCCATGCTCGGCCATGAAGCGGGTGATTTTCATGGCAAAGCGCTGCGCCGGCGACATCAGCCCATAGGGTGCGAGAAAGGCGTCTTCCCCGGAGACGGTCTCCACCGCTGCACCCCGGCCGTAGCGGCGAAACTGGCCTTGCGCCAGGGAGCGGAAGGCGATCACGCAATTCGCCATGCCGGAATGCACCGCCGCCGCGGCATTGCCGACCGCCGCGCAGACGCCGCCACCGCCGCCGCCCCAGTGCATGTTGGAAAATCGTAACTCCCTGATGCCAAGGGCTGCTGCCAGACGCGTCGCCTCCGAGCGGTCTCCGCCGTAGGATGCGAAGCCATCTACCTCGCGCGGATCGATGCCGGCGTCGCGGCAGGCTTCGAGCACGGCAATCAGCGCCAGCTTAAACTCGTCGTCGGGCGATTTCCCATGTTTGTAATAAGGGGTCTCGCCAACGCCGGCGATCACTGCGCGGCCGCGCAAGGTGCGCTCGCTCATGTCTGCTTCCTCCTCATGCTGGCAACGCCAGGAAATCGAGTGCCGCTTGCACGCCGCCGGTGCGGAAGGGAATGCCGCTGGCTGCCAACCCCATCTCGATGCCGCCCAACGTGCCAACGAGTTGCAGATCATTGAAATCGCCGAGATGGCCAATGCGAAAGACGCGATCGGCGAGCGGGCCGAGGCCGTTGCCGAGGCTCATGTTGAAGCGCGCGAGAATGAGGGCGCGCAAGGCATCGGCGCTATGGCCGTCGGGCAGACGCACGGCGGTGAGGCTCGCGGAATAGTGCCGCGGCTCGGCGCACTGGATTTCCAGCCCCCAGGCGCGCACGGCATGCCGCGTGGCTTCGGCGTGACGGGAATGGCGCGCGAATATGGTTTCCAGCCCGGCCTCGTGCAGCATCGCGAGCGCCGCATCGAGGCCATAGAGCAGGTTGGTCGCTGGCGTATAAGGGAAAAATCCCGCCTCGTTTGCCTTGAGCATCGGCCGCCAGTCCCAATAGCTGCGCGGCAGGCGCGCACGCTCGGCGGCCGCCAGCGCCTTGACGCTGATGGCGTTGAACGAGAGCCCCGGCGGCAGCATCAACCCCTTCTGCGAGCCCGCGATGGTGACATCGACCCCCCATTCGTCATGGCGATAGTCCATCGAACCGAGGGAAGAAATGGTATCGACGAGGAGAAGCGCGGGATGGTTCGCCTCATCGATGGCCGCGCGCACCGTCTCAATGTCGCTCCGGCAGCCGGTCGAGGTCTCGTTATGCACGACGCAGACGGCCTTGATCCCGTGTGCATGATCGGCGCGCAGCACCGCCCCGACCTCTGCGGCATCGGCGCCATGGCGCCAATCGGTCTCGAGCAGGATCGGCGCGAGGCCGAGCCGCTCGGCCATCTCTTTCCATAGATTAGCGAACCAGCCGGTTTGCACCATCAGCACCGTATCGCCCGGCGAGAGGGTGTTGACGAGCGCCGCCTCCCACGCCCCAGTGCCGGAAGCGGGATAGACCACGACCGGTCCCTCAGTGCCGAACACCGGGCGCAATTGCCCGAGAATACGCTGCGCGAGACGGGAAAATTCCGGTCCGCGGTGGTCGATTGTTGGCCGGTCAATGGCCCGGAGTACCCGGTCAGGGACGTTGGTCGGCCCAGGAATCTGCAGAAAGTGCCGCCCCGATGGCGACGGCTCTGGCGGGTGGTTGGCAATCTCGTTCATGATGTTCCTCCGCTCGGCTGCCCATTCTGCCCCTTGCGGCGCCAGATCGCCAATGTTCCACCGCGAGACCCGGCCCGGCAGGGTGGCTGTGACAATGGATTCTGGCCCACTTGTGCTGACGAATTTTGGCCCACCCCCGGGGGTTGGACAGGCCGTGCCGCCTCGGCTCGTTTCGTTTCAGGCAGCGAGGGCGCGCATGACGGCCTCGGGCTCGCGGGCGATGACGCGCAAAAGGGTGGCGGCCGGCCCGGACGGGCGGCGCCGTCCTTGCTCATATTGCTGCACGAGATCGATGCCGATGCCGAAGGCGCGGGCGAATTTCGCTTGTGACATGCCGAACCGGGCGCGAATCGTCTTCACTTCCTCGGGGGTGGGGGGCGGATAGACGCGCGTGGCAGTGGCCAGGTCGGCAGTGCGCCAGGCGTCGCCATCCTCGCTGGCATGGCGAGCGATTTCCGCCTCACTCGGCATCGGACGGGCGGCGAGATCGGCGCGCAGCCGGTTGCGGTCTAGGTCAGTCGGGGAACGCTTCACGGTAGGCATCTCGCTCTTTCCTGCCTGCATGGCGCAGGCTGATGATCCTGCGGGTTTCGTCCCGGTCGGTATAGACGCAGGCGAGCACCACGTTGCCGATGCGCCCGATGGCGCGGGTGCGGGTCTCGCCATAGTCCTTCCTGCTATCGATGATTTCCAGAGTCGGGCCATCGAGCAGGATTGCCAGTTCGAAGGGGAGGCCGCGCGTGGCCGCGCTGCGCGCGCTCTTGGCCGCATCCCATTCGAACATCGACACAATATATGCGTCTATGACGGATGAGGCAACCCCTACCTCGCCTGCAGCGCCACCACGTTCTCGCCCTCGGCCTTGCCCTCGGCGGCGGCGAAGATGGCGGCGGCCCAGGCGTCGAGGGCGCGGGCGCGCTCAGGGAGAAACTCGGCGCGCTGATAGACGGCCGCGACGCCCGAAATCGTGCCACCCACGTGATTGAGCAGCTTATCGCAGACATGCGGCGGGAAGCCGGCACCGGCCAGCCAGGTGGCGCCCGAGCGGCGGAAATCGTGCAGCGTCCAGGGGGCAAACGGTGTGCCCTGCTTGGCAAGCTGGCGGTCGAGCGCGGCCTTGTATTTCGAGAACCCGGCAACCGACGTCCGCTGATTCGTCGTGAACGCCAGCGGGCAGCGGGCAAAGCGCGGCGCGGTCTCCAACACCTCCCGCGCCGGCTCGGAGAGATGCACCACATGGGCGCGGGCGTTCTTGGCGCGCGATGCCGGCAAACGGGTTGCTCGCCAGCACCCGCCGCCGCACCGCCCAGCCATAGCATAGGCTCGCAGACCGTCATCTTTGCGCAGCACCCGCAAGTCTTCCAGCGTCCGTCCGCCGCCAGCAAGCCTCAGTGTCAGGGCAAGACATGCGCCGACAGGCCATATCCCACGGCACTTTCCGGGCCGGCAGTTCACGGCCAATCAGAATTGCGATGGAGCTCCATGTAGTTATTTAACAATCTTAAGTTTCCGCAGGGGTTGAAACCCCCTTCGGGTCACGACGATCCGGTCGGCGCCGAACCACGGAAGGTCGCCTTGCCGCCGATCAGCAACCGCCTACACCATATATTGTCCGCCATTGATGGTGAGCGTCGAGCCGGTCACGAAGCCAGCGTCCTCGGCGCTCAGGAACACGACGGCGCGGGCGATTTCCGAGGCGTGGCCAAGGCGGCCCACCGGGATCTTGGCGACGATTTTTTGCAGTACCTCTTCCGGCACCGCCCGCACCATGTCGGTATCGATATAGCCCGGCGCGATGGCGTTGGCGGTGATGCCGTGGCGCGCGCCTTCCTGGGCCAACGCCTTGGTGAAGCCAAATATCCCGGCCTTCGCGGCGGCATAGTTGACCTGGCCATATTGCCCGGCCTGGCCGTTGATGCTGCTGATATTGACCACCCGGCCGAATTTGCGCGCGCGCATCCCCTCAAAGGTAAGCTTGCAGAGATTGAAGCAGGAGCCGAGATTGGTATTGATCACCGCGTCCCACATCTCGCGCGTCATCCGCGCCAGCGTGGTGTCGCGGGTGATGCCGGCGTTGTTGACGAGAATCTCGATCGGCCCGTGGGTTTTGGCGATTTCGGCGACGGCCACCTCGCAGGCGCCATAATCGCCGGCATCGAAGCGCAGCACCGCGATGCCTGTTTCCCCAGCGAAGGCCTTGGCGGCGGCGTCGTTGCCGGCATAGCTCGCCACCACCTTGTGTCCCGTCGCCTTGAGCGCGCGGCTGATCTCCGCCCCGATGCCGCGCGTGCCACCGGTAACCAATGCAACCCGTTCCATCGCCACCCTCCCTTTACGGCGTTTCTTGGACTTTCAGGCTAGCACAGGGCTGCGGCGGGCGTGTTGGGAAAAAACCGATCCGCCCGCCGCCATCACCTCATTTCAACGTTCGACGCACATCGCGACGCCCATGCCGCCGCCGATGCACAGCGTCGCCAGCCCCTTATGAGCGTCGCGCTTGCCCATTTCGTGCAGCAACGTCACCAGGATGCGCGCCCCCGAGGCGCCGATCGGGTGGCCAATGGCGATCGCCCCGCCATTGACGTTGACCTTCTTGGTGTCCCAGCCGAGATCCTTGTTGACCGCGCAGGCCTGGGCGGCGAAGGCCTCGTTGGCCTCGATCAGGTCGAGATCGTCGGTTTTCCACCCCGCCCGGGCCAAGGCCTTGCGGCTGGCCGGGATTGGCCCGCTGCCCATCAGCGCCGGATCGACCCCGGCGGTGGCGAAGGAAGCGATGCGGGCCAGCGGCGTGAGGCCGCGCTTGGCCGCCTCGGTTGCCGACATCACCACCAGCGCCGCGGCGCCGTCATTGATACCGCTCGCGTTGCCCGCTGTCACTGTGCCGTCCTTGGCGAAGGCCGGGCGCAGCTTGGCCAAGCCCTCGGCGGAGGTATCGGGGCGGATATATTCGTCCTCGCTCACAACCACCTCGCCCTTGCGGCTTTTCACCGTCACCGGCACGATCTCGTCCTTGAAGCGCCCGGATTTCTGCGCCGCCGCGGCTTTCTGCTGCGAGGCGAGGGCGAAGGCGTCCTGTTCTTCCCGGGTGATCTGATAGGCGCGCGCGACGTTCTCGGCGGTCACGCCCATGTGATAGCCGTGGAAAACATCCCACAATCCATCACGGAGCATGGTGTCCATGAGCCCGAGTTCGCCCATTTTGATGCCAGCGCGGAGATGCGCGGTGTGCTGCGAGAGGCTCATGCTTTCCTGGCCGCCGGCGAGCATGATGGTGCTCTCGCCGCTGCGCACCTGTTGCGCGGCGAGTGCCACGGCGCGCAGCCCCGAGCCGCAGACCTGATTGATGCCGAAGGCCGTCTTGTCGTCCGGCACGCCGGCCGCGCGGGCCGCTTGGCGGGCCGGGTTCATACCCTGGCCGGCGACCAGGATCTGGCCGAGGATCACCTCGTCCACCTCGGCCACCTCAAGCTTGGCGCGGGTGAGGGCGGCGCGGAGCGCGATTGCCCCCAGTTCATGCGCTGGCGTGGTGCCGAGCGTGCCGTTGAAACTGCCAACCGGGGTGCGGGCGGCGGCGACGATGACGATATCTTCCATGATCTCTCTTTTCCTCCGAATGCCGGCGCGGCCCCAGACCCGGCGGGCCACCTGAGCCCAGCCTAAACCCGCCCGCCCGAGCCTGCCAGAGGGGTGCCTCGGGCCAGGATCCCGGGGTCTGGGGGCGCGCGCCGGCCCCGAGCTTTTTTGCCTGACAGTCCTTCCTGCCTGGCGGTCGGGGGGTTGGCGCGCGGGCGCCGGCGCGATACGAGCACCCCAACCTGCCCACCTCGCCCAACTTGCTTACGTCCAAGGAGACCCCGCCATGGCCACCGCCAAGCCCGAGCCGCCCAGCGCCGCGCAAAATATCGCCGGCCTTTCTTTCGAGGAGGCGCTGGCCGAGTTGGAACGCATCGTGCGCGGCCTTGAGGACGGGCAGCAGAAGCTTGAGGACGCGCTCGCCGCCTATGAGCGCGGCACGGCACTCCGCCAGCATTGCGAAGCCAAGCTTGGCGAGGTCGAATCCCGCATCGCCGCCATCGTCGGCAACGGCGAGGGCGCCCTCTCCCTGCGACCGGTGGAATGATGGAAGCGGCGACCGAACGCGTGCCCGACCTCGCCGCCGCTCTTACGCTTGGCGCGGCGCGTGTCGAGGCCGCGCTCGAGACCCTGCTCGCCATCCCTGAGGGACCGGAGGCGCCATTGCTCGCGGCCATGCGCTACGCCACGCTCGGCGGCGGCAAGCGGCTCCGTGCCTTCCTCGTCCTCGAGAGCGCGGCGCTGTTCGCGGTGAACGAGACCTGCGCCGCCCGCGTCGCCGCCGCCGTCGAGATGCTGCATGCCTATTCCCTGGTCCATGACGATCTGCCAGCGATGGACAACGACGATCTTCGCCGCGGCCAACCGAGCACCCATCGCGCCTTTGGCGAGGCGACCGCCATTCTCGCGGGCGACGCGCTGCAAACCCGCGCCTTCGAGGTGCTGGCCGAGCCCGACACCCATGCCGACGCGCAGGCCCGCGCCGAGCTGGTCGCCGCCCTGGCGCAGGCCGCCGGCGCGCGCGGGATGGTCGGCGGGCAGATGATCGACATGGCCTCCGAGGGCCAGACCCTCACCGCGTCGGAAGTGATGCGCCTCCAGACGCTCAAAACCGGGCGCCTCATTCAGTTCAGTGCCGAGGCCGGCGCCATCCTTGGCCGCGCACCCGCCACCCAGCGCCAGGCGCTCGCCTGGTATGGGCACGATCTCGGCGCTGCTTTCCAGATCGCCGATGATCTGCTCGACGCCCTCGGAACCACCGAGGAAACCGGCAAGACCGCCGGCAAGGATGAAGCGGCGGGCAAGGCAACGCTGGTCGCAATCCTCGGCCCCGAGCGTGCCCGCGCCCAGGCACTGATGCTCGCGGAGCAGGCGGCGACCCATCTCGAGCCGTTCGGCGCGCGCGCCGAACGACTGCGCCGGCTCGCCGCCTTCGTCATCGAGCGGCGGTCTTGAGGGACCGCAAAAACCCTCCCGATGGCCAGGCTGCGCGCTGACCAGATGCTGCTGGCGCGCGGCCTCGCGGACTCCCGCGCGCGGGCGCAAGCGCTCATCCTCGCCGGCAAAATTTTTTCCGGCGAGCGCCGTATCGACAAGCCCGGCACCTGGCTCGCCCCGGATGCGCCGCTCACGCTGCGCGGCGCCGACCATCCTTGGGCCTCGCGCGGCGGCGTCAAGCTGGCGCACGCGCTGGCGCATTTCGGCCTCTCCCCGGCAGGCCGCGTGGCGCTCGATATCGGCGCCTCGACCGGAGGCTTCACCGATGTCCTGCTCAGCCAGGGGGCGGTGAGGGTCTATGCGGTCGATGTCGGCCACGGCCAACTCGCCTGGAAACTGCGCGGCGATCCGCGCGTCGTCGTGCGTGAGCGCACCAACGCGCGCCATCTCGACGGCGCTCTCATCCCCGAGCCGATCGGGGCGCTGGTGTGTGACGCGAGCTTCATCGGGCTCGAAACCCTGCTGCCGGCGCCGCTCGCGCTCTGCGCCCCCGGCGCCTTCGCGATCGCGCTGATCAAACCGCAATTCGAAGCCGGGCGCGCCCATGTCGGCAAAGGCGGCGTGGTGCGCGACGCGGCGATCCACGCGGCGGTCTGCGCGCGCATCACCGCGTGGTGGGATGGCCTTGCGGAGTGGCGGGTGCTCGGCCTGACCCCAAGCCCCATCCTCGGCCCCGAAGGCAATCGTGAATTCTTGATTGCCGCCGAACGCGGCTGACCTCGGCGCCCATTCCTGCTCAAGCCTTATGCCGAGGGTGGTTATCAAGGCCCCCAATTCCAGCAGGGCCCCCAATTCCGCAGGAACCGAAATGCGTCTGCCACCAGATCACTGGCGGGATCGTCACCGTCTCAACGGGAGAGCGCCGCCGGGAAAAATCGCTTTCATGCTCAGAGCCTGAAAATCAATCGAACTTGAACAAGAATGCCCTCTGGAAACATTGGGTTTTTCTGTCAATTTCCGGGCAAGGGGGCATTCTTTTTCAAACTCTCAGGCAAAATCGTGATCCTCGACAAACTCGACTTCGCGATGGACGTGCACCGAGAGCAAGAGGCCGAAGCCAAACATCACCGTGAACAGCGCCGAGCCGCCGTGTGAAACCAGCGGCAGCGGCACGCCGCCCACCGGGATCGCCCCGGTCACCATCGCGATATTGACGAAGGCGTAGAGGAAATAATTGGTGGTGATGCCGACGGCGACCAGCCGGCCGAAAGGATTGCGGCAGCCGAGCGCGATGACGAAGCCGCCCAGCACGATCGCGCCCAGCACGAACAACACCGCGAGCGCGCCGATAAAGCCGAACTCCTCGGCGAGCACGGTGAAGATGAAATCGGTCTGTTTTTCAGGCAGGTAATGGAGCTGGCCCTCGGTCCCGTTCATGAACCCCTTGCCCCAGAGGCCGCCCGAGCCGAGCGCGATTTTGGACTGGATGATGTTGTAGCCGGCACCCAGCGGGTCGCTCTCGGGGTAGAGAAAAGTCGTGATGCGGGCACGCTGGTAGTCGTGCAAATGATGATAGGCGAGCGGCGCGATGATGCCGATCAGCACCGCGAGCAGGGCAAATTTCCACCACCTGACCCCGGCGGCGAGAAACATCGCGGCCCCGATCATGGCGGTGATCATCGCGGTGCCGAGATTGGGCTGCTTGAGGATCAGGGCCACGGGAAGCAGCACCGCGAGCGCGGGGGGGAGAAGAAAAAGCGGCCGGCCGACACGCTCGAAGGAAGCCCGACAGAACCAGGACGCGAGCGCCAGGACGAGAAAAATCTTCATCAGCTCACTCGGCTGAACTTGCAGCCCGGCGAACTCGATCCAGCGCTGCGCCCCCTTGCCGACATGGCCGAAGCGCGCCACCGCCACGAGGAGGAAAATGCCAAACCCGTAGAGCGGCCAGGCGAGGCGCTTGATCAGGCGGAGATCGGTCAGCGCGGTGGCGAGCAGGATCAACAGCCCGACGGCAAAACGCAGCGCGTGCCGGTTGGCGTAAGGCGCCGGCCCACCGCCGGCGGAATAGAGCGCGACATAGCCGATGGCGGCGAGCAGCCCGAGCAGTCCGATATAGAGCCAACTGATCTCCAGCACCTTGCCCGCGAGCCCGACCTGGGCGGCGCGGAACAGCCGCCGCTCGCTCACCGGCTGGTCTCCCCCGGACCAGGCAGCGCACTGGCCGCCAGGCGCGGCCCAGCCTGGCCGCCGTGATGAGCCGGATCGCGGGTCAGGGCATCGGTCATAATGGCACGGGCCAGCGGCGCCGCGGCCTGGGCGCCGGCATTGCCGTGCTCGACCACCACGGCGAGCGCATAAACCGGATCGTCATAAGGCGCGTAGGCGACGAACAGCGCGTGCGGGCGGAATTCCCAGGGCAGGTTCTCGGATTTGAAATTGCCGTGCTCGCGGGCTTCGCGCGAGACCCGGCGCACCTGGGTCGAGCCGGTTTTGCCGGCGAGCTGCACCCCGGGGAGATCGAGGCGGGCGAGCGGCGCGGTGCCGCCCTTCTCGTTCACCACCGCCCACATTCCCTGCCGCACCGCGGCCAGCGCCGGCTCGGGCAGATCGAGCCGGGGCCAGGCGCCGGCCTCGGCGCCGGGCTGGATCACACCATCGATGCGCCGCGTCAGATGTGGCTCGACGGCGCGGCCGCTGGCAATGCGCGCCGCCATGGTGGCGAGCTGGACCGGCGCGATCTGGAGGAAACCCTGGCCGATGCCATGCACCACGGTATCGCCGGGGTTCCAGCGATGGCCATGGGCGAGCCGCCACTCCCGCGTCGGCACCAGGCCGGCGCGCGCCTCGGGCAGCTCGATCGCCGGGCGCACGCCGAGGCCGAAACGCCGCGCCATGGCGGCGATAGTGTCGATCCCGGTGCGCCGCGCGACCTCGTAGAAAAACACGTCGCAGCTATTCTTGAGGCCGCCCTGCAGATCGAGCGAGCCATGCCCATGGCGGCTCCAGCAGTGAAACCGCGTGTCGCCCAGATCGAGATAGCCGGGACAGAAGATGCGGTCATGCGGCGTGATGGCGTGGGCTTCCAGCCCGGCGAGTGCGACCACCATCTTGAAGGTCGAACCCGGCGCATAAAGCCCCGCGACCGCCTTGTTGATCAGCGGCGTGCGGCGGTTGCGCGTCCATTCCACCCACTGCGCCTGCGACACCCCGGCATTGAACAGGCCAGGATCGAAGCTCGGATTGGTCGCCATGGCAAGGACCTCGCCATTGCGGGCATCGAGCACCACGGCGCTGGCACTTTCCTCGCCGAGCCGCGCCATCACCGCCTGTTGCAGGCCGGCGTCGATGGTGAGGGTGATTTCGGCCCCCGGCGTGCCCTCCTGGCGGTCGAGTTCGCGGATCACCCGGCCGATCGCGTTGATCTCCAACTGCACGATGCCGGGGCGGCCGCGGAGCGCCGGCTCGTGGTATTTTTCCACCGCCGCCCGCCCGATCCGTGTTCCCGGCAGCGCCAGAGCCGGGTCGTCATCGGCTTCATCCTCATTGGGTGGCGCGACATAGCCCACGACATGGGCCAGCGTCTCGCCATAGGGGTAGAGTCGCGTGGTGCCGGCATCGATCATGATGCCGGGCAGATCGGGGGCGTTGACCTCGATGCTGGCCATCTCGTCCCATTCGAGGAAGTCGCGGACGATGACGGGGATAAAACTGCGCTGGCGCGCCAGCTCGCGGTCGATACGGGCGCGTTCGTGGTCGGAAAGCGGCAGCAGGCGGGAGAACCGGTCGAGCGTCGCCTGGACATCGGCGGTCTGCTCGGCGATCAGCACGGCGCGCCAGTTCATGCGGTTGCCGGCGAGCACGTCGCCATTGCGGTCGAGCAGGCGCCCGCGCGGCACCGCGATGAGACGGGCGCTGATGTGGTTGGTGTCGGCGAGCAGGGCATAGCGCGCGCCATCCGCCACCTGCACCCGGTAGAGCCGCGCGGCGAGGCCGCCCAACGCCAGTGTCTCGATGCCGGCAAGCAGCAAGGCGCGGCGGGTGAAGATGCTGGTGCGGCGCGCGTCGCGGCGCATGGCTCAGGCCCGCTCGGGTGCCGCGAGGCCGCGATGGGCACGGCTCAGCAGGGTGGCGAGCGCGGGATAGAAACCGATCGCCAGCCCGGCCTCGATGATCGCCGGGGCGATCGGCAGGAAGGTCAGGGAAAGCAGCGCCGCGAGCGTCCAGCCGAGCAGCGCCGCCAGCGCCGCGATCGCGCTGAACGCAAGCCAGACCGCGAGAAAGCTCTGGCGCACCAGCCGCCGCCGCGTCCATCGCGTCACCCCGAGCACCAGCAAGAGCACGAGCACGCCGCCGCCGAGCGGCGCATCGGCGATAAGATCGGCGAGCAGGCCGAGCGCGAACACCACCGGCGGCGGCATCGCGGCGGGGCGGAACAGCGACCAGAAAAACACCGAAGCGAGGAGCAGCGCCGGCTGTAGCGCGGACTGCCCCGGCAAGCCGAGGGGAGCGGCCAGCAACAGCAGCAGGAGCGCCGTGCTCACCGCCGGAAACGCCGCCCGCGCCGCAGCGTCGAGACGCCGCCAAAGGCTCGGCGGTGGCAGGATGAAGCTGCCCCCGCTCATGGTATGTCCCCCATTCCCCTCATGGCGGCGCGCCCGCCGCGCGCCGGGGCAGGCGGCGGGCGTCCGTCTCGGGGGGCGGCACGCCGCCCAGCCGATAGTCGAACAACCGCACGATGTCGAGTCGCTCCAGCCGCGCCGCCGGGATCACCTCGGGCTGATGCGGGCCGGCATAGTGCACGACGCCGACCGGCAGGCCGGCGGGGAAGGCCTTGGCTTCGGCGCTGGTTACCACCCGCTCGCCCTCGAGCGGCGGCGACTCCTCCGGCCAATAGAGCAGCTTCGGCAGGTCGCCATTGGTGCCAGCGAGAATGGCGCGACCGCGGCTCTGCTCCAAGGTGACCGGTATGCGGCTGTTGATATCGGTTATCAGCAGCACCCGCGCGCTGCGCGTACCAAGCTCGGTGACCCGCCCGACGATGCCGTGATCGTCGAGCGCCACCTCGCCTCTGGCGACATTGTGATTGGGCCCGACCGAGAGCAGCACCGAGCGGGCATAGACGCCGCCGGCATCGGCGACGACGCGCGCCGTGACATAGGCCGCCGCCGGATCAGGGATCCAGTGCAGATCGGCGCGCAGTTCGGCGTTCTCGGCCTCCAGCGTCAGCGCCACCGCCTGCCACTGCCGCAATCGCTCATTCTCCGCCCGCAGCCTTGCGTTGTCGCCGACCAGGCTGAACAGATGAAGGGCATTGTCGAGCCCGTCATGGACGCGGGCAAGAGGGGCGGCGAGAACGCCATAGAGCGGCGCCAGCGTGTCACCCAGCGCCGCGCGTGCGCGTTCGGTCAGGCCGGTATCGGCGCGGCCGAGCAGCAGCAGCACGCAGGCAGCGGCGATCAGCAGCGGCAGCACCAGCCGTCCGAGTGCCTGTCGAGCGGGAATGGACAGCCGTATCACGAGGCCTCGTCCCTCCAGATCGTTGCCGCCGTCCGCGCGGGCGACGGAATTTGTCATCCCATCTACGCAGCCTTGGCAAGGCGCCCGCGCTCCCCCGCCCAGCATCACCCACTATTGCCAATAATTCTTAAGACATCATGTGCGGCACGTTTTAATATATCGTGTTAATACATCGTGGATAGCACATTACGCAGCCGCTTCATCTCCTCGAGCGCGCGGCCAGTGCCCAGCGCCACGCATTGCAGCGGCTCCTCGGCGACCACCACCGGCAAGCCCGTGGCATCGCGCAGTACCTGGTCGAGACGATAGAGCAAGGCGCCGCCCCCGGTCAGCACGATCCCCTTATCGACGATATCGGCGGCGAGTTCGGGAGGGGTGTTTTCCAGCGCGACCTTGACCGCCTCGACGATGGCACTGACCGGCTCCGAGAGGCTTTCGGCGATCTGGCGCTGGCTGACCAGCACCTCGCGCGGCACGCCGTTCATCAGATCGCGGCCCTTGACCTCGCGATACGTCCCTTCATCGCCGTCATAGGGCACGGTGGCGGCGCCGATCTCCATCTTGATGCGCTCGGCCGAGCTTTCGCCGATCAGCAGATTGTGGTTGCGGCGGATATAGCTGATGACCGCCTCGTCCATCTTGTCGCCGCCGACGCGCACGCTGCGGGCATAGACGATGCCGCCGAGCGAAATCACCGCGACCTCGGTGGTGCCGCCGCCGATATCAACGATCATGCTGCCCGAAGGCTCGGTCACCGGCAGGCCGGCGCCGATGGCGGCGGCCATCGGCTCTTCGATCAGCAGCACTTTGCGGGCCCCGGCGCTTTCGGCGCTTTCCTGGATGGCGCGGCGTTCGACCGCGGTCGAGCCGGAGGGGACGCAGATGATGATCAAGGGGCTCGCAAAGCCGCGGCGGTTATGCACCTTGCGAATGAAATGCTTGATCATTTCCTCGGCGACCTCGAAATCGGCGATGACGCCGTCGCGCAAGGGCCGGATCGCCGAGATGTTGCCGGGCGTGCGGCCGAGCATCTGCTTGGCCTCCTCGCCGACCGCGAGCACATGCTTCTTGCCGCGCACATCGGCGATGGCGACGACGCTCGGCTCGGCCAGCACGATGCCGCGCCCCTTGACATAGACGAGGGTGTTGGCGGTACCGAGGTCGATAGCCATGTCGGCGGACATGATGCCGAGCAGGCGGGAAAACATGTGGGCAAAACCTCATGGCGGGCGAACGGGAAAGTGGGGTGGGCTTAGCGGCCCCGTGATCGCGAAACAAGGGGGCGGATGGACAACCCAGAGAGGCAATACCAGCTGGGCGACGCGGGATGGTCGGTGCCGAGACGGGTAATGGCCGGCGAGCGCGGCGCCGGAACGTCCCGCGCTTGCGATGCGCGCGACGCCGGGGCAGTTTACGCCCATCGGCATTGCGCGAGGATGAGCATGAGAAATGCACCGTGAGCGCGCGGAAGCGGCGCACTGAGCGGGAGGTCGCGGGGATCGCTGCCTGGCACGCCCGGCTTGGGGAGACGAGGCTCGCGATGGTTGGGCTGCTGGCGCTGCTGCTGGCCGGCTGTGGCGCGGGCGGTTGGGCGACCTATTCCGAGACCACCGCGGATGACGGCGACATGGGCGGCCTGTTCGATGACCTCGGCGGCATGGATCTCGGCGGCATGGATCTCGGCGGCATGGCGCCAGATTTCATGGGCGCGGGAATGGATGCGTTTGGCGGCGGCATGCCCGGCTTCTAGCGCCGCCTCCCCCGATGGCCCCTGCCCCGGCCGTGGCCGTGACAGGGCCATGAACGTGACAGGGGCGTGAAAAAACTCTATGAACCTCGGGAGATACCGGAATCCGCAGGGTCCGGATGGGAAATCTCGTCGGGGGGAAGTCTGGATGTTCCAACAATTGTTGACGCCGGTCGGGGAGAGTCTGCCGCTCTCCTTCCTGGTCGCGGCGCTGCCGATCGCGGTGGTGCTGGTGCTGCTCGGCGTGGCGCGGCGGCCTGCCTGGCAATCCTCGCTCGCCGGATTGATCGTGGGCCTCCTGATCGCCGTCGGCCTCTGGCAGTTTCCCGTCGGTCTGGCGCTCCGCAGCGTCGCCAACGGCGCGGTCTTCGCGGTCTGGCCGGTGATGTGGATCGTCTTCACCGCCCTCCTGCTCTACAATGTCGCGGTCGCCGCCGGACGTTTCGATGCGTTTCGCGACTGGGTCCTGGTGCATCTCCCCAATGACCGCCGGGTGGTGCTGGTGGTGGTCGCGTTCTGCTTCGGCGCCCTGCTGGAGGGCATCGCCGGCTTCGGCACCCCGGTCGCGATCACCTCTTCGCTGCTGATCATGGTCGGCTTCCGGCCGTTGGAGGCGTTGACCTACACTCTCATTTTCAATACCGCCCCGGTCGCTTTCGGCGCGCTCGGCGTGCCGGTCACCGTGCTCGGGGCGGTGACCCATCTTCCCGCCAACGCGCTCGGGCAGATGGTCGGGCGGCAATTGCCGTTCTTCGCCTTCCTCCTGCCGTTCTACGTGATGGCACTCTATGGCGGGCGGCGCTCGCTCGCCGCGGTCTGGCCGATGCTGCTGGTCGCCGGCGCGAGTTTCGCGCTCACCCAGTTCGTGGTCTCGAATTTCGTCAACTACGCCCTGACCGACGTGCTCTCCTCGCTGGTCTCGCTCATCGTCACCGTCGCCTTTCTCAAGATCTGGCGCCCGGCGCATGATCCCGACTACGCCATCGCCAGCGCCATCCGCGACGGTGCCCGTCACGCGACGCTGAGCCCGTGGTCGGCCTGGCTGCCCTGGGTTCTGGTCTCGGTGGTCGTCATCGTCTGGACCATCCTCAAGGTGTTCCTGATCGGCGATATGAAAATCGCCTGGCCGGGGCTGCACAACGCGGTGTTCATCACCCTCTATAAAACGCCTTATGCCGCGATCTGGGATTTCCAGCCGCTCGGCACCGGCACCGCCATCCTGCTCTCGGCGGTGATCGCCGCGGCGCTGATGGGGGTGGGGCCGGGGCGGTTTATCCAGGCGATCGTGGACACCTGGCGCCAGACCCGGATCGCCATCCTCACCGTTGCCCTCATCGTCGGTCTCGCCTTCCTGATGAATTATTCCGGCATGACCTATACGCTCGGCCTTGGCGCCGCCTCGCTTGGCATCTTGTTCCCGCTGGTCTCGCCCTTCCTCGGCTGGGTCGCGGTGTTTCTCTCGGGCAGCGACACCTCGGGCAACGCCTTGTTCGGCAATCTCCAGGTGGTGGCGGCGAACCAGCTCCAGCTCAATCCGGTGCTGATCGCCGCGACCAATTCCTCGGGCGGCGTCATGGGCAAGATGATCTCGCCGCAAAACATCTCGACCGGCGTCTCGACCACCGCGCTCAAGGGTCAGGAAGGCGTGGTCTTCGCCCGCACCTTCATCCACAGTATCGTCTTGACGGTCTTGCTCGGGCTTCTGGTGGTGGTGCAGCAATATGTCATTCCGGGGATGATCCCGGCGCCGTGACGGGATCGGGCGCGGCGCCCGGCCTGACGGGCACGACGTGTGTCCCGCCAGGCGGCGCCGTTTTGCCCGCGCAATAGAAAACCGGCCAGACAGAGAAGCAGCACGAAAAACCACAACCCGGGGGTGAAATTTCCGAAGACGCATTATTCCCATGACATCACCGGGCTAACGCTTTAAAAAAGCCGAAAAATCTTGTTCGGGGGGATGGTGTCCATGTTCGGCCAGCTACTGGCGCCGGTCGCGGGAAGCTTGCCGCTTTCCTTCGTGATCGCCGCCCTGCCGATTGCCGTGGTACTCGCTTTGCTCGGAATCGCGGGGCGGCCGGCTTGGCAATCCTCACTCGCCGGGCTGATCGTCGGCCTCGGCATCGCGATCGGCGTCTGGCAATTCCCGGCCGGGCTCGCCTTGGATGCGGTCGCCAGCGGCGTTGCTTTCGCTCTCTTGCCGATCATATGGATCGTCTTCAACGCTCTCTTGCTTTATCATCTCGCCGTCGCCGCCGGGCGCTTCGATGCGTTTCGCGAGTGGATCCTCGTGCATCTCCCCGATGACCGCCGGAGCGTCCTGGTGGTGGTCGCGTTCTGCTTCGGCGCCCTGCTCGAGGGCATCGCCGGGGGTGGAACGCCGGTCGCGATCACCAGCTCGCTCCTCATCATGGTCGGCTTCCGGCCGCTGGAGGCGCTGACCTACACCCTCATTTTCAACACGACGCCGGTCGCTTTCGGTGGCTTCGGCGTGCCGATCACCGTGCTCGGCGCGGTGACCCATCTTCCCGCCAGCGCGCTCGGGCAGATGGTCGGGCGGCAATTGCCGGTTTTTTCCCTCATTTTGCCGTTTTATGTGGTCGCGCTTTATGGCGGACGGCGCTCGCTCGCCGCGGTCTGGCCGATGCTGCTGGTCGCCGGCGCGAGTTTCGCGCTCACCCAGTTCGTGGTCTCGAATTTCGTCAACTACGCCCTGACCGACGTGCTCTCCTCGCTGGTCTCGCTCATCGTCACCGTCGCCTTTCTCAAGATCTGGCGCCCGGCGCATGATCCCGACTACGCCATCGCCAGCGCCATCCGCGACGGTGCCCGTCACGCGACGCTGAGCCCGTGGTCGGCCTGGCTGCCCTGGGTTCTGGTCTCGGTGGTCGTCATCGTCTGGACCATCCTCAAGGTGTTCCTGATCGGCGATATGAAAATCGCCTGGCCGGGGCTGCATAACGCGGTGTTCATCACCCTCTATAAAACGCCTTATGCCGCGATCTGGGATTTCCAGCCGCTCGGCACCGGCACCGCCATCCTGCTCTCGGCGGTGATCGCCGCGGCGCTGATGGGGGTCGGGCCGGCTGGCTTCGTCAAGGCGATCGGCGATACTTGGCGCCAGATCCGGATCGCGATGCTGACCGTGATCCTCATCGTCGGCCTCGCCTATCTAATGAATTATTCCGGCATGACCTATACGCTCGGCCTCGGCGTCGCCTCTCTTGGCCTCTTGTTCCCGCTGGTCTCGCCCTTCCTTGGCTGGATCGGGGTGTTTCTCTCCGGCACTGATGCCGCGAGCAATGCTTTGTTCGGCAATCTCCAGGTGGTGGCGGCGAACCAGCTCCAGCTCAATCCGGTGCTGATCGCCGCGACCAATTCCTCGGGCGGCGTCATGGGCAAGATGATCTCGCCGCAGAACATCGCGATCGGCGTCTCGACCACCGCGCTGAAAGGCCGGGAAGGCGTGGTTTTGGCGCGGACCTTTCTCCACAGCGTCGTTTTCACCCTGCTCGTCGGTATTTTGTTGCTGGTGCAGCAATATGTTTTCCCCGGCATGATCCCACATCACTGAAAAATGATCTTGCCTGGGTTCCCTGGGGTGGCGGATGGCGGCGGCGACCCCATGTGCTAAATGGTTACGATGAAAGCCGGGCCTCGGGTCACGGCGGATCGCTTGACAAGTGGTGTTTTCCCGCCCGATCGGCAGGCCCCTGAAAAAAGGGAGTCGTGAAAATGCGCGGATTGCTGTTTTCCTCAATCGCGGCCCTGGCGCTGTGCGGAACCCCCGCGATGGCCGGGCATGGCGGTGGTGGCCATGGCGGGCACGGTGGCGCCTCGACAGGAGGAGCCGCGACGGGTAGCGCCGCGACGGGAGGTCATGGTGGTGCCGCTGCCGGGAGTGCTGCGGCGGGCGTCGGAGCGGCCGGGAGCGCGGGCGCGGCGGGCTCCGCGAGTGCCGCGGGCAATGGCGGCTCGCACACGGGAACCGCGAGCAGCAGCACGGCCGTCGGGGTCGCCAACCGTGGCGGCAGCTTGCAGCCCGGCGCGGGCTTCGGGGACACGCAGATCCCCTATGGCTCGACCGATACCTCGGTCCAGGGCGGCCCCGGCCTCGGCGGCATGGGCGGCAGCACAATGAGCGTCAGCGACTACGGCAAGAAGAATTGGCCCTGCTACCCGGCCGGGCAATGGGCCGGCAGCGCCGATTTCCACGCCCCCGCGGGGTGCAAGTAAACTGAGCAGACGGGTGAGTGTTGGTTGATCCTGCGTTCGCCATCGTTAAGGGACCAAAAACCGTGCCCCGCGTTTATCTGCTCGCCGCCGCCCTGTTCGCCGCCCCCCTGCTCGCCGCAACGACCGTCCCGGCCGCCGCGCAATTCGGTGGCGGCCTCGCGCCCGGCGAACGCGGCGATACCCAGATCCCCTTCGGCTCGACCGATACCGGCGACCAGGGTGGGCCGGCCCTTGGCGGCATGGGCGGCAGCACGATGAAGGTGGACAAATTTGGCCGCAAGAACTGGCCCTGCTATCCCGCCGGACAATGGGCTGGCAGCAAGGATTTTCACCCGCCGAAAGGCTGCAAGCAGGCTGACCCGCCGAAGCAGTAACGGGAATGCGATTTGACGGTCGTGGCGCGAGGCGCTTCCTTCCGCGTAAGGAGAGACAGATGCTCAGAATCGGTTCATTCGTCGCGATCGCGCTCCTCATCGCCCCTGGCGCCGCCCTGGCGCGCTCGGGGACACCGAGCATGCACGGGGTCGCCAATGGCGGCGGCATCGGCATGACCTCGCCCTTCACGCACATGACCGGCGTGCCGAGCTACACTGGCGTCGGCCCCACCGGCATGGTCGGCAGCAAGGCGGCGCAATATGGCCATGTCGGCGGCATGGTGAGCGGCCCTGGCGGCGACTCGGGTTACTCCGGGGCGACGATGCACGGCACGGCGACGGGTGGGGCGAGCCGCACCACGCCGAGCGCCTTTCTCGGCGCCGGCACCGGCGGCACCGGCGGCGCCAGCGGCATGTAGCGGCGCACCGACGGCATTGCCAACATAAGGGCTCGTGGAGAGAAACTATCGCATTAAAACAAGACCAGGGCGCTGCCCTGGACCCGCTGGGGGCAGCGCCCCCAGGCCCGCATCCCGGGAAGCGTTCCAAGGGCTCCGCCCTTGGTGGGGTTCCAATGGGGAGAGGGGGGCGAAGCCCCTGGTCTGATAATCACCCTGCAGCGTTTATTTCTCAACACCGCCTCATTCGATTGATTTTCAGCCCCTGACCGCTTTTTACCCCGGTGCCGGCTTATGGCCGCCGGGGCTGGCAGCGGACAGCGGCACCGGCACCCAGCGCAGCCCGTCCTGGCCCTGGATCAGCATCAGCACCATTTTGCGGTTCTGCTTGCGCGCCCGGTTCACCCGGACCTCGACATCGGCGGGATTGTTCACCTCCTCCTGCTGCACCTGCACGATGACATCGCCGGGGCGCAGACCACGCTCGGCGGCGGCGCTGTCGGAATTGACATCGGTGATCACGACGCCTTTCTGGTCGGCGTTGAGCTGGAATTTTTCCCGCATTTCCGGCCCGATCGGCGCCACCTTGAGGCCGAGGCCGGAGATCGCGACCGGCGGCGCGGCGGGGGGCGGCGCGGGCGTGGCGAGAGCCGCCGATTTCTCGTCGTCGGGCATTTCGGCGATCTCGGCCGTCACCGTCTGTTCCTTGCCGTCGCGCCAGATTACCACCGGCACCTCCGCCCCGATCGCCGTCTCGGCGACCATGCGCGGCAGGTTATGCAGCTCCTTCACCGGCTGATTGTTGAATTTCAGGATGATATCGCCGTTGTGGATCTGCGCTTTGTCAGCCGGTCCGCCTTCGGTGACGCCGGCCACCATGACGCCGGAGGGCGGTTTCAGCCCGACGCTTTCAGCGATGTCGGGCGTCACTTGCTGGATGCGCACGCCGAGCCAGCCGCGCCGCGGCTTGCCATATTTGGTGAGCTGCGCCACGACGTTTTTCGCCATGTTGGAGGGGATGGCGAAGCCGATGCCGATCGAGCCTCCTGAGGGCGAGTAGATCGCGGTGTTGATGCCGATCACCTCGCCATCCATGTTGAACAGCGGCCCGCCGGAATTGCCGCGATTGATCGGCGCATCGGTCTGGATGAAATCGTCATACGGTCCCTGGCGGATATCGCGCCCGCGCGCCGAGACGATGCCGGCGGTGACAGTGCCACCCAGGCCAAATGGATTACCGATCGCCAGCACCCAGTCGCCCACCCGCATCTTCGCCGAATCGCCAAAGACCAGCGCGTGCAGTGGCTTCTCCGGCTTGACCTGAAGCACGGCGATGTCGGTGCGGTCGTCACGGCCGATGAGCTTGGCCTTCATCGAGGTGCCGTCCTGCAGGGTCACGGTGATCTCGTCGGCGCCGTCGATGACGTGATTGTTGGTGACGACGATGCCGGAGGAATCGATGACGAAGCCCGACCCGAGGCTCTGCATCTTGCGCACCGGGCCCTGGTCCTCGTCCTGGCCCTCACCGCCATGCCCGCCACCGCCGCCGGGGCGGTTCTTCTCCATGAAATCATGAAAAAACTGCTCGAAGGGCGAGCCTGGGGGGAATACCGGCATTTCCGGCATATTGCCGGCGCGCGCCTGGACGTTCTGGCTGCTCGAGACATTGACCACACCGGGCAGAAGCTCGGCTGCGAGATCGGCGAAGCTCGCGGGTGCCTCGCGCGCCGCGGCCGGCAAGACCGCCGGGATGAGGAATAACGCGGCCAGGACGGCAGCGCGCAGCGGGCGAAAAAGAGCGTCGGTCATGAAAATCCTGTCCCTCGGAGGCTCTCCGAAAATTGGTCTCGATCCGGCGTTTGCGCAAGCATCCCGGCCTAGGGAGAATTCGCCGTGCCATGCAGATAGCGCAGGAACTCGCTGTCGGGGCTCAGCACCAGGCGGTTGGCCGGGTTTGCCAATCCGTCGCGATAGGCGCTCAGCGTGCGCCAGATGGCGAAGAATTGCGGATCCTGCTGATAGGCGGCGGCATAGAGCGCGATCGCCCTCTGCTCGCCCTCGCCGCGCAGCCGCTCCGCCGTGCCGCGCGCTTCGGCGAGCAACACGGCGCGATCGCGCTCGGCATTCGCGCGAATGCGCGCCGCGGCTTCCGCCCCCTCGGCGCGAGCCTGCTTGGCCACCCGCTCGCGTTCGGATTGCATGCGGCTCAGGATCGCCTGGGTGTTCTCCGCCGGCAGGTCGGCGCGACGGATGCGCACATCCTCGATGCTGATGCCAAAGCCATTCATCTCCTTGTTCACCTGCTCGCGGATGCGGCTCATGATGCGGTCGCGATCGATCGAGAGCACCCCGAGCAGCGTCTCGCCGCCCAGCACCCGGCGCAGGCTGCCCGAGACCACGGCATCGAGCCGGGCGTGGATCGCCTCCTCGCTCGGCCCGACGGCCTGAAAATATTGCAGCGGATCGATGATGCGATAGCGGGTGAAGCTATCGACGATGAGGCGCCGCTGATCGCCGAGGATGACCTCCTCGCCGGCCATCTCGTCATCGAGCAGGCGGCGATCGAAGATGATCACGGTTTGTACCAGGGGCAGCCGCGCATGCAGCCCCGGTGTGGTGATCAGCCGCCTGGGCTGGCCGAGTTGGACGATCAGCGCCTGCGCCGTCTGCGGCACCGTGAAGAAGGTCGCGTCGAGCCCGACCGCGAGCACGATCAATACCGCGATCAGGGCGAGGACCGGGCGGCTCATGGCGTGCCCGCCTTGCCGGCGGTCGTCGGGCTGGCAGGCGCGGGCGCGGCATCGCTCGTCCCGAGCGGCAGAACCGGCAAAAGACCCTTTACCGCCGGGTCGATCACCGTGACGTGGCTTTTGAGCGCGACCTGCTCCATGGTTTCGATATAGAGCCGCTCGAGCGTGATGTCCTTGGCGGCGCGATAGGCGGAAAGCACGCTGTCGAAACGCTGGCCGGCGCCGGCGGCTTCGGCGATCGCCGCCTGGCGGGCGCCGTCGGCCTCGGCGGTGATACGCGCCGCCTCGCCGCGGGCCCGCGGGATGATGTCGTTGCGATAGGCCTCGGCCTCGTTGCGCATGCGCTCGGCATCGGTATTGGCGCGCTGGACGTCACGGAAGCTGTCGATCACGGCGGGCGGCGGATCGACTTTCTGGAGCTGCACCTGGGTGACCTCGATCCCGGCGTGATAGCGATCGAGGATTGCCTGCGCACCCTGCCGCACCGCCTCCTCGATCGCGCCGCGCGCGCCGGTCAGCGCCGGCTGGATCGGCGTGCGCCCGATGACCTCGCGCATCACGCTCTCGGCGACCGATTTCACCGTGCCGGCGGGATGACGGATATTGAACAGATAGTCGGGCGCGTTGGCGATGCGCCAGAACACGGTGAAGTCGATATCGATGATGTTCTCGTCGCCGGTGAGCATCAGGCTTTCCTCGGTGACGTCGCGCCCCTCGGTCTCGGCGGGGGTATCGGAGCGATAGCCGATCTCGACGCGGTTGATGCGTGTCACCGCCGGGCGCAGCACGCTCTCGATCGGCCAAGGCAGATGGTAGCCGAGCCCTGGCGGGGCGAGACGGACGAAGGCGCCGAAACGCAGCACCACGCCCTGCTGATCGGGCTGGACACGGAAAAACCCGCTGGCCAGCCACAACACCGCGATCGCCGCGATGAGCGCGAGCACGAGGCGCGCCGGGCCACCGCCGCCGGGTGTCAGACCCGCGAGTCCGCGCTGCAGGCGCAGCAGCCAGGCGGCGAATTCCGGCGGCAGACCGCCGCCCCAGGGCGGCTCTCCACGATTCCCGCCGGGGCGGGACGGCCCCCACGGACCCGATCCGCCATTATGCCAGGACATGCGAGAGTTGCTCCCTTCGAGACCGCGGCGCCGGGCCATTGGCGTTCCGGGCGGAACGGTTCATATCCTCCCCACGAGCCCAAGGCCATTGGCCGCGGCGCATAATGACCGGACTGAAAGGGTTTGCAAGCGGATGACCGAGCCCACTCCAGAAGCCCTGCGCGCTGCCCTGGCCACGCTCCGCGATCCCGTCTCGGGCCAGGACATCGTGAGCGCCGGGCTGATCGACAGCTTGCTCGTCAAGGACGGGCTGGTGCAGGTGACGCTCCAGGTCCGCCGCGAGCAGGCCGCGGCCATGGAGAGCGTGCGCCGCGCGGCCGAGGCGCTGCTCGCCCGCCATGGCGGCGTGAAGAACGCCACCGTGGTGCTGACCGCGCATCGCGACGCCCCGGCGGCGACACCACCCTCCCCCCCGCGCGCCGGCCACGGCCACCCACCCTCGCCGCAATCCCTGCCCAAACTGCTGAGCGACGCGGGCGCGGTGATCGCGGTGGCCTCGGGTAAGGGCGGCGTCGGCAAATCGACGGTCGCGGTCAATCTCGCCGTGGCTTTGGCTGAGCGCGGCCTCGCCGTCGGCCTGCTGGATGCCGATATCTATGGCCCGAGCTTGCCGAAAATGCTCGGGCTCGCGCGCCGGCCCGAGATCCGGGGCGAGCGGATGGTGCCGCTCACCGCCTGGGGGGTGGAGGTCATGTCGATCGGCTTCATCGTCGATCCCGACACCGCGATGATCTGGCGCGGGCCGATGGTGATGGGCGCGTTGCAGCAATTGATGGAGCAGGTCGCCTGGGGGAAGCTCGATGTCATGGTGATCGACCTGCCGCCCGGCACCGGTGATGCCCAGCTCACGCTCGCCCAGCGCGTCGATCTCGCGGGCGCGGTGATCGTCTCGACACCGCAGGACGTGGCGCTCGCCGATGCCCGGCGGGGGGTGAAAATGTTCGAGAAGGTCGGCGTCAAGGTGCTCGGCGTGGTCGAGAACATGAGCTATTTCTGCTGCCCCGCTTGTGGCCATCGCACCGAAATCTTCGGCCATGGCGGGGCGCGGGCCGAGGCCGAGCGGCTCGGTGTACCGTTTCTCGGCGAAATTCCCCTTCTGCTCGCGGTGCGCGAGGGCGGCGATGCCGGCACGCCGATTGTCGCCCACGCGCCCGAAAGCGCCCCCGCCGAAGCGTTCCGCGCGCTCGCCGAGCGCGTGCATAGGGAACTCGCGGCGCGGCTGGCGCGGCGCGCCGAATAGCCAGGCCTGGCTTTCGTCTTCTGCTATTCCTGGCCGCGCGGCGCGAGAAAGCGCGCCAGGCGAACCGCGGTGTGGCCTGGCGCGGGGCGCAGATTGGGCATGATCAGCAGGCAATCGTCATGCGGGGTGCGGATGTCGTGCCCGTCATCGCGCCCGATCAGCGTGCCCTGGCGGGCCAGCACGGTGTTGCCCATGAAAGGCTCGGTGAAGACGAAGCGGCTGGTTTGCGCGGTGACCGCCTCGCAGACTTCGGCCACCAGCGGCGTGCCGCTCGGGCATTGCGGCAACGCCGGATGGCGCGCGAGCAGCCCGGTATGGGCGAGGCAACCGGCAATGCTGCGCAGCGCGGTCTCAACCGTCGCCGCCTGCCAGTGCTGCCCGGCCTCGACCAGGCAGGCGGCGGCCGGGCCGACGCTGAAACAATCGTAGTCGATCAACCGCCGGCCGCTGACATGGCCGGGATCGATCACCACCAGCTCCGGCGCGCCAAGACCGAGCGCGAGATCGCGGCTCGGCGCGGCTGGGCCGCAGAGGATCAGCGGGCCTGACAGCCACAGCATGGAATGGAGATCGAGCAGCACATCGACGGTTTCGATCAGCGGCCGGATCTCGCGCGCCCGGTCCAACTCGCTGGAGCGCCGCGGGCCATCGAGCAGGGCCCGATCCCAGAGGCGGTTCATGTCCTCATCGACGAAGCGCGAGGCGGTGGGCTGGCGCGGATCGAAGCGGGCAAAGGCGGCGAGGTTGACGAAGCCGAACGTAAGCCGCCCGCGCGCGGGCCGCACGTCCTCGCGCAGCAGCCGATCGAGCGCCACGGCGCCGGCGATCTCGTTGCCATGAACCAGTGCAATGAGCGCGACATGCGGGCCGGGGCGGCCCGAATCGCGGGTGATGACGCCCGGAATACCCTGATGCTCGCTCAGCCAGGGGGAGAGATCGGGGGTCGGGATCTCCACCGGAAATTGCGGCAGCGGCGGTAGGCAGGGGGCGGGGCGCGTCATCGGGAGAGCGGCCAACACGGCGTCGGCGAATACATTGGCATGTAGGGGAGTTTAGCGGCCCGACTCTGCCCGGCAATCCGTCTTTTAGCCATCGCGTTCTCCATAAAGCGTCTCGGGGGCAATCAGCGGTGCGGCGATCACGCTGAAGGCGCCGCCGCGGAGGGCGCGGAAGAAGCAGGAACGCCGCCCGGTATGGCAGGCAACACCTTCCTGGCGCACCAGCACGAGCAGCGTATCGCCGTCGCAATCGACGCGGAGTTCGACGAGATGCTGCACCTGTCCCGAGGTTTCGCCCTTGCGCCAGGGCCGGCCGCGACTGCGGCTGAAATAGCATACGCGCGAGGTGGCGACCGTCTCGATGATGGCGGCGCGGTCCATCCAGGCCAGCATCAGCACCTCGCCGCTCGCAGCTTCCTGGGTAATCGCCGGGATCAGCCCCGCGGTATCGAAGCGGAGAACGGCGAGCAGATCGTCAAGTCCGGGCGTCGCAGTTTGGCTCATGGCTGTTTTTCCTCGGAAGCCCTAGATTGCCCTAACCATGCAGAAAGGAAAGCGACCGCCCGCATCATCCTCGGCCACGCTGCTGGCCCGCGCCGAGGCGATCACCAAGGCGCGCGGGGCGCGGCTGACAGCGCTCAGGCGCGAGGTGCTGCAACTCGTCCTCGAGGCCGGCGCGCCGATCGGCGCCTATGACCTGCTTGCGGCGCTGCGCCTCCGCCACGCCCGCGCCGCCCCGCCCACCGTCTATCGCGCGCTTGATTTCCTGCTCGAACAGGGGCTGATCCATCGCATCGCGCGGCTCTCGGCGTTCATCGGCTGCATCGGCCACGAGGCTGGCCACGCCGCGCAATTCCTCATTTGCCGCCGCTGCGGCCAAGTGCTCGAGATTGACGCCGCCGAGGTTACCCTGGCGCTCGCGCAGGCAGCGCAGCGCTTCGCTTTCATGGTCGCTGGCGCCACCATCGAGGCCGAGGGGCTCTGCGCCACCTGCGCGCTCAGAGCCTGAAAATCAATCGAACTTGAAAAAGAACGCCCTTTGAAAACATTGATTTTTCCGATCAATTTCCGATCGCGAGGGCATTCTTTTCCAAACTCTCAACCGCGACGCAACAGTGTGAAGGCGCGTTCGAGATCGGCGATGAGATCGGCGGGATCCTCAAGCCCGATATGGAAGCGCGCCGCCGGGCCGGCCAAGGGGGCGGAGACACTGCGCCGGATGGTGCCGGTGGTGGGCAGGGCGAGGCTCTCGTAGCCGCCCCAGGAAGCGCCGATGCCGAACAGCTTGAGCGCGTCGATCATCGCGGTCACGGACAAGGGCGTGATCTCGGGGCGGAAGACCACACCGAACAGGCTGCACGCACCGCGATAGTCGCGCTGCCAGATGGCGTGGCCCGGCGCGTCCGGCAGCGCGGGATGCAGCACGGTTTCGACCTCCGGGCGCGCAGCGAACCAGCGCGCCACGCGCAGCCCCGATTCCATCTGGTGATAAAGCCGCACCGAAAGCGTGCGCAGGCCACGCAGCGCCAGCCAGCAATCATCGGGGCTGGCATATTGGCCAAACGCCATGGCGGTCGTGCGCACCCGTTCCCAATCGTCCGCGGCGGCCGTGGTGATGGCGCCGAGCAGCACGTCGGAATGGCCGCCGACATATTTCGTCAGCGCCTGGATCGAGACATCGACGCCATGGACAAAAGGCTGAAAGAAATGGATGCCCCAGGTATTGTCCATCAACACCTTGGCCCCGCGCGCATGCGCCGCGAGCGCCAGGGCCGGCACATCCTGCATCTCGAAGGTGTGGCTGCCGGGACTTTCGAGGAACACGACGCGGGTGGTCGGGCGCATCAGCAGGGTCAGCGCCGCAGGGTCAATGGTCGGTGGGTAATAGGTCGTGGTGATGCGCAGACCGCTCAGCACCGCGTCACAAAAATGCCGCGTCGGGCCATAGACACTGTCGGGCATCAGGCAGTGATCGCCGGATTTGAGATAGGCCATGAGCGGGATGGTGCAGGCGGCGAGTCCCGAGGAGACGATCTGGCAGCGCGTGCCGCCCTCGATTTCGGCAACCGCGTCTTCGAGGGCGAAATGCGTCGGCGTGCCGAGCAGGCCATAGATCAGCGCCTGATCGAGCCGTCGCTTGCCGCTCTCGAGGCGCGCCTCGCATGAGGGCTGCAACACCGTCGAGCCGCGCACCAGGGCTGGGTTGACGAAACCCAGCGCGCGCGGGTCGGCGCGCCCGGCCTGCACGAGCCGCGTGTCGGGGTGGAGCGGACGCGGGGAGATCGGCGCGGCCATGCTCACGGCCCCTTCGGCGTGTGGGGGTGGGTTCCCCATTCGGTCCAGGAACCGTCATAGAGGGCGCCCGGCGGCAGGCCCGCGAGGGTGAGGCCGAGGGTAAGAATCGCCGCCGAGACACCGGAGCCGCAGCTCGTCACCACCGCCGTAGCATCCCCGACGCCGCGGGCGGCGAAGCAGGCGCGCAACTCCTCGGGCGATTTGAAGGTGGAGTCGGGATTGAGCAATTCCGTGTAGGGAAGATTGCGGCTGCCAGGAATATGCCCGGCCGGCACGCCGGGGCGCGGCTCGGGGAGAGTGCCGGCAAAGCGCGGCGCGGCGCGGGCATCGAGCACGCATTCCGCCCCGCTTGCGATATTCTCCAGAATATCGCCGAGCCCGCGCAGGCGGCGCGGGCGAAACCGGGGGATGAAGCGCCCCGCCTGCTCCGGCGGCGCAGCTGGACCAGCTTCGATGGGGCGACCCTCGCGCTGCCATTTCGGCAGGCCGCCTTCCAGTACCGCCGCCTGGTCATGCCCGAACAATCCCATCAGCCACCACCCCCGCGCCGCCGAGGATAGCCCCTTCTGGTCGTAAAATACGACGCGGCTCTCATTACTCACGCCAAGCTCGGCCATCAGCCGGCAAAAGCGCGCACAGGAAGGCACCATATGCGGCAGATCGCTCTCGGGGTCGGCGATCTCGTCGATATCGAAAAACCGCGCGCCGGGGATGTGCGCGCGCTCGAACTCGGCCCAGCCGTTCCTGCTCTCGTTGGGCAAGTACATCGTGGCATCGAACACGATCAATCCCGGCTTGCCGAGTTCGGCGGCGAGCCATTCGGTGCGGACCACGGGGTGCATCAGGTTTTTCCTCCCATCCGCCAGGTTTGGCGAAGCTCCGCGCGCTTTGCCGCCAGAAACAGCAGCGCCAGCGCCGTGACGACATTGGCAAAACCGCCGGCGAGCGCGGTCTCGATGGCGCGCGCCGCCGGCCAGACGCGCACCCGGATATCTTCCTCCTCGGTGGCGAGCCCGGCAATCCCGGCCACGCCGTCACCATCCGCCGCCGGCGCGGTGATCTCGCCGATATAGAGATGTACGCATTCATCGGCGCCACCCGGGCTCAGCAGGTAACGCCCGACGGGGGTAACGCGCCCGAGTGAGAGCCCGGCCTCCTCGCACGCCTCGCGGCGAATCGTCGCCTCCGGCGCCTCGTCGCCCTCGCATAGCCCGGCCGGCACCTCGACCATCACCGGCTCGACCCCGGCGGCAAGCGCGGGCAGGCGAAACTGCTCGATCAGCACGACGGCATCGGCCACCGGGTCATAGGGCAGCACCGCGCCCGCCCGCCCGCGCCGCCAGAGTTCCCACACCCGCTTCCCCGAGAACCCGCCGCGGAAACGGCGCTGGCGGAAGGTCACGCGTTGCAGGGGAAACCGCCCGTCCCAGACGGTTTCGAGGGCATCGATGGCAACCCCCGGATGGGGCGGCAGGGTCGCGTTCATGCGGCAAGACTCGCGCCGAGCTGGTCAAAAGCCTTGAGAAAGAAATCGGGCGCGCCGAAATTGCCCGATTTCAGCGCCAACAGCAGCGGTGGCCCGCTGCCCTCGGCGCGCGTCCAGGGCACGCCGGGGTCGATCGCGGCGCCGATGCGCAGACGCCGCACGCCAAGCCCCGCGACCACCGCGCCCGCGGTTTCGCCCCCCGCCACCACCAGCCGCCGCACGCCGCGCGCCACCAGGGCGACGCTGATCTCGGCCAGCGCCGCCTCGACCAGCGCTCCCGCCTCGGCGCGGCCAAGCTTTTCCTGGAGAGCACGCACGCGCTCGGGCGAGGCCGAGGCAGCGATCACCACCGGCGTCGCGCCGAGCCGCTCTTCCGCCCAGGCCAGCGCCTGGCGCGCCAAGGCATGGGCGTCGGGCTGCGCCAGCGGGTCGAGTTCGAGGGTCGGGAAAGTTTCGCGGGCGTGGGCGATCTGGCCGAGCGTCGCGCGCGAGCAAGAGCCGGCGAGCACCGCGGCGAAACCCGGCGCGTCCGCCAGGGAAGCGGCATCGTGCCGCGCCGCCAGCAGCCCGGCGCGGCGGAAATTCTCCGGCAAGCCCATCGCCACCCCCGAGCCGCCCGTGATCAGCGGATGCCGCGCGCTCGCGGCGCCGATGGCAAAAAGATGGCGCTCGTTCAGCGCATCGACGATGGCATAGCGCCGGCCCTGCTCCTGGAGCGCGGTCAGCGCCTGACGGATCGCCGCTTCCCCCTGCTCGACCACTGCATAGGGCACGAGCCCGACCGCGCCCTCGGTCTGGCGCGAGAGCACGCGCACCAGGTTGGCATCCCGCATCGGCGTCAGTGGATGATTTTCCATCCCGCTCTCGTTGAGAAGGGCGCTGCCGACGAAGAGGTGGCCCTGATAGACACTCCGTCCATTGGCGGGAAAAGCCGGACAGGCGAGCGCGAAACCAGCATCAAGAGCGCCAAGCAGGGCATCGGCGACGGGGCCGATATTGCCTTGATCGGTGCTGTCGAAGGTCGAACAATATTTGAAAAAGAACTGCCGGCAGCCGCTGCGGCGCAGCGCCTCGAGAGCGGCCAGGCTATCGGCGACGGCCTCGGCGACCGGGGCGGTGCGCGATTTCAGCGCCACCACGAGGGCATCCGCCTCGGGCAGCGCCTCAGGGCCGCGCGGCACCCCGATGAGCTGCACCGTGCGCATGCCGTTTCCCACGAGCATCGCTGCGAGATCGGTGGCGCCGGTGAAATCATCGGCGATGCAACCCAAGAGAGGCATTGGCGGCTCCTGACGCGGATCAGCCGAGACTAGGCCACGGCGGGCCTCTCGGCCAACAGGGCGGCGGCGAAAGCCCGGACCTGCGTCGGCCAATCGGGCAAAAGGGCGCCGGCCTGCCAGGCGGTCTCGGCCATGGCGCGGCGCAATTCATGATCGAAGATCAATCGGCGGAGAGCCTTCGAGAGCGCCTCCTCATCACCTGGTGGTGCGAATACCCCGGCTTCTTCCGGCACCAGCGCCGCCGCCGCCCCGCCGGTGCAGACAGCAACCGGCAGGCCGCGCTTGAGCGCTTCCGCAACCGTCATGCCGTAGCCCTCCCAATGCGTCGCCAAGGCAAAAATATCGGCTTCCCGCCAGAGTCGATCGAGCACCGCCTCATCCACTTCGCCCACCAAACGCACCCGTGCGTCGAGCCCAAGTTCGGCGATCAGCTCCCGGATCCGTCCCGCATAGGCGGGATCGCGCGTGCTGGAACCCACGATGGTGAGCCGCCAGTCGAGATCGAAAAGCCGCGCCAGCGCCCTGATCAGCACATCGGCCCCCTTGCGCGGCACCAGCGCGCCGACCGAGAGCACCTGCACCACGCCCCCGCCCGCGCCATGGCTGCGCACCGCGGCGTCCGTCCCCGGCACCACCACGGCGAGCCGCGCCGGGGCGACGGCGAACTCCTTTTCCAACCGCTCGGCGGTGAGCGGGCTGGTGGCGATGACGCGGGCGAGCCGCGGCAAGAGCCGGCATTCGAGAGCGCGAAGATCGGCGCGCGCGGTTTCGGAAAACCCGGTCTCGAGCGCGCTCGGATGATGGATGAGTCCGACCGCGCGGGCGAGTGCCGGGTTTTCCGGGGCGAAAGCCGGTAGCGCCAGCCCGTCGATCACCGCGATCACCGCCTCGGGCACGCTGGCGAGCGCTTGCGCCGCCCCGGTTTGCGCGCGCGCATCGGCGATCGGGAAGGCGCCCGCGAGCTCGATCACCCGCACCGCGTGGCCGGCTTGGCGCAAACCCTCCACCATGCGCCGGTCATAGGCGTAGCCGCCGGAGACCGTGGCGAAAGGCGCGGGCACCAGCAGCGCGATCTCGCTCATGCTCGGAACAGATGCCTGTCCGGCGCTATGCCCGCCAGGGACGCTCAACGGGGGCTGAACTGCCTGGCGCCGAACAGATTCTCCCGCTCCTGATCGCTCATCGCGCCGCGCCGCTGGTTTTCGCTCAGCACCTCGACCCCGCGCATGACCGCCGGGCGTTGGGCAATAGCATCGTGCCAGCGCTTGACATGGGGATAATCATCCAGCACCACGCCACGCCGATCCGGGTTGCGCACCCAGGGGAACGTTGCAATATCGGCGATCGAATAGGCCTCGCCCGCGAGATACGCGCTCTCGCCGAGACGCTTGTCGAGCACGCGATGCAGGCGCTTGACCTCATTGCCATAGCGCTCGATGGCATAGGGAATTTTTTCCGGCGCATAAGCGGCGAAATGATTATACTGGCCGAACATCGGCCCGACACCGCCCATCTGGAACATCAGCCATTGCAGGCAGGTATAGCGGGCGGCAAGGTCGGTCGGCAGCAATTTGCCGGTTTTTTCGGCGAGATAGATCAGGATTGCGCCCGATTCGAAAAGCTTGAGCGGCTGCCCGCCGGGCCCCTCGGGATCGACGATCGCCGGGATGCGGTGATTGGGCGTGATCGCCAGGAATTCCGGCCTGAACTGCTCGCCGGCGCCGATATTCACCGGCACCACCTTATAGGGCAGGCCGATTTCCTCAAGCATGATATGCACTTTATGGCCATTGGGTGTCGGCCAGGTCCAAACCTCGATCATGCGCCTGTTCCTCGTTCCTCTGCTGAAGTGGCCCGGTCTATGCGAAGCCAGCCATCCTATGCGAAGCCAGCCAACCTATGCTGAAGCCCGCCATCGCCGCGCCGGCCAGCAGCGTGCATGGCGGGCGTTGCGCCAATCCTGCGATCGGTATGCGAGGACTTGACCTGCGTCAATGCGCCAGCTTCGCGATTGGCTATTCTGCAAGCCATTAGGTCAACCAAGGAGGACGGATCGATGCGGGCCAGTGAGATCATGACGCGCAATGTCATCACCATCGCCTCCGGCGCGCCGCTCAGCGAGGCGATTGGCAAGATGGTTCAAAACCGGGTGAGTGGGCTGCCGGTGACCGACCTTGAGGGACGGCTGCTCGGCATGCTGACCGAAGGCGATCTGCTGCGCCGGGCCGAACTCCATACCGAGAAACAACGTTCGCAGTGGCAACAATTCCTGCTCGGCCCGTCCCGCACCGCCGCCGAATACGTCAAGGCGCGGAGCCGCGTGGTCGCCGACGTGATGACCACGGACGTGGTCTCGGTGAGCGAGGACACCGAGGTGGCCGAGGTTGTCGCGTTGATGGAAAGCCGCAACATCCGCCGCGTCCCGGTGCGGCGCGCCGAAGTGCTGGTGGGCATCATCTCGCGCGCCGATCTCATCCGCGTCGTCGGCGAGGCGCTCGGCGTCGCCACCGCGACTGCCGGGAGCGATGGCGACATCCGCCAGCGCCTGTTCGAGGAACTCCGTCGTCAGCGCTGGTTCGGCGCGCAAAGCGTTGCGATCGCAGTAGAAAATGGCGTGGTCACCTTCGACGGCGTGCTCTTCGAGGAGCCCGCGCGCGCCGCCTTGCTGGTCGCCGCCCGCAATATCCCTGGCGTGAAATCAGTCGAGGACCACATGACCCTCGCCGAACCGGTGCCCTTCGTCGGCTGAACCATCGGCACCCCCAGGGCGGGCGACCCCAGGGACGGCGACCCCTGGGAACGGCGCCCCCTGCCCTTCCCTGCAACGCGGCCGGCGGCTCAGATCACCCGACGGGCGCGGAGGTCGGTGATCTCGTTCTCCGAGAGGCCGAGTTCGCGCAGCACCGCGTCGGTATGGGCCCCCATATCGGGCGTCGCGGTTTCGATCCGCCAGTTGGTGCGCGAGAGATTGACCGCCTGGCCGACCAGTTCGAGCGGACCGAGCCGGGGGTGCGTGACCGGGGCAGCGATGCCGAGATGGCGCACTTGCGGGTCGGCGAACACCTCGTCGATGCGGTAGATCGGTCCGGCCGGCACGCCGGCCTCGTTCAGCAGCGTGATCCACTCGGCCGAGGGGCGGGTTTGGGTGATCGCCTCAATCGCCGCGTTCATCGCGTCGCGATGGGAAAGGCGCGCGGCCCCGGTGGCGAAGTCGGGGTCGGTCGCGAGGTGCGGGGCGCCGAGGGCGGCGCAAAACCGGAGATACATCGGGTTGCCGGCCACCGCGATGTTGATATGGCCGTCTTTCGTCTGGAAGACGCCGGTCGGCACGGTGGTCGGGTGGTTGTTGCCGGCCTGGCCGGGCACCTCGTGCCCGATCAGCCAGCGCGCCGCCTGGAAGTCGAGCATGGCGATCTGGGCGGCGAGCAGTGAGCTTTCGACATATTGGCCCTCGCCCGATTCCTCGCGCTCCAGCAGTGCGATCAGGATGCCCATGGCGCAGAAGATGCCGGCGGTGAGATCGGCCACGGGGATGCCGACGCGCACCGGCCCCTGGCCAGGCAGGCCGGTGATCGACATCAGCCCACCCATGCCCTGCGCGATCTGGTCGAAGCCGGGGCGCCCGGCATAGGGACCGTCCTGGCCAAAGCCAGAGATCGAGGCATAGATCAAGCGGGGATTGACCTCACGCAGGGTCTCGTAGTCGATCCCAAGCCGGTGCTTGACGTCGGGGCGGTAGTTTTCCACCAGCACGTCGGCGCGCGCGACCAGGCGCTTGAGAATGGCCACACCCTCTTCTTGTTTAAGATCAAGGGTTATGGCGCGTTTATTGCGATGGAGGTTCTGGAAATCCGGCCCGTCGCGACCGCCGCCGAGGCCGTCCTCGACACCCGGCGCCTCGACCTTGATGACCTCGGCGCCCCAATCGGCGAGCTGGCGCACCGCGGTCGGCCCGGCGCGAACGCGCGAGAGATCGACGACGCGGAAACGGGCAAGCGGCAAGCGGCTCATGGCGATAGTCCTCCGGGCCGGGGTGAGAAGCCGGCGGGGAAGAGGCTAGAGCAGGCGGGCAGGCCCGACAACCGTGCCCGGAAACTCAAGCCTCCCCCTCATTCGCGCTCGAACGTCGCGGTGAGCGGGAAGAGGGCGGTGGCGAGGTCCGCCGGGCCGGGCAGCCCGCCCTTGGGGAAAAGTCGGGTCACGTGCCCCATCTTGCGCCCCGGCCGCGCCTCGCGCTTGCCATAGAGGTGGCCGATCAGGCCGGGGGTGGCGAGGATGGCCGGCCACAGCGCCGTCTCCGCCGGCCCCACCAGGTTTTTCATCACCGCGTCCGAATGACGGATCGCCGGCGGCAGGGGCAGGCCAGCGATGGCGCGGATATGGAGTTCGAACTGGCTCGCCGGGCAGGCATCGATGGTCCAATGCCCGGAATTATGCGGCCGCGGCGCCAGCTCATTCACCACCACCTGCCCTTTGCGATCGACAAACATCTCGACGGCGAGCAAGCCCACGAGATCAAGCGCCTCGGCGATCCGCCGCGCCGTCGCCGTCGCGTCAGCCGCGATCGCGCGGGCGATCGGCGCCGGAGCCAGGGTGAGATCAAGAATATGCGCGCGGTGATGGTTCTGCACGACGTCGAAGGCGGCCATCGCGTGATCCGCGCCACGCGCGACGACCACGCTGATTTCACAGGAAAAATCAACAAAGCCCTCGAGCACGAAGGGCTTTGGCGCGAGCCTCGCGAAGGCCGCCTCGAGATCCTCCGGCCCGCGCAGCAGCGCCTGGCCCTTGCCGTCATAGCCGAGCCGGGTGGTCTTGAGGATGGCGGGAAAGCCAAGTCGCGCGACACCCGCGCGCAATTCGGTGAAGCTCTCAACGGCGGCGAAGGGGGCGGTCGCGATGCCGGCGCGGCTGATGAACTTCTTCTCGGCGAGCCGGTCCTGGCTGATGCGCAGCACCAGCGGCGCGGGCCGCACCGGGCGCAACGCCGCGAGAAGTTCGAGCCCGGCGGCGCTGATGTTTTCGAACTCGAAGGTGATGACGTCCACCGCCTCGGCGAAGGCGCGAAGCACGACGGGGTCTTCATAGGCACCATGGGTCACGGCGGCGGCCACCTGCTCGGCGGGACTGTCACGCTCCGGGGTGAGGATATGACAGCGATAGCCGAGCCGCGCCGCGGCGAGCGCGGCCATGCGGCCGAGCTGGCCACCACCGACGATGCCGATGGTGGCGTTGGGAGGCAAGGGAAAGATCATGCCAGAAAGATAAAGATCATGCCAGAAAGATCATGCCGGATCGGGAAGGTCGCTCGGCGCCTCGGCGATCGCGGCGGTTTGGGCAGCGCGGAAGGCGGCCAGGCGAGCGGCGAGCGCGGGGTCGGTGAGAGCCAGAATGGCGGCGGCGAGCAGGGCCGCGTTCACGGCGCCGGCGCGGCCGATAGCGAGCGTGCCGACCGGCACCCCCCCCGGCATCTGGACGATCGAGAGCAGGCTGTCGAGGCCCTTGAGCGCGGCCGATGAAATCGGCACGCCCAGCACCGGCAGCGCGGTCCAGGCGGCGCACATGCCCGGCAGGTGCGCCGCCCCGCCGGCGCCGGCGATGATCACCTTGAGGCCGCGCGAGGCCGCCGTCCTGGCATAGGCCACCAGCCGGTCCGGCGTGCGATGAGCCGAGACGATGCGCGCCTCATGCGGAATATCCAGTGCGCCGAGCGTCGTCGCGGCGTGGCGCAGCGTCGGCCAGTCCGACTGGCTGCCCATGATCAGTCCGACCGCGGGAGCAACGCCGTTCATGCCGTCTGGTCGGGGATAAGGCGGCTTTCCAGCCGCGCGATCTCGTCACGCAAACGCAATTTCCGTTTCTTGAGCCGCAGCAAATGCAACTGATCGACCACCGCCTGGGTGACCAGCACGGCGATCACGGTGTCGAGGTCGCGATGCTCGCTGCGAAGTTCGTGGAGCTGACGCAACAGAGAATCGCGATCGTTCATCATCACCTTTCAAAGTCGCCAGCGTTCCCACAACCGCGCGCAACCCGCCGAAATCACGATTTTTCCATGATTTCGGCGGGTTGGCATGCGCGCTGGATTGGCGGCTGGCGGCGCGCGCCGTAAATACCCCGGCCAACGGTCATGAAGAACGATCGTTGGTTCGAGGGCGAGAGATACCACACTTCCCCGGCCTGCCGCCACGTCCCCGAGAGATGATGAATTGGCGTGGAAATCGCCCCCCTGATCGCGCTATGCTGGCCTTGTTGAAAGCGGCGGCATCGCGGGACGGTGCCGCAAGGATGGGGACAGCAAGCATGGGTCTGGACGCACGGCTGGATGCTCTCAAGGAACGGCACGCCAATCTGGAATTGCGAATTGCCGAGGAGGACCATCGCCCAAGGCCGGACAGCGACGCCCTGACCCGATTGAAGCTGGAGAAATTGCGCCTAAAGGAAGAAATCGAACGCCTCCGCGACGCGCACGCGCAAGGTTGATCCCGGCGCACTCCAGCGCCGGGTGCAGGTGAGATTTCAGGCGGCCTCTTCCGCCTCGCTCGGCGGCGGGGCGGGGGGAATGGTCTGGCCCTCGCGGGCTAGCCGCTCATTGGCCTGGGTGACCATCGCGTGCAAGTCGGTCTGGGTGCAGAGGCCGAGAATGACCGGATCGCGCGGCTTGATGTTAGCGCTGTTCCAGTGCGAGCGCTCCCGCACCTTCTGGATGGTCTCCTTGGTGGTGCCCAGCAGCTTGCTGATCTGGGCATCCGAAAGCTGTGGGAAATTGCGCAGCAGGAAGGCGATGGCGTCTGGCCGGTCGTTGCGTTTGGCAACCGGGGTGTAGCGGGCCCCGCGCAAGCGCCGCGGCACCGGATTGTTGCTCGGGATCAGCTTCAGTCGAGCTTTTGGATCGGCCTCGCAGCGATGGATCTCGGCATCGAGGATCTGGCCGTTGGCGACCGGGTCGTAGCCGACAATGCCCTGCGCCACCTCACCATCGGCGATCGCCTGCACCTCGAGCGGGTGCATGCCGCAGAAATCAGCGATCTGCTCGAAGGTCAGCGCGGTCTTCTCGATCAACCACACGGCGGTGGCCTTCGGCATCAAGGGCAGGGTCATGGTACAGTGTACTTTCATATCCTGGCGAGCAATCCGCCGCCGCGTGTGGTACGGCAAAAGCCGATCCTACGGGAACGATTGCGGAAAAATCGGATATGACGACCGCGCCGAATGCGGTCAAGGCCCGAAAGCACCGGATTCTGGGGAATCGCATGTCCAATTAACTTGACGCCCTGATTTTTGGCTTGCCGGGCTCGGTTCCGATCAATCCTCCCAGGTGGGCCACTGGCCCCCAAGCGGCCGATTGGGACTGTTCCGCGGCGTCTCGGGACGGCCTGGAAGGCCCGCTCGCACCGGTCGGAAAAGCGCTTTTCCCCAGGGCGAAGGCGGCGGCACGCAGCATATCGCCTCTTGCAGGGCTGGCATGCAACATGCTTGGCTGTGGGTAACGCGATAAGAAAGAGGGGAGCGGCAGTTGGCCTATGCGCTGCAACAACTGATCAACGGCATTACGCTCGGTCTTATCTACGGGCTGATCGCGGTCGGCTACACTATGGTCTATGGCATTATCGGCATGATCAATTTCGCCCATGGCGACGTGTTCATGATCGGCGCTTTTCTCTCGCTCATCGCGCTCTCCGGCCTCGCCTCCTTCGGCATCACCGCGGTGCCGCTGGCGCTGGCGCTGACGCTCGTTTTCGCCGCCGCCATCGCCGCGCTCTACGGCTGGACCATCGAGCGCGTCGCCTACCGGCCGTTGCGCGGCTCTTTTCGCCTGGCGCCGCTGATCAGCGCCATCGGCATGTCGATCACCTTGCAGAATTTCGTTCAGGTCAGCCAGGGCGCCCGGGTCAAGCCGCTCGCGCCCCTCATCCCCGGCGGGCTGGAACTGTTCCGCGAGGCTGGCTTCACCGTGCTGCTCTCCTGGATGCAGATCGCCATCACGCTCACCACGATGATTTGCCTCGCGATTTTCACCTGGCTGGTGACCCGCACGCCACTTGGCCGGGCGATGCGCGCATGCGAGCAGGATCTCCGCATGAGCGCCCTGTTGGGGATCGATACTGATCGCACCATCGGCCTTACCTTCGTGATTGGCGCAGCCCTCGCCGCCGTCGCCGGGCTCCTGTTTTTGCTCTATTATGGAGCGATTGACTTCTATATCGGCTTCGTCGCCGGGGTGAAGGCGTTCACCGCGGCGGTTCTCGGCGGCATCGGCTCGCTGCCCGGTGCCGTGCTCGGCGGCTTGCTGATCGGCCTCATCGAGACCTTCTGGTCGGCCTATTTCAGCGTGCAATACAAAGACGTGGCGGCTTTTTCGATCCTCGCGATCACGCTGATCTTCCTGCCCACCGGGCTGCTCGGCCGGGTTGATGTGGAGAAGGTATGACGCGCGCCAAAGCCCCGCTGGTTGACGCGTTTCTCTCCGCCCTCATCGCGCTTGGCCTATTCGCGCCGATGGTCGGGCTGGTGACCATGGTCGGACCCCACGGCATCACCCTGACGGCGCGGCCGCGCGCCGTGCTGGCGCTGGTGGCGGCGGTGTTCGTGGGCCGGCTCGCGCTGCGTTTATGGCAGGCGCAACGGCGGTTGGTGCCAGCGGCGCCGGGGCGCTTCGCGATCACCTTTCTCGCCGCCGCCCGCTACATCGGCCCGGTGCTTCTAGCGGTGGCGCTGGTGCTGCCCGCCCTGGTGGGGCGCGCCAGGCTCGATCTCGGCGTGCTCGTGCTGACCTACGTGATGCTCGGCTGGGGGCTCAATATCGTCGTCGGCCTCGCTGGCCTGCTCGATCTCGGCTACGTCGCCTTTTACGCCGTCGGCGCCTATTCCTATGCGCTGATCGCCGAGGCGAGCGGGCTCGGGTTCTGGTCCTGCCTACCGGTCGCCGGGCTGCTGGCGGCGCTCTGGGGGGTGACGCTCGGATTCCCCGTGCTCCGCCTGCGCGGCGACTATCTCGCCATCGTCACGCTGGCGTTTGGCGAAATCATCCGCATCGTGCTGCTCAACTGGGTCTCGCTCACCAACGGGCCGAACGGCATTTCCGGCATCCCGCGCCCAACGCTCTTTGGGCTGCGCTTCACCGCGGGCGACGGGCCGGGCACCTTCGCCGGGTTTTTCCACCTCGCGCCCTCGCCCACGCAGCGCGTGGTGTTTCTTTACTATGTCATCCTGGGGCTCGCGCTGCTCACCAACTGGGTGACCATCCGGCTGCGCCGGCAGCCTTTGGGGCGGGTGTGGGAGGCGCTGCGCGAGGATGAGATCGCCTGTCGCTCGCTCGGCATCAACGTCACCACGACCAAGCTCACCGCCTTCGCCGTGGGCGCCTTTTTTGGCGGCATCGCTGGCGCCTTTTTCGCCACCCGCCAGGGCTTCATCAGCCCGGAAAGCTTCACCTTCATGGAGAGCGCCACGGTGCTTGCGATCGTTGTGTTGGGCGGCATGGGCAGCCAGCTCGGCGTCGTGCTCGCCGCGGTGGTGATGATCGGCGGGCCGGAGCTGTTCCGCCCGCTCGCCGATGATCGCATGCTGATTTTTGGTCTCGCATTGGTGGTGATGATGGTGCTGCGCCCGCGCGGCTTGATTTCGGTGCGCACGCCCTCGATCGCGCTCGGCAAGGCCACGGTGATCTCCGCCGATTTCGTCACCGAGGGACACGGATGAACCCGCCCGCCCCCGCGCCGCTCCTCGAGGTGGTGGATCTCACCATGCGCTTCGGCGGGCTCAAGGCGATCGATCAGCTCTCTTTCGTTGCCCGGCGCGGCGAGATCACTGCGGTGATCGGGCCGAACGGCGCGGGAAAAACCACCGCCTTCAACTGCATCACCGGGTTTTACCGCCCAAGCAGCGGCGCGCTCCGCCTCACCCATGCGGATGGCCGCATCTTCCAGCTCGAACGCCTGCCCGGCCATCGCATCGCGCGCCGCGCCGGGGTTGCCCGCACGTTCCAGAATATCCGACTCTTCGCCGGCATGACCGTGCTGGAAAATCTGCTGGTGGCGCAACACGCGCCCCTGATGGCGGCGACCGGGTTTGGCGTGCTCGGCGTGCTCGGCCTTGGCGGCTATGCCGCGGCCGAGCGCCGAGCGATCGCCAAGGCACGCGCCTGGCTGGAGCGCATCGATCTCATGGCGCGCGCCGATGCGCCCGCCGGGGCGCTGCCCTATGGCGCGCAGCGGCGCCTCGAGATCGCGCGCGCCATGTGCACCGATCCGGTGCTGCTCTGCCTTGACGAGCCGGCGGCCGGGCTCAATCCGCGCGAGAGCGAGGAACTGAACACTCTCTTGCTCCGTATCCGCGACGATGGCTGCTCGCTGCTGCTCATCGAGCACGACATGGGCGTCGTCATGCGCATTTCCGATCACATCATCGTGCTCGATCACGGCCGCAAAATCAGCGACGGCACGCCGGCCGAGGTGCGCGCCGATCCCCACGTCATCGCCGCCTATCTCGGCGAGGGCGACGAAGGGATCGAGCAGGAAACCGAGAGCGTGGCATGAGCCGGCCCCTGCTCGAACTTTCCGGCGTCAGCGCCTTCTATGGCGCAGTGCAGGCGCTGCGCAACGTCGATCTCGAGGTGCGCACGGGCGAGATCGTCACCCTGATCGGCGCCAATGGCGCCGGCAAATCGACCCTGATGATGACGGTCTGCGGCCAGCCGCGGGCCCGCATGGGGGAAATCCGCTATGACGGGCGGGAGATCACAGCGCTTCCCACCCATCTCATCATGCGTCAGGGCATCGCCCAGGCGCCGGAGGGGCGGCGCATCTTTCCCCGCATGAGCGTGCTGGAAAATCTCCTGATCGGCACGCAGGGCCGCCCGGCCGCCGATGCCGGGGCGCGCATGGACGAGGTTTTTGCCCTGTTCCCGCGCCTTGCCGAGCGGCGCGAGCAGCGCGGCGGCACACTTTCGGGCGGCGAGCAACAGATGCTGGCGATCGCGCGGGCCCTGATGTCGCGGCCACGCCTGCTGCTGCTCGACGAGCCGAGTCTCGGCCTCGCGCCCCTCATCGTGCGGCAGATTTTTCAGGCCATCCGTACGCTGAACCGCGAAACCGGCCTCACCGTGCTACTGGTCGAGCAGAATGCCTATCAGGCGCTGCGGCTCGCCCATCGCGGCTATGTTCTGGTCAACGGCGCCATTACCATGCGCGGTGGCGGCGGCGAACTGCTGGCCCGGCCGGAAATTCGCGCCGCCTATCTCGAAGGAGGCCATTAGCGCCCCGCGCCGCTCCCGACGACGCTCAAGTATCACTCGAGAAAAGGAGAACAACTTAATGGCAAAAAGTTTTTTTCTCGCCAGCGCGGCGGCCCTGCCGATCGCCCTGGCGCTGGCCACCCCGGCTGAGGCGCAGATCCAGATCGCGATCGCCGGGCCGCTCACCGGCTCCAATGCCACGTTTGGCGTGCAGATGAAGGAGGGCGGCGAGCAGGCGGTGGCCGATATCAATGCCAAGGGCGGGGTGCTGGGCAAAAAACTGGTGCTCAACGAAGGCGATGACGCCTGCGACCCGAAACAGGCGGTGTCGGTCGCCAACGAGCTTGCCGATAAGGGGGTGGTATTCGTCGATGGCCATTTCTGCTCGTCAAGCTCGATCCCGGCGAGCAAGGTCTATCTCGAACAGGGCGTGCTACAGATTTCGCCCGGCTCGACCAACCCGGCCTATACCGATAATGGCGGATGGAACACATTTCGTGTCTGCGGCCGCGACGACCAGCAAGGCCAGGTGGCGGGAAAATATATCGCGGAACACTACAAGGGACAGAACATCGCCATCCTGCACGACAATTCGGCCTATGGCAAAGGATTGGCCGACGAGACCCGGAAATACATGAACCAGGACGGGGTGAAGGAGGCGATGTACACCGCCTACGTACCGGGCGAGCGTGACTATTCGGCCCTCGTCAGCCGGCTCAAGGCGGCCAATATCAGCGTGATCTATATCGGCGGCTACCAGACCGAGGCCGGCCTTATCATCCGCCAGGCCAAGGAGCAGGGAATGAACGTGACGCTGATCAGCGGCGATGCGCTGTTGACCTCGGAATTCTGGCAGATCACCGGGGCGACCGGGGAAGGCACGATGATGACCTTCGCCTCCGACCCGCGCAAGCGCCCAGCGGCGGCGGCGGTGGTCAAGGAGTTCGAGGCGAAGAAGATCGACCCGGAAGGCTATGTTCTCTATACCTATGCGGCGATCCAGATCTGGGCTGAGGCGGCCACCAAGGCCGGCACGACGGACCCCAAGAAAGTCGCCGCCGAACTGAAATCCGGCGGCCCCTGGGACAGCGTTCTCGGCCCGATCAGCTTCGATGCCAAAGGCGATGTCACCAAGCCGGACTATGTTTTCTATGTCTGGCACGACGGCAGCTATCACGAGATGTGATTTTTCCCGAGGCGCGGGCCAGGCTGGTCCTTGGGGCGGAAGCCTCTGACCGGGATGGGGGTCTGGGGCCACTGGCCCCGGCGGGGCGAGGGCAGCGCCCTCGCCTTCTCTCTTCGCTTCACCCCCGCGCCTTTGCAAATCGCCTCGCTTGCGGCTAGAGAGGGCGGCCCAGAAGATGAGGATCCAGCGCGGTTTCGCCGCCCCCTTGCCATGACCCTTTCCGCCCTCCCGCGCCGCTGAACCCAGCATGACCGACACGTCCGAAATCCCACCCGTGCCGCCGGCCGGTGGCCCGACGCCGGGGGTGTTGCCGGTGACCATCGAGGAGGAGATGCGCCGCTCCTACCTCGATTATGCCATGTCGGTGATCGTCAGCCGGGCGCTGCCCGATGTGCGCGACGGGCTGAAGCCGGTGCATCGGCGCATTCTCTATGCCATGCACGAGGCGGGCTGGACGCCGGACAAACCTTATCGCAAATCGTCGCGTGTGGTGGGCGACGTGATGGGTAAATACCACCCGCACGGCGATGCCGCGATTTATGACGCCATGGTGCGCATGGCGCAGAGTTTTTCTATGCGCGTGCCGCTGATCGACGGTCAGGGCAATTTCGGCTCGGTCGATGGCGATCCGCCGGCGGCGATGCGCTACACTGAGGCGCGGCTGGCCCGCGTCGCCATGTCGCTGCTCGACGATATCGACAAGGACACCGTCGATTTCCAGCCCAATTACGATGAGAGCGACGAGGAGCCACGGGTTCTGCCGGCCGCTTTCCCCAATCTGCTGGTCAATGGCGCGAGCGGCATCGCCGTCGGCATGGCGACCAATATCCCGACCCATAACCCAGCCGAGATCATCGCCGCGACCCTCGCCTTGATCGACAATCCCGATCTTACGCTCGCCGCCCTGATGGAGATCGTGCCGGGGCCGGATTTTCCGACAGGCGGCATTATTTTGGGCCGGAGCGGTATCGCCAGCGCGTTTGCCACCGGGCGCGGCAGCATCGTTTTGCGCGCCCGCACCGAGATCGAGACCATCCGGCGCGATCGCGAGGCGATCGTCGTGCGGGAAATCCCCTATCAGGTGAACAAGACGACGCTTCTTGAGCGCATCGCCGAGATGGTGCGCGGCAAGCAGATCGAGGGCATCAGCGATCTCCGCGACGAGAGCGATCGCGATGGCATGCGCATCGTCATCGAGCTGAAGCGCGAGGCGACGCCCGAGGTGGTGCTCAACCAGCTTTTCCGCCACACGCAATTGCAGACCAGTTTCGGCGTCAACATGCTGGCGCTCGATGGCGGGCGGCCGCGGCTGATGGGAATCAAGGAGGCTTTAGCCGCCTTCATCGCGTTCCGCGAGGATGTCATTCTGCGCCGCGCCCGCCACGAGCTTTCCGAGGCGCGCAACCGGGCGCATCAGCTCGCCGGCCTCGCCATCGCGGTGCAGAATATCGATCTGGTGATCCGGCTGATCCGCCAGAGCCCGGACGCGGCGGCGGCGCGGGCGGCGCTGATGGCGCTCGCCTGGCCGGCCGAGGACATCGCGCCGATGCTGGCGCTGATCGATGACGCCGGCAATGTCGTGACCGACGGGCAGGTGCGGCTGACGGACGCGCAGGCGCGCGGCATTCTTGATCTCCGCCTGCAGCGCCTGACCGGGCTGGAGCGCGACAAGATCCACGCCGATTTACTGGAAATCGCCAAGCGGATCGGCGAATTGCTCGCCATCATCGCCTCGCGGCCGCGGCGGATGGAGGTGATGCGCGCGGAATTGCAAGCGGTGGCGGCCCGCATCAACGCCCCGCGCCTCACCACGATCGCCGAGGGCATCGCCGATCAGGACGACGAGAGCCTGATCGAGCCGCGCCAGATGGTCGTCACCATTACCCGCGACGGCTTCATCAAGGCGACCCCGCTCGAGACTTTTCGCGCGCAGAATCGTGGCGGGCGGGGGCGTACGGCGGCCTCGACGCGGGGCGACGACATCATCACCCGCAGTTTCAACGCGCATACCCATCAATGGGTGCTGTTCTTCTCCTCCGGCGGCAAGGCGTTCCGCGAGAAAGTGTGGCGGCTGCCCGAGGGTGGGCCGACCGGAAAAGGCCGGGCGCTGGTCAATTTTCTTCCTGAACTCGGGGCCGATGTCATCACCACGGTGCTGCCGCTGCCCCAGGACGAGGCGCTGTGGGACGGATTGCATCTGGTGTTCGCCACCGCCTCGGGCTCGGTGCGGCGCAACCGGCTTTCCGATTTCCGCAATGTCCGCGCCGCCGGGCTGATCGCCATGAAGCTCGACGAGGGCGACCGGCTGATCGGCGTTGCCACCTGCCGTGAGGGTGACGATGCCTTCCTCGCCACAAGGCTCGGACGCTGTTTGCGCTTTACCATCACCGACGAAACCTTGCGCGTCTTTGCCGGGCGCGACAGCGCCGGCGTTCGCGGCATCCGGCTGGCCACTGGCGATGAGGTGATCAGCCTTTCTGTGCTGCGCCATGTCCAGGTCAGCATCGAGGAGCGCATGGCTTATCTCCGGGCGGCGGCGGCGAAGCGGCGCGGCAATGGCAATGGCGCCGAGGAAGACGTCGAGGCCGAGGCGGAGGAGGCCGTGGCCGAGGTTTCCCTTGCGCCGGAGCGGCTAATCGAGTTGGAAGCGGCGGAGGAAACGCTGCTCACCGTCACCGAGGGTGGCTTTGGCAAACGCTCCTCGGCCTATGAATACCGCGTTACCGGGCGCGGCGGCCAGGGCATCGTCAATATCACGCTTGGCCCGCGCAACGGGCGTGCGGTAGCGGCGAGTTTTCCGGTGCGCCCCGGCGATGACGTGATGCTGGTCACCGATGGCGGGCGGTTGATCCGCGTGCCGGCCGATCAGGTGCGCATGACCGGCCGCGCCGCGATGGGGGTGACGCTGGTGCGCCTCAATGAGGGCGAGCGCGTCGGCAGCGTGTTTCCGGTTTTGGAAGCGGAAGAGCCGGCGTTGGCAGCGGAAGAACTGGCGCCGGAAAATGGGCTGGGGGGCGATGACGATGGCGGTGGCGATGGCGAAAACCGGGAATGAGAGAGCGAAGGGGCGCCAGATCGGCGTATATCCCGGCACCTTCGATCCGGTGACCAATGGGCATCTCGACATCATCGCCCGCGGCGCCCGCATCGTCCATCGCCTGGTCATCGGGGTTGCGGTGAATATCGGCAAGGACCCGCTGTTTCCGCTCACCGAGCGGGTTGATCTGGTGCAGGCCGAGACGGCGCGGATCGCGCGCGAGACTGGCACTGAAATCTTCGTCCAGCCCTTCGAATCGCTGCTCGTCGAATTCGCCCGCGGCTGTGGCGCAACTGTGATCGTGCGAGGGCTGCGCGCGGTCTCCGATTTCGACTATGAATTCCAGATGGCTGGGATGAATTATCGCCTCAATTCGGGGATCGAGACGGTTTTCCTGATGGCGAGCGAGCGGCACCAGTTTATCTCCTCGCGCTTCGTCAAGGAAATCGCTCGCCTGGGCGGTGATATTTCGAGCTTCGTCCCGGCCCTGACCCTTGAGCGCACGCAGGCGCGTGTGCTGCGTTGAACCGCTGTCCCGAGGAAGCCTGGAATGATGCGTCGTCGTCGCCTGATCGCCATTTCCGCAACCGCCCTATTGGGCACAACCGCGCTTTTTGGAGGCCTGATGAGCAAGAGCGAGGCGGCGGCGCCGCCGGCTACCCCGGAGAACGAGGTCTATCTCGACCTCAAGGGCGGACGGGTGGTTATTCTGCTCCGCCCCGATCTCGCGCCCAAGCATGTCGAGCGGGTGAAAATCCTCTGCCAGCAGGGTTTCTACGACGGCACGCCGTTTCATCGGGTGATCGAGGGGTTCATGGCCCAAGGCGGGGACCCGACGGGAACCGGCACGGGAGGATCGAAACTACCCAATCTGCCGGCCGAATTCACCAATAAGGCGCATTTCCTGCGTGGCACTGTGGGCGCCGCCCGCGCCGCCGATCCCGACAGCGCCAACAGCCAGTTCTTCATCATGTTCGCCCCGGCGCCGAGCCTTGATGGCCAGTACACGATCTGGGGTCAGGTGATCAAGGGCATGGAGTATGTCGATGCGATCAAACGCGGCGCGCCACCCAACGGCACTGTCAAGGATCCCGATAAAATCATCCACATGCGTCTGGCAACCGACGTCAAGGATTGACGCCCCTGCCACACTAGCGTTGAAGACGTGCGGGGAGCCCGTAGCTCAGTCGGTAGAGCACGAGACTTTTAATCTTGGGGCCGTGGGTTCGAATCCCACCGGGCTCACCAACGTTTTCAATAACTTAACGCCACTTTAAGATCCGCCAGCCCGATCCGGGTTAACATCCGGGGTAACACCGCGGCCGCCCCACCCCGCACGTACAAAAAAGGGCGCCCGGTTTCCCAGGCGCCCCCTCACGGTGCCGAGCGCAGCCGCCGGCGGCTGCTAATGATTGGGTGAAACGTTATCATGACTGCCCCGAGTCTAGCCACCAGCCATCGTCAACTATCAGGCACGGCATTGAGTGGCTTTCCAGCAGGCCTGAATTCCGCACCTAAAAACCTTCAGTTCCCGGTTGGTCCTGAAGAATGAGGGAGATAGTCTAGGTTTGGGAATCACTGACCATCACCAACGGGGTGCGGCATGTTGCCACAGGGTGTGCTGGGTTTCCAGTAGAAGGCGACCGTTCAAGCGCCGGGGTGACCTCGCCGGCGGGTTTGCCGCTGTATCTCGAGCTGGTCCACAGCAGTGGGCTGGCGGCGGCGATCCGCCAGCACGTGCAGGTCGTCGGCCGCCAGGGATGGCTGGATATCCAGATGGTGCTTGCGGTGATTTTCCTGAACCTCGCCGACGGCGACTGCTTGGCGGACCTGGAGCGTCTGGAGCAGGACA
>Ga0078972_1001032_pt1 | contig 110988 bp, 87 predicted proteins | sample YelNatPaOPGAMG01_FD_67568 | JGI IMG/M metagenome (GOLD analysis project Ga0078972, IMG submission 67568) | Hot spring thermophilic microbial communities from Obsidian Pool, Yellowstone National Park, USA - OP-RAMG-01 (SPADES assembly) (version 2) | ecosystem: Environmental > Aquatic > Thermal... | reverse complement strand
GAAGGGACCGTAGATTGTCGAGGCTTCAGCGATTTTCTGGCCGTTAAGCCAGACATTGGCGCGGTAATTAACTCCATCCAGCTCTAAAATAGCCGTTCTTTGCCAAGGCAGGGCAGAAAGGAGAAATTCCGTCCGGTACCACCAAGAAACCGAAAAATCCTCGGCAGGAATAGCTTCCAGATTACGGGCGAAAAAGACATTCCGAAAAACATTATTCTCGACCAGCGTTCCCAGCACCGTCGAGGGAACAACAGCCGGAAACCAAGTCTCCATGGAAATCCCGGGCTGCGAAAGAGCCTGGCCTTCGGCCTTAAGTCGGGTTGAGGATTGAAGAAACCAGTTGGTTAAGCTTAAGGTCGTTTCTCCCATCTCCGCTGGGGGCGCCATCCTCTGAAAACGAGAAAGCTGCGCCCCGAGAGGGGATGAACCAAAGAAAAAACTAAGCAGAAGAATTAGGCCCAAGATGGTCAATTTTCGGTTTCGCCTGCCATGAGAAACCATTATCGCCTCCTCTTTTTGATTATATTATCTTACCTCGAAGAAAGTTTCCTTAATTTTAAATCAGAAAGTTAAGCTCCGCCGCCGCCGAGGATAGGAAGGAGCGAAAAGCCTTAAAACCGGAAGAGGAGCAAAGCCATTCTGGGTGCTTCATAGCCTAACCCACAAAAGAGGGAAGAGCCTCGTTTTTTATTGCCCTTTGAAGGAGATTAGGGCAAAATTAGGCTTTTGGAAATAAATCATTTATCAGGGATTTTTTGGCCAGAAATTTTTTGAGGAGGCCCACTTAATCTTAGAGCCTGGTTTAAGACGCGGGATGAAATGGAGAACCACGTCAACTCAAAAGAGAAATTAACCCAGCGGCGGGTGGCCCTTTTGGTTTCCTGCCTTTCTTCCTTCTTGACTCCTTTCATGGGCTCAGCCACTAATTTGGCTCTTCCTTCCATCGGCCGGGAATTTCAAGCTTCAGCCATTCTTTTGGGTTGGGTGGCCACAGTTTATAGCCTGACGGCGGCCATGGTTCTGGTCCCGATGGGTCGAGTGGCTGATATCCAGGGTCGAAAAAAAATCTTCATCAGCGGAGTCGCTATCCATACTGCCGGTTCTTTTCTGGCCAGTTTCTCACCCTCGATGGCCATACTTCTTTTAGCCCGCCTCGTTCAGGGAATTGGCGCGGCGATGATCTTTGGCACCGGGGTGGCCATCCTTACCTCAGTTTTTCCGCCACAGGAGAGAGGACGGGCTCTGGGCATAAATGTTTCTTCCACTTACCTTGGTCTTACCTTGGGGCCAATCCTGGGTGGGGCCTTGACCCAGAGCTTTGGCTGGCGCAGCATTTTTCTTTTCAATGCGGCCATCGGGATTATTGCTTTCATCGTAGCGGTAAACAACCTGAAGGGAGAGTGGGCTGAGGCCCGGGGCGAGAAGCTTGACGGGGTCGGCTCGGTTCTTTATGGCGCCTCGCTCGCTTCTCTTATCTATGGTTTTTCCCAATTACCTAATTGGCTGGGGGTAATTTTAACCGGCATGGCCTTTGTTGGCCTTTTAGTTTTTATTCTCTGGGAGTCGAAAACTCCCTTTCCTCTCCTCAACCTCGGGCTTTTCCGGCAAAATCGTCTTTTTGCCTTCTCGAACTTAGCGGCTTTGATTCATTATTCGGCTACGTCCGCTGTCAGCCTGCTCCTTAGCCTTTATTTGCAGTACATCAAAGGACTAAACCCGCGAACAGCTGGTTTAATCTTAGTAGCCCAGCCGGTATTAATGGCTCTCTTTTCTCCCTTAGCTGGCCGAGCCTCGGATAAAATAGAACCCCAGGTAGTCGCTTCCCTCGGCATGGCCCTTTCCAGCTTAGGCCTTTTTGGCTTGATTTTTCTAAGCGAACGAAGCTCTCTACCGACAGTCGTGGCCTCACTCTGCTTTCTCGGTTTTGGTTTTGCCCTTTTTTCCTCACCCAACACCAACGCTGTGATGGGCTCAGTCGGAAGAAAGTTCTATGGGGTAGCTTCCTCCACCTTGGCTACGATGCGCCTTGTGGGCCAGATGATGAGCTTAGGCACGGTGATGATTCTTTTTTCTCTTTTTATCGGCCCCCGGCCTATTTCCCCTCCTTTTTACCCCGCGTTTCTGCGCAGCGCCCAGGCCGGTTTTGTCATTTTTTCCTTTCTTTGCGCTCTGGGCGTAGCCGCTTCCCTGGCGCGGGGCCGCCGGACTAATCAATCAAGTGATGGCCAAAGCGGGGCTCGGAAAAGTTCAAGCGAGGCTTAAGAAAGTTATTGCTTTTCAGGACCAAAATAGAAAGCAAATAGCCAGCTTGAAATTAATAGGGTATTTATTAAGCAAAAGGGCTCTTTCTAAATAAAAAGCTAATTAGCCTGGTTCTCTTCCATTTTATCTGGGCAGGTTTGAGGGCTAAATTCGGGAAGGCAGAAGTGACCATGGAAGGTTTAGCTTTTATTATCTTTTTCTTAATTGTTTTAATTTTTCTCTTAACGGTAGGCGGCTTTATCGATATCGGCGACACTGGAAAATTGCTTAGGCGGGTGGAGGTATTTAGCCAGAAATTGGTAGATTTTCAACCTGATTTCCTTGGCTTTTTTGGTATCGAGCCGGTCGAAGGAATGGCCGCCAGGCAGCGCCTGAAAGACCTCGTATTCAAACTGTTTGCCTGCAGCCTTTAAGGCCTGGATGAGGTGTTCGACCTCCAGGTAATTAACATCTTCATCGTTGGTGTTGGTATGAATCAAAAGGGGCGTCTGCAGTTTATGCGCGTTCCAGACAGGGGAGCGCCGCTTATACTCGGCGACGTTTTCTTCGGCTGTCTTGCCGAGGTGATAATCGGCCGAATAGAGGTCACGGTAAGACTGACTCTTATAACCCATGCGGGCAATGAGGTCGCTCACCGGAACGCCCGCAAAGCAGACTTTATAATCTTGGGGGTGGTCGAAGACAGCCATCAAAGCGATCAACCCGCCATGGCTCCATCCGACAATGCCCACCCGGTCAGGGTCCACAAACTCATAGTTTTCGACCATAAATTTTCGACTCGCCTCCACGTCCTCCACTTCCAACCCGCCGTAATCGATTCTTTCGTAAAAGGACTGACCATAGCCGGTGCTACCACGATAATCTGGAGCTACCACGATATATTGCTGGGCTAACATTTCTTTTACGATATGGGTGTGATAGGTCGTGAAATTGGCATGAACCCCGCCATGCGGCAGGACGATAAGAGGATATTTTTTCTGATAATCAAGACCCTTGGGAATAAAAATATACGACCAGAACTTAACGGGATTGCCCGCCCCTTGGCCAGTAGGGTTTTTTTCTTTCCAGGGGGGTGGCCCAGTGAGGAAGACTTTATCGACAAAGGCATAGTTTCCTAACCGGGAGTACCACAAAACATCGTCGATTTCTTTCTCCAGGACATCCAGCCGATGCTGCAGGGTTTGATTAATCCTTCTTAGCTCCCGGAGAGTTTCATTTTCTGTTTGCTCAGTCTGAGGAAGAGCATGGGGACTTAACATAATAAAAATGAGAGGAAAAAGAAGCCAGGTTTTTAGCCGCATCATACACCTCCCTTATTAATATTTTTTGTTTGGGCATAGTAAAATAGATAAAAAGAAGCTGTCAAGCCGAGGATCTGGTGGCTTAAAATTTGTCTTGAATGGTTCGTCTCGCCGCCTTGAGGAGTTGGTTAATTATTTTCGGGTGGCAAGATATTGAAACTCAGCTTTAAGGTGAACTCTCAAGATGAAGAACCACTGGCTAAAAGAAAGGGAAGTAAAGAGGCGCCTTTCGCCGCAACTAATTATTATTCGCCGCCTACTTCGTTGGGGCCGGTGGGCCCATCGCTTCCTTGACCTTAGAGCGGCCCGCGATTATTTCGAGTTAGGCGGCAAGTTTTTTTCGCTCTTCGGCCGAGGCTCCGTTGAAAAAATAAGCATTAACGGCCTTAAAGCCGAAATGCTTGGCCCAAGGCCTGAGGAGAGAAATCTCCATCAAGCCGAAAGGTTAATTTTCTACTTGCATGGCGGCGCCCTGGTGAGCGGCTCACCGCAGACGCACCGTCATTTAATCCAGAGAATAGCTCGCGAGGCGCAAGCCGTCGCTTTGACGGTTGATTATCGCTTAGCGCCAGAATTCCCTTATCCGGCCGCCTTGGAAGATTCTCTCCTTGGCTATCGCTGGTTGATTGACCAGAAATTGGAAAGTGGCCGAGTCGCCCTTGTGGGCGATTCAGCCGGCGGTGGCTTAGCGGTGGCTTTAGTCCAGAGATTAGTGGCTGAAGGCTTGCCTCTTCCTGCCTGTGTCTGTCTTCTTTCGCCTTGGGTCGATTTAAGCTGTTCTTCGGAAGCCTATTTAACCAGAGCCCGGCGCGACCCGATGGTGAGCCAGAAAATGGCCTTGGAAAGAGCCCGCTGGTATGCCGGAAAAAGAGACTTAACTGACCCCTGTATTTCCCCGCTTTATGGAAGTTTCTCGGGTTTTCCCCCGCTTTTTATTCTCGTCGGGAGCGACGAGGTCCTTTACGATGATGCCTACAGATTAGCCCAGCAGGCTTATTTGTCTGGAGTAAAAGTGGAGCTTGAAGTCTGGTCCGGCATGTTTCATGTCTGGCCTTACCTCTTTCCATTTTTATCCGCGGGCCGCCAAGCCTGCCATCGTTTAGGTCTTTTTATTCGTCAGACCATTCCTTGAAAATTGGCGATACCTCACCTATTTACCTAATTTTTTATGGCCATTTTGTGACCAGAACTGGGCAATGGCCAAGGCCCCATGAGTCCAAGCACCGTTGGATTACTTCTATGACCAGTGAGGCGAACTCTTTTGGTGCCGAGAGACGCGGCCGAGAAACGGAAGGAAAAACGGGAGCGGCTGCAAGACCCTTCACCGCCGCATTATTGTTTAAACGCCACAAATGGAAAGATGAGCATTTAATTCTTATCTTGACTAATGGCCAGGAGACTAAAACCAAATATTTGCTGGAATTTGGGCTAAAAAAGGAATATGCTGAGAATGAAGACGTAAGCCGCCAAGAAAAACCAAGGCTGGTCTTAAAGGAGGACTAATGCCGGCAAAAAAAAGAAAAAGTGATGAGCCAAAAAATACAGCCCAGCCTCTCAAGGACGTTCGTGCTCTGGAAAGAACGAGTTTCGAGATCAGTTTGCTCCTTCGGGACCGAGAATTTGCCTCCAAAGAAGAAGTCCATCGCTACATTGAAAACATTCTTTCCTCTGGTCAACCCTTTAGCTTTGAAAAAAGAACCCCCTTGGAAAAAGCCCAGAGTCTGATGTATGACGCCTTTGAGGCGGAGGGGAAGGAAAGAATTAGATTAGCCAAAGAAGCTCTTAAGGTTTCGCCTGATTGTGCTGATGCTTATGTGCTCTTGGCGGAAGAAACCGCCAACACCCTTCAGGAAGCTTCAGCCCTTTATGAACAGGGGGTTAAAGCAGGAGAGAGGGCCTTGGGAAAAGAAGTTTTTGAGACCGACGCCGGTCATTTCTGGGGAATCGTGGCCACCCGTCCTTATATGAGAGCCAGGGCGGGCTTAGCCCAGTGCCTGTGGATGATGGGCGAGAGAGCGCAAGCCATTGACCACTTTGAAGACCTCTTACGGCTTGACGCCGTGGACCACCTCGGCTTGCGGCATGCCCTTATTCAGTGTCTCCTTGAGGAAGGCCGAGATAAAGAAGCTTTGAACTTGCTCGACCGCTATCCTGAGGATAAATCAGCCACCTGGGCTTATTCTCATGCCCTGCTTCATTACCGGCAGTCAGGCGAGGGCAAAGAGGCTGAACAGTCCTTGCGGCGGGCGCTCGAGGCTAATCCTTATGTACCTTTCTATCTTCTCGGCCTTTGGGAGCTTCCCGACGAATTACCCTCAAGCATAGGTCGAGGCGATGAGAATGAGGCTATCATCTACGCCGTAGAAAGCTGGCGCTCTTGGGAAAAGACACCCGGCGCCCTCGAATGGCTGGCCCGGGTCTTAATGCGGCGGATTCAATAGACAGAATAGCCGCCGATAAAGCTATCTTTAATTTTTGCCTCAAAGTACTATGCAGCGTTACCTGCTTCCAGCTCTTGTGGCAGCTAACTGCCTTTTGATAGTAGCCGGCTGGGCGATGGCCGTTGTGGCTTATCCCCGATTGCCTTCACCTATTCTTCTCTGGATAAACCTTCTGGGACAGCCGCTCCTCTGGCTTAAAAAAACTCCCGCTTTCTTCCTCTATCCTCTGGCTCAAGTTTGCTTGGCCAGCCTTTTTGCCTTCGCCTCGCTTTCCCCGCGGATACCGTCGAGGATAGATGACGAAAAGCTTCGGCAAAAGCTGCGCTATCTCTGGAAAGAGCAGGCCTGGACAGCCCTAATTTTCTTTAACCTGATCCTGATTCATCTTGAACGCAGCATAATTTTTCTTTCCCACGGCCTCGAGGAGGGCCTTAACCCCGTTTATTTTTTGATTCTTTTCCTCCTTCTCTTTTTCCTAATACCCGCTTATCGCCTCCGGGCCAGGTTAGAGCTGTCGGCTAAAAGATAATTGGAAAGAGTTAAATTGAATAGACCTCTTCTATCTCTTGGGGCTTAGGCCTTAGCGCGTCCGGAACGGCGCTGCTCCCTTTTAGGTTTTTTGCGCCGTTTCTTTTTTGCCCTCCTCGGTGCGGGTGGAACTCGCCTACCTTATGATAGAGTGGGCATAGGCGCTCTTTGCCCCATCGCTTGGCGTCAAGCTTGGCTCAATTCAGGCTCAGACAGCCTCGGCACGAGGTCTCTGGGAAGGACGCTTCCGGAGCTTTGCCCCAATTCTTTTAGGCTTGACTTTTCTCGAATCGATGACTAATTATGCTTTAGGGGCAGGAAAATATGGGGAGGCTAAAATGAGCCCTCAACGTAAAACCGATTTAGAAAAGGTCCGGGTTGAACTGGAGCGTCTAAGAGAAGAAATCAGAAAACATGATTACCTTTACTACGTCAAGGGAGAGCCGATTATTTCCGATTATGAGTATGACCAGTTATACCGAAGGCTGTTGGACCTGGAGAAAGAGTACCCTGAACTGATTACCCCTGATTCTCCCAGCCAGCGGGTGGGAGGGGCCCCTTTAGAAGGCTTTGAGACGGTAGCTCACGACCCGCCCATGCTTTCTCTGGATAATGCTTACGATGAAGGGGAGGTCCAGGCCTGGGAAACGCGGCTGCGCAAGGCCCTGGGTCGAAAAATAGAGTACATGGCCGAGACAAAGATTGACGGTGTCGCTATTTCCTTGGAGTATGAAGACGGTCTTCTGGTCAGGGGTTCAACTCGGGGAGATGGTTATACGGGAGATGATATTACTGCTAACTTGAAGACAATCCATGATATTCCTCTGAGGCTCAATAACGCCCCCCGCGGCCATTTGGAAGTCCGGGGCGAAGTTTATATGACCAGAGAAGGCCTGGCCAGGTTGAATAAGAAGCGGGAGGCCGAGGGCCTGCCTTTGTTTGCCAACCCGCGCAACGCGGCCGCCGGGACCTTGAAACTCCTCGACCCTCGAGAGGTGGCTAAGCGTCAGCTTCATGCCTGGCTTTATTATCTCATTTCCCGCGTTCCTGGGGTAGAAACTCAGGAGAAGGCGCTGGAAGCTTTAGAGCGTTGGGGATTTCAGGTAAATCCGCAGCGTCGTCTTTGCCGCAATTTGGATGAGCTTTTCCGGTTTTATCGGGAGGTGGAAGCGGTGCGGGAGAATTTGCCCTATAACATCGACGGCTTGGTGGTCAAAGTTAATGACCTCAGAGCCCAGGAAGTGTTGGGGGCAACAGCCAAGGCCCCGCGTTGGGCCATTGCTTTTAAATTCAAGGCCGAACAAGCGACAACCAAAGTAGAAAGCATTGAATGGTCCGTGGGTCGGGCGGGCTCGATTACTCCCGTGGCTAATTTAAGCCCGGTTTTGCTGGCTGGGACCACGGTAAAGCGAGCCGGCCTTTTTAACCCCGAGAGGGTAGCCGAGCTTGATGTCCGAGAGGGGGATACAGTAATCGTGGAGAAAGCCGGCGATATTATCCCTTATATTCGGGAAGTAAATTATGCTTTAAGACCGGCTGGAGTTAAGCCAGCTAAGCCGCCCACTAAATGTCCCGCCTGCGGTTCTCCCTTGGTTAAAGAGGCGGGGGTAGTAGGATTATTCTGTCGCAACTGGGAATGCCCTATTCAGGTGCGAGGCCGGCTTGAGCTCTGGGCCTCGCGGGGCGCCATGGACATCGAGGGTTTAGGAGAAAAAGTAGCGGGCGTGCTTTATAAAGAGCTGGGCGTTCGGGACCCAGGTGACCTTTATTTTTTAAAACCAGGATGCTTAGCTTCCTTGCGCGGGTTTGGGGAACTTTCCGAGAGCAATCTCTTAAGGGCGATTGAAAAATCAAAGGAAAAGGGACTGAGCCGGGTTCTATACGGGCTGGGAATTCCCAATGTGGGTTCAGAAACGGCGGCTCTTCTGGCTAACCATTTTGGCTCAATCGATAAGCTTCTGGCCGCCTCGAGGGAAGAAATTGACGAGATTCCAGGTATCGGCGAGAAGGTCGCCTACGAAGTCTATAATTTTTTCCGGCGCAAGGAGGTTAAGAACCTAATCGCCAAGCTCAAAAAAGCCGGGGTAAAACTGGAGGAGGTAGCCAAAGAAGTTGTTGGCCCTTGGACTGGCCTGACCTTTGTGATTACTGGGACTCTGCCCTCGATGAGCCGGGAGGAAGCCCACGAAGCTATCAGGGCTCGAGGCGGAAAGCCCATGGACAGCGTCTCCAGCAAAACCTCTTATTTAGTAGTAGGTGAGTCCCCGGGTTCAAAATTGGGCAAGGCAGAAAAATTGGGGGTTAAAATAATCACGGCGGCTGAGTTCGAAGCCATGTTAGCTAAAACCCCTGTTCCTTAATATATAAGGCTCATCTCTAAAACTTCAAGTTATGATTCTGCCTTAAAGCTGACCATCCTTTATTAATAATCCGATAGGGATTATAAGAAAAAGCGGCCTTGGCTCAGGTCTAAACCGGCTTAGAAAAGCAGCAGTTGAGGTTAAATGGGAGGCGGCTATTATCAGTAATCAAGGATGATGGCCGACATAACTTTAACTCCCAGCGGAATGCTTTTTTCATCGGCAATAAAAGTTGGCGAATGGACTGAGGTTTTTTCTACAGATTCTGGGACAACCCCTAACCAAAGCATAACCGAAGGAATCTCGCGGGCAAAATAACTGAAATCTTCGCCGCCCATGCTGGGCTTGTCTTCCTGGACAAATTGTCTGCCGCCGAGGATGCGTTCCACTGTGGGCAGAATGCGCTTCATTAGCTGGGGGTCGTTGCGGAGAGAAGGGGTGCCGATAAAATAATCCAGCTTATAAGAAGCCTGGGCGGCTGCACAGACATTTTTAATGACCCTTTCTATTTTCTCCTTGACATTGAGCCGATGCTGCTCTCCATAGGTGCGAACCGTCGCCTTTAATTCGGCCTTCTCGGGAATAATATTGCGAGCCGTACCCGCATGAAAAGAGCCCACAGTGATTACAGTATCATCGTGAACATCAATTTCTCGGGAGACCATGACTTGCAGGGCGGTAACAATTTGGGCGGCAACAACAATCGGGTCGACGCAGGAATCAGGGTCCGAGCCATGTCCTCCTTCGGATTCAATGACAAGGTCAAACCCGTCAACATTCGCTGCCGCATATTCTGGAGCGTACTTAATTATTCCCACCTTGGCTGTATCCTCCACATGGAAAGCAAACATGGCTTCTGGCTTTAAATCTTTAAAGAGCCCGGCTTTCAACATCTCAGAAGCGCCATCGCCATATTCCTCTGCGGGCTGGGCGACAAGAAGAACTGTACCCTTTAACTCTGATTTTAGCTCGGAAAGAACATGAGCCACGCCCAGCAAAATAGTCGTATGGATATCATGGCCGCAGGCATGCATTATACCCACTTCCTGGCCGTTAAAGACCGTTTTTTCTTGGGAGCTGAAGGGAAGCCCTGTCTGCTCAGTAATAGGTAAGGCATCCATGTCGCCGCGCATGGCGAGGACCGGTCCTTTTTTCTCGCCGCGAAGAATTCCCAGGACGCCTGTTCCGGCAATACCTGTTCTTACCTCCAGCCCGAGTTGTTGAAAATAGGCAGCGACAATGCCGGACGTTCTTTTTTCTTGGAAGGAAAGCTCGGGGTGGGCGTGAAGGTCGCGGCGAATCGCCACAAGGCGAGGGGTTATTTTCTGGACAATACCTTCGACCCGCTCATCCCAAGACCCTTTCCTGGCCTGGCTTCCAGGAAAACAAAATAGACAGATGGGAAGACAAAAAAGGGCGAAAAATTTTGGCTTTTTCCTCATATTTATCATCTCCCTCCAAAAAAGCGTAAAATTCGTAACAAAATTCCTTTTTTTTACTCCTTTCCTTTTCTTAGGGGCTGATTTGAAGGCTAAGTCTGGCATGGCTGAAGTTAGCCATTTTTATGGCGGCCAGGAAAATGAAGGCTAATTGGTCTTTCTTTTCTCCAGCTTGGGAAGATTTTTTTGCCGGTTCAGTTCGCTTTATGACCGGATGGCATCTTACCCGCCGAACTAATAATAAATCCAACCTATTTTTCCTTTGCGGCCAAGAATAGAAAAGACAATTTTATACTTTTAATATTCCTGAAACTATCATGAACTACCGGTTTTAAATAATTTCCCTCCAGGCCGGAGCTGGTTCAATTCTAATTAAGGCAGAGGATACCAGCGCTCCTTCCAAACAATTTTTTTGCTAAAAAGCGACAGACGAAAAGAGTTGACCAGAATAAGAAGTACTAAGCTCACAGAGAGCGGATGAAAAAGAACCCAGAGAAGCCCAGTCCCGAATCTTTCGGCGAGAATAATTCGGGTCAGGCTGATGAGAATTACCTGAAGGAGGGGGAGCGCCGCTAAATGAGCTTGAGATAAGCCGTCAGCAAGAGCTAAATAGGGATGGATAAACAGAAAATAACATGCCAGGATAATCGCTATTAACTTGAGGGGTGTGCCTTTGATGGCTTCGTAGGAGTTCTTGGAAAAACCAGCCCACAGCTCCGCAAAGCAAGTGTAAAAGCGGATGCGGAAAAGATGACTGCCGTCGATAAGCGTAATTTTTTCTTTCTGCTTGGCTACTTGACGCGCCAGGGCAATGTCGTCGACTATGTTCTCTTTAATGGCCTCGTGTCCACCACAAGCCTTGTAAACGCGGCGGGGCAGGAGAAGAAAAGGACCAAGAGCCGCCGGGAAAGAGCGTCCCTTTCGTCGATTTAGCTTAAAAAACGGAATGAGCGAGACAAAAGCCAGCGGAATAATCGGCATATAGAGCTTTTCCGACCAAGTTTTGGCTTCCAATTCGGGCAGAGCACTCAGGAGACCTGACTCGTGGTGAAGGGCCGAGGCCACTGCCTGCTTTAAGGCAGTCGGCCGGTGAAGCGTATCGGCGTCGGTAAAAAGAAACATCTCTCCCTGCGCCAGACGGCTGAGCTGGTAGCAGGCCCAGTTTTTTCCTGTCCAGTTGGCCGGTAGCTCCTGACCCTGGACCAAGCGAAGCCGAGGCTGGTTGGCGGCTACCTCTTTGAGGATCGACCAGGTCTTGTCGGTTGAGCCGTCATCCATCACGATAATCTCAAAATCGGGGTAATCCTGCTCCAAAAGAGAGGCAATTAACTGACGGATATTCTTTTCCTCATTCCTGACAGGGACAAGGATGGAAACAGAGGGCCAATCCACTTTTGAGGGAGAAGGGGGGTCAGGTGTTATTCTCCGGAGATTAATAATAGTGTTCAGGAAGAGAGCCAGCAGGGTTAAAAAAATAATGTTATCAACGGAAATCATGATTTATTCCAGCCGGTCTGAGCCTTGATTCTTTTCATGTAGGGCTCGTCCAGCAGCCGTTTTAGTCCCAGGAAACAAAGAAGGGTTAAGAGCAGGCCGACATCAACCCAGCTCTTGTGGAAAAGGAAGAGCCAGAGAAGGGGGAGAAGAGCCAAACCGGGAGCAACGGCATAATGGAAATCATGGAAGATTAAAAAGCCCAGGCCCATGACCGCTCCAGAAATAACCAGGGCTAAAGGGGAGAAGGCGAAGATAAAACCCATCGCCGTAGCCGCGCCCTTTCCCCCGCGACCTCGTAAGAAAATCGGAAAGGCGTGACCGATAACCGCCGCTAATCCTAAGGCCCAAATCCACGGCGACTTAATTCCCAGAATCTGGCCCAGGCCCCAGGCGGCCAAACCCTTAGAAACGTCCAGCACCCCGGCTAAAAGGCCGTAGCCCTTGCCTACCGTGTGCCAGACATTGCGAGCGCCGACATTGCCTTCTCCGGCCTGCCTGAGGTCAAGACCTTTGGCTCTTCTGGCGATGAGAAAAGAAAAGGGTATAGAACCAACAAGATAACTCACCACGCACCCCAAGATAATCAGCTGCATCTCCCACGTCGCTCCAATTCTTATTAGAACAGAATATTTTTTAAAGAGTCAACAATTAAAAATAGCCGGCTCTGCAAAAAAATGGGTGACTTCGCAGATTTAGATAAGGGAAGCTGATTTTTTAGAAACCCGATATTGTCCCCAAGAAAATCGAGCCCAGAATCCCCAAAGCGAAAATCCTGGTTGGGATGGGCATAAAGAAGCTTCAATCAGGGCTCGAAAGTGGAGTGGGTTGAAAAAAGGAGACAATTTGATAAGTTGGGCTTGATGAAAAAGGTTATCAGGCTCGTTCCGCTTAATAAATCCGAGTCCTTTGATTTCGATGACTGGCTAAAGACATCGCCGGCGGAGAGGCTGGATACGCTTCAATACCTTAGGGAAATGTTTTATGATTTGAAACATGAGAGTCGAAAAGGATTACAAAGAGTTCTTAAAGTTACTCGGCGAAAAAGGAGTTAAATACCTGATTGTGGGTGGGTATGCCTATGCTTATCATGTGGAGCCGCGTTATACAAAGGATATTGATATTTTTGTTGAGCCGACCAAAGCGAATGGAGCCAAAATAATCGCCGCCATCGCCCAATTTTGGGGAACAAAACCCAGCTTAAGCCTGCTGATTTTGTCCGCCGCGAGGTAATTATTCAACTGGGGATAGCGCCAGTGAGGATCGACCTCATCACCTCCTGCGCGGGGTTGAATTTCGGTCTGCCTGGAAAAAAAGGATTAAGGCGAAATACGGGGATATCGATGTTTTTTTTATCTCCCTTGAGGACTTGATCAAAAACAAAAAGGCGCTTGGCCGCGACAGAGACTTACTTGACGTTAAGTATCTCGAGAAAATTAAAAAGGCGAAAGAGAAAAAAAGGAGAAAATTTATTTAAAGAATCCCTCCATAATTTCATTTAAAAGGGAATTAACTTCTGCCTCCCAAGGAAGGATAATGAGCAACCTGATTCTCGGGAAAAAGGTTGGTGGGCGATGCAGGATTCGAACCTGCGACTTCTACCGTGTGAAGGTAGCACTCTACCTCTGAGTTAATCGCCCAGACCGATAATATTTTGACCAAACCAAGGCTAAAAGTCAATTTAACCCTGAGCTGTCTAATTTCTGGCCATCCTTAAAAAACGCTTTCAAACCGCCCTTTTTGATTTATTTAATTTATTAAATTAATTTATTCTGCGCAAATTGTTAGTTTTTTAAATTGTTAGCTTTTTGGCTCCGCCGAATTTCATGCGGGCAAAAAGGAGGGTTTCGAAAACCAGATAAAAATTTCAAGCCAGAGGCATTATCCTCCATAGACCCACTATGGCGCTGAATAATTGAATATTAACAAATAAAATTTCCCGTCGTCCTTATGGCCGAAAAGAGGCGAAGCCTCCCCAAAACTATGATGGGAAAAAGGCGTTTCCTTGACAGAAGGAAAGCAATCAATTTATACTGAAATCAATGGGGATCAAACGCTGTCCCTACTGCCGAGCCTTGATTGAGGAAGGGGAGATGTATTGCCGCAATTGCGGCACCCAGCTTCTTTTCCCGGAGGACGAGGAAATCGAAGAAGATATGCCGGGAGAAAAAATATTCTTGGAAGAAGAAGAGGAAGAAGTAGAGACGGAAGAGGAAATAGCGGAGAGTGAAGAGGAGGAAGAAGAGGAGTTAGAAAGGCAGGAAGAAAGTGGTTGGGAAGAACTCGAAGAAGACTCCGGCGAAAAAAGAGAAACGGAAGGACAGGAGGAAGAAGCCAAGTTTGAAGAGGGGGTAGACGAGCAATGGGGAGAAGAACAAGCGCCGGAAGAAATAGAAATTGAGGCCGCGAAAGAAGAGACAATAAAAGAAGAGGCTCTGGAGGAAGAAATGGAAATTAAGCCAGGCCGTCGTTCCCAGCAAAGGCCGGAAAAAGAAAGGACTTTGGGGGAGGCTGAACCGGAAATTTCCCCGCCTCCAGAAATACGGGAAGAGGCGAGCCCTGAAGAAGAAACCGAAGAAATAGAAGTTTCCGAAGCACCGCAGGAATCATTTGAATCCAGCCTTGAGGAGCTCCGTAGAACTCTTGATTTCTCTACCGAAGAGCTTGACCGGTTAACCCGTTCGGTGGACGAGGCCCGTCAAGAAGTGGAAGAATTTCTTCTATCTTTAAAAGAAAAAGCGGAAATTAAAAAGGGCGAGAAGAAAACAAGGGAGGACACAGAGACAGAAAAGGAAGCCGAGGCGGAAACTGAAAAAGAAGCAGAAACAGAAATGGAGGAGGGAATTGACACCGGCTCAGAAACAGAGGAGAGAGAAAAGCAAGAAGCGGAGTTGACGACTCGAGCGGAAGGAGACCTGCCGCCTTGGGCTGAAGCCATTCGCGACCGAGTCGAAGGCGAACCCGGCGCCTGGGCCGACCTCTCACCAGTAACGCCCCAGGGGTTTTCTTTCGAAAAGGAAGGAAAAGTAGAGACAGAAGGGGTTAGCCAGGCTGAACCCGAAGATTCTGGCACCTTAACGTCGGCCGAAGAAAAAAAGCCCTCTTGGAAGGTAGATTCTGGGGTCGGTTTGCCGGAAAAGCCCGGACAACAGCCACTGCCATTCGATTTAGAACGACAGGAGGAACCAATGCCCTGGGAAGAGGAGGAAGCTGGAGTCAGGCGAGGCCGCCCGACTGGGGAAAGAAGGAAAGAGGTTATCAGGCAAGGGAGGGAGGAAGGAAGAGAAGCGGAAGAGGAAACAGGAGAAGAACCAGAATCAGAAGAAGAACTGACTGAAGCTCAAGCGCCTGAGAGGACAGTGTCGCTACCTTCTCGTTCCTTTAAGACCTGGCTTAAGGCGAAAATATTTGACCTAATTTTTGTGGGCCTTTTTTGGTTGGTGGCTTTTGTCCTGGCCGCTCGGCTTATTGCTTGGCCTTTTTTCAGCCTGGTTGCCGCTTGCCTGCCGCAGGCCATTGCCCTCTTCTTGATTCTTCTGGTTGGCTATATTTTCTTGTTTCGGTTCTTTATCGGGGAGACTCTCGGCGACCAGCTCTTCTCGGCTAAGGACTAATTGGCAGGCTGAAAGCGAAATTCAGCCCCCAGAAACCGCTGCCGCGCTAACTCATTAGCCGCCACCTCTGCGGGGCTTCCTGAAACCAAAACCTCGCCCTCATCAATGATATAAACGCGGTCGCAAATTTGAAAAGTATCGTGGACGTTGTGGTCGGAAATAACGACCCCGATTCCTTCTTCTCTCAAGTTGATGGCGATTCTTTGTAAATCAAGAATAGTTAAAGGGTCGACGCCAGTAAAAGGTTCATCCAGAAGCAAAAATTTTGGACTGAGAGTTAAAGCCCGGGCAATCTCTAATTTCCTCTGTTCTCCACCCGAAAGAGTATGAGCTCCCTGCCGCCGCAACGCGGTAAGGTTGAAGCGAGTCAATAATTCTTCTAAGCGGGCCTTTTTTTGTTGGCGAGTCATGGGCCGCAGCTCGAGAATGAGTCGGAGGTTATCCTCTACTGAGGCCCGGAGAAAGACCGAATTTTCCTGAGGAAGATAGACAAGGCCGGCTAAAGCGCGCTTAGGACTGGGCAAACCCGTTATATTCTGGCCGTCGAGGCGAACCTGGCCACTGTCTGGCCTAATCAGGCCAACAAGCATCTGGAAAGTGGTGGTTTTGCCCGCCCCATTCCGGCCGAGAAGGCCAATAATCTCGCCGCTTTTGAAATAGAGGTCCACAGCGCGCACTACCGCCTTTCCTCCATACACCTTGGTCAAATTCTCGGCCTCAAGAATCGCCATGGCTCATCTTCCTCCCTCCATGCTAAGCAGAAGAATTTAGTTAGTCAAGGAGATAAGAATCCCTCGCTTTATTCAGGAAAATGGCTCTTAAATCAGAAATTAATCCTTACCTAAATGATACTAATAAAGTATCATTTTGGTAATAAATTAGGGCGAAGATGGAGGAAAATGATAAAATTTAGAATGGAAATGGGAAGAGCAATGAAGGGGCGGTTGATTTTCCAAAAGCCGCCACGAAAACAAAAATAATTCAGCTAAGGGTGAGAGCTAATGCCAATAAACAATAAACTTCAACCTAAAGCCGAAGAACATGAAGAGACTCTTCCTGGTTCTGCTCCCAAGGTGGTCATCAGTGCTTCCCGTCGGAGTGACTTAGTGGCCCATTTTCCGGAATGGTTAGCCAAGGTTCTGGCGGCGGAAAAAGTGAGCTTATTTAGCCGTTATCGCCGCCCCCGCGAGGTTTGTCTTCAGCCTGAAGGGGTACACACTCTGGTGCTCTGGTCTAAGGACTTTACCCACCTGCTCCAGAATAAGGCTGGTCTTCGCGATTTGACTCAAAAATATAGCCAGGTTTTCTTCCATCTAACCATAACCGGCTTAGGCGGAACCCCGGCTGAAAGACATGTTTTGCCACCTCATCGGGCCCTGGAACAGCTAAAACCGCTTCTGGCTCTGGCCGGCTCGGCCGAGCGCTTGAGCCTCCGCTTTGACCCCGTAGTTTATTGGTGGGAAGGTAAAACTTTGCGGAGCAACCTGGATTTTTTCCCCATTTTAGCCCGGCAGGCGGCGGCCTGCGGTCTTCGTCGCGTTATTTTCAGTTTGGCTCAATGGTACCCAAAAGCTAAAAGACGAGCCGAGCGAGCCGGTTTCCCCTTTTTTGACCCGCCAGAGGAAGAAAAGCTGGCCGCGGCTGAAAAGTTGAGTCAGGTGGCTGCCTCTTTGGGCCTTGAAGTTTATGCCTGCGCTCAAACCTTTTTAACTAAGGTGCCTGGAGTTAAGCCCTCAGCCTGTATTGACGGGCGTTTTCTTCAAACTATTCATCCTACTCAGGCCGCAGTTTCTTGGAAGAAAGACCGGTCCCAGCGGCTGGAATGTAATTGTACGGAATCAATCGACATTGGAAGCTACAGCCAGTCGTGTCCCCATAGCTGTCTTTATTGCTATGCTAATTCTCGGGTTTAATCCCTTTAAAATTCAGATGCCAAAGGCGAGTCTTTCGGCTAAGGAGCGAGGCAGCTTGGAAGCTATGATTTTTTGCTGCGCTCGGACCACGTCGTATTTGACCCGAAATAGGCGGAAAGTGTGGTCCTGACTATCATAAATGCCGCAAGAGGCAAAGGGGTTGCGGTCGCGAGGCTGACCCACCGAACCCGGGTTAATCAAGTAGCGAAGTTTTGGTTCAAGATGGACCTCGGCATTCCCCACGAGCGCTTGCCCCTCGATATAACCAGGCCGCACAGCATAAACAACGGGAAAATGAGTGTGGCCAAAGAAACCAATTTTGGTTCGCAAATAACGAAAGGCCTCGGCGGCGTCGAACTCGCCAAAAATATAATAATCCTCGTCAAAGGGAGAACCGTGACAAATGGTCAGCGACCGGTGAACTTTTTGCGGTCCTGTTTTTATCTGGGTCAGGAATTGCTTGGCTTCAGGTTTAATCCGGCTTCTGGTCCAATAGATGGCTGCCGCGGCCACCGGGTTAAACATGTCGGTGGATTCGAGGCCCGCCACCGCCTTGTCGTGGTTGCCGCGGACCAGGCTAAGCGACTCGAGTTCAGCCATGGTTTCGATGACCTCGTTCGGAGAAGCGCCATAACCAACTAAATCTCCCAAAAAAAGATAATGGTCAATTTTTTTTGTCTGGGCGAATTCGAGCACGCTGTGCAGGGCTTCAAGATTGCTATGGATGTCAGCAAAAATCAGGTAACGCATCCTCTGGCTCGGAGATAAAGTTGATGGGCTAAGTAGGAGCTACGAACCAGAGGCCCGGCCATAACTCCCAAAAAGCCAAGGGCCTCGGCTTCTTTTTTTAAATCAGCCAGTTCTTCTGGAAGATAATACCTGGCTACTGGCAACTGGCGGAGGGTAGGTTGCAGGTATTGACCGATGGTCAACAAGTCACAGCCTGCGGAGCGAAGGTCGAGCAGCGTCTCGCGAAGGTCCTCCTTTGTTTCACCCAGCCCGACCATCAAACCAGATTTAGTGATGAACCCGGCCTTTTTGGCCGTTTCAATTACCCCCAGAGAGCGACGGTAGTTAGCTTTTTCCCGGCCGAGCCGAGGATAAAGAGAGGCGGGAACTTCTACGTTATGACCTAAGACATCAGGTTTGGCCGCTAAAACGACCCCCAGAGCTTCCTTTGAACCTCGAAAATCAGGTATTAGCACTTCGACCTGGGTTGACGGCGCAAGCTGACGAATTTTTTCGATGGTCAAGGCAAAAACTGAGGCTCCGCCGTCATCGAGGTCGTCCCTGGTGACGGAAGTAACGACAGCGTGGCGGATTTTAAGAGAGGCCACCGCCTCGCCCACTCGCCGTGGTTCTTCAGGGTCGGGCGGCCCGGGTCGACCTTTGGCTACCGCGCAGAAACCGCAGTGGCGAGTGCACCGAGTACCCAGGATAAGGAAAGTCGCCGTCCCGTCACTCCAGCAAACCGAACGGTTAGGACAGCGGGCTTGTTGACAGATCGTATTTAGCCTGTTCTGGCGCAGGTTTGAGACGACTGCCGAATAATTATTTCCTTCTGGCAGCTTAATTTTGAACCAATCGGGCTTGGATACACCCATCCGCTTGTTTTTGCCTACCTCAGGTCTGCAGGGAAGAAGAGGTGAATGGTGTGGAGCGACTCAATATTCCATTTCGCGCTCTCGTTTTAAGCGCCGGCGCATTCTTTTGCGGGCCTGAGCTTCCTTCATCCGGCGTCTTTCCCCGGGCTTAAAATAGACTGAATGTTTCTTGATTTCCTTGATAATGGCTTCTTGCTGGACCTTTCTCTTAAACCTCTTGAGAGCGCTTTCTAAGGATTCGCCCTCTTCCACGATAACAAAGGCCAAATTTATTCACCTCCTCTCGGATAGCAAAGCAATTTATAACCGATTCCGCTTCTTATGTCAACCTGAGGCTGGCTCATCCTTAAAAACTGGGGTAGTTTCAGCAATTTTTTGTCATAAATATCCAGCCTTCTTTTCGCCAAAAGGCTCTCTGGTATATGGGGAAAAGTGGCGTTTTATAAGGCCTTACCATGGTTCATTTTAAAGGTTAGAATGGAATTAGATTGTCCTCAATTTTTAAATGCATTTATAAGATGTTTAAATTTTTATAATTTATTGATTTTAAAAGAAATACAGCCCATATAGGCCTAATAGATTACCACACTTTTCACAGAAGAGCCCCTGCGGCTAAAAGACGGGTTCAGGTTTAACCTCGTATCCGGCCAAATTAATGCAGCGGCGAGCGGCTATGAGCATGGGCTCAAGAAGCGGCACTCTTAGGTCATCAGGCTTGAGGACAAGGGGGACTTCCGTACAACCGGCAATAATCGCTTCGGCGCCAGCCGCAATCAAATTCCTGGCAGCAGCGAGAATTATTTCTCGGGGCTTTCCTGAGGTCACCCCGGCCTTAATTCCCTTTTTCCCGAAAATAGCCTCCATTACCTTAGCTTGTTCTCTGGCAGCAGGTGTTAGCGTCGTTAAGCCTGCGTTTTTAAGCGCCACCTGAAAAAGACCGGAGCGAACCGTTCCTCGACTGGCGATTAGGCCAATTTTTTGGGCTCGGGGGAGGAGACGCTGCGCTTCTTTAACCGTTTCTTCGATCAAACTCACCATAGGCAAACGGCCGCGGCGGCGGAGGCGGTCACAATAATAATGGGCCGTGACGCAGGGCATGACCAGGAAATCCGCTCCCGCCAGCTCTAACCGGCGGGCCGAAGCCACAAGATAAGGCAAGGGGCTCGGTCCATTTCCCAAGATAGCGTCTGTTCGTGGGGGGATTTGCGGGTAACTGTCAATTATTACATGGATATGTTCCTGGTCCTTGGCGGCTTTCGTATTTTTGATTATAAGCCAATAAAAATAGGCCGTCGCCTCTGGCCCCATGCCGCCTATGATGCCGATAGTTTTAGTCGATTTTTTGCTCATTTTTGACCTCAGGATAAAGAATAAACAAAATTACCGGAAACCTTCTTCCAGCGCCTTTTTCATCCATTCCTTCAGTTTATCAAGAGGCAGGGCCTCAACTTTTCTGCCCCCTTTTCCAGTCATAGTTTCTGCCTTGAAAAGAGAATTAAGGATGGCTTCCTCCGAGGCTTCAGCCGCGGCCAAAAAGAGAGGCGACATGGCTTCGTTGCGGAGAACGGTCAGGGTTTGGGTCGCCGCGCCTGCCCTGGCCTTGACCCTTACTTCCGGAGCGACGGAAAAGGCAATGGCGTAGTCGCCGCTGCCGTTGGAGAAATAGCCGCCAGTGCGGGCAATGCCCAGCAGCGCTCTCTTGGCCAATCTTTTCAGGTTACGGCTCTCCAGAGGGGCATCGGTGGCCACCACAATCAAGCAGGAACCATATTCCGAGCTAAAAAGTCCCGCTTCCTCTCGGGGGCTGCGGAGCAGAGTTCCCACAGGAATGCCTCGAACCTGAAGTACACCGCCAAAATTGGTTTGGACCAGAACGCCCACCGTATAGCCGCCTTGAGAAGGCGGGAGGCGCCGGGAAGCGGTGCCGATGCCTCCTTTAAACCCGAAGCAAATCGTTCCTGTCCCTGCACCGACACAGCCTTCTTCTACTGGTCCTGGAGCGGCTTTGCGAATAGCTTCCAGGACATGTTCTTTGGTCACGCGGCGGCCGCGAATATCATTGAGAAACCCGTCGTTAGTCTCGCCTACTACCGGGTTAACAGAAAAGACGTTTTCATTGCCTGGAAGGGAAAGGATGTATTCAATAATGCCTTCGGCTGCGGCCGGTACGGATAAGGTGTTGGTGAGGACAACGGGTGTTTCTAAGGTGCCGAGTTCCTCGACTTGGGTTGACCCGGTTAGCTTGCCGAAGGCGTTGCCCACGGCGATACCGGCCGGTACTTTTTCTTGAAAAATATTGGACCCATGCGGAAGAATAGCTGTTACTCCGGTGCGCACACTGTCGCCTTCGATCAAAGTAACCTGGCCAACCAGCACCCCGCTAACGTCGGTAATAGCATTAAGCGGGCCGGGAGAAAGCACGCCGATGGTGAGGCCAAACTCTCTCGCCCGCGGTCGTCCCTGGCCCTGATTGGAGGCGGAGATAACCGGCGTCAGGAGCCAAAGGGAAAAAAGGCTAAAAACAAGCAGGCAACCGCCAGGAAAAAAGTGAGAATTATTTAAAAAAGCCATAATTAATTTATCCATTGGCCCCCACTTTATTTTGCTTGTCTTTAAATTCAATTTACTTTCCTTTAACTTAATTTAAAACTTGGGTTCTAAAATATTTAACTTTAATTTTAATTTATCGATTATAGGCCAAAATATATTCTGTTCAGCCTGCCAAGTCAAACCAGCCGCCAGCTTCGTCCTGGCTCAGAGACATTAGCGACGCCTTAAAAGCCTCGCAGCGGGGCTAAACATTAATCTTCTTCTCGCCAAAAAAATTATCTTTTTTCATGTTATAGCCGAGTTATGCCCAGGCCCATATCCATCACCGCCGAGAACTGTGGATTGGCAAAAAATGCTTCTTCCGGCTTTCTTGTGGGCAAAAATAAGAGACATGAATGCACCTTTTGGAGAATTCGCCTCGAGTGATTTTATTATCCCTGAGGCTAATTAGATGAACATAAATAAAACACCAGAGCGACCCAATAAAGTCTCCTTTAAGAATCGGCATCAAAAGGCTGCCTCATCGCTTCTTGCGGCCTCTCTTCCATAGGTTACCCAAACCAAACTCGGAAGTGCCGATAAATATAAATAAGAAACGAGAGCGACTCAAGAGAGTCTCTTCTAAAACCCTGCGGCGAAGGGCTGCCTTCCGGCCTTCTGGGGCCTTTAATTCTCCACTTTTACCCCACCAAACCAGGAGGTATCTAAAAATATTGGGCAAAGCGGTTGCTCGTTTCCTGAACCCCTTCAACTTTTTGACACCGGGAAAAGTCTCCCGCTATCATAAGGAGGAAATGGCGAGGCCGATGGAAGCTGCCTATTTAAGAGCCTACCGGGAGCATTATCTTGAGGAGCGGGTGGAGAAGGCCTGGAAAATCTTAGAGCATTGCACTCTTTGTCCCCGACGCTGTCGAGTGAACCGTCTCAAGGGAGAAAAGGGTGTTTGTGAGGGCGGCCTGCTTCCTGAGGTTAGCTCCTACGCCCCTCATTTTGGGGAGGAAAGACCGCTGGTCGGGACAGGCGGTTCCGGGACCATCTTTTTCACCCACTGCAATTTGGGCTGCCTCTTCTGTCAGAATTATGAAATCAGCCATTTAGGCGAAGGAAGGCCAGTATCCTTCGAGCGCTTGGCGGCGATGATGGTGGAGTTGCAGCATTTAGGTTGCCTCAACATAAACTTTGTTACTCCGACCCATTTTGTCCCGCAAATTCTTAAGGCCCTGCCTTTGGCGATTGAAAAAGGGCTTCAAGTTCCCTTGGTTTATAACACGGGCGGCTATGACGCTTTGGAGACTTTACAGCTTCTTGACGGCCTTGTAGACATTTATATGCCTGATTTTAAATTCGTTAGTTCCGCGGTAGCTCAATCCTTGGCTCAGGCCCCTGATTATCCCGAGGTCGCCAAGAAAGCCATCCGCGAGATGCATCGTCAGGTTGGTGACTTAGTGCTGGATGAAAAAGGCCGGGCGCGCCGCGGCCTCCTGGTTCGGCATTTAGTTCTGCCGGCTAACTTAGCGGGAACTGCTGAGGTGATGCGCTTTTTAGCTGAGGAAATTTCTAAAAACACCTATGTTAATGTCATGGACCAATACCGGCCTTGTGGCGAGGTTCAGCCGGGCTCGGTGCTTGACCGCTATTTGCGGTCCGAGGAATATGAGGAAGCCGTGGCTTCTGCCTTAAAGGCGGGGCTGCACCGCTTAGACCGAAAAGAAAGATGGCCTATAGTCTGGTAATAAAATCTGATAGGCTAATAAAAATAAAATGAACAAAACGGCCGACAGTCTTTTTCTGACCTCACCTCTACTCAACCAGGTTCCCTTTATTCTCCATGGTTTTGGCACCCGCCATTGCGGCGAAAGAGAACTGCGCTCTCTTGAGCCCTGGAATAATCTGGAACCTGTTGAGCTCCGGCAATGCCATTCAGATAGAATTCATATTATCAGCAGGAAACCAAATACCCCCCTGGAAGGAGACGCGATGATTTCCTCCCTGCCTGGCTTGCTGCTCATCATTAAAACTGCTGATTGTTTGCCTGTCTTGATGGTTGACCCGCAAAGAAAGATAATCGCCGCCGCTCACTGTGGCTGGCGGGGAACCGCCGCCCGTCTTTTGGCTAAAGTTGTCTTAACCCTGATTGATGTTTTCGGTTCCCAACCTCTGGACTTAAAAGTGGCTTTTGGTCCTTGTATTTCGCCGCAGTGTTACGAAGTGGGTGAAGATGTGCGCCAAGTTTTCGGCCAAGCTCGTTTTTCTCTTAATGAAGACCTTTTCCGGCCCCATCCGGAGAAGGCCGGGCGTTTTCTTCTTGATTTAAGATTAGCCAACCGAAATCAGCTTTTAGCCGCAGGAGTTAAACCAGAAAACATCCAAGAAATTGATATCTGTCCGCATTGCCAGGCTGATTTTACTTCCTGGAGGCGCGACAAAAATTCGGCCGGCCGGTTGCTCAATTTCATTTCTCTTATCCCCTCCCTTTAGGGTTCTAATTTAAAATTAATGGTCCTTTTCCATTTTATATGGCCTGGTTTGAGGGCTAAGTCCGGGAGGCCAGAAATGACCATAGAAGGTTTAGGCTTCCCGAATCGGCCTTCGAGAGAAACTCTGGCCGCCAAGGATATCTGAGCCTGAACAGGACAAACGGAGAGGCTAAAGGGAGGCAAGGGACTTCCGGAGATGCATTTAGGATCAGGGAAGCGAGTTCGGCAGGCGCCGAGAAGAGCGAAGAGGGAACGGCGCTCAAAACCTGAGTGGGAGCAAGACCATCTCAAACGTCTCCGGGCGTAACCCATACAAGATGGAAGAGAATTAAATTAATTTATCTTGAGACCATATTTCTTACAGTGATTTGGACTTTTTGACGAGGGTTGCTTGGGCCTCTGGAGATACCTGGCCTGAGATAAACAAAAAATCGGCGCTTAGGTAAAACTCCGAGGAATTGTCAAGGACGGTAAGATGAAGAACAGCTAAAAAAAATTTTTTCTTCCGGCCCGAACAGAAAAAAAGATAAAGCTAATGGGTGATAAAATTAAGCCCGGCCAAAAAGCAATAAACAGTGGGTGGCATTTGCTTTTTATCCTTTTTTCTTTTATCCTTTTTCTACTATGAAAATTCCGGTAGAGAAGGTGGAGCTTCCTGGTATTCCCCTTTTTAAACGAGGGAAGGTGCGAGATGTCTTTGATTTAGGCGACAAGCTTCTCCTGGTCGCCACCGACCGCATTTCCGCCTTTGATTTTGTTCTTCCTTCGCTGATTCCTGATAAAGGTAAGGTGTTAACCCAGCTTTCAAAATTCTGGTTCGAGCAAACGGCTTATATCGTGCCAAATCATCTTCTTGCGACCGAGGTCGAGAGCTTCCCCCCTCCTTTGCCTCAATATAAAGAGTTGTTAGAAAAGCGGTCCATGCTGGTCAAAAAAACTAAGGTTTTACCAGTGGAATGCGTTGTTCGCGGCTATTTAGCTGGTTCTGGCTGGAAAGAATACTTAGAGACAGGCAAAATTTCTGGAGTAAAGTTACCCCCTGGGCTGCGCGAGGCCCAACGCCTGCCGGCACCTATTTTTACTCCCGCCACTAAAGCGGAAGAAGGCCATGATGTCAACATCACTTTCAGAGAAATGGAAAAAATAGTCGGCAAGGATTTGGCCAAAAGAATAAAAACAATTAGCTTAAAACTTTATCAGAAAGCCTCTCTTTATGCTCTTTCAAAGGGAATTATCATTGCTGACACTAAGCTTGAATTCGGGTTGGACGGCGATGAGCTGATAGTTGTTGATGAAATCCTGACTCCCGACTCGTCTCGTTTCTGGCCTTTGGCGAGTTATGCGCCTGGCCAATCCCCACCCAGCTTGGATAAACAATTTGTTCGCGATTACCTCGAAACTACCCGCTGGGATAAACATTCACCCCCGCCTCCTTTGCCTCCCGAAATAATCGAGCAGACCGCCCGAAGATACTTGGAAATATATTCACTGTTAACAGAAAAAAAGGAACTCTGATGCCCGGAGAAGTTGACCTTCATATTCATTCCAACCGCAGCAGTGATGGCGACTTAAGTCCCGCCGAGATTATCGGGCTGGCCAAAAAGCATGGCCTAAAAGCTATTGCCATCGCCGACCACGACACAGTGGCTGCTTATCCGGAGGCAGTAGAGATTGCCGCTAAGGAAGGCGTTGAGCTCATCCCCAGCTTAGAGCTGACAACCCTTTTGGACGGCCGTGAATTTCATCTGCTGCTGCCTTTCATGGATTGGACGAACGATACCTTGCTGAAGCTTACGAGGCAGGTTCATTTAGCCCGGGTGGCCGAGGCCCGCGAGCGGGTCGAAAGATTACAGGCGCTCGGGTTCGACCTAACTTGGGAAGAAGTTTTCCGACCTGAGATGTCCAACCCGCCTCTGGGGGTAGTCATTGCTCAGATTTTGTTAAGAAAAAATTCCTCTCGACGCGACCCTCGATTGACTAAATATTTTGAGGCCTGGAACCTGATGCGAGCGCCCTATATTTTTTATGAAGATTTTTTCCGAGAAGGAAAGCCAGCTTATGTTCCCAAAAAAATTGCTTCTATTCTCGATGTTTTACCCCAGGTCGCCGATTTCGCGGCGGCGCCAGTGTTGGCCCATCCCGGGGCTGATTTTGAGCTGGCTTCGCTTGAGGATTTGAGCCGTCTTAAAGAGCATGGACTGGTGGGGTTAGAAGTTTTTTCTACTTATCATGACGAAGAGCAAACCGCCTATTACTTGCATTTAGCCCGGCAACTTGATTTAATCCCCACTGCTGGTTCTGATTTTCATGGCCGGATTAAGCCGCAGGTCGCCTTCGGCCAGGTTCAAAATGGCAGCTACTGGATGGTGGAAGCCTTAAAAGAAAGAAGGTTAAAGAAAAAAAGATGATTCTCAACTGGGTGGATTGGGTAGTTTTAATTATTTTAATTATCGCCACCATCTTAGGGTTCATTAAAGGCTTGGCTCGCCAGATAGTTTCTTTGGCGGCTCTAATTGTCGGGTTTATCCTGGCTGCCCGCTATTATGTTGCTTTGGCTCCTTCCTTGCGTCCAGCTTTCGCCAACGATACCTGGTCCCGCCTCGTGGCCTTTCTTCTAATCTTCATCGCCTTTCTTTTCCTGGGCTGGATTGTGGGCTGGATTGCTTCCAAGCTGATGAAGGGGCCGCTGCGCGTGGTGGATATCATTTTTGGCGGCCTTTTCGGGTTTGTCAAAGGGGCATTAATCAGCGCCGTTTTTATCTTAGCTTTGCTTCTCTTTCCAGTCGGTCAGAAAGACCTCGACCAATCTCTCTTGGCTCTCCCTTCACTTCAATTAGGCCAGGCTTTGATTCAACTTGTTCCCAAGGAGCTAAAAGAACAATTCCGGCAGGCTTACCGGAATTTAAAGGGGGAACAGGCGCCGCGAACAAGGAGAATCTGAAGCATGACCATCCATCAAAAATTAGAGGCCGTTATCAAAGAAATGGTGGAGAAAGAGGTGCGCTACAAGGAGGCGCTTCGGGAGTTCGAAAAAATTTACTTAGAGACGGCGATGAAAAAATACCGCGGGAACAAAACCCTGATCGCTCGGGCTCTGGGTATCCATCGAAATACTCTCCACAGCCGGGCCAAGCTGCTAAAAATTAAAAAATAATTCCCTTCCCCGATTTTTCCCCCCAGAAATCTTGACAAAAAGCTGGGATTTAATTAAAATTAGCACTCTCAAAGCTAAACTGCTAAATCCAAAAAAAGGAGGTAAGTATGAAGGTAGTTCCCCTTTATGACCGGGTTCTCCTCAAGAGAATTGAGGAGAAAGAGGTAAAAAAAGGCGGTATTATCATCCCTGATACGGCCAAGGAAAAGCCCCAGGAAGCGGAAGTCATCGCTGTGGGCAAAGGCCGGCTGTCAGAGGATGGCAAAGTAATCCCCCTTGAGGTCAAGGTGGGTGATAAGGTCTTAATCGGCAAGTATAGCGGCACAGAAGTCAATATCGATGGTGTCGAGCACGTCATCGTCCGGGAAGAAGAAATCCTGGCTAAAATTGAATAAAAAAACGAGAAAGGAGGTTTGAAGATGGCGAAACAAATTACCCTTGGTGATGAGGCCCGGCAGGCCCTCTTACGCGGAGTTAATACTCTCAGCAATTTGGTCAAGGCCACCCTGGGCCCGCGGGGCAAAAACGTTATCCTGGAAAAAAAGTTTGGCTCTCCCTCCAGTACTAAAGACGGGGTTACGGTAGCCAAAGAGGTGGAGCTCAAGGACCCCTTAGAGAATATGGGGGCCCAGTTGGTAAAAGAAGTGGCTTCCAAGACTTCCGATGTGGCTGGCGACGGGACCACAACGGCCACGGTTCTGGCTCAGGTCATTTATTCTGAGGGCCTAAAGCACGTTACAGCTGGCGCTAACCCCATGCTCCTTAAAAAGGGAATTGACCGGGCAGTAGAAGAGGTCGTTAAGGAGCTAAAAAAGATGAGTCGAGAGGTCTCGGGCGAGATGATTGCCCAAGTGGGCGCCATTTCCGCTAATAATGATGAGTCCATCGGCAAGATTATTGCTGAAGCCATGGAGAAAGTGGGCAAGGACGGCGTAATCACGGTGGAAGAAGCCAAGAGCTTGGAAACAACGCTGGAGATAGTGGAAGGAATGCAATTTGACCGGGGTTATCTCTCGCCTTATTTCATCACTGACCCCGAACGGATGGAATGTGTCCTGGAAGACCCGCTGATCCTGCTCCATGAAAAGAAAATCAGCAACCTGCGGGAGCTTCTGCCCTTATTAGAGAACGTTGCCAAGATGGGCCGGCCCCTTTTGGTCATAGCTGAAGAAGTGGAGGGCGAAGCGCTGGCTACGCTCGTAGTGAACAAACTAAAGGGCACCCTCCTCAGCGCAGCGGTTAAAGCGCCCGGGTTTGGTGACCGTCGTAAGGCCATGCTCGAGGACATCGCCATTCTGACTGGTGGCCGGGTTATTACTGAGGATATCGGCGTCAAGCTGGAAAACGTAACTCTGGATTGGTTAGGCGAAGCGAAAAAGGTAGTCATTGATAAAGATAATACCACCATTGTGGAAGGCAAAGGAAAGACCTCTGATATTCAGGCGAGAATTAAACAGATTAGAACCCAGATTGAAGAAACTACTTCTGATTACGACCGCGAGAAACTCCAGGAAAGACTGGCTAAGTTAGTCGGCGGTGTCGCTCTGATTAAAGTCGGGGCCGCCACGGAAACGGAACTAAAAGAGAAAAAAGCCCGCGTTGAGGACGCCATGCACGCCACCAAAGCAGCTGTGGAAGAAGGCATTGTGCCCGGTGGGGGAGTCGCCCTGCTTCGTTGTCAGAAGGTGCTGGAAAATTTGAAGGTGGACGGCGATATGCAGACAGGCGTGGATATAGTTCGCCGCGCCCTCGAAGAGCCGATGCGGCAGATCGCTAACAACGCTGGCTGGGAAGGTTCGATCGTAGTCGAAAAGGTCAGGGAAATGAAGCCCGATTGGGGTTTCAATGCCTTGACCGAAAAATACGAAGATATGATCAAATCAGGCATTATCGACCCAACTAAAGTGGTTCGGATTGCCCTGCAGAATGCGGCCAGCATCGCCGGATTAATGTTGACTACTGAAGGCCTGGTCTCCGAAATTCCAGAAGAGGAAAAGCACCCGAAGTATCCTACTCCGCCCTCTGACATGTACTGAAAAGCTTCTTACCGAAAGCGAGCAGCCCCGGACAAAATCCGGGGCTGCTTTTTTTTAACCCCCTCCTGTGATATAAGCAAAGAAGAAGTCTATGTTTCGGCGCTTTGACCGCTACGTGCTTCAAGAAATATTCCCCCCTTTCCTTCTTGGTCTGCTCGTTTACTCTTTTGTTCTTCTGATGAATCAAGTTTTTCTTTTTGCCGAACTCCTGATTTCGAGACGGGTGGAGTTCGGGGTTGCTGGTGAACTCTTGGTCGACCTGATTCCCGCCATCCTGGCCTTTACTATTCCCATGGCCGTGGCTACAGGGGGGCTGGCGGCCATGAGTCGGCTTTCTTCAGACTGGGAAATTTTGGCCATGAAGACTCTTGGTATTAGCTTGCCTCGTCTGGCCCGGCCAGTTTTTCTGTTTGCTTTTTTTGGTTGGCTGGTGAGTTCGGCCCTGACTCTTTATATTGCCCCTTATTTCAACGACCGCTGGGTCAATCTTTTGACGCAGTCGGTTCTTTCGCGAGTCCAATTTCAAATTACCCCGCGGGAATTTAACGAAACTATTCCCCATACCATGCTTTTTATCCAAGATGTCGGCTTAGATAATAGCTGGTCAAAAATTTTTGTGTATCGGACTTCTCCCGACCAGCTTAAGGTCATCCTGAGCCGAAGAGGCCGGTTACATGTTTTTCCCGAAATCAAGCGCGCTGTCTTAGAGCTGGAAGCTGGTGAGATTCATGTTATTCCGCCGCAAGAGCCCGAGCGACACAGTGTCGCCGCTTTCGAGCGCCATGAAGAGGAAGTTGACGTGGCCGCCCTCTTTCCTGAATTTAGCCGCCAAAAACGGGTTAGGGAGAAAAATATTCTTGAGCTTTGGCGGGACGCTCGGCAGCTGCGAGCTACCTTATCTTCCCCGCCTCCGATGACAGAAACAAAAACCGCTCAAGGAAAGAAAGCCCCGTCCATTTCTTCCGCCGCAGCCAACCTTCTTCTGGAAAGAGAGAGACAAATAAGAGCCTGGCGTTCTCATCAAGTTGAGGTCCACAAGAGATTTTCTCTGCCCTTTGTTTGTTTTCTGTTTGCCTTTATTGCCGTTCCCTTGGGAATTTCGACCCGTCGGGGTGGTCGGACCAGTGGGTTTACTCTGAGCTTAGTGATAATTTTAATTTATTACATCCTCATTACGGGCGGCGAAAAGGCCTCAGTCGAGGGTCGGCTCGCGCCTTGGCTGGGGATGTGGGGCCCCAACCTGGTTTTCTTCGCTTTGAGCCTTTTTCTTTTCTGGCGAGAAGCAAAAGAGGAAAAGTTCCGTCTTAGCTGGGGACCTTTAGCGGCCAAAATGGCGGCGAAATGGCGGGTTTTTCGTCGGCGGCGAGCTGAGGCGGCCGGGCTTGCAGCCTCAACTTCTGAATCCCGACGACGTCTTTTTTTCCCCGCCCTTTTGGACCGTTATTTGTTGCGGCGATTTATTTATATTTTCCTTTTAGTCTTTTTGGCTCTGCTCTTGGTTTCGGTCCTGGTGACAATTTTTGAGCGCCTGGACAATATCTACGAACATAACAAACCTTTCCTTTGGCTTCTGGAATATGTGGCTTATCGCCTACCGGAATTCTTACTTTTCATCCTGCCCTTAGCCACTCTGATGACGACTCTCCTCACTCTTGGTCTTATGGAAAAGACTAACGAGATAACAGCGGTTAAGGCCTCCGGGATTAGCCTTTACCGGATTATCCTGCCCATACTTATCCCAGCCATCTTTATCTGCAGCCTCTCATTTTATGTTCAGGAATACGTCACTCCTTTCGCTAACCGAAAAGCCGAGGAGCTCTGGAATCGCATCAACGACTCGCCTCCCCGGACTTTTTCGGTTCTTGACCGTCGCTGGGTGCTAAGTCAAGATGGCCGGACCATTTATCATTTTAGCTATTTTGACCCGATTGCCGAGATTTTTAATCAGCTCAGTCTGTTCCGGCTGGACGTGGAAAGCTGGCGGCTTAAGGAGGTTACTCGGGCTGAGAAAGGTCGATTGAAAGACGGGGAGTTAACTTTGCTCAATGGCTGGCGCCGAGAATTTCCAGCTGAAAAGGCCTCTTCTTTTTATAAGTTTAAAGAAATGAGCCGACTTTCAGCTGAGAAGGCGGCTTATTTTGTCCAGGAATGGAAAGAGCCAGCCTGGATGAATTATCGCGAACTGAAAAATTATATTCAGGAAGTGGCGGGCATGGGTTTTCCGGTGCAAAGGCTGAGAGTGGAGCTGGATTCCAAACTTTCTTTTCCCTTGGTCAGCCTGATAATGGTGCTTTTGGGCGTCCCCTTTGCTTTCACCATGGGGCGGCGGGGCGCTTTGGTAGGCGTAGGCCTGAGTATCGTCCTCGCCATTATTTATTGGACAGCCATCGGGTTTATGAAAAGCTTGGGCTATGTAGGAGCTTTACCTTCTTTTTTAGGGGCGTGGGGACCAGTCCTTCTTTTTGGCTCTTTAGGACTTTTCCTTATCTCCCGGCTGCGGAGCTAAACTACATTTTGTATTTGCCAAAATCTTCGGGCTTTAAACTTTCCAGCCATTCCTTCAGCTTTTCTGAGGTTTCCAAGTTCTCATCGAGTTTGAGGCTTTGAGCTCTTTTAATTACTTCTTCTTCGACAAAAATAGGGGATTTAGTTCGCAGGGCTAAGGCGATGGCGTCGGATGGCCGGGAATCGATGACATAGAGCTGCTCTCCCTGGCGGCAGTGAATGAGGGCATAGAAGGTGTTATTGCGAACGTCGTTAACGACAATTTTTTCGACATAAACTTCGAGATGGTCTAAGATGCTTTTCATCAAGTCGTGGGTCATTGGCCGAGGAGTGGGAATGTTTTCAATCGACAGAGCGATGGCGTTGGCTTCAAAAACTCCAATCCAGATGGGTAAGATGCGTTCGCTTAAAGGGTCTTCCAAGACAACTATCGGCATCTTAGAAATCGGGTCGACAACCAAACCTTTTATTCTGACTTCTATTTCCATCCTTTTTTCTCTTATTATTATAATAAGAGCGCTAAGAGAGGTTGTCAAGGAGAGTTCGAGTGCTCCTTAAAAAGGGTGATGGTCCCAGCGCTTTTTTATCATGAGTTGTTAACATTTTTTCTCCCTAAAACTGCTTCTGGCGGGAAAAAGAGGGGTTGTTATCCCACCGTGCCTTGGTCCTCTTTTAAAAGTTAGAAAGAGAATAAATCTTCTTTTTATTTTGATAGGCCTTTTGGGTGCTTTTAAAATCTCATATTTTCTCGCTTTTAAAGAAATATAGCCGATGTCAGGCTATTAGATTACCTCCTTCGGGTGAAAGAGATAAAGAGTTCTCATGCAAGTCCAAACATAGTATGCAGAGTCATTGGGAGCAGGACTTATGAGGCGGCAATTTTAGAAAGAGAAAACTGGGCCTGATAGCTTCTTAAAGAAATTAGAAGCTTGTGGAGAAAAAATAAATACAATTGCTACCTAAGCTAAGCCAAAACTTTATCTCTGGAGCTTAAAGCAATGGACCTAAAAGAGGCTTAGCTGACCTCCGCTACTCGCTCCTTCTGTGGCTTCAGCTGGGAAGAGGCTGATTCGGCCGTAGTAGCCGTCATGGCCGGGTTCGATATGGACCAAGCCCTTCCTCATCCTCTCCACTCCTAAGCTAACCTTCTCGGGTTGGATCCGGGAAAGTTCGTTTACAGGCACTTCAGTCAGGATTCGCTGTTCGTTACCGAATTCATAAATAAAACGGAAATAAATCTCCCAGACGCTCTGACATTCCGGTGTCTTGTTCAAGGCTTCGGCTATGACCTCGTTAAGAGGGATGAGGTTTTTGAAGGGAACTTTGTCTGGCGGCACTTGATTTAGGTCGCGGTCGGCCAGCTCCTCTACCCGATGGAGCACCCCGATGGTCAATTTTTTTCCACAGCGGGGACAAAGATTATTGGTCCGTCTTGCCTCCCGCGGCGATAGAACCACGTTGCATTTGCGGTGCCCGTCGTAATGGTATTTTCCTTCCTCGGGAAAAAACTCGATGGTGTAAAGAAAGCGGCGTGGGTCGCGGCTTTTCAGGGCTGCCACTAATCCATTATAACTGAACTCGGTATCAAAGACATTAGCTTCTCTCCCTAAACGAGAAGGCGAGTGGGCGTCAGAATTGGAAACAAGGGCGTAGCGGTCAAGGGCCGAAAGCCTCCAGTTCATCGGGGGGTCTGAAGACAGGCCCGTCTCCAGGGCAAAGATAAAGGGGGTCATCTCCTCAAAACATTCTTCGATGGCCTCAAACCCGGAATTAGCGCCAAAAAGGGAGAACCAGGGTGTCCAGATGTGGGAAGGAATGACTACACAGCGGGGAGAAAGTTCAGCCACCATCTTGACGAAGAGCTTGGCATCTATTCCCAGAATAGGCCGGCCATCAGCCCTGAGGTTACCTAAACCGGAAAGACGCTGGTTCAGCTTTTCGACCGATTCCAAGTCAGGCGCCAGGACGAGAAGGTGGATCTTACGGACCTTGCCTCGTTTCGAGTAAATGAAGCTTATCTCGGTGGAAAGAATAAAGTGTACGTCATCAGGGGAAAGCGAGATATTTTTTAAGAAGCCATTAGCCGGAGGGGTGGTCGATTTGAGACGAAAGAACCCATTGCCGCTTGGTTCCAGTTTTTGTTTGGTCAGGAAGAACCATTCCGGGTGGGTAAAGTCTCCAGAAGCGACTAAGGAGATGCCCTTGATCTTGGCCCAATAGGCCAGGTTATCAAAAGTCATCTCCTTTGATGTGGCCCGGGAAAACTTAGAATGAATATGTAAATCAGCTATAAATTTCATCAGTTTAAGAGCCTAAGTTTATTGGATTCATCCCAGCTTTGCAAGGCCAGAATTAAAATATCTTGATTTTGTGTCTGGAGTTTTGTCTATCTTTATTTAACCTTTTTTGCGCTCTACCAGATATTTTACTTTATTCCAGACATTCCGAAGTTTGCCGCGAATTAAGCTTGAGGTTTAAAAAGAGGTCTTTATTTGGTTAGATTGTAAATTAGAGAAGACGCCAAAGGGCTTCTGAGTCTCGGAATATTAGATTTTAGATTTCAGAGGAATTGATTTTAGAGAATTGATTTTATAAATAATACGGTTCTCTCCATTTAATATGAGTTGGTTTGAGGGCTAAGTTCGGGAGGGCAGAAGAGGCCATGGAAGGTTTAGCCTTCCCGAAGCGGCCTTCGAGCGAACCTCTGGCGCCGAGAAGCGGGAACAGGGAGTGGCGTTAAAAGCCTGAGGGGGAGCGAGGCCGTCTCGCGAATCTCTGAGCCTAACCCTACAAAATGGAAGGGAATCAATAATATGAATTTGGCTCGCCCGGCACTAAGACCAAATTTTCCGACTTAGTTTTGTTTTGTGATGGCAATTGGACTGGCCCTTTTGGGTCAGGGCTGGGCCTTAGGCAAAATTCAATTATTTGAATTCAAAAAAGCGAATAAATTCAAAAAATTGAATAATAAAGCATGGTAAACGTCCCTTTGATATCAGGTAACTTACTGAAATTATTGTAGTTAGATAAGACCAAAAAATTGGCACAAAAATTGCTGTATGTAATTATCGAGGAGGTGAGAATGATTGGATAAATCGAAAAAGGCTTTGGGACGGCGAACTGGGCAAAGCGTTTGAGCTATATTTAGCCCAGTAATATGGGAATCTATTTAGAAAAGGAGGAGTTAAAGAATGTGGCGAAAAAGCTTAATAGTATTAGCTGCTCTGCTTTTTACCCTTCCTTTGGTTGGCCAGATCAGGACAGGTAATATTTTCGGAAAGGTGGTTGACCAGGAAGGGAACCCTCTTCCGGGAGTGACTGTCACCCTAACCGGGACTTTGACGGCACCCATGACGACGGTGACTTCAGCCGAAGGGGCCTTCCGTTTTCTCTCTCTTTCCCCCTCTCGGGATTATAGCATTAAGCTGGAGCTGACTGGTTTCAAAACCAAGGTAGAGACCGGGATAATCGTCAACGTGGGAAGCAACACGAATTTGACGCTCACCATGGAACAGGGTGTCTTAGAGGAGCAAATCACCGTGACCGCCATCACTCCCATGGTGGATACCAAGAAGACCGCCGTTGGCACCAACGTTACCCAGGAAGTTCTCCAGTCGCTGCCTACAGCCCGTGACCCCTGGGTTATCCTTCAGATGGCTCCTTCGATCATTGTTGACCGAGAGAACGTCGGCGGTTCTGAGTCAGGCCAGCAATCCAATTATGTGGCCCGCGGCTCCGCCACCTATAACAACAACGTTTGGTCGATGGACGGGATTGTCATTACTGACCCAGCCGCTATCGGGGGCTCGCCCAGTTATTACGACTTTGACGCCTTTGAAGAGATGCAGATTACAGTCGGCGGCTCTGATGTGACCGTTCAAACGGGGGGAATTGCCCTCAACATGGTCACTCGTCGCGGCGGCAATCGGGTGAGTTTGGGCGGCCGGTTTTATCTGATTGATGAGAAGTTTCAGGCGCAAAACGCGGAAAAAGTGGCGGAACTGAAGAAAAAAGAACCAGGCTTAGTCGGGGTCAACAGAATTCGGAATAACAAAGACTATGGTTTCAACATGGGGTTGCCCCTCATCAAAGACAGAGCCTGGCTTTGGGCTTCTTACGGCATTCAGGACATAAAGACCAACACGGTTTATGGCACGCCGGATGATACGTTGCTCGAAAACTATGCGGCCAAGCTCAACCTGCAGCTTATACCGGAAAACCGGTTTGAAGCCTTTGTCCATATCGGCGGCAAGAAAAAATGGGGGCGTTCCGCGTCTGCCCAGAACCCAGAAGGCTTATATCAGCAGGGCCGGTATCATTTTGGCAGCCCGATTGTTAAGTTCCAGGATGAACATATGATCGGCAACGACCTCTTCTTATCCCTGAAATACAATTATTACGATGCGGGCTTCAGTCTCACCCCCATGACCGACTTGGATTTTAAATTAATGCCCATCTGGGATGTGAAAGCGCAGCGCTATTATGGCTCCCAAGCCTCCCGTTACTACGTTGAAAGACCAGTGACGCAAATCAACTTCCTGGCGAACTACTTTAAGGATAGCCTTTTCGGCGCAGCGCACGATATTAAAGTTGGGTTCGAATGGGGCAGCCGCAACCAATATGTTGAGTCTGTTTGGTCTGGTAATTGCATGGTTAACCGAAACTACAACACACCTACAGTCGACTTCAACGGCGACGGCTTTCCCGACATCCCCACTGACCCTAAATTTTATCGGTTTCAGATTTGGCGGGGCTATTATTCAGACCAGAACGTTAAGGCTCTTTCCGCCTATTTCAGCGATACCATTACCTTTGGCCGCTTCAACCTAATCGTCGGCTTGCGTTGGGACCAGCAAACCCCTTCGATTAACCCCTTTAAGCTTTATGCTGTAGACAAAGAAAGTGGAGCCTGGAAAGATAACGTTACTTCTAAGACCGCTGATTTACTGGATAAGTTGCTCCCTGGCCTCGACATCCCTCGGCTTTATGTGGAGCCTGTGGAGGGAGGCAAATACAAATGGGTTACCTGGTCGCCTCGCTTCGGTTTAACTTGGGACATGTTTGGTAATGGCAAGACCATCTTCAAGCTCAGCGGTGCTATGTACGGTGATTTTATGGGCACTGGTGTTGCTGACTGGGCCAGACCAGGTGGAGTTAGCGGCTGGATGGATTTCTGGTGGTGGGATAAAAATGGCGATGGCAAAATTGACTTTACTGAGCTTTATTGGGCCACCATTGCCAATTACCAGCTCTATCGGGTATTTGACGACGCCGGCAATTTCACCGGCAACTGGACGGATGCCGCGGGCACCTATTGGGGAAGTTATGATTACACTAACCCCACCAAAACCCAGAAGCCGTATTTTACCACGCGCAAGGATGCTCAATCGTCCCGAACCTCAGAGTTAATGGTCACTTTGCAGCGAGAAATTTTTGCCGACTTTGCAGTCGAACTGGTAGGAACTTATCGTCGTTACGATAAGTTTAACTGGACTTTACCTTGGTGGCCAGATCCTCAAGGTAATAGAATGTATGAAGACCAGTCGATGTGGATTTCAGCCGGAAGACCACCGGCCACTGTTCCTGGAATTGGCGATACCAAGGAAGCGAAGAATCATGACTGGTATTACGCCAGTGTCCAGCGCACCACTTATACTCCCTACAGCGAACAGCAAAAGCGACCTGATTATTATCAGGACTATTTTGGCCTCGATATCATCTTCAACAAGCGTCTTTCCAACCGCTGGATGCTTAACGCTAACTTTACCATCCAAGACCAGGCGCAGCATTACGGCAAGAAGGGCTACATGAACCCGACCAACGTCTGGGCTTATGACGGCCAGCCGCAAGCAGCTTACATCGGTGGGGCGTCGGGAAAAATCAACCAGTACACCTATTCTCGCTGGATGTTCAAGCTGGGTGGCCTTTATCAGCTTCCCTTCGATATCAACCTTTCAGCTACTCTTAACGTTCGCGAAGGCTGGATTATCAACGAGTATTTTACCCTGGTCGATTATCGGTTGCCCAACCCTAAATCCCGTAGTTCTGACATCATCATGAGTCCTTTCGGTTCTATTCAGCTGCCTACTTTCTATAACATCTCGCTGCGCGTCGAGAAAATGATCCGGGCTGGTGATTATGGCCGCATCTATGTGATGGCTGATGTCTTCAACGTCCTGAATAGCACCATTGAAAACCGTCGCTACCAGAAATACTATGGAACCTATTACATTTATCCCAACGCCGCTCAGAACACCTTTGTGCCTTACGTCTATAATTTCTCTTTGAACGAAGTCCTTAACCCCAGGGCGATGCGTTTAGGCGTCAGGTTCGAGTTCTAAGGCAAGTCGCTATTTTCCTGTCAGCTGCTTACCCCCCTCCCGGAGGGGAGGGGGGTTCTTTTTTTTCCATAGCATGATAAAATAAGAGTGGATAATTTGACTTAAGTTGGAGGAAGAGGTATGAGGCGGGCGGTCGCTTTCATCGCAATAATTCTTATGATTTCTACTTTCCTGGCAGCTCAGGAGCATAAGGGACAGGGGCGGCTCACGGGCTATGTTTTTGACGAACAAGGCAACCCTCTGGAAGGTGTCCGGGTCAAGCTTTTTAGCCTTAAGACCCAGAGTGGTTTTGAAATTGCCACTGATAAGAGCGGCAAATGGGTGGCGGCCTGGATTCGAGGCGGCGGCTGGAATATCGATTTTGAAAAATTCGGCTATATGCCGCGAAAAATTTCCGTCGAGGTTCAGGAGTTTGCTCGCAACCCGGAAATAAAGATTAACCTGAAAAAGGCCGAAGGGCTGGTGCTCACTGATGAATTAAAAGAACTGCTGCAGAAAGGCAACGAACTTTTCGAGCAGAAAAATTATGAGGCCGCCATCGGGGTTTATCAGGAAATTCTTCAAAAATATCCTGATGCTTATATCATTCATAAGAATATCGGCAACTGCTATTTTAACCAAGAAAAGTATGAAGAGGCGGAAGCGGAATACCAGAAAATCTTAGAAAAAGACCCCCAAAACGTGGACGCCATAATCCTCATCGGCAATACTTATGCTAACCGGGGTCAAAATGATAAGGCTATGGAGTGGTACGGTAAAATCTCCTTCGAAAAAATCGAGGACCCGGTCGTTCTTTATAATTTGGGCACAAACTATTACAACCACTCTCGCTTTGAGGAAGCGCTGAAATTCTACCAAAGAGCGGTAGAACTGCAAAAGGATTTCCTGGATGGCCTTTATCAACTGGGGCTAACTTATCTTACTCTGGGAAAAACAGCGGAGGCGGTTCAGACGTTTGAAGGTTATCTTAAAATTGACACCGACTCCCCCCGGGCCGAGCAGGTTAAAGGTTTTCTTGAATACTTAAAAAAGAAGTAAGAAATCGAGAAAGGAACGAAAGCCGAGGGTAGAAAGAAGGGCCAGGAAAAAGTTTTGTGGGAAGAACCAAGGACGGAAAACCTGGAAAAAAGGAAGAGGAGTCGAAAAAAGGTGAGGAGCGAGGGCCAATTTGAGGCTTAGACAGCCTTGGCCATTTGGTTATTTCTTGAGAAGAGGATTAATTTATTTACTAAGCGGGGTGCTGTGTTTCTGTTCGCAAGCCCCCCGCCTTCAGCTTGACCCGGAAAGTCAGCGTTTTTATGAGTATGCCCGATTAATCATGACTGGCGAGGAGAACAAAATTTTTTCCCAGCTTACCGATGCCGCCTCGCGTCAGGAATTCATCGAAGAATTCTGGGCCAAAAGAGACCCTGACCCCGAGACCGAGGAAAATGAATTCAAGAATGAATTTTATCGTCGGATTGATTATGCCAACAAGCATTTTAGAGAGGGTGTCCCCGGCTGGAAGACCGACCGGGGCCGGATTTATATTTATATGGGGCCGCCGGATAAATTTGAGGAGTTTTTTACCCATGATGACCCCAACGTCCGCGGCTCAATTCTCTGGTGGATTTACTATGACTATGAGCTGGTCATCGAATTTGTCGACCGAACTGGAATGAGCCATTTTGAAATTAGAAGCTATAGCGGCGACTTCTTTGGCGCTATGGAGAAGATGAAATTGGGCCAGATTGGCTTGACGGAGAAAGGGCTAAAAGTTCAAAGAGTGGATTTTGACCTGGCTTTGAGTGGGGCTGGCGAAGAAGTTACTGTTTCTCTTCCCTTTAAGCCTTTCCATCTCCTTTCCGCCGGGGGAGAGCTAACTGCTAACCTAATCTTTGAGTTTTTTATCTATGATAAAGAGGGCCGAAAGGTGCAACGCTTCCAGCAGGAGAGAAAGTTAAGTTTAAAGGAGGAAGACGCGGCTAAGATGAAAACAGCCGAGTTCTCGTTTTCTCTCGGGGTCGGGCCCGGCGATTACTACGTGGATTGCTTAATTTATGGGCAGGAAGGAACTTTTCCCAAGGTCAGGAAGATTTTTGAGGTGAGCCTCAAGAAATGATTTTTGCTCCCCCAGCAGACAACCTTGCAAGGCCTTTTGGGCCCAAGAATAATGGCTCGAAGGAAGCCAGAGAAAAAATATTTTTTAGACCTAAATAAGCTAAAAAGCCGGTCCCCTTCTTGACTGCGGAAGATGGGAAAAACAAGTTTTGGGTGGAGGTCGTGATGAAAGATAAGTTAAAAATAAAAAGTATAATCCTCATAATGATTATGGCCTTAATTTTTTTCTTCCCTCTTTTTGGCCAGGTCAAAGTTAAAGAGTCCGACCTGCCAGAAAAATACCGCGATTGGCTGAAGCTGGTTCAGTACATCATTCTGCCCCAGGAAAAGGAGGTGTTTTTAAAATTAGAAAACGACCGTGACCGCGACTTATTTATTGACGCCTTTTGGCGCCAACGTGACCCAACTCCTGGGACGCCGGAAAATGAGTACAAAGACGAACATATCCGTCGTTTCAATCACGCCAATAAATTTTATGGCCGAGGCACAACCCGCGAGGGATGGCGGACGGATATGGGGCGGATTTACATCATTTTAGGCGAGCCGGTAAGCATCGAACGGTTTGAATCCTCCAGCTTTCTTGTTCCCTGTCAGGCCTGGTCCTATTATGGCGACCCGCGAAAGGACCTGCCGCCCCATTTTGTCCTGCTTTTTTATCAGCGGGGTGGGGTAGGGGAATACAAGCTTTATGACCCGGTGACAGATGGGCCGGCGAGCTTGCTTATTGATAAACGCGATATCGACCCGACTAATTACGAGGAACTCTACGAAAAAATAAAAGAAATTGCTCCCACCTTAGCCGACATTGCCATTTCTATCGTTCCTGGAGAATTCAGTTATGGCTACACGCCTTCTCCCCGGAATAACATAATTCTGGCCAATATTCTGGAATCACCGAAAAAAGAAGTTAATCCTTCCTATGCTACCCACTTTTTAGATTATAAAGGCGTGGTTAGCACCGAATACCTGACGAATTATGTGGATTGCGAGTCAACCGTGGCCGTGATACCTGACCCGGCCACTGGTCTTTCCTTCGTTCATGTGTCCATGGTGCCCAAGAGCATTTCTGTCGATTACTATGAACCCAAGGACCAGTACTATTGTCCTTTTCAGCTTAACCTGAGCCTGCGACTGAAAGACACCATTATTTTCCAATATAGCAAGGAAATTCCCTTCTATTTTTCCCAGCAGGATGCGCCCAAGGTCAAGGCCAACGGCCTCTCTATCGAGGATACTTTCCCGGTAATTGAGGGCGATTATAAATTAATTGTCCTGTTGCAAAACCCGATTGCCAAGGAATTCAGTCTGTTAGAAAAAGATATTTCTATCCCGCCCGCCTCCCCCTCTCGGCCGGCTCTTTTCGGCCCCTGGCTGGGTCACCGGAGTGAAACTTATCAGGTCGGCCTACACATCCCGTTTAAAATTCTTGACCGGAAGCTGATGGTTGACCCGAAGAATATCTTTTCCGGTCAGGATGAGGCTTTAGCAGTGATGTGCCTTTCTGAACCCACAGATTCTCTCTGGCAGCAGGGCAGCCTCCGGGTGGAGATAAAGGGAATGCGCGAGATGAACCCGGTGGAAAAATCCTTTGTGCTTCGTCTTTCGAGCCAGCCGCGGCAACGAATCATGGCTTTTAGCCAGCCCTTACCGGTGGCGGAACTTCCCCCAGATTATTATGAAATGAAGGTCAAGCTTCTCGACGGCAGTGGGCAGGTTCTGGAGGAAAAAACCAGCCAGTTTATCATTTCTCCAGAGAAAGCCTTGCCCCACCCCATGGTTTCTACCAAGGGTCTGTCACTGAGCAACCGGCACATTTATCATTTGATGTTAGCCCATCAGTACGAGCGCATTAATTCTTGGGAGCAGGCGGCCAGTCAATACGAAAAAGCTCTCCAGCTTAAACCTGATTACAGCGAAGCTCTTTTGAGTTATGCTCAGCTTCTAATTAAAACCAAGAAATTTGACCGGGCCCTGGAAATTTTGGCCTCTCTCGCCACTGACGAGAAAGCTAAATTTGATTATTATCTCTGGAAGGGGTTGGCCTTAATGGGGCTAAGGCGTTATGAAGAGGCCAAAGAAAGTCTGCTTCAAGGCAACAAGATTTATAATAGCGACGTTAGGCTGCTTAATGCCTTAGGGGAATGCTTCTTCCGGACGGGCGAAAAAACGCGAGCCATTGAAGTTCTGCAAGCTTCTCTCCGTCTGAACCCTAACCAGGAAGCGGTCAAGAAACTGCTTCAAGAGGTGGAAAAAAAGTAAAGCCTATAATGAAATAAAAACTTTATACTGCTCAGAAATTTATTATTTTGGGTCGGAAGAGCTAAGAAGGAAGAGGGGCTACTTTAAGAAGTAGCCCCTCTTTTATCAGCGTACTTCAAAATTGACTGTTTTAGTCAAGGTTTTGCCAGAAACTTTATCCTGAATCTGGATTCCTAAGGTATATTTTCCTTCCGGCAGGTCTCTGGTTTCCTGACGTTGCTCCTCACCTTGTTTGATGATGACAGTTTGTTTGAGCGGCAATGGCTGGCTGACGAGCGGCGCATCGTAGACCTGAGGCACCCAGCGGATGGCCAATTCCTCATCCTTTTTGACTTCATAATTAATCTCGAGATTATATTTCTGTTCGGCCGTGGGCTGAGCGCCGAGGATGAAGAAGAAGATATCTAAGTTTTCGCCGACAGCAAAAACTCGTTCGCTGTTGGGGACGATTTTGAGAACCGAGTAAGTGAAATAGTCTTTGTGTAAAGTGGTCCGCATTTCGGGGGCGTCCATTCGGTCAATCGATTTAACGAAGAAAACAGGGGTGGTGTCCATGGATTCCGTGAAGGAAGCTGGGTCAGGCAGGGTGAATTCATAATATTGAACGCCAATTCTTTTCAGGTCCAGAGAGGTCAAGGCTATCCCGAGGAGATAATGGCCGGCGGGTAGAGGATAGCCAAAAGTGTAATAGTCTTCCTTATCTAAATTGAGGGAGGCCTCATCTACCAGAAGATTGCAAGGAATGTACACTTCCCGCCAAAGTTTGGGCTTGTCGCCTTCCAGGACGTTAAACATTAAGAAGACGTTAAAGGTAGCCTGGAGTTGAGGCCCTGCCGCCGCCTGCGGTTGGGTCTCCTGGCTGGCGGCCTCTTCTTTTTTCACCGGACTGGCTGAACCAGCCGGGTGATAGCCTAAATCGGCGTTTCTTATTTTCAGGAAAAAGATGCTGTGGAGTCCATCTCGAGCCGGGAGATAAAGGTTATGGTCAACAGTAAAAGGAATATCCAGGCGAGGCTGCCGAGCCGCCATTCCCTCTAACATGACCTTTTTGACTTCATCGGGAATATAAATCGGTGCCCCCTTGGGCTGCTGAGGCTGGTTTTTCTGTCTCTGCAAATAAGGGGAGGCGGACAACGTGGCCGCCAAGACAGCAATGACTACCAAAACCAGCAGCCAAGGGGTAAGCAATGGTTTGATTTTCATTTTTCCTCCTAAAAAATCCTCGGAAAATTTAATTAAGCAATTTTTATGCCAATTCTTAGTATTTTTTTTCAGGCCACGTCGCTTTTATTGTAAAAAAAATTAACAAATTCTTTGGCCATCCTTAACATAACTTGCTTAATATACCAGAGCAACAAGATAAAAACAATAAGCGCTTAGATAGCAACAAGGCCGCCTTTCAGGAAGACGGAATTTCTCAAGAAAAGTCGTTTATAGATAAAGGAGGCCCGAATAAGTGATTAGTTAAGGTTTGCGGTTTAGGCTTGGCCTTAGCCCTTTTTTTTGATAAGCAGCCACCGCCCGAAGGTGTTCCTGGTAAGTGGCACTGAATTGATGATAGCCGTCGCGCCGCAAGACAAAATAAAGAAAATTCACGGCCGCAGGATAAAGAGCCGCTTGTAATGATTCCCGTCCAGGGTTACAGATAGGTCCTGGCGGCAGACCCGCATGAAGATAAGTATTGTAAGGAGAGGGGAATTTTAAATCCTCTTGAAGGAGTCTATTTTTCTTCTGGCCAGCTTGCGCCAGGGCGTAAAGAACAGTCGGGTCACAGTCCAGTTTCATCCCTCGTTTTAAACGATTATGAAAGACAGCGGCTATGAGCGGCCTTTCCTCGGGAATGCCCGTTTCTTTTTCAATCAAGGAAGCTAAGGTGACGACTTCTCTTACGGTTAGGCCAAGCTCCTTAGCTCTCTCTTTCCATTGGGGGGAAAAGGTCAGGCGAAATCCGTCGGTCATCGCTTTTAAAGCTTTTCGAGGCTCGATACCTTTGGGAAAATAATAAGTTTCAGGGAAAAGATAACCCTCCAAATCTTTGGCCTCCGGGTCGATATCGGCCACTAAAGCCGGGTCATGGATTGCCCGCCAGCATTCAGCTTCCCTTTTACTAAGCAAAGCGAGCGACTCGGCCACTTCCGAAGCGGTCATCCCTTCGCGGATAGTAAACGGATGCAGCCAGACCTGGCCCTTAATCATCTTGAGCCAAAGGGATTTAAGGGTTTCAGTCGTTGCGAGCCGATACTCGCCCGCCTGTAAATAGGCCGGCCCAAAATAGAGCTGAAAAAAAGCCGCTAAAATATGGGGTGGGAGCTTTTGTTTTTTGGGGTTCAATTCTTGATGGATTTGCCGGAAACTCATGCCTGTTTCGATTTCCAGAGAGTTATTATCTGCCGCCAAGGAGAGAGGCTGGTATAATTCTTTTACGGCCCACCAAGTTCCTAAAAGAATAAAAATCAAACCCAACTCCAGGAGGAAACGCCATGTTCTAATTACCAGATTCATCCAGCCTTTTCCTTTCGAGATAGCTTTCGAGGATTAAAACAGCGGCGATCGTATGCTCTATGTTTTTGCCCTTGGCGGCGGGTATATTTTGCTCCTGCATCAGGCTTTGCGCTTGCTTAGTAGTGAGGCGCTCGTCCCAAAGGACAACAGGCAGAGAGAAATTTCTTTCTAACCACCCAGCAAACTCTTGGGCTCGCCGGGCTTGGTTGCCTGATTCCCCGTTCATTTGTAAGGGCCAGCCGACAATTATTTGACCGACACTGTGTTTAGCTAAGAGCCGGGCAAAAAAAAGGCGGTTCTCCTCCTCTGAACTTAGACAGTGGGTTCCTAAGGGCTGGGCAGTTAGCTGGAGGGGGTCACTCAGCGCTAAGCCTAACCATTTTTCGCCGTAGTCAATGGCTAAGATTCTCATTTAAGGTTGGGGGTCAGGCAACGCTTTTTCTTTTCGTGCCTTTCCAAGGCAAGGGAAATGAGCTCGTCGAGGAGCTCGGAGAAGGGCAAACCGCTGACCTCCCAGAGCTTGGGATACATACTGATTTCGGTGAACCCGGGAATGGTGTTAACTTCGTTGACATAGAAAGCTTCCTGGCGGCGGTCAAGAAAAAGGTCCACCCGAGCCATCCCCGAACAATCAATGGCCTTATAAGCTTCGATGGCTAAGTGTTGAACCTCGATTATTTGTGGAGATGATAAGTCGGCGGGGATTTTAAACTTAGTCTTACCTTCTATATATTTATCTTGATAATCATAGAATTCCCGGAAAGGGATAACTTCTCCGGGAAGAGAGGCCCGAGGCTGGTCGTTTCCCAGGACGCTGCATTCAATTTCTCGAGCCGGGATGCCCTCTTCCACCAGGATTTTACGGTCGTAGCTGAAGGCTAATTCCAAGGCTGGTTTTAGTTCCGACCAAGTCTTGACCTTGGTAACGCCAACGCTCGAGCCTAAATTAGCGGGCTTAATAAAAAGGGGCAAGGGTAGGCTGGCGCGGGTCTCGGAGATAATTTCTTCTGGTCGCTCAAGCCAATCAGCTTCCATAAAGCTGAGAAAGCGCACCAGCGGGAGCTGGCGAGAGGCAAAGGCGGCTTTCATCGCCACCTTATCCATTCCTAAAGCTGAAGCCAGAACCCCTGCGCCCACATAAGGGACTCCCGCGAGTTCCAGCATTCCCTGGATAGTGCCGTCTTCGCCATAAGGGCCATGAAGAACTGGGAAGTAAACCTCGGCCTCGAGGGAGGAAAAATTCGGTCCTTTGTCCCAGGGAAGCAAGGAAAAGGCGCCCCCCTTTTCTAACTCCTGAGGAGGAAGAAGGGGAGAGGGAACTATTTTCCAGCCGCCCTCACGAGGGAGATACAAAGAGAACACTTCATATTTTTCCCGGTTTAAATGACGATAGATGGCTGAGGCGGAAAGAAGCGAAATCTCATGCTCGGCCGAACGGCCGCCAAAAAGCAGAGCTATCTTTATTTTCTTATTTTTAGCCAACATGAGATTTTTATTGTAGGCAAAGCGACGGCAAAAGTCTATGATTGAAACTCTAAGCTCTAAACGGTGTTAAGGCTGACCTAAGTTAATAACTCAGAGCGCTTCCCGGAAGCTCTTACTGGGGTTGAATTTGACTCTTTTTTTCTTAGGAATAGCCACTTCCTGACCTGTTTTTGGATTTCTGCCTTTCCGCGGATTACGCACCTTGACTTCAAAGCTACCAAACCCGGAAAGGGTGACCCTTTCCCCCCTTTTTAGCGCCGCTTTAATCCCCTCAATCATCGAGTTAAGAGCTTTAGTGGCCTGAACAGTCGTAATCTTTGCTTCCTTCATTAACCTCAGGGTTAGGTCTTTTCGATTCATGAAAGGACCTCCTTTAAGGCCATGGCAATTTTTGGTTCCGATGCCGTTATGTTATGAAATCAGAGAGAATTCTGTCAAGTCCAGCGACTAAATAAGTGGGTTGGATTCTTATTGACAGGCGAAATGAAAAGCGCTTATAATAAGCCTAACATTGCCAAAACAGGCAAAAGGAGTGAGCATGAAACAATCACTCAGTTTAAGCCGCTGGGGATTTTTAGTCTTTTTGGGTTTAGCCGTTGGCCTGCTTGCTTTGGCCCAGACTCAGACTCAACAATATCAGATTGAGAAAGCCAAGATTTTCCAGGAAACGTATCCTGTGATTACTGAATCTGACCTTTATTGTTCTTATTTTGTTCTTGAAGGCAAACCTCCTGACCTGCGAGTGGTTGGAGCCGAGCGTCAGGAAGAAAAGATTCTGCTCAGTGACGACGACGTGGTTTATATAAACAAAGGCAAGAAAGACGGTCTGGAAATAGGGCAACTCTTTTTTTTGGTGGAAGTTTTGGGCAAGGCAAGGGATTTCGGTTATCTTGCCTGCAAGCGAGGCCGGGTCAGGTTAATCAGTTGTGAAGAGGCTGTAAGCGTCGGGAGAATCGAGAAATCCTGCGGCCACGTCACTGTCGGCAATTTTCTTTTCCCCTATGAGGAAAAAGAGGGGCTTCTGGGCCGGGATTTGGGGTTTGAACCTTACGCTTCGCCTGGCCGCGGCCCCATAGGCCATATTATCTTCCAGGAAAATGATTTTGTTCAGGTAGCGGCGGGCCACTGGGCGATTGTCGACCTCGGTCGGGAACAGGGAATAGAAGTGGGACAACAGCTGACGGTTTATAGGCGGGTCAATCCCAAAGCCCCACGGGAGGCGATAGCCAACGTCATCGTCATCGACGCCGGCCAAAAGACCGCCACCGTCAAAATTCTTTCGGCCAAAGAGGCCATTTTTAAAGGTTACGAAATCCAGGCAAAGTAGCTCTGTTTCAGCTCTTTATCCAGCCACTTTCGTTGACAGCTTAAGCCATTTTTGATATCTATAATTTGGCTAATCCCAGAGCGGGCGTAGTTCAGTGGTAGAACGTCTGCTTGCCAAGCAGAAGGTCGTGGGTTCAAGCCCCATCGCCCGCTCCATTTTTTAGGTAATGATTAATTTCGAAAAGAGATTTAAGGCGCGGTACCCAAGCGGCTAAGGGAGAGGTCTGCAAAACCTCGATTCGTCGGTTCGAGTCCGACCCGCGCCTCCATTCCTTTGGTTACAGTTATCAACCCCAGTAATTTAAAAAGGAAATTCCGGGTTTAGTGTGGATAAAACTGGAGAATTAAAGGCGTCAGAAGGCTCACAGAGCCTTTTGATGACGAGCTTGAGCCGAGTTTTAAAAGCAAATTGCCTATGTCGCTCTCATATTTTATTGGCCTTCTTTTAATTAGCCTCATAGACAATAAACCCGCGTGAGGCGTATTAACTAAAAGATGCCTCCAAATATCCTGTTTTTACCCAATAAAGTCGGAAGAACCTTTAAAAAATAGGTCTCTTCCCTCTTGCGAGCAAGTTAGAAAGCTGAGTCTGCGGTGGCAGGATAGATTACCGAAGGCTTGGCGTGCCCAAGCCTCTTTCGAAGGATTTCTTGACCTATCCCTAAAAACGGCGGCGGTTCCAGAACCTTTTTATCCTCTAAATTTGGCGTTTTTTTCGCCCTAAAGAACTCTTCTATCTGGGGAAAAGAGAGGCTTTCTATAATTTTATCTTAGCCTCTTTTAAGGTTAGGATGAGAACAAAATGTCTTCCTTATTTCAAATATATTTATGGCTCGGTCAAAATTTCTTATTTCCCTGTTCTTAAAGGAAATATAGTAGCTATGAGCCTGATAAATCAGCACCCTTTTGGCGGAAGAGCCTGGTTCTCTCCATTTAATATGGGCTGGTTGGAGGGCTATGTTCTGGAGGGCAGAAGTGACTATGGAAGGTTTAGCTTTCCCGAATCGGCCTTCGAGGTAACCCCGGGGCGCCGAGTTGTTTGAGCCCAAAGTGGACAAAAGGCAAGGTCAAAAGGGAGCTAAAAACTCCATTGCTCCTTTCATGATTTAGCCGGCGACTCTGGCCGAGCTGAGGAGGGACGAAAAGGCGGCGCGGCAAGAGACCTGATGGGGGGCAGGAAAATTCTACCGGGGTTATTTTTTATCCCCCCAAGAAGGAAGAGAACCAATAAAATTTAGTTGACTATTAACAAAAGAAAGAGTATAAAAAGAAAAATCTTCTTGAGGAGGCGACAAAATGGACCTGATGGCTCGGGCGCAGGGTATTATATTAAAACCAAAGGAAGAATGGGCTAAGATTAAGGATGAGCCGGGAGATATTCGCACCTTATTTACTTCCTATGCAGCTATCCTGGCCGCTATCCCGGCAATTGCCCATTTTATTGGAATGGGTTTTATTGGCCAGCGGATTCCCTTTATCGGCTGGCATCGTTTTGGCTTGGGAACAGCCCTTATCTACGCGGTTGTTGCTTACCTTTTTTCACTGGTGGCGGTAGCTATTACTGGTTTTGTTATTAATGCGTTAGCTCCCACCTTTTCCTCCCAGCCCAACCTTGGCCAGGCGATGAAAATGGCTGTTTTTTCTTATACGCCGGCTTGGGTTGCGGGTGTGCTTTATATAATTCCGGCGCTTTCCCCCTTGGTAATATTGGCCAGCCTTTACGGTCTATATTTGTTATATCTTGGCATAGCCACCCCTTTGATGGGTACGCCTAAAGAAAAGGTTATGGGTTATTTCATTGTGAGTATCGTCGTCGCCTTTGTTGTTTCTGTGGTTTTTGGAGTGATTCTGTCAGCTATTTTTGCGGTCAGAAGCGTGGCTTGAAGCCTCTATCTCTTCCACTATTCGCTGAAAAGCCTGCCGCGGTGAGGCGGCGGCAGTAATCGGTCGGCCGATGACGAGGTAATCAGCTCCCAACGAGATGGCTTCCTCAGGTGTCAAGATTCTCTGCTGGTCTTGAGCCGCCGCCCAAGTCGGTCTTATTCCTGGCGTGACTAAGAGCCAATCTCGGCCCATTTCTCCTCGCAAGAGAGAGATTTCTCGAGCCGAGCACACTGTGCCGTCAAGACCACTTTCTCGAGCTAAGAGGCTTAACCGGAGAACCTGCGCCTCCACTCCTTCTTTCCAGCCAATTTCCTTTACCTGTTGGTCATTCAAGCTCGTGAGGATTGTGACGGCGACAAGTTGGGGAAACGAAGTCTGGAGCCGACTGGCTTCCTCTTTGGCGGCCTCAGCGGCCCAGCGCAACATCTCTTTACCACCAGAGGCATGCAAGGTTAGCATAGAAACACCGTGACGGACGGCAGCCCGGACTGCCCCGGCCACAGTGTTAGGAATATCATGGAGCTTTAGGTCCAAGAAAACCTGATGACCTAAATGGCGAACTTCCTCAATAAGGGAGGGCCCGCAGGCAGTAAATAATTCCAGCCCTATTTTAAACCACTGAACTTCCGGTAGTTCGTGGACCAGCCGCAGGGCCTTTTCTTTAGTAGCTACGTCCAAAGCCACAATAATCCTCTTGGCGGCGTCGGTGCCTAATTCCATTGTTCCTATCCTTTATTGGTTGTAATTTTGCTATATCTTTTGGCTATTCTAAAATTAGTCCGCCGCTTAAATCACTGACTCTTTCTACTTGATGAGAAACACAATAGTCTCGGATTTCATTAATGATGCGCACTGTTGCTTGAGGGTCAATAAGGGTGGCGGTACCCACTTGGACAGCTTTGGCGCCGACCAACAGAAATTCAACGGCATCTCGACCGCTCATAATTCCCCCTCCGCCGATAACCGGAATTTTCAACCGCTGGGCGACCTGAAAGACCAAGCGCAGCGCGATGGGTTTAATGGCCGGGCCGCTTAAACCGCCGAAAATATTAGCTAAGCGCGGCCGCCTCGTCTCTGGGTCAACGGCCATGGCGAGAAAAGTATTGGAAAGCGAGACAGCCTCACTGCCGGCTTCTTCGGCCGCTAAGGCTATGGAGACGATGTCGGTTACGTTGGGTGAGAGTTTGGTAATAATAGGCTTCTGACTCACTCTTTTAGCTAACTTAACAACCCTATAAGTGGCCTCAGCGGAAAGGGCTGGGCAAAGGCCATTCTGTTTGACGTTGGGACAAGAGATGTTCAGTTCGTAAGCCGCAATAATTTTTTCGGGGTTAAGACGCTCAATGACGGCGGCATATTCTTCCTCCGTCTCGCCGCAGACATTGACAATCAACGGCGTCCGGTATTTTTGCAGGCGTGGCAGGACCGAAAGGATAAAGGCTTCGACGCCAATTCCCTGAAGGCCAATAGCGTTAATCAAACCACTCGGAGCTTCAGCCAGACGCGGCGGAGGATTGCCGCGGCGGGGATGAAGATATAGCCCTTTAACCACATAAGCTCCCAGGGCTTCCAGGTCTAAGTAGGGTTCCATTTCGAGGCCGTAGCCAAAGGTGCCGCTGGCCGCAATGACTGGGTTGCGTAGCCGCAGGAAACCCAGGTCGCAAGTAAGGTCAGTCATGACTTTTTCTCCCAGACGATAACTTCGCCGGAAAAGACTGGTCCCTCTTGGCAAATCCGAGTGAATTCAACGCCGGAGGTGCGTTGAATTGGCCAGACGCAGCCATAGCAAACTCCAAATCCGCAACCCATCCGCGCTTCCAAGGAAAACTCTGCCGGCAATGGATAGGCTTTACTCATTTCGGCTATTCGGTGCATCATGGCCTCTGGCCCGCAGACGTAAAGCCGGCCAGGCTTTAATTTGGGTAATTCTGTTGCTAACAATTCAGTGACCAGCCCTTTAAACCCCAGGCTTCCGTCTTCGGTCGTCAGGCGAAGCTCAAACCCCTCTGCGGCCAGCTCTTGAGCTAAGGGTAAATCGTGGCGGGTTTTTCCTCCATAAAATATTATTACCTTCTGTTCTAATTTTCTTAACTTCTGGGCCAGAAAACGAAGCGGAGCAATGCCTCGACCTCCGCCGACCAGAATCGAGGCCGCGGCTCCTGGCGCCGCCGGCAAGCTGAAGCCATTTCCTAAGGGGCCAAGCAGGTCAACCTCCTCGCCGGGCTTTTTTTGGGCTAAAAGAGCTGTACCCTGGCCGATAACTTTAAAAAAGATTTTTACTTTTTCCCCGTCACAATCGTGCAGGCTAAAAGGACGGCGGAGAAGCGGGTCATAATGAGAGCTGACGCGGGCCATAACGAACTGACCGGGTCGAGCCTTAGAGGCAATAGCCGGGGCAAAAACAGTCAAGCGATGATAATCCCCCCAAGTTTCATGTTCCACGACCTGGCCTGGCTTCTCTAATAAGCCCATTGCTTGGATTTAAACAAAGGCTACCATTTTGGCCGTCGTTTGACAAGGAGTCAGCCTCAAAAGGACCGGTTTTTGATTTCTTTTTTAGAATTTTAGATAATGTAAGAGCTTAATATTCATCTTAAGGAGTCATAATTAATGAGAATTTCGCAGCGAGGGAGGACAATCCAGGCTTCGCCCATAAGAAAATTCAAGCCCTATGCCGACCAAGCGATGGCTCAGGGGGTAAAAGTCTATTTTCTGAACATCGGCGACCCTGATGTGCCCACTCCTAAGGCGGTAGCTGAGGCCTTTCATGCTTATAATGACGAAGTCCTTAATTACGGCCCGGCCCAGGGATTTTTGGACCTGAGGCAAGCTATCGCCGAGTATTTTTGTTCCTACGGTCTCAACCTTGAGGCGGATAACGTAATCATCACGGTGGGCGGTTCAGAGGCCGTTCACTTCGCTTTCTGCGTGGTGGCCGACCCGGGCGAAGAGATTATTATCCCCGAACCGTTCTATACTAATTACAACGGGTTCGCCTCTTATGCGGCCTTAAAAATTATTCCTCTAACCCTGCGGGCTGAGGAGGGCTATCATTTACCACCGGGCCCGCAGATTGAAGCGCTCATAACTCCCAAAACCAGAGCCATTGTCCTTTGTTCTCCCAATAACCCAACGGGAACTGTTTACAGCCAAAAAGAGTTAGAAGAGGTTGTATCGCTGGCGAAAAAGTATGACCTCTTCTTGATTGCCGATGAGGTTTACAAAGAGTTTATCTACGACGGCCTCAAGCATATCAGCCTCCTTGAGTTTGAGGAAGTTAAAGACAGGGTCGTCGTTGCTGACAGTATCTCGAAGCGTTTCAGCTGCTGTGGGGCGCGGATTGGAGCCGTGATTACTCGCAATGAAGCTGTCTATCAGGCTTTGCTGCGCTTCGCCCAAGCCCGATTGTGTCCGCCGACGGTGGAGCAAAGGGCGGCCTTGGCCGCTTATCGATTAGGAAGAAGCTATTTTGAACCGATAAGGGAAGAATATCAGAAACGCCGGGATATCCTCTATGAAGGACTGAAGAAAATTCCGGGCGTCGTCCTTCATAAGCCTCAGGGGGCCTTCTATATTAATGTTAAGCTGCCGATTGACGATAGCGATAATTTTGTCCGTTGGTTGCTCACCGAGTTTCGATTTAACGGAGAAACCGTGATGGTGGCTCCTGGTTCCGGCTTTTACGCTACGGAGGGACGGGGCAAGGATGAAGTTCGTTTGGCCTATGTTTTGAAAGAAAAGGATTTAAGGCGAGCCCTGGAACTTTTTCAATTGGCCTTAGAGCGCTATCCGGGCCGTCTTCGCTGATTTTTCCTCTTTTATTTTTCGGCCGGTCCATAATCAATTAATTCTAATCAAATCTCCACCGGGTTTATTGAATTTTAAGGGCTAAAAAGCTATATTTAGCTGTTTATTCTCGACGTGAGGAGTCGTTCATGAGTCCTAAGTACGTTTACTTCTTTGGCCCTGGCGTAGCTGAGGGTAATAAGAATATGAAGGATTTGTTAGGCGGCAAAGGGGCCAACTTAGCCGAAATGGCTGGTATTGGCCTGCCCGTTCCGGCTGGTTTTACGATTAGCACGGAGGTCTGCAGCCTCTTTCTTAACTCGGGAGGCCGTTTGCCCGAAGCGGTGGAGGCGGAAATTCTGACCAACCTTAAAAGACTGGAAGAAGCAGCAGGGCAAAAATTCGGCGCCCCTGATAACCCGCTTTTAGTTTCGGTGCGGTCGGGGGCCAAATTTTCCATGCCGGGGATGATGGATACCGTGCTTAATCTGGGCTTAAATCAGCAGACCGTGGAAGGCTTGGCCCGCAAAACTAATAACCGGCGGTTTGCCTTAGATTGTTACCGCCGATTGATTCATATGTTTGGGGATGTGGTTCTGGGGATTCCTAAGAAAAATTTTGAAGAAATTCTCCGAAGCAAGAAAGAAGCTTACGGCGTTTCCAACGACGCTGACCTGGAAGTCGGGATGCTGGAGGAGATAATCGCGGCTTATCTGGAATTAGTTCAAAAAGAAAAAGGCGAAGCCTTTCCCCAAGATGTTATGACTCAGCTCAAGCTGGCCATAGCGGCTGTTTTTAAGTCCTGGAATAACCCCCGAGCCATAACCTATCGCCGACTCAATCATATTCCCGAAAACTTGGGCACGGCGGTTAACATTCAGCAGATGGTCTTCGGGAATTTTGGGCCCAAGTCAGCCACGGGCGTTGGCTTCACTCGCAACCCGGCAACAGGCGAGAAAGAGCTTTATGGCGAATACTTGATTAATGCTCAAGGCGAAGATGTGGTGGCTGGCATCCGTACTCCCTCGCCGCTGAAAAACTTGGCCTTGGAGATGCCCGAAGTCTTTGCCCAGTTAAGGGCCATTACTGAAAGACTGGAGCGACATTATAAAGACGTTCAGGATTTTGAGTTTACCATCCAGGAAGGCCGGCTCTATATGCTGCAAACTCGTAACGGAAAAAGGACCGGAATGGCCGCAGTGAAAATAGCCGTTGACCTGGTGGAAGAAGGAATTTGCTCTCCCGAAGAAGCCCTGCTTAAGGTGGAACCTGAGGCCTTAAACCAGCTCCTTCATCCAGTTTTCGACTTAGAAGAAAAGGAGAAGCATTCTCTGTTGGCCACAGGATTGGCGGCCTCGCCAGGAGCAGCCTCGGGGCAAATTGTTTTTACGGCCGAAGAAGCGGTGGAAGGGAAAAGCAGAGGCGAGAGAGTTCTTTTGGTGCGGTCGGAAACCTCGCCCGACGATATTCATGGAATGAGCGCGGCGGAAGGGATTCTTACGGCCACGGGCGGGATGACTTCCCATGCAGCGGTCGTGGGACGCCAGATGGGTAAACCAGCTGTTGTTGGCTGCGGCGCTCTAAGAATAGATGAAGAAACAAAGACAATTACGGTGGGCCGAAAAACATTTAGGGAGGGAGATTGGCTGTCGATTGACGGCAGTAGCGGCGAAGTTTTTGAGGGCAGGATAACCACTCGTCCTTCGGAAATAATCCAGGTAGTTAAGGGTGAGAAAAAACCCGAGGAGTCAACCATCTATCGCTATTTTTCCCGTCTCTTAACCTGGGCTGACCAATTCCGACGGCTTGGGGTGCGGGCCAACGCTGATACTCCCGCCGATGCCCGGGTGGCTTTCGCCTTTGGTGCTGAAGGCATTGGGTTAGCCCGAACTGAGCACATGTTTTTTGGCGAAGAAAGGCTGCCCTTTATCAAAGAAATGATTCTGGCTCAAAATGAAAAAGAGAGACGCCAGGCTTTAGATAAACTTCTGCCCTTCCAAAAAAAGGATTTCCTGGAATTTTTCCGGGCGATGCAGGGGCATCCTGTAACTATCAGAACCATCGACCCACCGCTCCATGAATTTTTGCCCCGACGGGAAGACTTGATGGTGGAATTAGCTGAACTCAGAGCGAAAAAGAGCCGGAATAAAAAGAAGATAGAAGAATTGACCAGACTTTTGGAGCGGGTCAACCAGCTTTCTGAGTTTAACCCGATGTTAGGACATCGCGGTTGCCGCCTCGGGATTACCTATCCGGAAATCATTGAAATGCAAGCCAAGGCTATTTTTGAGGCGGCCTGCGAGCTCACCAAGGAAGGAGAAACGGTTGTTCCCGAGATCATGGTTCCTTTGGTTGGTGCCATAACTGAGCTGAGTAATCAAAAGCAAATTATTGACCGAATGGCCCAAGAAGTGATGGCGAAGTACGGCGTGAAAATTAATTATTCTGTGGGCACAATGATTGAGATTCCCCGAGCCGCTCTCACGGCTGACGAAATTGCTGCCGAAGCTGAGTTTTTCTCCTTCGGCACTAATGACTTAACTCAGACTACTTACGGGATTTCTCGGGACGACAGCGCTAAATTCCTTAATTATTATTTAGCTCATGGTATCTGGCCTGACGACCCCTTTGAGACCCTCGATACTAAGGGCGTTGGCGAATTGATGCGGATAGCGGTAGAAAAAGGAAGGAAAGTAAGACCAGAGCTCAAGGTTGGTATTTGCGGGGTCCATGGCGGCGACCCTCGCTCTATCTTCTTCTGCCACCAGATCGGCCTAAATTATGTTAGCTGTTCCGCCTACCAGATACCGATTGCTCGGCTGGCGGCCGCCCAGGTGAATATAGGCCGTCACGAAGGCGAAGCCGATTGAAACTCTTTGCCCGATAAGAAAATTTGCAAGGTGGCAAATAATAAAAAAACTCCTCTTTAAAGCAAGTATCAAAGATTCCTTTCTATTTAAGGTAAACGCCCTTCTTCAACTTTATCAGAGGGCCGCGGCTTAAATAAAGCCCATAATTGAGAGCAGCTGTTTGCTGGCAACCTGATTGGGTATAGGCGGCTAAACGGTCGAGATAAAAACTTCCAGGTCAGAGAAATGCGGCCTTGGGGGTAGTTTCACTTTCCCAACCCGGCTCTGACCACCGGCTATCAGAGGATGCCTCGAGCCGAAGACAACTTGGGCCGCCAGATTTCAGCCAACTACTCCTTTGCTTCACCCGCCTTTCCTGTATTTTCCATATGGCTCTGGTAGCATCCCTGGGGCTGAAGAAGCAACTTTCCCTTGGCAAGCCGCGCTGTTTTCTGTTATCTTGATAGACCAAGCTTATGCCCTGGTTTGACCTTTTACGACGGCCCTACCCATTGAAATATGTCTTCAGCGATGAATACTGGATGGTCGATATCGGCCAGCATGTTTTTCCGATAAAAAAATACCGCCTTCTTTATGAAAAATTATTAGAAATGGGCGTGAGAAAGGCCGATTTTTTCTCCCCTTCGCCGGCCCGAGACGAGGATATTCTCCTGGTTCATACCCCAAAGTATGTGCAGAAATTAAAAACCGGTAACCTTAGTCGCGGGGAGCTGATGGCTTTAGAACTTCCCTTTTCCCCTGAGTTGGTTCGTTTTGCCTGGCTTACCTGCGGTGGAACTATTTTGGCGGCCAATTTGGCTTTAGAAAATGGCTTGGCCGTTCATTTAGGTGGCGGCTTTCACCATGCCTTTCCAGACCACGGAGAAGGCTTTTGTGTCCTCAACGATGTGGCCGTGGCCGCCGAAAAAATGAGGCGAGAAAGAAAGTTACCGCGGATGATGGTGGTAGATTGCGATGTTCATCAAGGTAATGGCACAGCCTTTATCTTCAGCCGGAAAGATTATGTTTTTACTTTTTCCATCCATCAGATGGACCTCTATCCGGCGGAAAAACCTCCCAGTAGCGTCGATGTTGAACTTTGGTCGGGAGATGGAAATGAGGAATATCTGACGGCCCTAAAATCTCATTTCCCCAGGCTTTATCGCCAATATCAGCCGTCTCTCGTCTTTTATTTAGCCGGAGCTGACCCTTTTGAAAAGGACCAGCTCGGCGGGTTGAAAATAACTAAGGAAGGATTGAGAGAAAGAGACTTAATTATTATCAAAGAGGCGCGGCGTTTGGGCATTCCAGTAGTCATCCTTTTGGCTGGGGGCTATGCCTTTGAGATAAAAGACACGGTCTCTATCCACCTTAATACTATTAAAGTAGCTCAAACGGTGGAAAGACGCTTGAGCTGGCAGCACCTATTCTGGCCTTCGGGCGCTTAGAGATTTTCTTTGCCCGCCGGGCTTGTCTCTTGGTCTAACCAGCGGAGATATTTCTCCGCACCCACGGCCACAGAAAAAGCTAAAACTTCAGGCACTGAATAGGGATGGATTTCTTGAAGCCTTTTTTCTAACTCTGGATAAAGGCTTTCCTTGGTTTTAATAAAAAGCATCCACTCTCGCTCCTCTGAGATATCTCCCTCCCACCAATAAAAAGACTGACAAGGACTGGAAACAGTCACGCAAGCCGCCAACCTCTCCTCGACAAGCTGGCGGGCAATTCGGGAAGCTACGGCTTCCTCAGAAACTGTGGTTAAGACCAATAAGTATTCGGCCATTTCTAACCCCTCTCGTCTTTTATTTTCTTAACTCTCTTCCATCTTTATCCGTTAGGCGCAGAGGCGACGGCCATGGTCTCGCTTCGGATTAGATTTTTAACGCCGGTTCGACTTCGCTCTTCTCGGCGTCGAAGGAACTCGCTTCTCTGACCATAGAGAGAATCCTCCCGTCACTTGCCTCCTCTAACCTCTGCCCTTGTTCCATTTAATCTCAGACGTCCGCTGCAGCCAGGGGATTCCTCCCAGGCCAATTCGGGAAGGCTAAACCTTCCATGGTCACTTCTGCCCACCGAACTTAGTCCTCAAACCAACCCATATAAAATGGAAGGGAACCGATGAATAGAAATAAGCTACGACAGCGACTCAAGAAAGTTTCCTATAAAAATCTACATCGAAAGGCTACCTGCATGCCTTCTTGCGCCCTCTATTCTCCATGTTTACCCACACCAAACCCAGAGTTCCTTTTTTGGGAATCCATTTTATTAAACAATAAAAAACGGGGCCAGAGTGGTTAAGAAAGTTCAATCCTGAAGGAAAACATGGGCAAAGACCTTGGCATCACCCACCATGTTTTCAATCCGACAATATTCGTTGGGCTGATGAGCCGTTTCATCAATACGGCTCCAACAGGCGGCTTCAAACCCTGCCCGCCGGAAGAAGGCAGCTACTGTTCCTCCTCCAATACCCCGGGGGGAAGCCTTTTTCCGGTAAATTTCCCACACCGCCTTTTTTAGAGCTTGGACTACGGCGGCCCGGGGAGAGGTGGGGGGAGCAGCCGGCGCTTTTTGCTGTATTTCCACCTGTATTTTGACCTTGAATTTCTTTTCTACCCGCCGGGCCAATTGATTGACCGCATTCTCTACCTTTTCCACGGCAATCCTGGGCAGAATCCGGCTGTCCAGGTAAAAGACGTCTTCTCCGGGTATAGTGTTAATATTAGGGACATTGGCTTCTTTCTTGGTTGGTTCAAAGGTAGAAATTGGCGGCTCAAAGAGAGGGTCTACTTCGGGAAATAGTTTATAAAGACGGTCCAGCTCAACTATGAAATAGGAAGCGGCTTTAAAGCTGTTAATTCCCTTTTCTGGAGTTGACCCATGAGCCTGCTTGCCGATAGTTCTAAATTTGAGCCAGAGAATGCTTTTTTCGGCGACTTCGATTAAGGTGCCCTCGCTGTTGCCGGCGTCGGGCACGATAATTAGGTCATTTTTCTGAAAAAGCTGCGTATGCCGCAGGACATAATCAATTCCCTTCAGGTTGCCTGTCTCCTCGTCTGAGACGAGGACAAGGCCAACATCATGGGCTGGCCGAAGATTTTCGGCTCGGAAAGCCTTCAGGGCGAAAAGGGAAGCCACCATGGCCTGTTGATTGTCCTCAACCCCTCGGCCATAAATCTTGCCTTCTTTTACCCAGGGTTTGAAAGGGTCGCCTTCCCATTGGGCCAGGTCACCAGGCGGAACAACGTCCATGTGGGTCATGACCCAAATAGTCTTTTTAGGGCTCTTGCCCTTAAACCGGCCAATAATATTCGGGCGGTAGCCTTCAGGAGTATCGAGGTCAGGAGCCTTAATTACCTCGATATTCTCAAAGCCGTTTTCCTGAAGGAATCCTAAGAGAAAATGGCCTTTTTCATTCTCCCCTCTGCCTCCGTTTACGGGGGCAATGGCCGGAATCGAAGCCAGCTTAATTTGAAAATTGACCATTTCGTCCCGCAGGGTATCTATGCGCCTGAGAATCCTTTCTAATTTCGTCATCTCCTTGCCTCCTTGCGGCCGAATCTTACCATCTCTTTTTTTGTTAATCAATCTTTTTAAACTTTTAAAATTATTAATTCTGTTCCATCTTGGATGATTTAGGCTCGGAGATGTTCGGGATGGCCTCGCTCCCCCTCAGGTTTTTAACGCCGTTCCCTCTTCGCCCCTCTCGGCGCCGGCGGAACTCACCTCCCTATTCATAGACATAGCCCGGAAGTCCTTGCCCCCAGCTTACCCCTTTGGGTCTTTAAATTTATCATTTTTTTAGGTCAAAGAAGCTGCCTTTGTTTTAAAAACGGGTTGACCTGGATATCCGTTTAATGGTCCCAGAGCCTGGAGGCTGGCTGGTTTCTCGGCCGGCTCGCCAAGGGTAGGAATGGCTCCATGGCAGGGGAGGAATAGGAGGCGGCAGAAGGCTTCCTAATCCGCAACCCTTTTGGGCTGGTTGCTTCCCTAAGGTTTCCTTGCCTTGACTTTTCTCAGGGCTGAGAATACATTGACAGCAAAAATGCGTCTTGGCTTTGACCTTCGGCCCTTTCTTAGGGAAGAGACGGGAGTGGGCGTCTACTTGCGGAACCTCCTGGTTCATTTGGCCCAAATCGACCACGAGAACGAATACTATCTTTTCTCCGCCTCGCTTCGGGACCGTTTCCCGCGGGAAAAGTTGCCGCCTTTCCAGAAATATTATTGGCGTGACCTCAAGATTCCAGTTCGCGGTCTTAATTTTTTTTGGTACCAACTTGGCTGGCCGCCGCTCGAAATTTTTTTTCGTCAGGGCTTAGACTTAACTCATTCTCCGACCCCATTGCTGCTTCCCTGCCGCGGCAAGATGGTGGTCACTGTTCATGATTTGTTCGCCCTCGATTTTCCTTTAATGGCTGAAGCTGAAGCCAGCTGGGCCTTTCCCCGTCACGTCAGCCGGAGCTTAGCCCGGGCTGAGGGCATTATTACCTTTTCTAATTTTATGAAGGCAGATATCCTGAAGCGCTTTCCTTCGCTTGAGGCGTCCAAAGTAAGAGTTATCCCCCACGGCCTGGAACCATTTTTCCTGGAAACTGTGTTGGCGGAGGAGCTCCAAACATTTCGGAATCAGTTTTCGCTTCCTGAGGATTTTTTGCTTTTTGTCGGCACTCTTGAGCCCCGAAAAAACTTAAGTCGGCTTATTAAGGCCTTCCAAGCTTTGGTGTCTCCATATCCGTCGCTTCATCTTGTTCTTGTCGGGAAGGGAGGCAAGGAGGAGAAAAGTTTACGGCGGCTGGTGGCTTCGCTTCAGCTGGAGAATAGAGTGCATTTTCTTGGCTATGTCAGCCGTTGGAGTCTAAGAAACTTTTATCACTTAGCCACCGCCCTGATTATGCCCTCACTCTGCGAAGGCTTTGGTTTTCCAATCGTCGAAGCCATGGCTTGTGGTTTGCCGGTCCTGGCTTCAAAGACGGCTGCCTTACCCGAAGTCGGCGGCCCTGCGGCCCTTTATTTTAACCCTGAGGACCCAGAAGACATGGCTCGCACCACTGCTTCTCTCCTTGACGACCCTGAACTCAGGAAGCACTTGAGCCAGGAAGGCCAAAAAAGAGTGAGGAATTTTTCCTGGGAAAGGGCGGCTTCTAATACCTTAGCTTTTTACGCCGAAGTTATGGGCAGCTGAGATGAGAATTGTGGTTGACGGCTACGAGCTGGGTCCTCAGGGCGCAGGCGTGGGCCGGGTGGCCAAGAATATTCTGCCGGTCTTGGCCAGTAGGCGGGAAGAGACTCGTTTTTTTGTTCTGACCAGAGAAATCGCCCTGCCGTTCAGTCGCCAAAATATTCAGCAGATAGTGCTTCCCTCTCGCGGCGGCTATTTTCGCTGGCAGAACGGCCCTTTCTGGCGGGCTTGCCAGCAACTTGACCCTGACCTTATCTTAGCTTTTAATTATACATTACCACTCATCTGTCCCTGGCCTTCGCTTCTTTTTGTTCATGACCTTTCTCTTCTGAGCCATCCCGAGTGGTTCCCCCCGCGGACAGCCAGGTGGCGCCGTCTTGTTTTGCGATATAGCTTGCGTCGAGCTAATCTTTTAATCGTTCCTTCCAAGGCCACGGCCGAAGAGGTGGACCGGCATCTGAAAACCAAAAAAAATAGGGTGAGGATAATTTATTACGGGGTGGAGGATAAATTTAACCGAGCTCGGCCCGAAGCCGTGCAGCGCTGGAAAGAGGCTCGTGGTCTTGGCTCTCGCCGGGTTATCGGTTTTCTTGGCTCTATCTTCCGGCGGCGGCATTTGCCGCTGCTGGTGGCAGCGGTTAATAATCTGAGGCCAGAATGGCCTGACCTTTTCCTTTATGTTGTTGGTCAAGACCGGACCTATCCGGCCGAGGATATAGCCTCTCTTTTGAGCCCAGATTGGATAAGATGGGATGAATATCTTCCCGAAACAGACCTGCCCCTTTTCTATTCAGCCTGTGAAGCCTTGGCTTACCTTTCAGAGTATGAGGGTTTTGGTCTGCCGCCGCTCGAAGCTTTAGCTTGCGGTACGATTCCGGTTGTTTTGAACCGTTCTTCCTTAGGAGAAATCCTGAAGGGGATGGCCGAGTTTGTGGAGGAGACGACAGTCGAGGCCGTGACAAAAGCTCTGAGGCGAGCCATAACTGACGAAACCAGAGGTAACGAGATAAGAAGGAATTTTGAAACTCGAAGGGAAATGTTTTCTTGGTCACAAGCGGCGGCCAAGGTGGCCGATTGCCTCCGAGAAATAAAGGATAAGAAATTATAAAAAGGGAGAAGCAAAAAAAGAGTTAGGGAAGCCGGTATATAGCCGAGAATGAAAGTTTTTTGGCTGGCGAATTAAGTAAAGATGAGACCTGGAAGTTGAGCCGAGAAAGTTTCAAAAATCAGCCAGGATAAGGTCTTTGAGTGGAAAAGGAATTTATTTGGAGGGTTATTTTTCGGGAGAAAAAGGGTTTTACTTTGATAGGTTAACATGGAAGAAGGAAGTCAGGTTAGTCTCTCGGCCATAATAATTAATTATCAGGGAAGGGACTTTTTGCCGCGAACGCTTTCTTCTCTTGAGGCCGAGTTGGCCCGTCTGGAGCTTCGTTCTGAAATCATCTTAGTGGATAATGCTTCGACTGACGGCTCCCTTTCTGTAGTCAGAGAGAAGTTTCCCTCCGTAAAGGTCATTCAGCTATCGGAAAATTGCGGTTTTGCCCGGGCCGCCAATATTGGGGCGGCCCAAAGCCGCGGCGATTGGCTGTTCTTCTTGAATAATGATGTGGAGCTTTTGCCTGATTGTCTTCAGCCATTAATTACTTTCTTATCTGAACACGAGGCTTATGCCATAGCTGCTCCTGGAGTTTTCAACCCGGACCAGAGTTTTCAACTCTCCTTTGGCCGAGATTTAGGGCTGATGAGCGAATTCTTTCTAAAATATTTAGCTCAGCCCTGGTATAAACTGGTCTATCAGCTCCGAAAAGAAAGGATGGAGCGGGATGTGGCCTGGGTGAGCGGCGTGGCCTTGGTTATCCGGCGGCCAATGTTTTTTGCGGTGGGCGGTTTTGATGAACGTTTCTTTTTTTATATTGAGGACGCGGATTTAGGCCGGCGGTTGCGGTCCCGTGGTTTTAAAATTCGGTACTTGCCGCAAGCCCGGCTCATCCATTACCGGGGGGCCGTCGCCTCGCGCTTTCCTCGCCTGTCTTTGACCGAAGCTAAGAAGAGTCAGCTTCTCTATTATTCTCTTTATCATGGCCCTGTGAGCCAGCGCTTGCTTCGAATTTATCTTTGGGCCCAGTTTAGAGCGAAAATTTTATGGGCCGGCTGGCGAGGCGATGAAGACAGAAAATCTATTTATTCTGAAGTTCTAAGAATAGTCAGGAGCTTTGGTGATGCGTCTTCTGCTTGACGCCCGCAAAATAGAAGATTATGGAATAGGGGTTTACATTCGTCATGTTTTTGGCGGACTCCTCGAGCAGCCTTTTGAGGATATTAGAGTGATCCATTTAGCGGGAAAAGAGCGGCTGGAGGTGCCGGCTGAAAAGGAAATTAGCGCTCACTCCGCCAACTATGACCCGCGAGAACAGATAGAGATTCCTTGGAAATGTCGCCACCTGCGAGGCTATTATTATTTTTCCCCCCATTATATTTTTCCTCTTTTGCTTCGGCAGCGGCTGATTGTTACGGTTCATGACCTGATTCATTTCAAATTCCCGGCCTTTTTTAAGCCGCCCGTCAAAGTGGCCATGGCCCGTTTCTTTTTACGGCAAATTAAGTCTCGGGCGGCGCTCATTTTTACCGTTTCCCGTCAGACGGCGGCTGATTTAGCCGAAATGTTTAGTGTTCCTATGGATAAAATAAAGATTATTTATAACGGGGTGGCGGACACCTTTTTTCAAACTTCCCCCTTCGCCTCGCCTTATCCTTTTCCCTATATCTTATACGTTGGCAACTGGAAACCTCATAAAAATATAATTACTCTCCTTCAAGCTTTTCGTCTTATTTCTAAGCTACACCCCGAGCTACGGCTGGTGCTTATCGGTATTTCGCCGCAGCCGGCGGTTCAAAAAGAGATCTCCCGACTTAATCTTGAGGAAAAATGTTTGCCCCTTGGTTTTCTGCCTCAGCCAGAAGTCATTCGCTACCTTGACGGGGCTTCCCTTTTTGTTTTTCCCTCGCTCTATGAAGGTTTTGGCCTCCCCCCCTTAGAGGCGATGGCCCGCGGCCGGGCGGTGATTTCCAGCCCTGCCGGCAGCTTGCGAGAAGTTTTGGCCGACGCCGCTCTTTACTTCGACCCCAGTTCAGCTGAGGACTTGGCGGCCAAGATTGACCTCCTTCTCTCGGATGAGTCCAAGCGTCATAGTTACGAAGAAAAAGGCAGACAGAGAAGCTGGCTTTTTCGCTGGCCGAAGGCGGTGGCCCAGCATGTCCATTTCCTGCAGGCGTTGGATTGAGGTATAATGGCCGGCAGCGAGGAGAAAGGTGAAAACGGCGCTTATTCACGATTGGCTAACTGGCCGCCGCGGCGGGGAAAAGGTTCTGGAAGTTTTAGCTGAGCTTTTCCCTGAGGCGCCCATCTACACTCTTTTCCATTTCCCCCATAGCCAGGTCCCGGAAATAGAAAAACGAACCATAAAGACCAGTTTCCTGCAGCGGCTACCATGGCTTCGGCGGCGCTACCGTTTTTATTTGCCGCTTTTCCCCCTGGCTATCGAGCTCTTTAATCTTCAGGAATATGATTTAATCATTTCCAGTTCCCACTGTGTCGCCAAGGGAGCTATTCCTAAGCCCGGCGCGCTCCACGTTTCTTACGTTCATTCCCCGATGCGTTATGCCTGGAATCAATATCATGCCTATTTTTCGGCGGAGCGATTATCCTTTATCAGCCGCCTTCTTATTCCTCCCCAGATTCATTATTTGCGGCTCTGGGATGTAACTTCAGCTGCCCGGGTGGACTATTTTATCGCCAATTCCCAGCACGTCGGCCAAAGAATTGCCCGTTACTACCATCGGGAAGCAGAAGTCATCTACCCGCCGGTGGATACCACCTTTTTTGTTCCTGCCGACAGCGAGGCCCGGGAGGATTACTTTCTTATCGTCTCTGCCCTTGTTCCCTATAAAAAAATAGATTTAGCCATCCAGGCTTTTAATCGGCTCCAACGGCCTTTGCTCATTATCGGGCAAGGTCCGGAAGAACGGCGGCTGCGGCGGCTGGCCAAAAGTAATATTACCTTCTTAAAAAACGTTTCCGACGAAAAACTGCGTAAAGCTTATCAACGGGCCAGGGCTTTTGTTCTGCCGGGAGAAGAAGATTTTGGTCTGGCTACGGTTGAAGCTCAGGCTTGCGGCACGCCAGTTATTGCCTTAGGCCGGGGTGGCTCCTTGGAAACCGTCCGGCCAGAAGAAACAGGGGTTTTGTTTCCCGAGGCGTCGGTCGAGGCTCTGCTGGAAGCTCTTGACAAATTTGAGCGGCTGCCATTTAATAAATCTGCGATTCGTCACCACGCCGAGAAATTCTCTCGAGAAGTTTTTCGGGAAAAAATGACTCAATTCTTAGCGCAGGCCTGGGAAAAACATCGGGGTCAAAGTTGATTAAAGAGAAGAAACTAAGGCTGGTTAGTTTTTATTTGTTATGCGATATTCTGGGAATTCTGGTGGCCTATTTTTACGCTTATTTTTTCCGTTTTTATGGTTATATAATTCCTGTTGACCCGCTGAAGGGGATTCCGCCCTTAAGTTCTTACTTGGCCGTTTTTCCTCTTTTTCTTAGTCTTCATTTGCTTATTTTTTATTTCCAGGGCTTTTATCGGACCAGGCTGAAGCGGCCGCAGATTGATGATTCTCTCTTAGTCATGCTTAACACCGTGCTCACCGTGCTCGTCGTCATGGCTGTCTTAAACTACCTCTATGCTTACAGCCAGGGCGCGGCGCCTCTATTTCGGATGACCTTTAAGATTTCCCATGGCTTTCTGGCCGTCTATTTTATTTCCGTGGTTGTTCTGGTTAGTTTCCTCCGCTACCAGATTTACTTCTTCATGAAAAGGCGCTTTGCCCGGGGGTTGAACCTGCAGAATATCCTGATTGTTGGAGCGGGCGAGATGGGACGAACCCTGGCCCAGAAATTGCGCGCCTATAAGGACCTTGGTTTCATTGTCAAAGGCTTCCTGGATGATAACCTTGCTCCAGGCCAAAAGGTTCAGGTGGACGGCGGTGTGGAAGTTCTGGGAAAGATTAGCGACTTGGACGAGATTCTTTCTCGGGGAGGAATAAGCGAGGTTTATGTCGCTCTTGACCTCAAGAACTATTCCCAAATCCTCGAGACGCTAAAAGTGGTTCACAAGCACATCGTTAACGTTCGACTGATTCCTGACCTGTTCCAATTGCTGACGCTTAAGGCTGATATCCAGGATTTGGACGGGGTGCCGGTTATTTCCATCGACGATGTCTCGCTCCGTGGTTTTAACCGCGTCCTGAAAAGGGCGGTGGACATAGTGGTTTCTTTTTTAAGTCTGGTTTTATTATCTCCCTTACTTTTGCTCGTGGCGGTCTTAATTAAATTAACTTCTCGCGGTCCGGTTTTTTATCTTCAGGAAAGAATGGGACTTGATGGCCGAAGTTTTACCATGGTCAAGTTCCGGACGATGGTCTGTGACGCGGAAAAAGAGACGGGGCCGGTTATGTGCCGGCCGGACGACCCACGCATTACCCGGTTTGGTCGCTTCTTACGCAAATATTCCCTCGATGAACTGCCCCAGCTTATCAACGTGCTCAAAGGAGAAATGAGCTTAGTCGGGCCTCGGCCCGAACGCCCCTCTTTTGTCCGGGAGTTTGCGGATAAAATTCCCAAATATATGCTCCGGCACAAAGTAAAATCAGGGATAACTGGCTGGGCTCAGGTTCATGGCCTGAGGCAGGATACTTCGATTGAAAAAAGATTGGAGTATGATTTTTTTTACATCCAAAATTGGTCCTTAGGGCTTGACCTGAAGATAATCTGGATGACCCTGAGGCGGGGTTTTATCGACCCCAACATGCGCTAACCCTTCTCCTCCGTCGCCGAGAAAAAGGCTTTTTTTAACCCAAAAGCCGTGTATTGAACACCAGAAAGAACTGTGGCCAGAAAAGTAGCGGCAAAAAAAAGGGCTTGCAGGGTTGAGGAGGCCAACCATTGAAAAGAACTGAGACTATTTGGCCCTGCTTGGATGATAGCATTGCCCGCCAGGACTAAAAGCACGGTCAGCACCTGGAGGAAGGTACATATTTTGCCCCACAAAGAAGGAGTGAAGGTTTTAACTCCTTTCCAAAGGAAAAGAACTAAGGCGCCGAAAGCAATTAAGCTATCCCGAGAGATGACCGTCGCGACCAACCAAACTGGCATATGATAGGGTTGGCTTAATTGAGGGATGGAAGTAACGACGAAAGCAGTGACCAGGAGAAGCTTATCAGCGGCGGGGTCAAGAATTTTTCCCAAGGCCGTCCGCACGTTCCAGGTTCTGGCCACAAACCCGTCTAAGAGGTCAGTTAGTCCGGCTAATAAAAAAATTAATAGGGCTTCTATCCGGTGGCCGTTGATGATTTGATGAAGAAAAAAAGGGACGAGGACCAACCGAAAAGCTGTGAGCAGGTTAGGCAAGGTAAGCCAGGAGGCGGCGGTTTCGTTCTGGGCAGCGTTCATTTGACCAGGGCTAAAAGAACTTCAAGAGTTCGGGAGGCCTCTAAACCAGAAACCGGGCGTTCCGGGTTGAATCTTTTATCAGCGGAAAGCTCCATCAGTTGGTAAGCCAGAGCCTCGATAACCGAAGCATAAAAGGCGTGCTCGGGGGTGATGTCGGGGAGAATAATTTTTTCCGGGGGAATCTGAGCGATAAATTTTTTGCCGCGCTGGCGGAAGAAGTTGAGGAGTCTAACCAGGGTGTCGGCCATTTCCGCCCTGGTGACGATGTTTTTCGGCCGAAAGGTGTGGTCAGGATACACGTCTAAAAACCCCAAGGAGGCAGCCTGCAGGATAAAACGGGAAGCCCAGGAAGTGGCGATGTCGACAATAATCGGTGGTGATTCAGGGAGGGGGGGAAGAAAGCCTTTAAATTTAACGGCAATGAGAGAAGCCAGGTCCTCCCGGCTGATAGCCTCGAGACGAGGAATGTTTTCATACTGACTGGGCAGCTCGATAATTCCTAATTTATCTTTAAGGGCGGTTAATTTAGCCTGAACTTCCTTATTTTCAGGTTCAAGCTCGAGTAAACGCTCCAGAGCCTCCAGAGCGCGTGAGTATTGCTCAGCTTCGAGGAGGGTCTCGGCATAGTTTCGCCGCAACTGTTTGTCCTGCGGCGACAAGTCGACGGCGGCCTTGAGATGAGTTAACGCTGCTGATAAGTTCTTCTCCTGACGATAAAGCCGGGCTAAAGAAAGATGAAGGTCGGTAGCTTCGGGAGAATAGTGGAGAGCCTGAAGCAGCGCCTCCTTGGCTCCGGCCAAGTTATTGGCTTTGAGCGCGGCGGCGGCGGCTTCGCGGAGGCTATCAGTCCGCTTAGTCTTGAGGGCGTTAAATTCTTTTTTAGCCCAGTCATTATCCGGCTCTTCCTTGAGAACCTCCCGCAGCGAAGAAAAAGCGGCCTCTTCATCTCCCAGATTCAAATAAGCTTGGGCCAGGCCAGCCTGAGCCAGAGCGAGCCGGGGGATCTCTTTGAGAACCAGCTGAAAACTATCGGTGGCAGCTTTGTTTTCTCCGCGCATAAGTTGAAGGAAGCCGGATAAAAGATAATAAGAAGGCCGTGGCGGGGTTAACCGCTTTAAGGAATTTTCAACAGCCGCCAGGTCGCCCCGGCGCAAGTGATTCCAGGCCTCCTCCACGGCAACTCTTTCCTGGAGCCCCATGGTCACGGTCATGGCTGGCGGAAGGCTTTCTAAGGGAAACGGAGGTGGCGTAAGAACCGGCGCGGGAGTCGGCAGGCAAGCCGCTCCCAAGCCGATTACTACCAGGCATAAAAAAAGACGTGCCTTCACCTTATTCTCCTTCGTCTGAATAAATCAGAAAAGGTTTCATGGCTTCCGGCTCCGCGATAACTTTCAGCGCCACGTGGCTATTGGTCTCCATTTTCTCGGTTATTATGGCCCAGGGCAAGAGAGAAGAAATTAAAGAGGCCTTTTCTCGGGGTATTTTTAGCCGGTAGGAAAGCCTTCTTCGGAAAAGGATGGAGCGGAGCTTGGTTAGGAGGCTGGCGATTCCCTCTCCCGTCAAAGCTGAGATATAAACACTCCGGTCTTCGGTCTTGTCATTAAGAGAAAGGAGTTCCTGTCGTTGGGGTAGGAGGTCAATTTTATTATAGACTCTCAGGATGGGGACGTCGTTAACGCCGATTTCAACTAAGGTTTTTTCCACGGTCTCAGCCTGGTCTTCAACCCTGGCAGAGGAAAGGTCGATGACGTGAAGAAGACAGGTGGCTTCCTCAATTTCTTCCAGAGTAGCTCGGAAGGAGGTGATCAGCTCGACAGGTAATTTTTTAATGAAACCCACTGTGTCACTCAGGAAAAAATAAGCCCCGTCAGGAAAAGAGACTCGCCGCAAGAGAGGGTCAAGGGTAGCGAAGAGATTAGGCGAAACCAAAGTCGATTCGAGGGTTAACCGGTTAAAGAGGGTTGATTTGCCAGCGCTGGTATAGCCAACCAAGGAGACGACGGGGATCGGACTTTTCTTCCTGACTTTGCGTTGGAGGGACCGACGTTCCTGGAGATGAGCGATCTCCCGATTTATTTTAGTTATCCTTTTCTGAATGCGCCGCCGGTCCTCCTCCAACTTTTTCTCTCCCGGTCCGCGTGTCCCAATCCCGCCGCCCAGTCGGGAGAGAGCTCTGCCTTTTCCAGTTAAGCGCGGCAGGAGATAGGTTAATTGGGCTAATTCCACTTGTAATTTACCCTCGCTCGAACGAGCCCGTTGAGCGAAGATATCGAGGATAAGCTGAGTTCGGTCAATCACCTTGGTCTGAATCTTTTCTTCCAAGCTCCGCTGCTGAATTGGCGTCAGGTTATGGTCAAAAATGATTAGGTCGGCGGCCTTGGCTTCTTTAAGCTGAATTATCTCTTCGACCTTGCCTTCGCCGATAAAATATTTGGGGCTGATTTTGGGGCGGGATTGAAACACCTTGGCGACGACAACGGCTCCTGCAGCCTTAGTCAGCAGTTCCAGCTCCTCCATTGAATCATCGGCTTCTATTTTTTCTTGAGGGTTGGTGGCGAGGTTAACTAAGATGGCTTTTTCCATTTTTTTATAAGTCTGGCCATTTGGTTTGAAGATAGGCGATTATTTTCTCATATTCACTCGGCTCAAACCAGTTGATTTCTTTCATCTTCCTAAACCAGGTCATCTGTCGCTTGGCGTAGAGCTTGGTTTCTTTCTTGGTCAATTCTTTAGCTTCTTCCTCGCTAATTTCGCCCCGCAAAAAACGCCGAACCTGCCTGTAGCCTAAAGCCTGGAAAGGCGGCGCGGTTTCGGGTACCCCCGAGGCTAAGAGCTGGCTCACTTCGTTTATTATACCTCGCTCAAACATCCGCTCCACTCGCGCCTCGATGCGACGGTGGAGCTCATTTTTATCTAATTTTAGCCCAATCTTGAGGACTTGAAAATCCTCAAGATAAGGCCGGGTTTTTTGGAAATTGGCCGAGGGAGGCTGGCCGGTTAATTCATATATTTCCAGAGCCCGAATAATCCTAACTCGGTCGTGGGGGTGAACCAGACGTCCATAATTGGGGTCAACTTGCTGCAATCTTTCATGGAGAAAGGCCAAACCTTTGAGGCGACCTTCTTCTTCCAGCTGGCGCCGAAGTTCCGGATTGCGTCCCGGGCCAGGAAAAAGGCCTTCGGTTAAAGCTTTAAGATAAAGCCCAGTGCCACCTACCACCAGGGGAAGGTGGCCCCGGGAGATTATTTCCTGGATGGCCTTCAGGGCCTTCTCTACAAAGGCGGCCGCGGTAAATTGTTCTTGCGGCTCGACAATATCTACAAGATGATGGGCAATAGCCTGGCGCATAGCCAAAGTGGGTTTATCGGTCCCGATATCAAAGCCTCGATAAACCTGTCTGGAATCACAGTTGATGATTTCTCCCTCGAATTGCTGGGCCAGGCGGAGAGCTAAATCGCTCTTGCCGACGGCGGTCGGCCCCAAAATGATGACTAAACGTTTCTTACCGGACAATTTGTCTCACAATAATTAGGACAAGAATAGAAAGGAGGAGAAGAATGGCCAGAAGCTGGGACCTTTTAATCATCCTTCCCCGATTTTTTCCAAGCTCTGGACGAGAGTTCGCTCCAATTCCGGCCCCAGAGTCCTTTTAACCGCCAGCACTTCCGCCATTAAAATTTCGTTCAAATCCCTCAAAATGGCCTGGCGGAAAGGGTCGTTAAGAAATTGCCAGACTAAGCGGTTGGCTTCAGGTAAATCGAACCGGCCGTCCTCCTGAAGAGTAGCTTTAGCCAAAGGGGTGCTGAGATGCGGCCGGATTTCTTCCAGGGCTTTCTCTAATACATTCCAGGCGACAGGGCCGATTTCCTTGGAAACAAACCGGAAAATGAAAGCGCATTTTTCATTAAAAGAAGCCAAAACATTATCCAATTGAGTTAATGTCGGGGAGGCCGACTTCTTAGAAAAAGCCGAGGCGGCGACGGGATTTACCAGCTCCAGGGAAAGCAAAGCGAAAAGGGTTCTCTGGCATTCCTGTCGGCTCAAGTGGCAACGGGAATAAAATTCGTTGAGAGAAAGGCCGGTTCCCAGTAGCCTGATAATGTATTTTTCGACGGGCGTTAAGGAGAGGGTTGGTAACTGGGAATTAGAATTGACCTGGAGGATGTAGTGGGCTTCGGGCAGATGAGCTTCGATGAGGTTCAGGTTTTTCATGCGTCTGATTCCTTCAAGAATAAGCTCAGGAGTTGGAAGTTCTGCATAGACCAAAGAATCTTCGGGCGTCATGGGTTCCAAAGTATACTGGCCGTTGGTCAGGTCAAAAAAATCATAAAACCATTCTTTCCAGCCCTTGACCAAACAATCCCAGGCTTCTTCTGGGCTCAAGCCGGCATAATCAATCAGACAACGAAGGAGTGGCCAGCCTTTCTCTTTTACCTGGTCGAAAGTTTGGTGAAGTAGCTGAGGGTCGAGTCTTATCTGGACTTGAAGAAAATCGCTCCAGAAACATAAAGGGAGGGAATCGGCGATGACAAGCATATTCCCTCGGCTCAGCCAGAAGCGAAAAGTCTCTTTTTCCAGGCGGAGTTCGAGACAACCTGATTTTTTTTTCTGCCAGAGCTGCGCAAGAAGTCGCGGCCAGGGAAGCGAACTGAGTTGACCAAAGAAATGGCTGTTGTCCATCACCGTTGTTTAATTTAGCGAGACCTGCTCTGTCTGTCAAACCCGAAAAAGATTTAGCCAGGAAAAGCTATTTCCTTTCCCTTGGCCTCGATTTATAAAAATTAGGTAAATAATTGAGCTCGAAGCAATTTTGATGCGGAACTCCCCCTCTTTATAAATTCTGCCCAGAAGCCAGTTGCCCTCTTTTTCACCTTCTTACCTTACTCAGTTGCAAAAAATAGGTAAATAAATAAGGCGTCACCGGTTATTGTGCCCTCATTTTATCCTTTCTGTTAGTCTTGATTTGGCTCAGATATCCTTGGCGGCCAGAGTTTCTCTCGAAGGCCGATTCGTGAAGGCTAAACCTTCCCTGGTCGCTTCGGCCCTCCTGAACTTGGCCCACAAACCAGCCCATATAAAATGGAAAAAAAGCATCTCCATTAAAAATTAGTGGCGCCTCACATATTTACCTAATAAGACTGGACAAAGAGAAGGGTCGAGAGGAGGGAAATGGCTTTAAGATTGTGTCAATGAACTGGGAATTGAGTTTCTCAAGCGCAAAGAAAGGCGTAGAGGCGGCGTATCAAAAACCTAAACCACAGAGAGGCTATCGCGGACTCGTCATTTCCTAACCCAAACAAGATGGAAGAGAATTACTCTGGCTTACATGTGGTGAGCAGCGGAGAGAATTATTTAGAGCTGGCTATTAATCTTAATTAGCCCAAGTATTTGAGGTTAAGTAACCCAAACCCGATGTAGAGAAGGCTCTTTAAGAGCCAAAACCCGTAGGCGAGAAACAAAGCTTTCCGGGTGGAAACCTTAAAAATAGCTGCCAGACCGTAGGCCAGGACTCCGAACAGCCAGAGTTGGAAGAAATCAACCTGACTGAGAACAACATAGGCAGGTGAAGTGTAAGAAAGCCGAGGGAAAAGAAGGGCCAGAGAAGTTGAAGTTTGGAAAACTGATTTTTTCAGAAAAATGAGCCCTAATCGAACGGCGTTGCCGAGGAGTTTATCAATTAAATTGGCATGAAAAAGACAGGCCAAAACCTGAGTGTACTTGCCTTGCGGAGAGAAAAGCCGGCCTAAGATGAGAAGGACCAGACTGCTAAAGAAAAGCCCAAAGAGTAAGAGGAGCGGCGAAAAAAGAAAAATATTAAGATATCTGGACCGAGGTGAGGGATTTTCGAGTTGGCGAAGACGGGCCTCGTATCTTTCCTGGCCCATCAACTCTTTAAGCCTGACATTATCCTTCATTAAGGCGACCGTATCTTTCTGGGAAAAAGGGGCTACAAGATACGAATAGATTAACCAAACAACGAGCAGCAAAATAAGGACATCAACCCAAACTGGTTTCTCGGCAACTTGAGTCAAAGTGGTTTTAGGGTCGAAAAAAACGCCGCTTAGTCTTTGGAGAAATTTCATCGGGCCAACTCCTTTCTTTCCTCTTTTTCGATTTTTCCGTCGCGCAAATAGATGATGCGTTGAGCGTGAGCCGCAATATCCCGGTCATGGGTGACAATGATAATTGTATGGCCGCGGCCATGAAGCTTGCGAAAGAGGTTCATGATTTCCTGACCGGTGCGGGAATCGAGGTTGCCCGTGGGCTCGTCGGCCAGAATGAGTGAAGGCTCGTTAACCAAGGCCCGGGCGATGGCCACTCGCTGACGCTCGCCACCAGAAAGTTCAGCCGGTCGATGGTTTATTCGGGCTGCCATCTCCACCATCTCGAGAGCGCGGCGGGCCTTTTCCTGGCGAACTCGCTTGCTGGTCCCGCTATAAATTAGAGGTAGCTCCACATTATGCAAGGCAGTGGCCCGGGGCAGCAGGTTGAAGACTTGAAAGACAAAGCCTATTTCCCGGTTGCGGATATGGGCCAGCTCATCCTCGGAGTAAGAGCTGACTAAACGGCCCTTAAGGTAATATTCCCCTTTAGTCGGTGTATCCAAGCAACCGAGCAAATTCATCAGAGTGGATTTGCCCGAGCCTGACGGTCCCATAATGGCCAAGAATTCATTGGGGCGGACGGTGAAGGAGACTCCTTGCAGAGCGGCAACGCGCTGTTTCTCCAGCTGGTAGATTTTCCAGAGGTCATGAACAACAATCAGGTTTTCGTCAACAGAGGTCATCCTAATCTTATCCCTTAGTCTTGGCTGGAGTCGACGGCTCTCTTTTAATTAAGCGGCCATCCTTCATTTCCCTTAAAGCGCTATAGGGTCCAGTAATAATCTCCTGGCCTTCCTTTAATCCTTCGACAATTTCTACATCCATCTCGCCGATAATGCCTCGTTTGACGGGCTGAAAACGCGCCCGCTCGTTCTCAACAAGATAAACGCCTTCTTCCTCGGGTTTTTTAAGGCCTGTCCCTTCTTCTTTTTCCCGAACCACTAAAGCTGAAACCGGAACGGCTAAGACATTTTCTTTTTGCGCCACAATAATGTCGGCAGTGGCGGATAGCCCTGGTTTAAGAGAGGCGGGCGGGTTTTCGAGGGTAATAGTGACCTTAAAATTTCTCGATTCCCTGGTTCCCACCGTAACTTTTTCTAAAGCCGAACTGCCAATCTCGGTGACCCGACCAGACAGGGTTTGGTTAGGCAGAGCATCCACTTTCACCTCGGCCTGCTGACCAGGAGAGACTGAAATCACATCGGTTTCATCCACTTCGACTTCGACTTCCATTTCTGAGAGGTCAGCGATAGTCATCAGGACTGTGCCTGGATTATTCATCGTCCCGATCACTGCAATTTCGCCCTCTTCGACGCGCAGGCTGGTAATGATACCGTCTATGGGAGAAACATAAACCGTTTTGCTCAGGTTATCGAGAGTGCTTTTGAGGGAGGCTTCGGCCTGCTGAATCTGATGCCGGAGCGCCTGGACCTGAGCCCGAGAGATATCGAGCTGGACCTTAGCCGTTTCGAGCTGTTCATAGGGAATGAGCTGTTCTTCATAAAGCTTTTTCTGGCGTTCATACTGGCTCTCGTCTCTTTTCATCCTGGCTTCAGATTCAATCAATTGCGACCGGTAAGATTGAATCAGCGCTCGATCCCTTTCCGCGTTCGCCTCATATTGGGCTGAATCCAGTTTGAGCAAAAAATCGCCAGCCTTGACGAGGTCCCCTTCCTTAACGCCTATTTTGACGACTCTCCCTGGGACAAGAGCCGAAAGGTTGATGTTTTTTTTCGGCTTGACTTCCCCGGAAGCAGAAACGATGGAGGTGAGGTTTTTGCGGGTTACTTTTTCGACGGTGACTTTAATCGCCTTTTCCCGCTGGCTGCGCAGGTTGAGCAGGATAATAAGGGCAATAAGAGCTAAAATTCCAGTAATCAGGATAATTCTCTTTTTCTTCATTGGCTTTGACCTTACCACTTTTATTTTCATAATTTTCTTTATTATAGACTACGCAAAAATAGATAAAAAGTTCTAAATTAAGAGGCGCGGGGGAGGGGCCAATTCCTGAGGGAAGCAGCCTATGCCGCCGGCGCTTGCCAAGAGTTTAGGCTGGAAGCCAGCCCTCTGCGGCTGAAACAGGAGAAATAGGGGGCGGCGCGGAAACAAGAAAAAGGCAAGGGAAATTACATAGACTTGTTCCCTGAAACGGGAAAGTCGAGGCTGTGGCTACCTCCCTTCAAGTTGGCCATGAAAATTATCCCTTTACCAGCCAGCCTTCTCTTAACCTGAAAGAAATGGCTATTGGCTTGGTTATTGCCGGTTCAAAAGATACTTGATAAGATAGAAAAACTATGGCGCCTAAAAAAAGTAAGCCCCGGAAAGAAATAAACTATTTCTTACAAGTAGCTAAGGAAGCAGCCATCAACTCCGGCGAATGGCTTCGTCGGAATCTCGAGCGCCGCTGGCGAGTTGATTATAAAGGAGTGGTCAACTTAGTTACTGATTGCGACCGCCGGTCTCAAGAGATAATTCTTTCTCGACTCGAACGGGCCTTTCCTGAGCATGGCTGGCTGGCCGAGGAAGACAAATCCCGGCCAGCGGGTGAAGATGGCTATCGCTGGCTTGTCGACCCCTTAGATGGGACTACAAACTTCACCCATCATTTCCCGATTTTCTGCGTTTCCATCGCCCTGGAAAGAGCCGGGGAAATATTATTAGGAGTGGTCTATGACCCGATGCGCCGCGAAATCTTTCAGGCCATCCGGGGACAGGGCGCTTATTTAAACGGCAAAAGAATTAAAGTTTCAAAAACCGCACTCCTCAACCGCAGCCTTTTGGCCACCGGCTTTCCCTATGATTTAAGAGAAAGTCCGGTGAATAACTTAATTCATTTTGAAAACTTTCTTTTTCGCTGCCAGGCTATCCGGCGCTGTGGAGCCGCGGCTCTGGATTTAAGCTATGTGGCCTGCGGCCGGTTTGACGGTTTCTGGGAGCTTAAGTTGAATCCCTGGGATGTGGCGGCCGGGGCGTTATTAGTTCAAGAAGCGGGCGGCCAAGTGAGCCATTTCCAGGGGCAGGAGTTTAACCTCAATTCGTCTGATATTGTGGCCTCTAACGGTTTCATCCATCGGGCCATGCTTAGAGTTCTGGCTTTAGGGCTCAGGGTTAAAAAAAAGAAAAAGGCCGGATAGAATAGGTTAAAAAGATAAAGGCAATCATAACTAAAATGAAATAAGGTCAAAAAGAGTGCAAGTTGGAAGCGCCCTAAGGTTAGGGCAAAATTAGCTTTGCCTTTGGAAATATAATTATTTTTGCTTAAGAATAAAAATAATTTTTGCTTAGGAATAAATACTTAAATAGAAAGATTTATTTTTAGGGAGATGAGGTTGAGCCCAGGGAAAGCCGGACTGTCAGGGGGGAGGCTCTTTTCGGCTCATTTTAGGCCTAAGCCTATTTTAATCTTTCTTTCGTTTTTAACCCTCCTTTTTTCGGCTTTTGGCCGGCAAGAAAAGGCGACGCTCATTGTTGCTGTGCCGGCTCAGGTTGCCTGGACAGATACGGGGCTGGAGGTCGAGGCGGGAGAGGTTTTGGTTATCAGGGCGAGCGGCACGATTTCCCTTCAAGTTGGCAACCCCGACGGCTTTTGCGGACCTGACGGTCTGGACTTAAAAACACCCCAGCAGCCCTTGCCTGAAGAAAGGTTGGGCAGTCTAATCGGCAAGGTGGCGCGGCTCCTCCGAACTGAGGTTGACCCTGAAACGAAAGAGGTTATCCGCTATGAAGAGGTGCGACTTTTTCTGGTGGGCAAAGAAAACGAAATTACCGTGCCTCTTAGCGGCCGGCTTTATCTGGGACCGAATGAGAATGTGGTTGAGGACAATAGCGGCGAATTCTTAGTGGCCATCACCAGAGTAACGAAAAAATAGCAAGACTAAACCTCATTTTCTTCTTAGGCAGATTATTCGAGCGCCGTCTCGGATTGAATGAGTCGTTCCAGGAACTGAATGTCGTAGTTGCCGTTTTGAAAGTCGGCATTGGCCAGAATTCGCAAATGCAAGGGGATATTGGTCTTAATTCCGGAGATAGTGGTCATTTCCAAGGCAGCTCTTATCTTCCGCAGGGCCAGCTCGCGGGTTGGCGCCAAAGCACAGACCTTGGCGATAAGGGAGTCGTAGTCTGGGGGGATAACCCAGCCGCTGTAAGCGGCTGAATCCACCCTAATTCCTTCGCCTCCTGGAAGGACGAGAAAATCTATTTTGCCTGGCGACGGGGTAAATGTCTGAGGGTCTTCGGCATTAATCCGGCATTCAATACTATGGCCTCTTGGTTCCAGTTCGTCGGGCAAGCTCAATTTCTCGCCGGCCGCAATGCGGATTTGCTGCTTCATAAGGTCAATGTTGTAGAGCATCTCGGTGACCGGATGTTCTACCTGAATTCGGGTATTGGCTTCCATAAAATAGAATTTTTTCTTTTCATCGACCAGGAATTCAAATGTACCCAAGCTTTCATAGCCAATATTCTCAGCGGCTTCCCGGACCGCTTTAAGCATTTTCCGCCTAAGCCTTTCATCAACAAAGGGAGAGGGCGTTTCCTCGAGGAGCTTTTGATATTTGCGCTGGACGGAACATTCTCTCTCTCCCAAGGCAACGACATTACCTTTTTTATCAGCCACCACCTGAATTTCCACATGCCTGGCCTTCGTAATAAATTTCTCCATATAAAGAGAGGGGTCGCCAAAAGCAGCCCGAGCTTCGTTCTGAGCGAGGGCGAATTGTTCTTCGAGCTGGGAGATACTCCGGACAATCCTCATCCCTTTACCCCCGCCTCCCGAGGCGGCCTTTAAAATTACTGGTAAGCCGATTTTCTGGGCTATTTTCCGCGCCTCGGCTATATCCTCGACGACCTTGTCACTTCCCGGGATTATGGGCAGGCCGGCCTTCTTCATTTCTTCTCTGGCCCGTTGCTTATTGCCCATGAGGCGGATGACCGAGGCGGGTGGGCCGATGAAAGTCAAACCAGAGGACTCGCAAATTTCGGCAAAACGAGCGTTTTCGGCCAAGAAACCATAGCCCGGATGAATGGCGTCAGCCTTTGTAATTTCGGCGGCGCTAAGAATGTTAGGGATGTTAAGATAGCTATCCTGGGCTCGGGAGGGGCCGATGCAAACCTTTTCGTCGGCATACATGGCATGAAGAGAAAGTCGGTCGCTTTCGGAGTAAACCGCCACCGTTCTTATTCCCAGCTCCTTCGCTGCTCGGATGATACGTAAGGCGATTTCCCCGCGGTTAGCTACCAGGATTTTGGAGAACATGCTCAGCTAATGGGCTGGATAGCAAAAAGCCTTTGGCCATATTCTACCGGCTTACCGTTTTCGACATAAATTTCTTTGATGACGCCGTCGATATCAGCCTCGATTTCGTTCATCAACTTCATGGCTTCGATGATGCAAAGGGTCTGGTTCTTTTTGACGACATCGCCCACCTCAACAAAGGGCGGTGAGGTGGGGTCGGGAGCCCGGTAGAAAGTGCCAACCATAGGGGAAGTGATGAAATGGAGGTTTTCCTGAGATTCGACCTGCGGCTGAACCTCGGTTGAGGGTGGCGACGGGGTGGCCATGGCCGCGGCAGGAGAAGCTGGCCAGGAGCCCGGTTGAGTCGGGGAACTGACTGGGGACTCCTTGGCTATTTTTATCCGAAACCCCTTTATTTCCAGCTCAAAGTGGGTGAGTTTCTTTTCCTCAATTAGGTCGAGGAGACGGGCAATCTCTTCCAGGTTAAACTTTGGTTTCGTCTCTTCTTGGCTGAAAGATAATTCTTCTCTTTTTATTGATTTCATCTTTTACTACCTCAAAAAATGTTGAATTTATTACCCGACAAATCCCTTATACCTTAGCGGCAAAGGAAAGGAAAGTCAAGCTGTCTTCCCCGGCCTCCTTTTCAAAAAAAGGCTTTGGAGGCTCAAGACTCGTCTGATTTTTGGGCCATTTTAAGCCCCAGGAGGAAAAATCGGGGGTAACTAACGCTTTTTCTGGAAAGGGACGGCCATCCCGGCTATTCAATAATTGGAGGCGAATCGAGCTTGTCCCTTCTTTTAAATCAATTTAACTTTTTCCCCGCCAAACCTTTTCTCGAGAGCTACTGCCATCGCCGAATTAAGCCTTAACCTAAGCTTAAAAATAAGAAGTTAAGATAAAAGGTTCGTTTCCCGATAACTTGATAAAAAACTGAATAATTTATTGGGTAACTATAAGATTTTATGGGAGCAAAGACGAAGTTCAAGGCCAAAATGTCAGAGGCAGAAGGCAGAGATAACATTTTCTGTATTTTGATAAATATTAACCATAACCAAAAGAAGAAGTTTGCCTTTTCATCCTCTTTTCCCAGCTTGCCTTTTCATTAACTAAATTCGATTGGAACCGGATAAGAAAAAAACAGAAAGATATTAGGTATATGGGATTTAGCGGATTTTTATATGGGCGCTTTGGTCATCCTGGACTTAGGCTTAAGACCAGGCCCCAGAAAATGGAAAAGAAATAAAAAACTTCGCCTATAGAGACCTTAAGGTTAATGAAATTCGGGCTAATGAAATCAGCTTAGCCAGAAAATTATCGACTCTGATTCCCCATCCTTCGGCCGAGAAGATGGGCATAATAATAAAAAATGGGGATGGTAAAGAAAATAAGCAGGGTAGAGCTGGAAAGACCGCCGACAGTGGCCAAAGCCAGAGTGGCCCAGAGCCGCCGTCTCGAGACTTCAGACTGGATAAGGATGAGGGGCAGCATGCCCAGGACGGTGGTTCCAGTAGTCAGGAAAATGGGCCTTATTCTTTCGGTCGTCCCAGCTAAGACCGCTGGCCGCAATTCTTGACCACTTTGGCGCTTCACCCGAATATGGTTAATCAAGAGAATAGAATTATTGACGACGATGCCAAAAAGCAGAATAAGACCGATGTAAGCCGAGGAATCAAAGGGGAAACCTGATAGGACGAAAGCCAGGAAAACACCGATTAGGGAGAGAGGTATTATCAGAAGAGCCACTAAGGCGTCGCGAAAAGATTCGTACAGGGCCGCCAAAATCATCAAGATAGCGACGAGGGCGGCCACAATGGCTAATTTTATCTGTCCCCTCTCTTCAATGGTCATTCTCCAGGGCGATTCCATAGTCGCTGAGAACCCAGGAGGCAGGCTGAGGCTGGCGAAGACCTCTTTTCGGAAGCGCTCCGCAGCTCGGGAAGGGCCACGAAATTCCCAGAGAACAGTCTGTTGAAAACGCTGCTGGTCGCGGTCGATGGAGCCAGAAATTGGTCTTTCCTCCACCGTAACGATATCCCGCAAGCGGAAATATTCTCCCTTTTCCGAACGGATTAGGGTATCAAGAAGCGAGCGCAAGTCGATTCGGTCGGCCTCGGGAAAGCGGACGACAACGGCTAACTCTTTTCCTTCCAGGCGCCAACGCAGGGGCGCCTGAAATTCGCCCCTCAGAAGTGACTGGAGATGAAAGAGGAGGGCTTCAGGGTTGATGGGAAAACGATAGAGAGCCTCTTTATTTATTTTTAGGATATGTTCAAAGGAATCAACCGACCACCAACCCCTTTCGCTGGCAACTATTTTTATCTCCCTGATTCGCGGGTTTTGTCTCAGCCTTTTTTCCAGCTCGGAAGTTAGGTCCCTTAACTTCTTCAGGTTATAGCCATAAAATTTTATCCAAGACTCATAAAAAGTGCCTGGCCCGATACTGGAATAATAACCCTGAGGGTCAAACCCGTAAACACCGATGCTAATGCCGGCAAAATTGGTTGCTAATTGAATAAGTTCTTCCTTGAGCGCATAGGGACGCCAGGAGAATTCAATTTCTGGCGGGAAAGAAACGGAAAGATAACCTCTTTCGGTGGTAACAGAAGAGTTCATTGCAAAGGGATAATCCTTGGCCAGAACCTTGGCTTCGAATTTTCGGATGACCTCGTCCGTCTGGGTAAGGTCTGACCCGGGCGGAAGACTGACCGAAACGATCAGCCTGTCTCGAGCTGTCCAGCGGAAAAACTCGCCAAAAGTCACGTTTTGCCAAAAATAACGCCAGGCTCCCCAGATGAGAAGGCTAACAAGCAGGATTATTTCTACTGGATGTTTAAGAAGAACAGAGATAATTTGACCGTAAAACCGGGCCACCCGCCGCCGCGGCCTGGGCCGCTGCTGGCGGAGTAATTTGGGGCTTAGGGCAGGAATCAAGGAAAAGGAAACCATAAGGGAGACGGTGAGGGCGGCCGAAATAACCACAGCTAAGGGCCAGTAATAAATTCGCAATCTTCCCTGAAAATAAGGAAAGCAGATAAAGACAGCGATGGTAGTAAGGGTCGAGGCTAAAACGGCGGGGAAGACTTCTGGCGGGGCTTCAAGAGCCGCCTCCTTGGCTCCCAACCCCTCTTCCCGCTGCCTCAAGATATTTTCAAAGACAACGACCGCATTATCCACAAAGAGGCCGAACCCCAGAGCCAGGGCTCCCAGGGTAAGCATGTTTAACGAAATCCGGAAAATATAAACAGGGATAAATGTAATTAGGACGGAAAAAATGATAGAACTAAGGATGAGTAGAGAAGGCCGCAGTTGCCGCAAAATAGCGAAAGTAAAAAGGAAAATAAGACTCAGGATGAGCCCGGCCAGGATAAATAACTCCCGCAGATTCTTAGAAATTTCGGCCGCCTCGTCATAGATTGTCCGAAAAACAAGGTCCGCCGGCAGCTCTTTTTGCAGCTTCGCCAACCTCTTTTTTACCTCCCGGGCCACCTTGAGCGTATTAGTGCCTTTTTCCTTATGCACTGTGAGCCGCACCGTGGGCTGGCCGTTAGTTCGGTTTAAAACTCGGATTTCGCTGTAACCCCGGTTGAGCCGGGCTACTTCTCGGAGATAAACAGGCACTCCGCCAACTCTGGCTATCGGGATATTTTCGATTTGGGCTAAATTCTCGGCGGTGGCGGCAATGCGGAAAAGAAACTCCTGTTCTCCTTTCTTAATCAGGCCAGCCGGGTAAGTCCGGCGCCAGCTCTGTAATGCCAAAAGAATCTGATAGGGATTGAGGTTCAATGCCGCCAGCTTTTCTCGGTCCAGGATAACCTGAATTTCCGGGCGAGAGCCACCCGTAACTTCAGCGGCCGCCACGCCTTTAGCTGACTCTAAGCCATATTCAAGCTTGTCCTTCACCAACTCATAAAGGTTTTGGACCTCGTAGGGGCCAGCAATCGTCATTTGCAAGAAAGGCTCAGTCCGGAAATCTTCGGGTACATAGGGAATCACTTCCGGCCAGGAGGCGCTAAGCGGAAGCTCTGAGCGCAGGCGGCTTATTTTTTCCCGCAGCAGCAGCCGCGCTAATTCCATGTTTGTCTTAGGGTCAAACTCGAGAGTAATCATTGATTGGCCAACGGAAGAAGAGGAGAAGACCTTGCGGACTCCTTTGACAGTGGCCGCCACTTCCTCCAGGGGCGCAGTTATTTGGGCCTGGATGATGTCAGGAGGAACATCAGGCCAGGAAGTCCGAATTGTAATCTGAGGATATTCTTCCTGGGGGGCAAGCTCTAAGGGGATATGGAGAAAAGAATAAAGGCCGACGAGCGCCAAGGCGATGAGAAGCATCACGGTGGCGATGGGCCGCTCGACAAAAGCCCTCATGGCTCTTTTCTGATTCTCCGGCTCTCTACGGCCTCGTAAAGGCAAGGAATTAAAATCAAAGTAAGAAAGGTGGAGAAAAGAAGTCCGCCGCTAATGGCAATTCCCAACGGTTTTTCTAAGTCACTTCCGCCGCCCATTCCTAAGGAAAGAGGGATGAGGCCAAAGATAGTCGAAAGCGAACTCATGAGAATTGGCCTGAGGCGCAGGGCACAGCCCTCAATAATGGCTGGCTGCAGCCTGAGGCCTTGTTTTCTTAACTGGTTGATAATGTCGATTTCGACGATGGCGTTATTAACCACTATCCCGATAGAAACGATAACCCCGATAACGGAAAGGAGATTAATCGACTGCCCCGTAGCCGCTAAAGCCACGACAGAACCGGCCAGCCCCATAGGTACGGTAAACATGATTAAGAAGGGATGAAGGAGGGATTCGAATTGAGCCGCCATAATCATATAAACCAGGATAATTGAGAGGATAAGCGCCACTAAAAGGCTTCTAAAAGAAAGCCTCATCTCCTCCGCCTCTTGGCCAAAGCCGACTCGCACTCCTGTCCGGGGATTAATGAAGCCAGCCGCCCTTTGAATGTCAGGAATAACCTGGGCCGAACGCCGGCCTCTAAGACTGAGCTTAATTTCCACTAAACGCTGCTGATTTTCCCGCCGGATTTCAGCCGGGCCTCGAGTCAATTCATAGGTTACTAAGTTCCGCAGGGGAATGAGCCCCGAAGAAGAAGGAAAGGAAAGGTTTAAAAGGGTTTCCATATCCTGACGGTTTTCGGCTGCAGCCCTAACCGTAATATCGTATTTTTTATTAATTTCTTTAAAAGAAGTGGCCACTTTTCCCCGCACCGCTTGGACGAGAAAATTGCTGACTTCCTCCGGTGCCAAATTATTGGCCTCGATAGCTTCTTTTTTAAGCCGGAGCAGAAACTCTGGCTTACCCTCTTCAAGATTGACGTTGGCAGCGGTGACGCCCGAAAGGGCTTTAAGTTTAGCCGCAAAACTTATGGCTTCCCGTCGCAGAGTCTCTAAATCATCACCATAGACTCTTATCCCTAATTCAGCCGGGCCAGTGCCGAGCCATTGGGCTAAGGTTGATTGCTCTCGAAGCAGCGAGAAATTGATTTCCGGCAAGGAAAGGGCCCAGGAGCGAAGCCGCTGGATTATATCTTCTAAATCTTTGGCGGTTCTTGTCCGGAAAAGAATTCGGGCCGAGTTGAGGGAGATTTCGGGTGAAAAAGCTTCTAAACCGCTGATAATTCCGGCCTGAGAGAAAACTTGAGTGACTGCCGGCTCCCGGCTTAATCTTTGCTCCCAGGCCTTGACCATTTCAGCTGTTTGTTCAAAGGAATATTCTACCGGCGTTCTCAATCTTATTTCGGCCGAAGCCACTTTGAGCTGAGGCATCAGCTCTCGAGGCAGGTTAAGACCAATAACAATGACAACGGCCAGAGCAATAAGAGAAAAGAGGCCGATTCTTCCTTTATGTTTAAGACTCCAGGTCAATGAACGGTCGTAGAAAAAGGTAAATTGGTTATAAACCAGATTAAAGAGCCGAAAGAAACGGTGGACAAAGCCTCTGACGGGTCTTAAAACGAAACTAACTAACCTGTGAAACGAGCGCAGCAAAAGAGGCAAGATGAAGGTAAAAATGGATAAGAAGCAGAACAAAATGGCCGAAATGAGCCAGCGGATAAAGAAGAGGGGGAAAAGAGGATGTTTCCAGCGAGGAAAAGCCGGAAAGGTGCTAAAGAGGAGGGGTTTATTACCTTGAATTAAATTTTTTTCGGCCGGCTCACCTCCGGAAAAGGGGCGAGAGGCTAACATAGGAATAAGTGTCAGCGAGACGAAGAGCGAAGCTAAGAGAGAAAAAGTCACTGTCAAGGCCTGGTCGCGGAAAAGTTGTCCAGCCACGCCATGGATATAAATTACGGGTAGGAAAACGGCGATGGTGGTAAATATGGATGCGCTCAAGGCCATACCCACTTCGCTTGTCCCGTAAGCGGCGGCTTCGCGCCATCTTTGCCCCAAGCGGCGATGACGGAAGATATTTTCGGTGACGACGATGGCGCAGTCATCAAGCATGCCCACGCCCAGAGCCAGGCCTCCTAAGGACATCAGGTTGAGCGTGATGGAGCGGATAAAGAGCAGGTTAAAGGTGGCGATAATGGAGGTGGCGATGACAGCAAAAATGATTAGCGAGGTCCCTAATTCCTGGAGAAAAAGATAAAAGATAAAAAAAGCCAGCAGTCCACCCAGGACAACCTCTTTCTCTACGGAGCGAATTGATTCTTCGATTGTCTTGGCTTCTTCGGAGACCACAAAGAGCTTTATTTCGGGATGCTCCTTTTCAATTTCTTTCATTATGTCGTGGACAAGCCGGGTTACTTTGACGGTATTGGCCCCAGCTTCTTTGCGCAGAAGGAGGCTTACCGTCTCCCTACCATTCAGGCTGACCATTCCCTGTCTTTCTTTAAACGAGTCAAGAACTTGAGCCACATCTCGGAGCTTGACAACCCCCCGCTCGGGCGTAGTCTTAAGAGGGATAGAGGCGATTTCATTTAAGTTATCAAACTCGCCCACTACCCGCAGTGCATACTTAAACTGACCTTTGCGGATAATCCCGCCTTGGAGGTTGCGGTTAAAAGCGTCAATGCGGCGGGCTACTTCTTCGATGGTTAAGCCATAAAGAGCCAGAAGCTGGGGGTTAACCTCGACTTTAATTTCTCTTTCGACGCCGCCAACGACTTCCGCTGAACCGATACCTTCGACTTGTTCCAAGCGAGGTTTGATTAGTTCTTCTGCCAGTTCTTTAGTTTCCAAGAGTGAAGCTTTGGTTAAAAGCGCCACGATCAAGATAGGCTGGCTTTGGGGGTCTACAGTGACTATGGTTGGATTCTCTGCCTCCTGGGGAAGGAACACCCGGGCCGAATCAAGCTTCTCTCGAGTATGGAGTAGCGCCAAGTCCATGTTGGTTCCCCAGATAAACTCCAGACTGAGGAAAGAGACGCCTTCCTGACTGACAGATTCCACCCGGCGCAAGCCAGGGATACCACTTACTGCGGCTTCCAGAGGGGCGGTAATCAGGGTTTCCACTTCTTCGGGCGCGGCCCCGGGAAAGCGGGTGACCACAGAAAGGCGAGGAAAGGCAATATCAGGGAGAAGGTCGACGCTTAAATGGCGAAGGGAGACAAACCCCAGAAGAATTACGCCAAAATAGAGCATCAGAGTAGCCACAGGACGACGGATAGCCAGGTGCGGTAAAATCATAACCTCTATCCCTTTTTATCAGCGGTCGTTTTCAATCTTTACGCGGGCATCGTGAGCTAAGGTGAGATGGCCCTCGACAATGACCAATTCACCTTCTTTTACCCCATCGAGCACTTCGACGAAGGATTCATTTTCAGCGCCAGCCTCGATGTACCGCCATTTGGCCAAGCCATCCTCAACAACAAAAGCCAGTTTTCGGCCACCCCGAACAAGGACAGCTTTTTGCGGCACAAGGAGGCGGTCTTTGAGGACGATGGCCGCAATTTCTACTTCGGCGTGCATGCCCGGTTTTATTTCTTCCTTAGGGTTGGGAACAGAGATATGCACCTGACAGGTTTTATCTTCGGGAATGATGAGCGGAGAAATAGCCTCGACTACGCCGGAAAATATTTGACCGGGATAAGCGACGAATTTGACCTCAACTTCCTGACCGACTTTAATTCGGCCGATTTCGCTCTCCAGGACCCGGGCGATGACTTTGAGGCTACCCATATCCACCAAGGTAAAAAGCTCGCGGCCAGTCTCGACGTTTTCCTGGGGCGAGACGTGGATATCAGTAACCACTCCCGCGAAGGGGGCGCGAATCTTGGTTTTTTCCAGCTGGAGCTTTGCTATTTGAACATCGATTTCAGCCTGAGTTAAACCCTTGGCGGCGGCCATTACCTGCTGCCTCATCTCGCCTGTCTCGAGAAGAAGAAATTCATACTCGCGCTTTGCCTTTTCGTATTGCTCAAGGGGAATCGCTCCTTGGCCCAAGAGAGAGGCAGCTTTTTCATAATTGTCGCGGGCAGCCCTGATTTTTTCTTCTATCTCTGGGGAAAGAGGCCGGGCCGGCTCGGAAAAGCGCTGTTCCAGGAAAAGCTCGGAGAGAGTGCGAAGTCGAGAGGCTTCTCGCTGCTCGAGTTGCAGACGGTAGGGGGTGTCCTCTATTTCCACCAGGAGTTCATTGGCATTAACATGCCGGCCTTCGCGGACATAAAGTTTTTTGATAATTCCCGAGACTTCAGTTTTTAGAACGATTTTCCGTTCGGCCACCGCTTCGGCGGGCGCGCTGAGGCGCAATAGAAGCTCGCCGCGGCTGGCCTTAACTACTTTGACTGGGATAGGCGCCTCTTCTTGGGGCATTGGGGAGGCGGAGGAAGAACCAGGGGAAGAAGGAGAAGCCTTTTGGTCAAGCGCTTCCTTTTTCTGACATGAAGAAAGGCTCAAGATTATGAATAATAGAGATAGAATAAATAGCCGGCGATTAAAAAAAAGAGAAATCTCCCTTGTTTTTTTCTTCGTCCCTTGTTTTCCCACCTTATAAATCCTTTTTTATTACTTTATAAGATTATACGCTTAAACTTGTCAATATTGCTCAGGCTGGTCCTTAAAAAGTGAGGCGCTTCCACCTCCTTTTTGTTATCGGTATTAAGCGTTTTTTCGACTCAAAGAACTCTCCTATTGGGGGAAAAGTGGGGCTTTATAAAGCTCTATCTTACCCCCTTTAAAGGTTAGGATGAGAATAAATCGTTAGGCCATTTTAAAATACTTTTATGGCCCGCTTAAAATCTTATTTTTAGCCGCAAGAAAGTCGGAAGAGCCAAATTATTACCTGGACCGTGGTTATCTCATTGACCGTTAAGAAATTATCGCTTATCATGAAGAAATCAGTAGGCAGATAAAAAAAGAAAAAAAATAAGGGCATAAAAGGACACCATATAATGAAGCAACTTTAAAAAGCAGGAAAAAGAAATGTTGGAGCAAGTCGCGGAAAAACTGCAAAAAGTGATGCGCTTCTTGCGCGGGGAAGCCAAGATTACAGAAAGAAATATGGCTGAGACTCTCCGCCAGATTCGGTTGGCCTTGCTGGAGGCTGATGTTAACTACCAGGTGGTTAAAGATTTTATCGAAAGAATCAGAGTAAAGGCCTTAGACCAGAAAGTTCTGGAAAGCCTGACTCCAGCCCAGCAAACGATTAAAATCGTCCGGGATGAGCTGACCGCCATGCTCGGTGGCCAGGCTCGGCTACTCCGCTTTAATTCTCAGCCGCCTTCGGTTTTTATGTTAGTCGGCCTTCAGGGCAGCGGCAAAACCACTACCTGCGGCAAGTTAGCTCTTTATTTAAAAAAAATGGGCCGCACGCCTCTTTTAGCCTCCTTCGACCTTAAAAGGCCAGCGGCTCAAGAGCAACTGCGGATGATTGCGGCAGCCCTCCAATCGCCGTTTTATGAATTACGGTCAGAACAGATCAAGACTCCAGAGATAGCTCTAAGAGAGCTCGTTGCCTACACCCGTCAGCACGGCTTTGACCCGCTTATCGTCGATACGGCTGGCCGCTTGCACATTGATGAGGAGCTTATGGAAGAATTACGCCTGGTACGAGATATTCTCCACCCCTCTGAAGTCATCTATGTCGGCGACGCGATGACAGGTCAGGATGCAGTCCGGAGCGCTCGGGCCTTCGAGGAAAAAATAGGTTTAACCTCGATTATATTGACTAAGCTGGATGGTGACGCCCGGGGCGGAGCCGCTTTGTCCATGGTCGCGGTGACTGGTCGGCCAATAATTTTTATCGGCGTCGGCGAAAAATATGACCAGCTCGAAGTCTTTCATCCTGATAGATTAGCCTCCCGCATCCTGGGTTTGGGTGACGTCTTAACCCTGATTGAGAAGGCCGAAAAGGAAGCTGATTTGAAGGCGACAGAGGCGTTAGCTCGTAAAATGAGAGCGGGGGAATTCACCCTGGAAGATTTTCGCCAGCAGCTTGTGCAGCTCAGAAAAATGGGCTCCCTTTCCCAGCTCTTCGGCCTGCTGCCTAACATCGGTCCGTTTAAAAATATTTCCCGGCTTAACCTGGATGAGCGCCAATTGCGGCACTTTGAGGCGATAATCAATTCTATGACCCCAGAAGAAAGACGTCAGCCCAAGATTATCGATGGTCGGCGTCGGGCCCGGATTGCTCGGGGCAGCGGCCGGCCTGTTCACGAGGTCAATCAGTTGCTTCGTCAATTCATGGAAATGAAGAAAATGATGAAGACGCCGTTATTGAAGAAGATGATGGGCGCAACAAAACTTCCCCCTCCCGATTAATTTCTTATAAATTAAAAAAGCCTTAGTTGATTTTCTTGCCCAAGGCTGAATCTCTTGACTTCATTAGCTTTGGTCAAGCAAAAGCTGTAATCTTCCCGGATGGAGCGGGGCTGGACAATTCCTTTTAGGGGTCGGCTTCGGTTCGGGAAAAGCAGCCGGGTCTTTTTGGAAGGCAGATAATTGGGTTTAAGATTATTTTAAAATCCCAAGGAAGGAATGAAGCCAAGGAGGAGATTTCGCAGGTCTATATAAAAAAAGGCCAAAGCGACTGCTTCTCTCGAGACAATATCTGAGATAGAGAGAAAAGAAGCTTAAGCTGATAATAAAAAAGCCCCTTCTGCCACCGGGGGCAGAAGGGGCTTTTGTCTTAACTCGCTTAGAACTGGAAGCGAATGCCGAAGCGGACGACTAAGGGGTTGAGGACTTCATTCGGCTTGCCGGAAGTTGGGGACGGCGCTACCCACTGGCCGGTATTCACATAGTAGGTGCCATAGCTAATACTGTATTTTCGGTTGAGGGTGTGACGATTGAGAGCATTGAAAACATCCGCTGAGAAATAAATTCTTTGACCTCTTTCACCGAAGGGAATCGATTTTTCCAGCCTCAGGTTCAACACCCACATGTTGGGCAAGCGGTTTTGGTTATCATAGGCGACACATTCAATCGAGGCGCTCTGGCTACGAGGATTAGGTAAACTGGTGTCGTAGATGGTGAAGGATTCACCCTGAAAAGCGCCTTCGCGGCCGTTCAGAGTAAAGGAAACATTGAATTCATAGGGTAACTGGTATAAGCCAGAGAGCTTGACCATCCAGCGGGAGAACATCGGCACACTGACCTTGCCGCTGCTTCCGCCCATCGAGATGCCGTAAATCTTGCCCTCATAAGCCCAGAGATTATTAGGGTCAACATAACCTTTTTTCCCGTAATAATTCTTCTGCATCTGGTAAGTGAAAGAGCCGTTGAGCATCCAGCGGTTGGAAAGGCGCTTATTAAAAACCAGGTCTAATCCATAATAAGTTTGTTTGCGGTCGTTGGGCATGTTGGTGACATAGCTATAGCTTGTAGACGCAGTATCCGGACCGGGTTTGAGGACATACCAAGTCCGGCCAGCAGCCTCTTTGGTGCTGTAAACGGTGCCGGTTTTTGGGTCAGTGAAAGTGGCCGGAATTGTTCCTGCCACCATATAATCGTCTTGGCTGCGGATATGACCGGTAGTGGGATAATAAGCGAGAGACCAATTAAATCGCGTATAGATACGATACGTGAACTGCAGGGAAACACCAAAGTTAGGCATAAGCTCGCGCTCGATGGCCGAGAAGAGCTCGTAGGTCAGAGAGTATTTCCAGTTTTCGTCGACTTTATAATAGGGGTCAACCAACTTGCCAGGATTGGTCCATTCAAAGCCGCTCCACATCAACCCAAATTCGCGCTGATAATTCCCGACGAATTGTCCGGCGTCGTTGAAGGCGCGGTAGGCGGTGCGAGCTGAGGTGTAGGCAGCCCAGTAAAGTTCAGTCCAGTCAATAATCTTATCGTTATTTTTATCCCACCAGTAAAAATAGAGGGTACCACCCAGGCCACCTGGAGCCCAGTAGCCAGCACCAAGCGCTCCTCCAGGATAAACAGCTCCCGCCAGCTTGGCGATGGTCTTGCCGTTGCCAAAGACGTCAAAGGTGACGCCAATTCGAGGCGAGAAGGAGATAAAACGAATCGGTCTTTCGACCCGCGGGCAGTGATTATCAGGGAGGAGGGCGGCGATTTTCTGGGCGGTTTCTGGAGTCATGGCGCTTTTTACAATTTCGTAATAGCTATCGTAGGAATAAAGGTCGGTATCCTCGAGGTAAAGAGCCCGGGAATCTCGTGGCTTGTAGTAGCTATCTATTTTGTCCCAACGCAAGCCCAGATTAAAATTAAAGCGCTTCCAGGTGATAACATCGCTCAGATAAAGAGCATAGCGGTCGGCACCGCTTACCGAGCGAACCGTACTCCGGCTAATATATATCCGGCGCAGGTCAATCCCGAATTGGTCTCTGACTATATCCCTTTTACCGTCACCATCCCAGTCCACGGTCAGCGAATTGTAATTATAGCTTATGTACATATTTCCGGGATAGCCACCCACAGAATCAGTTTGGTTATTATCGATTTCAAAGCCTAACTTGACTTCATGGGAGGTACCAAAGAGGTCATCGTTGAAGTACTGGGCTTGGAGCACGGCGTTGAGATGGGGCCGACCAGAGAAGAACCAGGTATAGGTGTTCTCCACCAGGTCTTTTTCCACGTTATACCACATCAACTTGGTAATTTCTTCGTCGTTCGCCGGCCACATACCGAACCCATTGTCGTTAAAACCGAGTTTCGCCGAGACGAACAGTTGGTCGCTGAACATATGGTCGTCCTGGAACTTGTAAATCGGGTTGCCGAGATGGAATTTGCCATGCTGATTCCAACCAGGTGGGAAGCTAAGCGAGGAGCTACGGCCAAACTTCTCTTTCTTGTCAGCATGAACAAATAGCTCAGCGCGGTTATTGGGAATGAGCTGAAAATTGAGCTTGAAGGCCATCTGGGTAAGATAGGTGTCGTCTCGGACGCCGGTAATAACCGTTGTCTTTATCTCCTGAAGCGCATAGGAGCCCCACCACCAGATTTTATCTTTGACCAGCGGGCCGCCCATATTGAAGCCATAATCCTTAATTTCGATGACCCGGTTGTAGCCAGGGACGCCGAGTTCAGCGATGCGCTCCGGAGTTATCTTGCTCTGGAATTTTTCGTCTGTCAGATAGAAGCGGCCAGCTAAGCTCATGCGGTTACCACCGCGGCGAGTGACTAAGTTAATGGACGTCCCGGCATAGCGTGATTCGATGTCAATCAAGCCGGTGGAGATGCTGATCTCCTCAAACATATCGACGTCCCAGTAGCCAGGCGAGCTACCGGAACTAAGGTCGGTTATGTTGACGCCATCAAGGTTCCATTCGTTGCTGGTTGTGCCGCGAACCTGCCACGTTGACTGCTGCCCGGATTCAGAGCCGCCCACATTTTCCCGGTCGACCTGAATTCCGGGTTGCAGCTGGAGAATGACCCAAGGGTCACGGGCTGTTGGCAGCTGCTGAATCTGCGCCATGGTCACGGTGGTGGTGACAGTGACTTTTTTGGGCTGAACTACCGGCGCGGTCGCCAAAACGGTAATTTCTTCTTCCAAGCGGCCGATTTCCATAACTACCTTCAGGTCAGTATTCAAGCCCGCGTTAACAATAACATTCTTATGGACGGCAGTTTTAAACCCCTGGAGTTCGGCCTTGACCTCATAATTTTCCCCTGGCTCTAAATTGAGGAAGCGGAAACGGCCCTCCTCGTTGCTGACCATGGTTATGGGAGCAATGGTCAGACCGGAAAGAGTCACGGTGACTCCAGGGAGAGGATTGCCTTCCGGGTCCACTACCAGGCCGTAAATATTGCCTCTTCCTTTCTGCGCGGCCAGAGGAAGCATGAGGAGAAACAGAGAAGCGATAATTAGAAACGATTTTTTCAATTTTCCTCCTTTCTTTAAGAAATTTTTCTTCCCTTTTTACCCAGACTTGCTTTTTTCCCCTCTTCCATTCACCTCCTTGTTAAAGATTTTAATAAAATCGGAAGCAAAAAACGTGCCAATTCCCCTTCGGCGGCTCACCATAAAGCTTCATTGTTTCGTAAGTATCTGAAAATAAAAGAAAAAAATAATTTATCGCCTTCTGATCAAGTCGAAAAGCGAAGGCCTGGACCATATAAATAAATAGTTGTTTGCAATTCAAATAATTGAATTCTGAAAACCCATCTATTTCCCCCCTTTTCTAACTATTTGTAAATAAAAGACTTAGCTCCTATTATGAAAATAAATTAAAAAATTCGGAAAATTGAAGAGATTCAAATATATGAATTAACGGCTTTAGGTTAAAGGGGATAAAAAGGGCCAGGTTGACCTCGAGCTGACCTTTAAAATATTATTTCAAGGGAAAGAAACAGGGCCCAAGGTGAAAAAATCTATTAAAATAAGGCTTTTCCTCAACCTATGGTGGGTTATGTCATGAGAAGTCCGGAATGGCCTCGCTCCGACTCAGGTATTTCCCGCCTTTTCTTCTTCGTCCTCCTTAGCTCTGGCGCCACTCGCCTGTCTGGGCATAGACACTACCGAGGCGTCCTCTATTCCCTTTTGGCCTTTCCCATGGGCCGATTTAGGCGCCGACGTCCTCCCCGGACAGAGATTTCTTCAAAGGACGGACCGGAAAGGTCGACCTTTTTTGGCTCGCTTCTGCCATCCCAGACTTTTTCTTTAAACCAGCCCCGACGAAAGGGGAAAGAACCAAGTTCTTTATCCAATAAGGATTAGGTTTTTGGCCTCAAAACCGGCTCTTAAGCCTAAAGCGGCTTCGGCCGAAGCCTTGGAAGATTATTCCCTTCGTCCTGTTCCTCCCGACCGGAAAAAATCATGGGTCGACTTAGCCATGGTTTGGGTAGGAGTGGCCGTCGTTCTCTCTGCCTTGTTACGGGGAATGATGATCGGCCTCGGCCTTGGCTCGCCTGGCCGTGTCCTTCTCGCCTACGGCCTGGGAGAATTTATTCTAATCTTAATGATGACCTTTACTGGCTACTTGGGAGCCCGGACTGGCTTATCTACGCCTCTTCTGGCCAGGTTTACTTTTGGCTCGGCCGGTTCAACGCTGATTTCCTTGCTTTTGGGGATGGCTTTTTTGGGTTGGTTTTCTATTCAAGCCGGACTGTTTGCCGAAACCGTGGCGGTCTACACAAATCTTCCCTTGCCTCGGGCCTGGATGGCGTTTCTTAGCGGGTTAGTGATGATGCTTCCCGCTGTTTTCGGTTTCCGGGGACTAAAGGCCTTGAGCTTCCTGGCCGTCCCACCTATGCTGTTTATCTTTTTTTATGCTGCCTTCAAGATAGGGTTTCATTTTTTACCCCGCGAGGAGTTGCTGCGGCTGGCTCAAGCTCACCAGCCTTCGCCTTATCCCACCGCCTTGGGCGCGGCTGCTTCCTTAGTGGCGGGCGGTTTTATTGTCGGCGCGGTGACTTCTGCGGACATTTTCCGCTATGCCAGACCTAAGTGGCCCGAAGTGGGAGCTGCCGCTTTTATTTCCATGGCCGTAAGTGCCCTGATGCAACTCATAGGCTCGGTCCTGGCTATGCGAACCGGTCTTAGCCACGAAGAATTACCCCGGCTAATCATCAGTCCTGAGTTCGCCGGTCTGGGGTTTCTGGGATTCTCAGCTATCGCCTTGGCCCAGTGGACTACCAATGATTCCAACCTTTATTCTTCTGTTTTGGCCTTTAATAACCTCGTCCGCATAAAACGATGGAAGCTAACCTTAATCTTGGGGATGGGAGCTTCTTTCTTGGCGGCAGCGGGTTTCTTAGGCCGATTGAGCCTTTTCTTGAGTCTTTTATCGGTAGCCTGTGGCCCGGTGGGCGGCGTTCTTCTTGTTGACCATTATTTAGTCCGCAAGATAAACGCGGCGTTGAGCTTTGAAACTCGAGAGAGTCGGCAGCAATTTAATTGGCCGGCCCTAACCGCCTATGTTTTGGGTTTTCTCGCAGGCTGGTTAACCTCCGGCCACCCGTGGCGGGCCTCTCTTTTCCCGTTTTCTATCTTTGCCTTTAACGGCATTTTAGCCGGAGGAATCTTTTATTGGCTCTTCTCCCTTTTTCTTCGGCCAAAGCCTGGCCTAAAATGATTTATTTGGTCCAAGCGATAAGGGCATCGTGAGAATAGTGGGCAGCCCGCATTTTAGGAGGGAGAGGAAGATTCAAGAGATAAAAGCAAGAGTGGAAACACGCAAGAGTGGAAAGGCATATAAGAGTCAACTCATTATCTTTAAATTGGTTAAAGTTAGTTGCCATTACTTATTATTTAAGCAGGAAACTTTTATTTAAGACACCATGTTCATAGAAATTAGCCTTTCGGTGTCGATTAAAAAGCTTAGGATTATTTGTTGTTCGGAGGGCTATTGGAAAAAACATGACAGGGACCAATAAATTTAGAGCGCGTGAGTATGGGGAGAGGAAAATTTATCCATGGTCTGAATCATTCAGGCAAGATGCCGGCTCAATCCAAGGGCTTAATCAAAGCAAAGGAAGAGACTAATTAAGTTAGGGAGTTAGATTGATTTAGGACGCGATAAGCGTTCGTTAAGGAGGGTAAATATGGTGCTTAAAGAATTAATCGAGGTCATCGACCTCGTTGACGGCCCAGATGGTGGACGGACCAGGCTAAAAGACTATTTTCTATCCAAAGGGCTTGGGCCAGAAGAGGTCTGCTTGACTGAAGTTTCTGGCGATAAGGGCAAAACCACTTTTATTAAGCTGACAATCGCTGGTCAGAAAGGTCGGGAGGGCGGAGGAAAAGCGCCTACCCTGGGTGTAGTCGGCCGTTTAGGGGGTGTTGGTGCCAGACCGCACCGCCTCGGTCTTGTCTCGGACGCTGACGGCGCGCTTACTGCTCTGGCCGCAGCGGCCTATTTAGCCAAAATGAGACTCAGAGGGGATCATTTAGCCGGGGATGTGGTGGTGGCCACTCATTTGGCCCCTGACTCGCCCATTATTCCCCATGAACCGGTTCCCTTTATGGGGTCTTTCGTCTCGATGGAAGTAATGAACCGCTACGAGGTCGACCCGGCGATGGAAGCGATCCTTTCCATTGATACGACTCGGGGAAACCGCGTTATTAACCAGCGAGGATTCGCTATTTCGCCGACGGTGAAAGAGGGTTATATCCTCAGAGTAAGTGAGGATTTGCTCAGCCTTATGGAAGTTGTTACCGGCCGGATGCCGGTGGTTTTTCCCCTTACTACCCAGGATATTACCCCTTACGGGAATGGCCTGTATCATTTGAATAGTATAATGCAGCCAGCGACCGCCACTTCGGCCCCCGTAGTTGGCGTGGCTATTACCTCAGAAGTGCCCATCCCGGGTTGCGCTACTGGCGCCACGCAAATCATGGATTTAGAAGCGGCCGTCCGCTTTGTCGTGGAAGTAGCTAAGGCTTATGGGGAAGGCCGATGTTCTTTTTATGACGCCTTGGAATTTAAACGCCTTCTCTCCCTCTATGGCCCGATGAATCATCTCCAGACAAAGGGACAAAACCCAGAAAATCATTAATTTGGAGTTGACTTGGCCGAAAAATTCGGGTAAGATTAGGCTTCATTATAAAGAAAAGGTCCACCATGCTATCTATGAGGCTGATGCGCTTTGGAGCGAAGAAAAAGGCTTTTTACCGCATAGTTGTTATTGATTCCCGCCGGCCCCGGGAGAGCAAGGCCATCGATTATTTAGGCTATTATGATCCGCTTAAGGATCCTGCCGAGGTAAAGGTCGACTTGGCCAAGGCCAAAGCTTGGTTGGCGCGTGGCGTCCAAGCCTCCAAGACGGTCCAATCTCTCCTGGAACGTGCTTCGCTAACTGTGGACGCAACTGAATAATCAATTCCAATAAGGAGGTTACGGTGAAAGACCTAGTTGAATTGATTGCCAAGTCTCTGGTGGACAACCCGGATAAGGTTCATGTCTCTCAGCTCGAAGGCGAACAGACCACTATCCTCGAGCTTAAGGTAGCGCCTGAAGACCTGGGCAAGGTCATCGGAAAACAGGGCCGGACAGCCCGGGCCATTCGGACGATTCTTGGTGCTGCCGGGATGAAGCTTAAGAGGAGATTTAACCTGGAAATAATCGAAAAAGGTTAATTGGTCGCCCTCGGCAAAATAATAAGACTGATAGGAAAAAAGGGGGAGCTGAGGTTTAGACCTTACGAAGGGAATAAGTATATTCCGACTCCGGGGGAGGAAATTCTTATCGGCGGAAAAAACCAGCCCTTCCCCTACCGCCTCGAGAGCCTGAGCAAGATAAAAACAGACCTGGTTTTGAAGCTTTATGGTATTGATTCAAGAGAAGCCGCTTTCCCTCTTGTCGGTCAGGATATCCTGGTAGATGAAAAGAGACTCCCCGAACTGGCCGAGGGAGAGTTTTATGAATACCAATTAATCGGCTGTGTAGTTCAAACGAGAGATTCTAAGGAAGTGGGCGAGGTTTCCGGATTTTGGGAGGTCGGAGGGAAGATAATCATGGTGGTCAAGGCCGAAGAGCAGGAAATCCTTATACCTTTTGAGACGGCGATTTGTCAGTCAATTGATGTGGCTAATAGAATAATAACGGTCGACCCTCCTGACGGCCTTCTGGACCTTAATGAGATTTGATATAATAACTATCTTTCCCGAGCTGCTTGGCCAGGCTTTTGGAGGCGGGATTATTAAAAAGGCCATTGATAAGGGATTACTGGAGGTAAGGTTGCATAACCTAAGGGATTTTACCCATGACAAGCACCGCCAGGTAGATGACCGTCCCTACGGAGGCGGGGAGGGGATGGTGCTTAAACCTGAGCCCATTTTTGAGGCTGTAGAGAGCATAAAAGCTAATTCCCAGGCGGTGGTTTATCTGCTCTCGCCTCAGGGGAAAAAATTTAATTCTGACCTGGCCAGAGGCTTAGCTACTAAGCCCCAGGTAATCCTGATTTGTGGCCGCTATGAGGGAGTCGACGAGCGGGTAAGTGAGTATTTGGTCGACGGTGAGCTCTCCATCGGTGATTACGTCCTTACGGGCGGCGAGCCAGCGGCTTGGGTGGTGGTGGACGCTGTGGCCCGGTTTATCCCTGGAGTAGTGGGTCGGCCAGATTCGGTGGCCCATGATTCTTTTTTTGACGGCCTGCTGGATTTCCCTCATTATACCCGGCCCCGTGATTTCAAGGGCATGAAAGTGCCCTCGGTTCTTTTTTCTGGCAATCACGAAGCCATTCTTCGCTGGCGCAAGAGAAAGGCCTTGGAGAAAACCTACCGATTGCGACCGGATCTATTGGTTCAAAAGACTCTTTCTTCCGAAGAAAAGCGTCTTCTGGACGACATAATAAAGGAAGGAAACGACCATGAGCTTGCTTGATTTATTAGAGGCTAAGGAAATGCGCTCCGACCTGGAGATGCCGCGCGTGGGCGACAAGGTTCGAGTCCACGTGATTTTAAAAGAGGGGGATAAAGAAAGGGTTCAGGTCTTTGAGGGCGATGTTATTGCTAAGCATGGTCGGGGCTTAGGAGCTACGTTTACCGTCCGCAAGATATCCTTTGGTGTGGGCGTGGAAAGGATTTTTCCTTTTCATTCGCCGTCATTAAAAAAGGTGGAGATAGTTCGTCACGGTCAAGTGAGGCGGGCTAAACTGTATTATTTGCGACAACTCAAAGGCAAGGCGGCTAAGCTAAGAGAAGAAAAATAAGAAGTGACAGAAAAAAGAGTAGTTTAAAACTGGCTTTCCTTGATAGCCAGAAAGTGGCCAGTTTTGATATAGAGAAAAAATATTTAAAGCGGGGGTTTACTTATATCGCGGGCGTGGACGAAGTTGGCCGCGGGGCCCTTTTTGGGCCAGTTTTGGCCGCGGCGGTGCTGTTTCCGCCTGACTTTTTTAATTCCTGCTGTCCGGATTGGGCCGCAGAAATTAACGATTCCAAGCTTTTGCCGGCCCGAAAAAGAGAAAGACTGAAGAAGTTGATTCTGCAGGCCGCAGCTGTTGGTCTGGGCGCGGCCAGCGTCCAAGAGATCGAGAAATTAAATATTCACCAGGCTTCTCTTCTTGCCATGAGCCGGGCTGTTAGCCGCTTGCCGCTTGCTCCGGAACTACTTCTTATTGACGGGTCAAACTGCCGGCTGGAGAAAACCCCGCTTCCCCAGGTATCTCTCCAACACGGCGACCGGTTATGTAGCTCTATTGCGGCTGCCTCTATTGTGGCCAAGGTGGTCCGCGATTCGTTAATGATTCAACTGGACAGGGTTTTCAAAGGTTATGATTTGTGCCATAATAAGGGATATGGGACCAAAAAGCATTTTCAGGCTCTTCGGGAACTGGGTCCAACCCCGCTTCATCGCCGGCATTTTCGGTTGAGGATTTAAGGGGGGAAGGCGTGAACCCCAAGGGAGATAGAATCCGGATAATCGACAGGGCGGAAAAGTTTGTCCGGGCCGGTCGATTGAATGAGGCCATCGCTGAATACCAGAAGCTTTTAGCCGAGGAAATTCCTGACCCGACAATCCTTAACATCATCGGCGACCTTTATGTTCGCCTGGGCGAGGTGAACTCGGCGGTTAAGTATTTTCGCCAGGCGGCTGATTTTTTTGAAAGCCGCGGGGGCTCGAGCCAGGCCTTAGCGATAATCAAAAAAATAATTAAAATTGCGCCGGAAGAGCCCGAACATATTCTCAAGTTAGCTGACCTTCTTTGCCTCCAGGGATATACCCGAGAAGCAGAAAAGGAATACCTGCGAGCGGCCGCTATCTGGCGACGGCAAAAAAAACTGGAAGAGCTCATCCCGGTTTATGAAAAAATTGTGGCTCTGAATAAAGAGAATACCGAGCCCAAGCTATATTTAGCCGAACTCTATATTAATCAAAACCGGTCCAAGGAGGCCTTGATTCAGCTAAATGAGGTGGCGGAATTACTTTTAAGCCGGCAAGAGTGGGATAAGGCTCATTCCATCCTCGAACGAGCTCAGGAAGTTGGCCCCTTAGACGAAAGGACGGTCGGCAACTTAATTCAGGTTTTCAAGAACAAAGGTCAAGCGGAAAAGGCTTTGGAGCTCGTCAAAAAGGTTGCGGCCGAGGCGCCTGAAAACTTAACCTTTCGCTATTGGTTAGGCAATCTTCTTTTAGAGAAGAAGGAAATTGACCAGGCGGAGAAAATTTTTGAGTCTATCCTCGCAGAGCGGCCAACTGATGTCCGGGCTCGGGTTCAGTTAGGCAAAATCTACGTTCTGAAAGAACAGAGCGAACGAGCCTACGAACTTTATGAGCCGCTAATCAACAGTTTGCTCAAAAAGAAGAAAGAAGATAAGGCCATTGGCCTGCTGGGGATAGTTCTTTCTTCTCCCACCATGCCTTTAGCCGCCCTGGAAAAGCTGGCTGATATTTATAAAGCGAGAAACGAGAGGGCTAACTTAGAGGTGGTTACTCGGGCTATCTTGGAAGAAGCCAGGCAGCGCAAATTAAAAGAGAAAATGTATGCGGCCTTGGCTGATTTAATGGAGTTGGCTCCCAAAGATGAAGAAGTTAGCCGGGAATTCTGGAGCCTCCGCCGGGAGCTTGGTTTGCAAGAAGAGCCGGGCCGGCCGCCAACAGAAACGGATGAAGAATTTGAAGAGCTTCTAGCTCGGGCAGATATTTACATTCATCAAGGACTTTATCGTAATGCCCGACGTATTCTCGAGAACCTGGCCTTACAGCGTCCTGACGACGAGAGAGTGCGCCAGCGGGTTGAGTTTATCGACAAGGCGCGGGTGGAAGTCCCCGAGGAGGAGTTAGTTTTGCGGGTGGAGAAGATTTCCGCCATTGAAAATGAAATCGAGAAAAGACCAGGAGGCGCCAGGTCGTTTCTTTCCTTTTTGCGGGAGACGGGGGCTCTGGATGAAAAAGTAACCTCAGCCGAAATTTTTCATGGCACAGACCTTTTGCCGCTCACCGTCACCCAGCCCGCAGAAATGAAATATTATGAACTTACGGAGAAAATAACGGAAGAATTGGCGGCCATAAGAGAAGCAATAATTCACCAGTTACAAAAAGGCCGCGGAGCCGAAGAAAAGGAATTAGCTGAAATCATCCTGGAATTTAAGCATCAGGCGAAAATAAAACTCGGTCTCGAAGATTACGAGACCCACTTTCAATTGGGAATGGCCTTCCTTGAGCAGGGGATATATGACGAGGCCATCGAAGAGTTTATGATTTCTGCCCAGAGTTCAGAAAAAGCCTTAGAAAGCTGTACGCTAATTGCCGAAGCCTGCCGGCGCAAAAAAGATTATGCCGAAGCCATTCATTGGCTCGAAAAATGCGTGGAATTATGCCGCTCCGATGCCGAAAAGCTGCACGCTATAGAATACGAGATTGCTTCCCTTTATGAGAAGCTTCAAGACCGCCAGAAAGCCCTGTCTTTTTACCAGAAGATTCTAAGCTGGAATGCTTCTTTCCGGGACGTCGCCAAAAGGGTGGCGGCTTTACAAAGGGCCTCTTAAAGCTATTTCAGTGAACGTCAATCGGAGCGGCCTGGCCCTCTCGGCCGTAGGAATTAAAGGCTACTACTTTATAGCGATAAGTCCCGTCTTTGGCTACCCCCCGGTCCCAGAAACTAAAGGTCTGGGCATTAACCTCCCCTCTTAGCTCCCAACTCCCTTCAGTTTCCCGATAGATTCGATAGCCCTCAAGGTCGTGATTGGCCGGGTTGGGAGCCCAACGGAGGACATTAATATACTCAATTTGAAAGAGAGAACGGTTTAGTTTTCTTTCCCCTTTGAGGTCAAGCGGCGCCAGAATTAATTCCTGGAGCGGGCCTCGGCAGTTTGAGTCGGCGGGCCACAGAAAAAACTCTTTGCTTCCCTTAACCAGAGCCGTATAGGCCAGGAAAGAGCTGTTTTGTTTAGCCAAAAATCCGCCTGGGGGCAGGGTATAGATTGTTTCGTTGACGAGGATATCCCAAGGCTCCTCAGGCGACCGATTAACGAAAATGACTAACTCGTTATCATAGGTGATTCTTAACCGGGTTAGTTTCGAAGCCAGAAAATCCTCCGGGTCTATTAGGAGGCAGGCCGGAAGCAGACGCCGGAGAGCCTCGGAAAGAGAAAGAAATTCGCCGCTAATTTCATATGCAATTTCCCGAACCGAGGCCTGGAAATATCTTGGCTGGAGGTGTTTGAGGAAACAATATTCCCGGAGAATCTCTTCCGGGAAGAGCTCAATTCCCGGCGTGAGCTGGATGTAGCCGGCATGGCCAAAGGCAATTTCTGCAGCGCGATAGAATTGAAATCCTTCTGGTGTTATGGGTCTCGTGTCCGGCCAAAATCTTTCCCCCAGTCCGAGGCCGTAAGGTACAAAGCGCTCGTGAAGCACTCTCAGCTTGTAATCAACCAGACAGGGAATAGCGTAAGCCCTCTTACCTTTGTCTAAGGAATGAAGGGAGCGAGGGTCGGCTTCAAAAGAGTCGATATAGCCGGCCCAAATGTTAGCCGCATAGCCGTACCCTTCGCCGGCCACCGGGCCTTGATGAACCTGGCGTAGGGCTTCAAATAAATCGCGATAGGCATAAAAGGTGGACACTTGCTCGCCCGCCCCTTCAATTCGGGCATCAAAATCTAATTTGAATGAAGGTAAAATGGCGGTATGAACATCTAAGAAAGCCGCGGCCGTCTTATAAGCTGCTTTTATTAATGGTTCATAAAGCAACGCATAAAAAATAGCCCGGGTTGGTTTTAAAAGATAACTTTGCCCTCCAGTGGCCGAATTAAACCAGGAAAGGGCTAAATCCCCCTTGGAGTTGAGGGCGACATCAGCCGGGTTCCAGACGTCAGAATTGGGATAAAAATCAACATAATTGGTATGAAGGCCAAGGCGGTACCCTAAGCGATAACAGAGCTCAGCTATCCTTTTTAAACCTTCCTCTCCCCCATACATTTCTCCCGCTGGATAGGTCGAGGGCAAGCCGTTATCATAGCCATATTTTTGCCAGTAGTGAATGAGCACAAGTAAATCTTTAAAAGAAAAGGAGGCTAACCAATGCAGGAATTCTTCTTCTTCTGAAAACGAATCCTCCCACATATCGACAACAACTCGCCGGGCTAAGTCCTGACGATAGGGAGAGACGACCAGAGGTGGGGTATAAAAAGTATCCTCAATCGAGGGTGAAACTGTTAGGAAAAGGCGTTCCCGAAGCGGGAGTCGCCGGCCGTCAGAGCGGGGAAAATACCAAGCGCCGTAGCCAAAGGCGGCAGAATCAGCGGCCACTGGTTGATGAAGCGGAACTAACCACGAGGAGCGAGAATAAAAAGGGTCAATAATGGCGGAGATGAAATAGCCATTGGAAAAAAGGACCGGATGGCCGAAGGGAAGTTCAATTATTTTGGGGCTGGGAGTACCTTCTGAACGGTCGGTGCTGAAGCTGAGGACAGCCGAAGAAGCAGCCTCAACTTCCGCTTCCACCACCAAGGTTTTCCCTTCTAACCGCAGCCGAAGTGAAAACTCAAAGGCTTCGCCGCCGAAGCGCCAGCGGAAGAGAGCGTGGTAAGTTCCAGAATTATAGGATGTCCTAACCAGCTCGCTCTGATGCCGTCCTTCCCAGGAATAAAAAATATGGTTAGAAAGAAGAAAGGAAGTTATGCCGCCGAAGCGACAGGGCCGGAAAGAGAAGCCATCGGAGGTAATGACCTCAAGGTCATAAAGAGTTCCGGTGGCTGGAAGGTAGCGATAGGTTATACTCAGCGCTTCCGAGCTCCAGGTAAAATCTACGGCTGGAAGAGCAGCGGAGAAAAGAAAAGTGAGAAGAAAGGCCAAAAACGGCGGCAAAGCTTTTAGCCTTTTCATTTCCTAATTTCCATTATTTTCTTTTCCCATCGTTAAGGCAACTTATTATTGCTCTTGGCCGGAATGCGGGCTCATTTTTGGGCTGATTTTGCTCTCGGCATCACGATTTTGATGTCTGCTCCCAATTTACAACGATGAGCCATATCTTTGGTAATTTTTCTAATCGGAAATAGATAAATTAATCCTCGGCCCATATTTTTATCCCGTTGATTTTGAGCTGATTTTTAGGCTTAGATTCATTAAGGAAATGAATCAATTTATTAGAATAAACAAATAAAAGTGTGGTCAGCTTTTCTTCTGCCTCTTTTATCGGTGTCTGTCATTTCCTCTGTTTCTTAAAAAATTTTTTGACCAGAATTTGGCTAAAGCACTTAGGAGGAAAGCCCCCTTTTTAACCGGAGTTCCATCAACCAGGTTTTCGCTCCTAAATTTGTTTATAAGCCTTAAAAATTGGGCTGAAGTTGTCTAAAAGGCAGTGATTACGCCCAGGCCAAAGCGTAAATGGCGGCCGTAGGGAGAACGGAAGAGGTGGGTGGCTTCGGCCGTAAGCCTCAGATTCCTCGATATTAATAGCCCGCCGTGGAGAGTGAAGGTGGTGTAATCAAGGTCATTTTGGTCCGAGTCAACCCAGTTGAAGAGTCCGACCCCATACCAGCGGCTTTCATCACCCTGGGGGAGATAAATTAATTCGGCAAAGCCACCCTTGGTCTTAACAGCCTTGCTGGCAAAAGGGAGAAAATCGGGGTTGGAATCACGGCGGAGGACGAACTGGAAATTGAGTTCTACCATTGGACTGGCCAGGGTGCCATCAAGCCCCACCATCCAGAGGCTGTTGGCTTCGTTGTCTTTAGCCTCTTTGCCAACATAGCCCATAGCGCCGATGCGGGCCTCGCTACTTATATCCTGAGAAAGCCGGAAGAGAAGATTTTTATATTTATCCGAATCGTAATTGCGAAAGATGTTGGCTTCGCTCAGGCCGCTGCCGTTAACAATTTCTAAGGCCAAATCAGTTCCTGAAGCCAAGCCTTTGGTAATCATTATTCCCCGGTCATAAGTCAGGTTGACCTGCGAGCGGCCTACCTTAGTTTTGTAAATTAAATAGTCTTCGAAAGTCAGCCTCAATTCCCGTTTAAAAAGTGGGTCGGAGACCTGAAATTGGCCGAGGAAAAAGTCAAAGCCGCTGTTAAAGATATTATCAAACATCAGAAAGGCATCTTCCAGGCCCGCCACTTCCCCTCTCTCAGTAAAGAAAAAATATAAATAATAAGAGAGATGCTTCGTGATTTCCCCTCCGGAAAGAAGTTTGATAAGGTAGGGGGCGCTGAAATCAAGCTTCTCTGTAGCCGAGTTGTTATAGGTCAGGAAACTTTCTAAACGGAGGGCGACGGGAATTTCTCGAAGAAGCGACAAGAAGCTATCTCCACTGTCAATGAAATAGCGCGGGGTCTCCTGGTCCTTTACTTTATAGCCATTATCCATGAACTCGACACCGTAATCTTTCAGTCGAGGAAAAGGAGCATGGCAGGTTTTACAGCTAAAGCTATAGCGGCGGGCAAAGGCGGGGATGGCTGTGGCCTCGCGGACAAAAGAGAAGAGTAAAATCAAAATAAAAAACACCAGATAGAAATAAAGCCTCTCTTTTTTAATCATTTTCTCCCTCACAAAAAATTTAGGGCAAAATTATAATGGTTGTTGCATGTTCATTGACCTGGATGATTTCGCTTTCTTCAGCCGGGACGCCCAGAAAATCAGCCACCGGCTTGACGAGCTTCTGGTAGTTTAAAACTGCCTTCACCCGCAGCGGTCCGGGTGGGCAATTGGCCGGAATGGTGAAAGTAAAGGTCTCAATCAGGCTCTGTCGCGGCCCGAGGCGATAATCAACACCGAAGGACTTAGTATTCCATTGCTGGATAGTCATTCTTCCCTGCGGGTCGAGGTAGGCCTGGCGGAAGATGCGGTCGCCTTTGGGCACTCCATCTCGGGGCAGGCCGGCGAAATTGGGGTCACCCAGGGCAATCCCCAAGTCCTGATAGGCTAAAACATCAGAAGCGATCGTATATTCTTCTCCTGGGAAGCCCTTTTTATCCACGGGTAGATGGTAAACATTTCCTTGGGCATCGATAGCTTCGACATGGAGCCAGACAAGGCGGTCCTCCACCGACCCGGTGGGAAATTTATGACCAGTTTTTTGGTTGAAAAGGACCAGCGTCAATTTGATTTTTTCTCCAGGCTCGGCCTCGCGGACATTGGGATGGAGCCGAAGTTCTATTGTCCCCCTGATTTTGCCAGGGTCGTGGGCGCCATGAAAAAGATGCTGGCGGACATCAGGATAGGTTTGGCCCATGGCAGCACTTTTGCCCTCAGCCGAGGTCATATGACAATCATGGCAGCGGACTCCCTGCTGGGCATAAGGGCCTTCTTTCCACTCTAAATGAGTGGCCTTGACCCAGACTCCATAGGGGCTTTTTTCGTTATGGCAGGTACCGCAGAATTCAGCTGTGGCCAAAAAGCTCGATTTGACCATGTCGTGCTCGGGTGAGTTTTTACCTTCGCGGGGACCCTGCTTGGCTCTTCCGGGTTCAACTATCCAGTTGAAATTAAACGGGACTTCTCCTTCAAACCCGACAATGGTATGGCAAAGGTCGCAAGAAACTGATTCATTAGCTCGGCTCTGTTTGGCTGGCGGCGGGGGCGGCACGTCGCCTGCCAAAAAGGCTAAGGGAGCATGGCAGCCATTGCAACCCGCCTTTACTCCGGCCACTACTGGGTCCTTTGCGGCGTGGGGCACAGCTAACTTAAAGTACTCGATTTCATCCCAGTGGTGGGTATAAGCCTGAGACATCATGGCTTGCGTCCACTGCTGGTAGATATCCTGATGGCAGGAGGCACAGAGCTTGGGCGGTTGAAAATCGTCATATTTTCTTGTCCCTAAGGCATTATCGCCAGCTCGTTTCTGGGCGGCTAACAAGACTAAGCCAAGACTTAAACTCGCCAAAAAACCGGCTAAAAGAAAGAAGAAATGGCGATGTTTCATCTTTTCGGTCCTCCTTCCGGTCAAATAATCTATTAAGCAATTCTTATCATTTTCGAGTCGACATCTTCATTATATAATTTTTTCCTTCCATAGCAAATATAATTTTTTCAATATATAATACATTTAATTTTATCTGTTTTCTTGCCTTTTTCCTGGTCCGGTTTGAAGAATAAATACGAAATGGCGGAATCGACTATAAAGGTTAGTCTGATCGGAGCACCTTCCGAAGGAACCTCTTGCGGCGGCGATGTCTGAGCTTAGAAAAATTGGTGCCAACTATGGGCGCCCCATTTCCAAAAATTGGTGCCACCTAACATATTTACCTAATTTTTCCCCTCGCAAATCGATGCCGCGCTACATACTTAAAAATTAGTGCCATGTTCCATGTTTACCTAATTTTTCCCTGATATTTCCCTTATTTTTCAGCATTTTCTTCCTTAGTAATTTCAAGTCAGGCTGAGGGATAATTGGGCGATGGCCGGTTCTTTCATGAAAGGTGTCGGCCTTAACTTTTCCTTAATCGTTCTTTCAGCAAACATCTGGGTGCCGATGATGTCAGAGCCTAAGAAGCACAAACGAAGAGGCTAAAAGGGGGCGAAAAAATAGCTGACATTTTAATTTTATAAAGCTGAGGAAGGAGCGGGTTTAAAAAGGATGTTAACTGCTTAAGAATTGGGTCTGGGAACGACGAGGCGAGTTCCACCGGCGCGGAGAAAGGCGAAGAAGAAACGGCGCTGAAAACCCAAAAGGGAGCGAGGCCATTCCGGGCGTCGCGGGGCTACCTCCACCCAAAACCGAAGAGAACTATGGTAGTTCTAAATAGACAATTTTGAGCTTATCTTTCAGTTTTAATTTTGTTATTTAATTAGTTGAGATAAGTTTTTTATCTTAGACGGTTTTTGTCGCCTTATAGAAGGCAGGGCTAGGCGAGGCGAGGTTTATTTGATAAGTTTTTTATCTTAGACGTTTTGTCGCCTTATAGTTATCGATTTTCCGGTGTCAATCGCCCAAAAAATTGTTCATTGACAAGGGTTTTTGTTTCTCTTAAATTGATTAACGATAACATGAAAAGTATATTGTATACTATGAAACAAGGAGGTGATAATGACGGATAAGTTTACCTTAACTAAGCTAAACTAAGCAGAGAATAATTAAGGAGGTAAAATGAGGTCCAAAGCACTTTTAACCATCATTGCCTTGCTTCTCCTTAGCTCCTTTTTAGGGGCTCAAGGGACGAGCAAAGACACCGGCACTATTCGCGGGTTTATCAAGGACAACGAAGGTAACCCCTTGCCTGGCGTTAGCGTAGTTGTCTCTGGCCCGGCCATCATGGGGACGCGCACCGCCATGACCAACGAAGAAGGCGCTTTCCGTGTGCCTCTGCTTCCTGTTGGTATCTACGCGATAACAGCCGAGCTCCAGGGATTCCAGAGAGTAAAAAGGGAGAATGTCGAGGTAACCTTAGGGGGCACAGTCACGGTAACCATCGAGATGATGCCGGCCAAGGTGGAAGAGGAGGTGGTGGTTACGGCGGCTTCTCCGGTGGTTGATGTTAAGACGTCAACCGTGGCCCAAGTATTTAAGTCAGAGCTTCTTCTTAACTTGCCCATAGGCCGGGCTCTGGGCAATGTTGTGACTTTAGCTCCAGGAGTAGTTAGTTCGGCGCAAGTCCGGGGAGGGACTGCGGCCAATACGATTTACCAGGTGGATGGGCTTTATGCCAACGACCCGGACAATGCCCAGCTGGGAGTCAACGTTGACTTCAACATCATGGAAGAGGTTAACGTCATCACTGGGGGCATGCCGGCTGAGGTGGGCATAAGCTCGGGTGGTTTTGTCAACGTGGTGACTAAATCAGGTGGCAACAAGTTCTCAGGGTTGGTTGATTTTATCTACACTGATGACAGCATGTCCAAGCCTGTCATCTCGGAGGACCACCTTCGAGCCCTGGGTTTAGGCCGGCCTACCGTCTCTCTTTATAATTATTCCACTTCGGTTAGTCTTGGTGGTCCGGTAATTAAGGATAAGCTCTGGTTTTATGCCAATGGTCGGTATGGCCGGAGCGAGACGCCTTCGGGTTTTGTTAAGTGGACAGCGCCGACAGGGGTGACATATGACGAGTTTAACCGCAAGAACTGGAACTGGGGTTCCTTTCTCAAGCTGACGTTCCAGCCGCGGCAGAACATCCGGTTGGTTCTTAACGGGAATGCTCGGGAAGCCTATATCAACACGCGCTCCAGTGGTTTATTCATGCCGGCTGATTGTCATTATCATGATGACCCTTGGGGAAATTACAATGGTTTTGGCGCTTTAACCTGGATTGTTGACCCCAATACTTATGTGGAGCTGCGCGGCGGTTATCTCACAGTTGATGCTTGGCTTACGCTGGTTCGGGATGAACTGGATGATATTCCTTCTTATTATGATGCTTATACCGGCTATTATTTTGGTTCCGGCTATCGACCCAACGATTGGGTCGGTCGGCCTTCAACCCAGGCGTCGGTCCATTTTACTCGTTTCCAGGACAATCTCTTGGGTGGCGACCATGAAATCAAAGCTGGCGTTGAGGTCGTGACTGGCGCTGGAAACTGGGCTTCCTGGAAAAGAAACCCGATCCGTATTACCTATTACAACGGCAGTCCCTATTACTGGCGAGGTCTTTATGGTTTAAGCGCCCCTCATCCCACCTATGGCGATGGTCAGATCTTACTTTATGTCATTGGCCAGAAACGGGAGAATAGCGTTGCCAAATCGGCTAACATTCGTTATTCCGGTTATATTCAGGATTCCTGGACGATAAAGCATCGCCTGACCCTGAATCTCGGGCTTCGTTATGACCTCGAGCGCGGCTGGATTCCTGATATTTATAAAGAAAAAAGCGGTGGAATTACCTATTCCGTGGGCGAAGCTACGTTAAAGACCATTTACGGGATGAACCCTTACGATGAGTTCAGCCAGGAAGGCGTTGATGATTTTGTTAAGTGGAGCCTGTTTACTCCCCGTCTCGGCGTAACCTTTGATGTTTTTGGCAACGGCAAGACCGCTCTTAAACTCCAGGTCGGCCGTTTCTCCAGCTGGCTTTATTCCTCCTTCTTTATGAGCTACAACCCCATCCGCTTGAGTTCTTACACCTTTAACTGGTGGGATCTCAACGGGAACAAAGTTCCTGATGAGGCTGGAATTGACAAATACGTAGTGGTAACCACGCGCAGTCCCTTAGTAATGCTTAGAGATTATTGGAGCCGTCTGGTTGATAAGAACCTCAAAGCCACCTATGATGACCAGATAACTGTCGGAATTGACCACGAACTCTTCCCCAACTTCCGGGTTGGTTTAAGCTATCAGTATAAGCACAAAAAGAATATCGTCGATGATGCCCTCTATGATTTCAATACTGGTAAGCTCTGGTACATGGCCGACAGCGGCTTCTGGGTGCCCTTTACTACTACTGTTCCGGCGATTGACCAATTTCCTGCGGCTCAGGTTACCCTTTATTATCCCACCAAGAATGCTCCGGAGATGCTGCGTCTCCTGACCAACATTCCTGAGGCCTACCGCAAATACTCCGGTTTTGATATTACCTTTGAGAAGCGCTTTTCGCA
>Ga0078972_1001030_pt1 | contig 111061 bp, 92 predicted proteins | sample YelNatPaOPGAMG01_FD_67568 | JGI IMG/M metagenome (GOLD analysis project Ga0078972, IMG submission 67568) | Hot spring thermophilic microbial communities from Obsidian Pool, Yellowstone National Park, USA - OP-RAMG-01 (SPADES assembly) (version 2) | ecosystem: Environmental > Aquatic > Thermal... | reverse complement strand
AAATGGAAGGAGAAAGAGCGATTATTAATTCAATACAGGCAACAGAAGAAAGGATGGATGAACTTTTACCACTTGTAAAGAAATATAACTGTAAATTTATTGGATTGCTTTTAGGAAAAGAAGGAATGCCAAGGGATGAAAATGAGAGGGGAGCGATAGCAGCAAATTTCCTTGCAAAAATTGATGAATATGGAATTCCTCATGAAAATGTTTATTTTGACCCTATTGTTCTTCCTGTAAGATTTCAGCAGGAGCAAGTTGTAAGTGTTATTGAATTTATGAAGATGTTTAATGAATTATTCCCTGATTGTAATTCAACATGTGGATTATCAAATGTCTCAAATGGTGCTTTAAATGAATTAAGAGGGCTTATTAATAGAACATATCTTGTTATGCTTTTGAAATATGGGATGAAAAGTGCAATTGTTGATGCTTACGATAAAGAATTAATCTCACTTGTAAGGGGAGAAAAAGAAAATATAAAAAATCTAATCTGGAAGGCAATGGATGAAGAAATTAATTTATCTGATTTAAATGAAGAAGAAAGAAACTATGTAAAGACAGTAAATATACTTCTTGGTAAATCAATTTATTCTGATTCATACCTTAAACTTTAAAATGGAGAAAAGTTATTCAGAAGTTATTAGAAAATGTTTTGAAGAACTTGAAGAAATTATAAAAAGAGGAAAACTTAAAATTGCAAATAATAAAATTGAACTCTTATACTTTAACAGAAAAATTAAAATAGACCTTAAATTAAAAGAATTTGAAGGAGTTGAGGATTATAAAGGAAAGATTATTATACTTCATTATCTCTGTAAATTTAAGGAAGGGAAAAATGATGAGTTGATTACATACAAAAATTTGCCAGATGGGAATTTTTATTTTCCTTCAATATATTCAAGGGTTTATCTCCCATTAATTGAAAAATATAAAAATGAACCATTAAAATTCATAGAAAAGGGTCTTGAAATAGGTGGTGAAAAAATATCAAAGTTCTCAATTAAATTTCCTGTTTTTTCTGACATTTTTTTTATTTTTGAATTAATTCCAGAAGATGAAGAATTTCCAGCAGATTTAAAGATTTTATTTAACAGAAAAGGAAGTGAAATTTTTGAAATTGAAGACCTTGCAGTTATAGGTGAGATAATAGTATCAAAAATGGTTTAATTAAATTTCCTTTATAATTTTTATCCAGACCTCTCTTATTCTTGGCCCATCAAATTCACATAGAAATATTCCCTGCCATGTTCCAAGTTTTAATGAATTATTTTCAATAAATATAGATAAGGAATGGCCAACTATTGTTGATTTTATATGAGAATCAGAATTTCCCTCCATATGTGAATAATTACCATTTTCAGGAACAATCTCACTCAATTTATCAATTATATCCTTTCTAACAGAGATATCTGCATTTTCATTTATTGTCAATCCACATGTTGTATGAGGAACAAAAATGAAACATATACCACTTTTTATATTTTTACTTTTAACAATACTCTCAATTTTATCTGTAATCTCAACAAAATCATTTCTTTTCCTTGTCTGAACAGTTATTTTTTCCATAATTAATCCTCTTTATAAAATGCACCATATCCTTCAAATGCAGAATAAATATCAATTTTACTTGTTAATTCAAAGGGAGCATGCATTGATAAAACCCCTACTCCACAGTCAATAGTATCAATATTATATCTTGCAAAATATGAAGCGACTGTTCCTCCTCCACCAACTTCAAGTTTTCCTATTTCCCCTGGTTGCCATAAAACATTATTTTTATCAAATATCCTTCTTATATAAGCAATATATTCTCCAGTTGGTTCTGTGCTTCCTGATTTTCCCCTTGCTCCTGTTATTTTTGTCAATACAACTCCATGTCCTATTTTTGCAGAATTCCTTATGTCATATACTTCTTTATAATTTGGGTCAAATAATGCATTAACATCAGCAGAAATTGCCTTTGAATTTTCAAAAATTTTTCTAATCTCAGATAGAGAATAACCCATCTTTTCAATAACCTCCTCTATAAAATATTCAAAAAATGATGAAGAAGCAGAAGTTGAACCACGACTTCCTATTTCTTCCTGATCAACAAGTAAACAAAAATTATTATTTCCAGATTCAAGATTATTTAAAAACGCCATAAATGAAGTATATGCACAAACCCTGTCATCCTGGCCATATGAAAGAACCAAACTTTTATCAATTCCACAATCCCTTGCACCAATTGCTGGAACAAGTTCAAATTCTGCACTTATAAAATCATCCTCTTCAATTCCATAATTTTCCTTTAAAATTTTTAAAATATTCGCCTTAACTTTTTCCTTTTCTTTACTTTTATCAGGAATTGTCCCAACAAAAACATTTAATGTTTCTCCTGGAAAACCCTCTTCAATTGTCTTTTTCATCTGTTCCTTTGATAAATGAGGTAGTAAATCTGTAATTGTAAAAACTGGCTCTTTTTCTTCATTTCCTATTTCAATCTCTTTTAAACTTCCATCCTTCAAAAATACAAAACCATTAAGTGATAAGGGAATAGTTAACCACTGATATTTTTTTATTCCACCATAATAGTATGTTTTAAATAAGGCAATATTTTCATCCTCATATAAAGGACTTGTCTTTAAATCAATTCTCGGGCAATCAATATGTGAAACAATAAATTTAAATCCATCAATTATATTCTTTTCTCCTGTAACTCCAAATATAACTTCTCTCCCTTTATTAACTTTAAAAAATCTATCTCCTTTTTTCAAACTTTTAAATTCACTTAAATCTCTAAATCCATATTCTTTACTTTTCTCTATACAACTTTTAACAAATTTCCTCACTGTTTTATTTTTTGTCAGAAAATTTTTATAATTTTCACAGAAATTGAAAACCTCCTTTATTTTATTTTCATCCCATATTTCCCATCCACTTTTTCTTTCCATATTTACCTCCTGAATAAAATTGAAAAAATTAATGTCAGAATTATACTTATTATAATGCTTGAAACAATAGGAAAATAAAAAACAAAATTTTCTTTCTTAATAAAAATATCCCCTGGCAATCTTCCAATTGGAATTTTAATCCCTTTATAAAGTATAAAACTAATTATTAAACAGATTATGCCGATAAGTAAAAAAACTCTTGCAGCCATTTTTAGAGGCCTGGGCCGGATTTGAACCGGCGAATAGCGGTTTTGCAGACCGCTGCCTTCCCGCTTGGCTACCAGGCCTTTATATATATTTTACCTCATTTAATAATTTTTTCAATTGGTGTATTTCCTATTTCATACATAAAATCTGATTAAACAGACATTTTCTGGATAATATCAAGGTATTCAAGTTTTACTGGTTTTGTTTTACTTACAACTTCTGAAAGGGGGATATAAACAATTTCATTTCCCTGAATTCCAACCATATAACCATATTTTCCATTTAAAAGAATTTCAACTGCTTTATTTCCAAAAATTGTTGCAAGTTTTCTTGTAAGATAGGTAGGTCTTCCTCCTCTCTGTATATAACCCAAAACTGTATATCTTATTTCTCTTTCAGGTAATTTTTCACTTAATATTTTTGATAGATTTTCTGCTTTACCTGCTCCTTCTGCAAGAATTATTATACAACTTTTCTTTCCCTTTCTTTCTTCTTCTTTAATTTCCTCAACTATTTTATCAATTTCAAATTTTACTTCCGGAATAATAACAATCTCAGCACCACATACTATTCCAACTTCAAGAGCAAGATTACCGCATTCCCTTCCCATAACTTCAATTATAAATGTTCTTTCATGACTTGTTGCTGTATCCCTTATTTTATCTATTGCATCTATTGCTGTATTTACTGCTGTATCAAAACCAATTGTATAATCAGTTCCGTAAATATCGTTATCTATTGAGGCAGGAATATGGACAACAGGAAAATTGAATTCAGAATATAAAAGATAAACACCTTTTGCAGAGCCATCTCCACCAATTACAACAAGGCCTTCAATTTTTTCTTCTTTTAAATTCTCAAAACATCTTTCCCTTATCTCTTTATTTTTAAATTCATAAAATCTTTTTGTTTTCAGAATTGTTCCGCCCTGATTGATTATTCCACCTACACTTCTTGAAGTTAATTTTTCAAATTTTTTTTCATAAAGTCCCCTAAATCCATCGTAAATTCCAATCACTTCAATATTATAAAAAATAGCGGTTCGGACAGCACTTCTTATAGCAGCATTCATCCCTGGGGCATCACCGCCTGTTGTAACTATTCCTATTCTTTTCATATCAATATCCAAAATCTGCTTTAAGGCCTGATTTAATTTCTCTTGATTCTTTAATTAATGATTTTGCCTCATCACTCATCCACTCAAATTTATACCACCATGGTTTTGACATAATTTTTGTTATAGTTCTTATCATTCTTATCCTTGGAATTGCAATTTTTACAAATGATTTTTCAAGTGTATCCCAGTCCTTTGTTTCAGGGTCTGTAAATGCTTCCTTAAAATATGCTCTTCCACACATAGGTCCAGCAACAAGGTCACAGACAGAACCATACTGAATCGCATATTGTTCAAAATCCACAGCAGCACTTAGTAATAATAAAGGTCTTGGTGATATTTTTTCCATTTCAGATGCAACATCTCTTACAACTTGAGGGGAACATACCTGAATAACTTTACCATCTTCTTCTACCCATAATACCGGAACCTGTGTTTTATAAAAATGACCAAATGGAGAAAAATCTTTTGCCATTTTGATTAATGCATCAGGTAATTTTTTTGCTTTTTCAAGTTTTGTTTCTCCAGGTAAATCTGCAAGTAATGTTTCATTATATAGTGGCTTTTCAAGTTTTTTACATTTTTCAAAGACACCTGCAAGCCATTCTTTATTTTTTTCCCAACTTTCTTTATGGTCTGGATTTAAATAAACAAGTGTTTTAAAAGCATCTACTTTCTCAGCAATTTCTTCAGGTTCTATGGCAAGTCGTGCAACCTTTCCAAGCCCTCCATCAAGTTCTGTTGGTTTTGTATGTTCAAGTCGTCCAATAAGAAGAATATTTTCTCCAAGTGCCTCTTTAAATCCAGGAGTTAAAATAGCAAGGTGATTGAATAATGCAGCAGTAACTTCACCCCTTAAATGTCTTGCAAATCTTTTACATACCTCTTTAACATCCTCATCATTTGCTTCCCTATTTTCTCCTATATGTTTTAAAAATGAATTTGTAAGTTTTATATAAGAACTGTGCTGGTCTGAAGCAAATACATCCATAACTCCATCAGGTGCAAATTTAGCAAGAACTTTAAAAATACCTTCACTCACTTCCAAACCATCCTTATATTTAGCATAAGCCATTTTCTCCTCCTTTTTTAAGTAAACTGGTTTTTAAATTTTTTTAACTTTTCTATTAAACTTTTATCCTTTCTTGATAGAATTTGAATTGCAAAAATAGCAGAATTTTTAACACCTGCTTTTCCAAGAGACATACATGCCACAGGAACTCCTTCGGGCATTTGAACAATTGAAAATATATTATCTTCACTTGGAATATTATTAGCAGGTAGTGGAACTCCTATAACTGGAACTATAGTTTTTGAAGCAATAATACCTGGTAAATGTGTGGCAATTCTACAATTAATAATTATTACATCTACTCCTGTTTTTTCAACTGTTTCTATAAATTCATCAAGAAAGTTTAAATTATCCATTCCTGAGAATATTTTAATATCATAAAAAATTCCAAATTCTTCAAGGATTTTCTTCTCATCCTCTATGTTTTTTAAATCTTCCTCATTATCAACCATAATCATTACTTTTGCCATATTTTTTTCATCCTTGATATTGCTTCTTTTATTTTTATTTCATCTATTGTCAGAGAAAAACGAACATATCCTTCACCGGAAGGACCAAAACCAACTCCCGGAGTTGCTACTATTTTACCATTTTCAAGCAAAAAATCAACAAATTTAATTGAGTTTCCATTTATTTTTACCCAGAAATAAAATGTTCCCAAAGGTATGTCAAAATCAAATCCTAATTCCTTTAAACCTGATGTAAAAATGTCTCTCCTTTTCCTGTAAGTTTCTCTAATTTTTTTAACTGGTTCCTGTGTACCTGTAAGTGCTTCTATCCCTGCGTACTGGATTGCTTCAAAAGTTCCAGAATCAATATTTTCCTTAATTTTAGCAAGAGCCGATATTAAAAAAGAATTTCCACATGCCCATCCAATTCTCCATCCGGTCATATTATATGTTTTAGATAATGAATTAAATTCAATTACAACATCCTTTGCACCATCTATTGAAAATATATTGACAGGTCTTTTTTCAAAATATATTTCTGAATAAGCAGCATCATAGGCAAGTATAATATTGTTTTTTTTACAGAATTTTATTGCTTCTTTTAAAAAATCATAACTTGCAAAACTTCCTGTTGGATTGTTTGGATAATTCAAATATAAAATCTTTGCTTTTTTAATAACTTGTTCCGGTATTCTTTCAAATTCAGGTAAAAATCTGTTTTCTCTTTTAAGTGGTAGAAAATAACTTTCACCTCCAGCAATCAAAGTCCCGAGATGATATACAGGATATCCTGGCTCTGGAACAAGTGAAACATCTCCAGGGTTTATAAAACATAAAGGAAAATGAGCAATTCCTTCTTTAGACCCAATTAAAACGCATATTTCATTCTCATAATCAATATCAACATCATAATTTTTCTTATAAAAATCTGCAATCGCCTTTCTGAATTCTTTTATCCCTTTTCCAAATGGATACCTGTGAAATTTTGGATTTTGGACTGCCTTTTTCATTGCTTCAATAATATTTTCCGGTGTAGGCATGTCAGGGTCTCCAACTCCAAAATCAATTACATCTTCTCCTTTTGCAATTAATTCTTTTTTCTTCCTGTCTATTTCTACAAAAAGATAAGGCGGAATTTTCTTTAATCTTTCACTTATTTCAAACATTTAAAACCTCCTCTTTTATAAAATGTTCCATTTCATAAAATCCTTTGTCTTTTTTATTAAGATATTTTGCTACTTTCAATGCTCCAGAAGCAAATGCTTCTCTATTATAACACCTGTGAGATATTTCAATTATTTCTCCTGTTCCTCCAAAAAACACAGTATGTTCTCCTACTATATCTCCTATTCTTAAAGAATGTATTCCTATTTCCTCAAATTTTCTTTCTTCTGTTATTCCACTCCTTCCATATTTCAGAACATCTTCCATTTTTAAATTTCTTTCCTTACATATTATTTCTGCAATCTTTTTTGCAGTTCCACTTGGTGCATCTTTTTTAAAATGATGATGTATTTCTTCAATTTCTATTTCATAATTTTTAAAAAGTTGAGTTGTATATTTTACTGCCTGAAAAAATAAATTTACACCTAAACTCATGTTTGGGGATAAAAAAACAGGCACATACTCAGAGACCTCTTTTATTTTTTCAATTTCTTCTGACTTAAAACCAGTTGTTCCAATAACTATTTTTCCTCCTTTTTCTTTTATCGTTTTTATAAAATTCAAAGTAGCGGTTGGTGTTGTAAAATCAATTACTAAATCACCTTTTTCTAATATTTTATCTAAACTGTTAAAAATTTTTATACCCTTTTTTATCTCATTGTCAATCATAGGATGATTCTTTGCTTCAACGCCACCCTTAATAAAAAAATCATTATCCTTTAAAGCAAGTTCAATTATTAAACTTCCCATTTTTCCACATGCACCACAGACAATCAGGTTAATTCTTGCCATTTTTATCCCTCCTTTACCCTTTTAATCTTTGCTCCAAGTTGATTTAATTTTTTCTCAAATTTCTCATATCCCCTGTCAAGATGATAAATTCTTGAAATTTCTGTAATTCCTTCAGCAGCAAGACCAGCAAGAACTAAAGCAGCACTTGCTCTTAAATCAGAAGCCATTACCTTTGCACCCTTTAAAACATCTACTCCTTTTATTATTGCTTTTGATCCATCAAGGGTAATATCTGCACCAAGACGGTTTAACTCACCAACATGAATAAATCTTTCTGGAAAAACTTTTTCTGTGATTAAACTTATTCCATCTGCGAGTGTTAAAAAACTCATCATTTGTGCTTGTAAGTCAGTAGGAAAACCTGGATAGGGGAGAGTAGTGATTTCAACTGCTTTCCACTTATTTTTTGGAATAGTAACTACAAAATTATCTTCGTAAGAAATTTCAAGGCCTGACTCTTCAATTTTATCAAAAAGAGAGAGAAGATGCTGGGTGATAACCCTATTAACCTTAATTTTACTTCTTGTAATATATCCAGCAAGTATAAAAGTCCCTGCTTCAATTCTGTCAGGTATAATTTCATGTTCAACCCCTTTTAATTTTTTAACTCCCTCTATTCTAATAAGATGAGAACCTGCTCCATAAATCTTAGCACCCATTTTATTTAAAAAATTTGCTAAATCCACTATTTCAGGTTCGCAAGCAGCAAATTCAATAATTGTTTCACCTTCAGCAAGAACAGCAGCACACATTAAATTTGCAGTAGCAAGAACGCTTGAACCAAAACTACCACCAAGAAAAATAGTATTTCCTTTAATATTATCTGCTTTACCTACTATATATCCTTCTTCATTTTCTATTTGAATTCCGAGTTTTTTCAATCCTTTTATATGAAGGTCAATTGGTCTTGGTCCTATAACACATCCTCCTGGCATTGAAAATCTTGCTTTTTTATATTTTGAAAGTAAGGGTCCAAGAAGACATATTGAACCTCTCATTGTGCTGACAAATTCATAAGGAGCAGAAAATTGATAAATTCCGGATGGGTCAATTTCAAGAGTATTGTTTTCAAATTTTGTATTTACACCCATATAATTTAAAATTTTAATCATTGTATGAACATCTTTTAAATCAGGAACATTATATAAAACCGTCTTTCCTTCTCCCATTATACTTGCGGCAATTATTGGAAGAGAAGCATTTTTTGAACCAGAAACATCTACTTCATTTTCAAGTTTATAACCACCTTCTATAATAAATTTTTCCATATCTCTCCTTTTTTGTCATATTATTTTACTATATTTTATTTTTTTTTAAAGACCATAATTCTATCAAAAGAAAAAAAATCTTTTTCAATAGAAAAAATTTCAAGGTTGGATGGTGTAATTTTTTTTATTTCTGGGGCTTGATTAAAGCCAATTTCAATTATTAAAAATCCATTTTTTTTCAGGTAGACAGGACTTCCACTTATAATTTTTCTTATTATTTTCAATCCATCTATTCCTCCAATAAGTGCCCTTTTTGGTTCTTTTTTTATTTCTTCTTCAAGGTTTTCATATTCGTTTTTACTCACATAGGGTGGATTACTCACAATTATTTCAAATTTTTCATTAATTTTATCAAAGACATTTGAAATAATAAATTTTATTTTTTTCTCCACTTTATTTAAAATTGCATTTTTATAAGATATATATAAACTTTTTTTTGAAATATCAACTCCTGTTACTTTACAATTCTCAATATTTTTAGCAAGACAAATTGAAATATTTCCACATCCAGTTCCAATATCAAGAATTTTTACTTTTTTAGGGTAAAAATAATTCTTATATAATTGGATTGTTTTTTCAACAAGTAATTCAGTTTCAGGTCTTGGTATAAAAACTCCATTTTCAATTTTAAACTCGCAGTTATAAAAGTAAATTTTTTTTGTAATATAAGATAGAGGAATTCTTTTTTTTCTCTTCTCAATTAATTTTAGAAATTTTTTAAACAGTTTCTCATTAATGAAAATTTTTTCAGTGTATATTTTGAATCTTTCTATTCCAAGGAGATTTGAAAGTATTATTTCTGCTTCTAAACGGGGAGATTCTATACTTTTTTCTTTAAGTTCTTTTTCCGCGTATTTTATAGCAGTTAATCCATCCACTATTTTTCATTTATTTTCTGTTTCTACTTTTGCAAGAGCAGTAAGTGCTTTTTTAGCAGCATTTTTAATTTGTAGATATTCTCCTTCCTCTGCAAGATATTCTATAAGTCCTTTTATTTCTTCGTCTGGATTCTCTTTTAAATATTCACTCAGAACTTCAATAATATTTGCTCTTATATAAATTTCTTCTTCAGGATTACCCTGTGGAAAGTTTTCTTTTAATCTGGAGACCATTAAATCAATATTTCTGTATTCTCCAAGTTTTCCAAGTGCAATATAGTAATATATTCTTAAACCGGGAACTCCAAACTCTCTCCATGCTTTTTTTATAATTGATAAAGAACTTTTATCTCTTATGTTTGCAAGGGCATTCATAAGTTTAACAGCAAAGATAATTTCGTTTTTCTCTTCATCTGTCTGTCTTTGAGAATATGAAATTTCAGGAGGTGTAAATCCAGGGACTCCGGGTCCAGTATATCCTTCAGAAACTTCTTGCTGTATTACAACAGCAGATGCTCCAATGCCTGAAATATCTATTTTCCTTTTACTTAATTCAAGTAATTCTTCATATTTTCTCTTTTTTACAGTTAAATCCTCAAGTTCTTTATTTATTTTTTCAATTTCTTCATTATTTGCTTTAATTTTTTCTTCACTATTTCTTTTTTCCTCAAGTAGTTTTTTTGTTTCCTTATCGGTTAATGTTTTTTTGCTACTCTGAGTAATTCCCGGAGGAGCACCAGGTGGAAATTCTTCTTGTGAACTATAAAGTTGATTATCTATTTGAGCAATCCTATTATTTAAATTCTGAATTTCACTATTTAAAACAATTTTTCTTGCAGTGAGGTCATCTACTTTTTGATTTATATCCTGTATATTTCTTTTTGCATCTTCTCTTTCTTTCTCTCTTCTTGTTACCATACCTGTAAGTGCATTTTTCAATTCTTCAACAACTTTTTCTGATTTTAAATTGCTGATAGTATCAAGAGCAACAATTCTTATTTCAAATAATTCTTCTTCATTCTTAATGATATCAAGAAGCATATCTATTACTTCTGGACTGTTAACTTTCCCGGCAGTAAGTATTAAATTTCTTTTAATTTCAGGATTTTTTTCTACTTTTATAAGTGAAATAATATCATTTATAACATTATTTACATCTGATGAAGGATATATAATTATTTCATTAGATGCTTTTTTTCTTGTATCTTCAGTTCCAAATTTTATTCTTTTTATAAGAGTTGTAATTGGTAATCGTTTCGTTTCAGGGGATTGAGGCGTTTCTATTATCTGTGACGTTTCTGGTGATAATCTTTCCTGAAGTGCTGGTGGTAATCCTTCTGTTGTTGCCTTTTCTTCCTTTTTTTTCATTTCTTCCTCTTTTTTCTTTTTTTCTTCTATTTCAAGTTGTTCCCATTTCTTAGCAATCTGGACTTCTTTTTCACTATTTTCAATATCCTTTTTCAGTTTTAATGCACTTTTGCCATAATATGATAGGGGAGCAGAATTTATAATTTTATTTAATGCTTCTATTGCTTCAACTTTTTTATTCTGGGATAAATAAATTAAAGCAAGTGTATAGTAATAAGAAGGATTTTGTGAGTTGATATTTATTGCTTTTTGTAAATTAGAAATTGCTTTATCAGGTTCTCCTTTTCTAAAATATGCTTCAGCAAGATAATAATAAATATCAGAATTTTCTGAAGATATTTTTTTTGCTTCTTCAAAAGCACTTATTGCTTTTTCATATTCTTCTGTTTTTAAATAGATAACACCTTCATTAATTAAATCAGTAAATTCCTTTCCAAATGCAAGTAGAGAAAGTAGCATAAAACAAATCCACATTTTAATTTTCATCTTTTCCCTCCCTTTTCTTCTATATTACCCCAAAAATATAAAAAATGTCAATTTTTAAAAAACAACTTAAAATAAATATAATTCTCATAAAAATTCAGGTATACAATCAAATTATCTTTTCCCTTTTTTTCTTTTGGAAAAATAATTAAAAAATTTTAATAATACACAAAGATTTTTTAACTTTCTCAAATTTTCTACCTCTTTTTTCTTTTATCCTTTTCTTATTCATAATTTCAAATAATTTCTCAATTAATTCAACTATTTTCTTTTTTATCGCAACTATATTCATAATTTAATTTTATCAGATTTTCTGGAAGGGAAAAATTGAAAAAGGACTGCCACCAGAAAAATAAGGAAATTTTAAAAATTTAATTTTTTATTTACTTTTTTCCTCTTTTGTGGGTTTTCCTACTGGTGTTGTGACTTTTTTTTTGGGTTTTTCTTCTAATTTTGTGACTTTAAGGATTACATTTTCTCCTGCCTTTGTTTCCTTGTAAGAAACAACAACTTTATCTCCAACCTTCAGTTTTGAAATTGCTTCCTTTGTCGTTGGAGTTGTTGCTTTTACTTTAACAGTGGTGCCATCATCCTTTTTCACAGTGATTGTGCTTTCTGTTGCAGTAATATCTGTAATTTCTCCGGAGATTTTTAAAATTTCTACCTTCGCTTTTGTAGAAGATGCAGGAGTAGCAGGTGTTGCTGGAGTTGCAGGTGTGGCAGGAGTAGCAGGTGTTGCTGGAGTTGTTGGTTTTTGTGCTTTTTGTTCAGCAGAAAAAGCAAATGTACAGATAAAAGACATAATTGTGAGAGCAGTTATAACCTTTTTCATCTTTTATCACCTCCTTTCTTTTTATTTTTCTGGTGGCAGTCCTTTTTGTTAATAGATGATATATTTTTTAAAAAGGTTTACATATCTTCAAATATTTCTTTATAAATCTCCTTCAATCTTTTCCTTTTTTCTGTATCATACTGAAGATACTGAATATAATTTTGTGATATTAAAATTTTTTCATCCTCATTTAATTTCAAAAATTTGTTATAATTTTCAAGAATTTGATTTTTTTCATATTCAGGAATTGTATTTAAATGCCTGAGGTTATCAAAAAATTTCTCATTTTCAAGTATAATTTCAATTTCTTCAGGTAAAAAATATTTTTTAATATATGTTTTTTTATTATTGAAGTAAAAAAACAATAGAATTGATGATGCAAAAAGTAAAACAAAAATAAAGAGATTTAAGATTTTATTTTGTTTCATTTTCTTCCTCCATTGCAACCATTTCTTCAATTTCATCAAGATTTTTTACAATATGAAAATCTTTAAATAAATGGTAATATCTCGCTATATTAATCTGATGCTGGAATTTATTTAATACAATTAGAAAAAGGCAAAGGATAAATAAAAAACTCACAGTAAATTTTTTAATTTTTATTTCCATCGTCATTTTTGCATTTTCATAATCTTCAATCCTCTTTATAATTTTTTGAGTTAGATATCCCCAGTAATTCCCATTTTTATATCTTTCATAATCTGTAAAAAATGTTTTTAAATACTGATAATAAAAATTGCAATCAGCACATAAATTTAAATGTTTTTCAATTTCTTCTTTTTCATTTTTACTCAATTTTCCTTCAATAAAAAGAATAATATTTTTCCTGATTTTTTCACATTCTTTCATTTTTTAAAATCCTCCTTAATGTTTTTATCCCTCTAAAAATATGTGCTTTAATAGTTCCTTCCTTACATTCCATTATTTTTGATATTTCTTTTATTTTCAATCCTTCCATAAATTTTAAATTTATTGCTTCTCTTTGTTTTTCAGGAAGTTTTTCAATAGCAGTTCTGATTTTTTCTTTTATTTCTTCATTTGAATTATTTTCATTATTGTAAAAAATTAAATTTTCATTTAAATTATTAATTGTTTTCATTCTATATTTTTTTCTCAAATTTTCCCTCACAAGATTTAAAGTTATCGTATAAATCCAGTTTGTAAGTGAATTTGTTTTTCTTAAATTTCTTAATTTCCTGTAAACTATTAGAAATGTTTCCTGTGTTATATCTTCTGCGTCCTGGTGATTATTTAAAAATTTATAAGCAATACCATATACCATTTTTTCATATCTCCTGACAATATCCTCAAAACTCATGATTCCATTTTCCTCAAAAATCCTTCTTATTTTTTCATCCACATATAAATAGTCGTTTTTCATATTAAAAAAGTTTACATCTTTTTATAGTTTTTTTCCATAACTGAAATTACCTTGAAAATAAATAAAAACATTTATAATGAATTCACTATGAAGGAGGCAAAATATAAGTAGAACTAATGGAAATGACAGATAATTGAGTAATTATTCCGCATCAAAGCAATGTTATTCTTCCATGTTTGTTTTTGAAATATTTGAAAAAAGCAAAACAATCACAAAATCTAAAAAAGAAGAATCTATTTTTGTCCAAATTTTATGAATAGTATTATATGATAAATCAAGTTTTTTATATGCTTTATTAACATGGAGTTCAAAGATAAATAGTTTAACAGTCAATATAAATTTAGATAAAGTGACTTTTAAATTTTCAAGTATGCTATCTCTTTTAACACTCCATTCTTTTCCACGATTATAGCATTAAAGGAAGTTTCTTTTGAGTTTACCTATGTTTTAGAATTAGAGAATGGACAACTATCAAATGTTTTAAGAATACTTTTTTCAGTTGTAGAATGCCATTCTAGAAAATTGATATTATTTCATTATCTCCTGACGAATATATAAATGAAATCTGAGGTTTTATTAAATCATCTTTAAATTCCTCGCCTAAAATAAAAAATATATCATTTTAATTATCTATATCAACTTTTTAATATCTCTGCTTCTTTTAATTTTTCTATCAACTCTTCAATTTCTCCATCCATTATTTTATCAAGGTTATATGTTGTATAATTTATTCTGTGGTCTGTGACTCTATTCTGAGGGAAATTATATGTTCTTATTTTTTCACTTCTATCACCTGTTTTTATAAGTTTTTTCCTTTCCTCATCAATTTTTTCCCTTTTTTCTTTTTCATAGAGTGCCTGTAATCTTGCTCTTAATATCTTCATCGCTTTTTCTCTGTTTTTAATCTGAGATCTATCATCCTGACAACTCACAGAGATTCCTGTTGGCAAGTGTGTTATTCTTACAGCAGATGATGTTTTATTTACATGCTGACCTCCATGACCACTTGCTCTGAATGTTTCTATTTTAAGGTCCTCTGGATTTATTTTAATTTCTTCCTCTTCTATTTCAGGTAAAACAGCAACTGTTGCAGCGGATGTATGAATTCTTCCATAACTTTCTGTTTTGGGAACTCTTTGAACTCTATGGACACCTCCTTCATATTTTAAATTTCCATAAGCACCTTTACCTTTAACAAGAAAAATTATTTCCTTAAAACCACCAAGTTCAGAAGGATGGGAATCAAGAACTTCAATTTCATAATTATTTTTCTCACAATATTTTGAATACATTCTGAAAAGGTCTCCTGAAAAAAGACATGCTTCTTCGCCGCCTGTTCCTGCTCTTATTTCAACAATAGCATTTTTTTCATCTGTTTTATCAGGTGGATTTAATAATTCTTTTATTTTTTCTTCTATTTTTTCTTTTTCTGAATTCAGGTATTTTATTTCCTCTTTTGCAATTTCCTTTAAATCTTCTTCTCCCTTTTCTAAAATTTCTTCATCTTCCTTGATTTTTTTTAAAATCTCGTCTATTTTTCCTTTCAATCTTAAAATTTCTTCATAAAAACCTATTTTTTTAAGAACTTCTTTTAACTTTTCGGTATCTTTTTTATTACTGGATAGATATTCAATACAACTTTTATAATCTTTTTCTATCTCTTTTAATTTTTCATTTACCATATTTCTTCATAAACTTTTCAACCCTACCTGCACTATCAACATATTTTTGTTTTCCCGTAAAATAAGGATGGCACTTATTGCAGATTTCAATCTTTATTTCCTTTTTTGTAGACCTTGTTTTTACAATATTTCCACATGCACAGACAATTGTTGCTTCATGGTATTCAGGATGTATTCCCTTTTTCATTTTGCTCCTCCTCTATTATTTCTATTTCAAATTCTTTTAAATCTTCTCTACTTATGGGTTTTTCTACTATTGTTATACCCTCTCCACTGAAATAATTTATAGTTTTCCCCTCAATTAAAAACCTTACTCTTTCTATACCAGGAAACTGTGTGGAAGTATAAACTATTTGAGCAATCCGTGTTTCCATTAAAAGAGTTCCTCCTCCTTCTTCAACATCCTTTGAAAAATCAAGATTTACAGTATCTCCTTCTATGCTGAGATTTAGTATCCTTGTGTTTTCATTTAAACTTGTAGAAAAGCCATTTTTTTTCTCTTCTTCTGTAGGTCCTTTTAATAATTCTTTTATTGCAGTTTCTATTTTGTTTTCTATTCTTCCATAATATTTGATTTTTCTTTTTACCGGCTGAATAATAGTTCTATCATTTTCCTGTTTTACAAAAAAAACATATACTGTTGTTTTTTGAGTAAATTTTTCTATTACTTCCCATGCTCCTAACAAAAAAAGTAGTAAAATAAATAACGAGAGTAAAATATAAATTATAACTTTTTGTTTTTTTCCCATATTTCCTTCCAAAATTTGATAATTCTATTATTATACTCTTTTATTTTTTGTAGTCAATTTTACAAAAATTTATGCTTTCACAACTTTTGGAAGTTTTTCTTTATAAACGTTTCTTGTATCAATAATTAATGGAATGGAATCATAAATAGTTTTATAATCAATATTTGAATGGTCTGTAACTATGATAGCAACATCATATTCTTTTAATTTTTTTTCAGAGAATTCAATAGAGTAGAGCGGGTGAGAATACTGTCTTGTTTTTTTCACCTCTTTAACATACGGGTCATAATAATCAATTTTATCCACATTTTTTTTCTCAAGTATTTTAATAATTTTAAAAGCAGGTGATTCTCTTATATCATCCACATCCTTTTTGTATGCAATTCCAACTATTAAAATTTTTGTTCCTTTTATGGATTTTCCTTGCATATTCAAACCTTCTATACATTTTTCAACAACATAGTATGGCATCATAGTATTAATTTCACCTGCAAGTTCAATAAAACTTGTGGTAAAATCATATCTTTTCGCAACCCATGTTAGATAAAAAGGGTCTATTGGGATACAATGACCACCAAGCCCTGGACCCGGATAAAATGCCTGAAATCCAAATGGTTTTGTTTTAGATGCTTCAATTACCTCCCATATATCTATTCCCATCCTATCAAAAAGCATCTTCAATTCATTAACGAGAGCAATGTTTACAGCCCTGTATATATTTTCAAGTAATTTTGTTGCCTCTGCCACTTCAGTTGAGGAAACAGGTATAACTTTATCAACTATTTGAGAATATAAAGCAATACCAATTTTTCTACAATTTTCAGTTATTCCACCTACAACTTTAGGTATATTTTTTGTATTATAATTTGGATTTCCGGGGTCTTCTCTTTCAGGTGAATAAATTAAAAAAAAGTCCCTACCAACTGTAAGTCCGGTTTTTTCAAATTTAGAAAGATATATTTCTCTTGTTGTTCCGGGATATGTGGTTGATTCAAGGGAAATTATATGTCCTTCTTTTAAATTTTCATATATGTCATTTGCTGTATTATAAAGATATGTTAAGTCAGGTTCTCTATAAGGATTAAGCGGAGTAGGAACACATATAAGAATTACATCAACATCTTTTAATCTTTTCATATCTGTAGTTGCTTCTAATTTAGGTCTTATTTCTTTTATTTTATCGTGTGGAATATATTTAATATATGAGAGACCCTTTTTTAATTTTTCTACTTTTTCTTCATCTATATCAAAGCCAAAAACACTAAATCCACTTTCAATAAATCTGATTACAAGAGGCAATCCTACATATCCAAGCCCAATAACTCCAATTTTTATTTCTTTATTTTCAATTTTTTTAATCAATTTTTCTATCATAATGATATAAGTTTATCCTTTTAATTGGTTTTCTTCAAATTTTATTATTTCTCCTTTTGAAAGATTGATTATAAAACATTCAATTTTCTCTGGATTAAGAATTTTTTTCACTGCTGAACTATAAATTTCAAGTTGTTTTTTATAATTTTCAGGATTTGTAAGATATACTTTAAACTCATAAATTTTTACCTTTTCTTTCTCAATAAAAATTTTGTCTATAACTCCTTCATAAGTTTCACCGTTTATTTCACATATAAATGGATATTCACTTTTTACTTTATCAGAAATCCTTTCTGTTATAATTTTTTCTATCTCCTTATTTTTTCTTATGTTATTAAATATCTCAAAAATTTTATTTTCGTAAATTTCAGGATTTTCTGTTGCCTTTTTTAAGTAGAATATAGCCCTTTCTTTAATCTGATTTTCAGAGTACTCAAAAGTTCCATTACTTATTTCATTAATAATTTTATGAATTATTGAACCAATAATGTTTTCTGAATAGGTAAGACCTTTTTCTTTTGTAAATGATAGAAATGGTTTAAATTTGACCTGTATTCCAATTTTTCCTTTTTCCCTGTATTCTCTTATAGTTAAGGGTTCTTTTTTTTCTTCTATTTCTGCAGGATAATTTTCTATAAGTTTTTTTATTTTTTTAATAATTGCATTTTCTCTTTCAACTTTTCCTGAGATAAAAAGAAATTGCATTGCTCTTGTTAACGCAACATAAAGTAATCTATTTTCTTCTTCCTGCATCTGTTTTTTAAAATCATTTTTAAATTCATTGGAAGAATCATTTTTGCATACGTATAAATATTTATCATCCTGTTTTTTATAAAAAAACAGGTCATTTTTTGTGTCTTGTGTTATATCTTCAATATTTAATAAGAACACAGCAGGAGATTCAAGTCCTTTTGCCCTATGAATAGTTAAAATTTTGACAGCATTTTGATGGACTGAAAAAACATCCGCTTTTGGTTCTTCAGTATTTTTTGATAATTCTCTGAAATTTTTTGCAATTTGATGATAGGGAAGATATGATTGATTTTGTAATATTGATAAAAATTTTTCTACATTTGCTGTCTGTTGAGTGTTTAAGTTTTCCCAGAAATTAATTTCATCAAGAATTTTTTCTATTAAAAATGAAAATTCAAATTTATCCATCAAATTTCTCCATTTATTAATTTTTTCGCTATCTATTTTAAAAATTGAATTTTTTAAATTCCATATAGCAAATTTATCAGTTGGGTCTACCAGTGCGTAAACAAGAGAAAGAAGCAGTTTTATTTCCGGTTCCTGATAAAAACCTATTCCACCAATAACAACATAAGGAATATTATAATTTTTTAATTTTTCTTCTAACAATTTGAAATTTTTATTCCTTTTTCTTATCAGGATAAAAATATCTTTAAGTTCAATTCTTCTTTTTTTTCTAATCTTTTTATCATAAATTATAATGTCTTCATTTTTTAAAAAAGAACAGATTTTATTACAAACCCATTCATATTCTTTTTCCTTATCATCAAAAAATGCTATTTCTATTTTTGAAGGTAATTCCTCTTTTTTACCATCAGAAACAAGTTCTTCTCCCAGCCATTCTTCATCATCTTTAAAAACAGCGTTAACAAAATCTATTATTTTCTTTGTGCTTCTATAATTTTTTTGTAATTTTTCAATTTTATGATAATCTTTCAAAATCTCTTTTACTTCATCAATTAAACTACTTTCTGCACCTCTGAACTTATAAATTGATTGTTTTTTATCTCCGACAATATAAATACCATATTTTTCTCCCGTTTCTGCTTTTGAACCATAACCAGAAAGCCATTCATTTATCAAACTCTCAATTATTTTCCATTGTAATAAATTTGTATCCTGGAATTCATCAAGAAATATAAAATTCATTTTTTCGTCAAAATCTTCAAGAATCAAAAGAGATTCAGGATTTAATTTTTCATTAAGTAAAATATATGTAAGTTTTTCAAGGTCATCAAAATCCAGATAACCAAATTCCTTTTTTAAATTAAAATACTCTTCATCAACATTTTTAAAGAATTCTGATATCAATTTAGTTAATGAAGAAGAAGGAGTGCCAAGAAAAACATATGGATGTAATTTTTTCATTCCATAAATAATTTTGGAAAATTGGTTTAGTTTCATTTCTTTTGCAATTTCATAAAATACTTTTGTTTTTTCAGGATTTGAAAATGTTTTATTTAAAGATTCTGAAAAAAGTATATTACCTTCTTTATCTTCTATTACTTTAAAAAATGGGTCTATTTCTAACATAAATGCAAATCTTTTTAGAATTTTTTTTGCAAATGAATGAATGGTAGAAAATTTTAATTTTAAAAGAATATTTTCAAGTTTAATTTTTTCAGAATCAGATAAATTTTTATATTCTTTATTCATTATTTCCTTAATTAATCTTTCCTTTAATTCTATTGCAGCACTTTCTGAAAAGGTAATTCCAGCAATTTTATTTAAAAACTCATAAGAATTAAACTCCTTCTTTAAATTAAAAATATCCTCTATAATAGAGTAAGTTTTTCCTGTTCCTGCAGATGCCTCTCTTATTATTACCTCAAATGGTATTTTATTCTGCATATATACACAACTCCTTATATTCACATATAAAACATTCAGATTTGTTATTTGCAGGAATAAAAGAAATATCCTCTGATAATATTTTTTCTTTTAAATTTTCAAGAAATTCTTTTATCCTTTCCATGTAATTAAATTTTGATTCTGAAAAATCATATTCTTTTATTATCTTATTTTTTTCGTCATCAATAAAACTAAAGTTCCATATAATTGCTTTAATATTTTCGTAAGGAATCTTAAAACTATTTGAATATATCCATACATATAATGGTATTTGAATATTTCCTTGAACAAAAAAACTTTCGTCAGTGTATGTGACATTCCATGAGGTTCCTGTTTTTAAATCAATAATTGTAATTTTTTCATCAATTTCTCCAAGTATGTCAACTCTTCCATTGATAACCAGACCTCGTATTATTTTTTCATCTTCAAATTTAATATCTTTTTCCAAATCCAGCAGTTTGATATCCGAAGAACTCTCAATTATTTTTTCAAATTTATTCAAAACTTCTTCTTTTCTAAATTGAATTATATTTTTGTAAATATTTGAAATTTTGTTTTTACTTAAATATTCATTTACTTTCTGATCAAGGAAAAATTTAAATCTATCAGTATATTCCTTTAATTTTTGTGAGTTTATTTTTTTACCTTTTTCTTCCACAAATGTGCATTTAATACTTTCATGAACTATCTGTCCCCATATATCAGGACTTTCTCTTATTTCAGGAATTCTATATGGTTTAATTTTTTCAACTTTCTTTATATAAAATTTGTAAGGACATTTAAGTAATAACTCTAAATCTGAAACTCCTATTGTGAACTTATTATCCTTAATGTATTGACTTTTGAATTTTTCTTTATCAATTTTAACCTCAAATAAATTTTTTGTTTCAATTAAAAAATTCCTGGTCAATTCTTCTTTTGGTTCTATATCAAAAATAAAAATTGATTTCATCTGCAATTGATCTTCAACTTTTGATGGAAAGGTAAAAATTATTTTCTCATGTTCATTCTTAATTCTATAAAAATCACATCTATCTCTTGCAATTCTTTTTTCAAAATAATCAACTCCGAGTTCTTTTCTTAATTTATCCGGGAGCAGAAATTCTTCAATTTTTGGTGAATTGGGAAAATTTTCTTCTGTAGTTCCACAAAAATAACAAATTTTCTTTTCTATTCCTAAACTTTCTATTATACCACTGACTTTTATTCCTTCTCCAGTTCCTCCCTCAACTTCTATTAATTCAAGTAGTTTTTTCAGTAAGTTTATAAATTCTTTTTTTTCAAGGAAATAAGAGCCATTCATTTTATCCATTAATTTTTCAAATTCAACTTTTATTTCTGGTTCAAAAGTGTGCCATCCGGTAATTTCTATAATTTTTTTCAAAACATTTTTCCACTCGGAAAGAGTCATCTTATCTTTCATTAAGTTTAAACAATTTTTTATTATTTCAATATTTTTATCATTTAATTTTTCAAAATCATCTTTATAAAAACCGATATTTTCATAATTGTTTCTTGTTAATTCTGAAAATTTTTTAACTTCCTTTTTATCTATTTTGGCAAGGAAAGGAGATGTAAGTATATTCATCAAAGTATTCCATTCGTATGTATCTGAAAAAATAAAAAATTCAAAAAGAATGGAAATAGATGGTTCAAATATAAAAGAATATCCAGGGATTATTTCAACAGGCAAATTAAATCTTGAAAATATTCTTTTTATATAGTTTCTGTAATTTAGCATATCAGGACAGGTGACAAGAAAATCGTCAATTTTTATTTCTTTATTATTTTCAAACTCCTTTTCCATTAAAAAAACAATACCTTTTATTTCCTCTTCTTTTGTTGGGAAATTAAAACATTCAATTTCAGGATTGTATCTTTCACCATCAATTTCTTCTATTTCCCAGTTTGTTATACTTTTTAAAAAATTTAAAGTTTCTTTTAGTATAAATTCCTGTGCATCAATAGAAAAAAATTGAGGATTGTAATAAGAGAAAATTACAGTTTCTGCCTTATTTATAAGTTTTGCAATAAAATTTTTCTGGTAATTTGGGATTTCTACTATGTTTTCAAATATTATACTATTATAACTTTCTTCAAAGTGATTTAATGCTTCATTGTAAATGTCTTCTATATCTATTAAATTTTTTTTCTTTAAATAATCCTCATATTTTTCAAAAACATTAAAAGCAAATTCTATATTTTTTTTGTGATTTTCAAACCTCAATGAGGAATTCAGAACAGTTTTTTTAATTTCTGAAAGTTTTACCCCATTAATTGATGAAATTTTAAGTTCTTTTATAAAATTTGTGAGTATTTTTGCAAATCCTTCATCTGAATATAATTGAAAATCTTTCTTTTCCTTTTTTATAATTTCAAAAATTATAAGAAATTTTTCTAAGTCAGAAATAATTTTTTTGCTACTTTTTTCTTCAACAATTTTTGAAGCAAATGATTTAAGAGTAAAGGTTGGTGGAAGAAAGGAATTTTTAAAGTGGTTATAAAATTTAAGTTTAAAATCTTGAACTTTGCAGAAATTTGATGTAATATAAATAAAATTTTGGTTTAAATTCAGGTGATTAATTTGAGACAATAAAAATTCAGTTTTGTTTTTAAGGTTTAATGGTAGTAAAAAAATTTTTTTCATTTTTATATATTATACCCTGAAAGTGAATCAAAAGGCAAAAAGGGTTTTCTGATGAAATTGAAAAAAATTTTCAGAAGTTTATTACAGCCATTTGAAAATGGAATTATAATCTATATTTTTCTCAAAATACTGACATTTTTTATTAAGATAATTCCTGTTTTTTTAATGGAGAAAATAATAAAATTTTTGGGTAATTTTGCATTTTTTGTTATGAAGGGATATAGAAAACTTGCTTTGAAAAATATGGATATTGCTTTTGGTGATAAATATACGAAAGAAGAAAAAATAAAAATGTGTAAACAAATTTTTGTAGAATGTATGAGTTTTTTAGAAATATTTCAACTATATAAATTTAAAGATGAGCAACTAATGAAAATGGTTGAAATAGAAGGAGAGGAAATTTTGGAAAAGGTTTATAAGGAAAAGAAAGGGGTTATTGCTATATCCCCACATATGGGGAATTTCCCTTTTGCACTAATTATTCTTTCTAAAAAGGGTTATCCTATTAATATGATTGTAGCAAGGTCTGTTAATGTATATACTGATAGAGAATTAAGAAAACTTAGAGAAAAATATGGTATCCCTTCAATTTCAAGAAAGGATTTAAAAAAAGCGATTGAAGATTCACAGAAATGGATTAAGAATGGCGGTATTTTATGTATATATCTTGACCAGCATGCCCCAAATGGAGTAAAATGCGAATTTTTTGGAAAGGAAGTTTATGTTCCGACTGGTGCTGCTATTTTTGCAAGAAAATATAAAGCAAATGTAATCGGATTATATACAGTAAGAACTGCTCCTATGAAGCATAAAATAATAATTGAAGGTCCATATAAACTTAAAGAATCAAAAAATGTTCATGAAGATGTAAAAGAAAATACCGCTTTTTTTATTAAAAGAGTTCAATCCTGGGTTGAAAAATATCCTGAACAATGGTCTTCCTGGTTAAATCCCGGTAGATTCCCTGATTAAGAAAAAATTTTTTAAATTTTCAATTATTTCTTTCCTTGCATTTATTTTTTGTGGATTATTTATAATTTTTTCAATGTATTTTAAATTTTTTTTAGCGCAATTTTCTCCAATTTCTATACATTCTTTTAATTTTGAAAAATTAAACCATTCTACAAAAGGTAATTCAATTTTCATAATAAAATCAGAAAGAGAACCTTCTAAGATATTGGCATAAAGAACTTTTATTTTTTCTATCTGGACAAATACTTCAAATGCATTTAATGGTTTATGGTTTTTTAGTGAAGAGTTATTTTCTATTCCAATAATTATCTCACCTCCAAGGATATGATTTGCAATAACCGGTAGAGTACTTGTCACGCCTCCATCAACATAATATTCATTATTTATTTTTACAGGTGTTACAAGCCCTGGAATTGCACAGGAAGCAATTAAAGGCGGAATAATTTTACCTTTATTAAATATAACTGTTTTTCCTGTAAAATATTCAGTAGCAACTATTCCAAGTATATTTTTCTGTTCTTCAAAGTAAATTTCCTTCCCAATAAATTTATAAACTTTTTCCTTGATTATTTCAGATTCAAAAATTCCTGATCTAAAGGTATCAATGATAAGAAGGGAAAGGTCTTTTATTCCGTCAATTAATCTGTAAAAATAATTTTTCCTCCTTTTTCTTGAAAAGAAATTTTCTATTTTTTTTAATTCATTTGTTGTAAATATCTTTAAAATTATTTCTTCAAGTTTATCCGCATTTTCTGTAAATGAATAAATTGTCCCTATTAAAGCACCCATACTTGTTCCGGTTATAACATCAAAATTAATACCCTTTTTTTCTAATGCTTTAAGAACACCTATCTGACAGAAACTTTTTGCTCCTCCACCAGATAAAGCAATTCCAATTTTCATCTCTATAATAAATTGTTAAGAAGATGCATAAAAAATGCAGTTATTATTCCAACGGTTAAATTATCGTCCATTTTGAGCGGTAGAATTTCAATGAATGAAGAAATTAAAACTCCTGATAATAAAATATAAAATGGTAAGTTTAAAAATTTATAAATAAGAACAGAAACAATTAAATTGAAAAAAAATCCTCCTATAAAGCCCTCAAGAGTTTTTCCTGGGAAAATTTTTATTCTGCCATATCTACTACCAACAATTCCACTTCCTGCATCACCAAAAACAAGAAAAAATAGAGAAGGAATAGCAATATCTTTTTTAAAAAAAAGTAATATTATAAAAGTAGAAAGCATAAAATATGTATCACCTGTTAACTTACCCGGAGGAGTTTTAAAAATTCTTCCATATTTTCTAAGAACATAATCCCATACGCCGGGGTTTTTCCACCTTTCATATTCAAGAGATAAAAGTAATGTTAAAAGAAAACTGCATATTATCAAAGAAAAAAATAAGGAACCAGTAAAAAGATAAACAGTCGGTATTATTGAGCCCATTAAAATTCTATAAATTTTTCTTTTCCATATTATCATTTTAAATTTCCTTTTTATATTTTCTCATTTCTTCAATTATGTCCTTATTAACAAGAGCACCGACCAGTATCAGAATTAGAGTGGATAAGGAAAGTTGAACAAAAAATGGTTTATAAAGAAGTGAAAGAAAAATGAAAAATATTATAATACTGGTAATCAAAATTTTAGGAGAACGAGGATTTGTTTTTTGGACGAAAAACCATAAAGCAATTACCAGAGGGAAAATTTTTGGCATTAAATATAAAATAATACCACCACTTGTAGCAGCCCCTTTTCCACCTTTAAATTTCAAAAAAATAGAATAACAGTGTCCTATAATAGCAGATGAACCAATTAGAGTGAGAAGTAAAAAATTTGTAATTCCATATTTTTCTGCAATAAACATTGGAAAGATGCCTTTTATTGTATCAGCAATCCAGACAATAATTCCCCATTTTTTTCCAACACTTCTTGCAACATTGGCAGCACCTGGATTTCCAGTTCCAATAGTCCTTATATCCCTGCCTGTAAGAAAATAGGTAAAAAGATATGCAAAAGAAATACTTCCAACTAAATAACCAAAAATTAAAAAAAACACTACTTTCATTTACTTATATTTTAAACATGTAATATAAAAAAATCAAAAATTTAAAATGTTATAATGAATCTTTGAAATATTTAAAGTCAATTTTTTTTATAGTTTAACAGGCTGTTTTTTTTGAATTGCTTCGTGTGCTTTAAGTGTTATTTTTAATGTTTTCAATGCATCTTGATAATTTGACTTTATATACAGGGGATTATTTTCCCTTATACTTTTTATGAATGCAAGGTCTTCTTCATACATTGGGTCTATATTAGATATATATTTTTCGTTTCTGTCTCCTTTGATTATTTCTATTGAAATTCCTTTATAATAAAAAATGACTTCTTTACCAACAATTTCAATATCGCTTTCATAACCTTTCCATAACCAGGTACATGTAAGATTACCAATAACTCCATTTTTAAATTTCATAACCATAGTTAAACCATCTTCCACATCATAGTCATTGTAAATTTTATTATTAATTCCTTCAAATTTATATGCATATAATTCTTCAACATCTCCACAAAAATATCTCATTAAATCAACTGTATGAGTTGCTTGTTCTATTAATTGCCCCCCTGACATATCTTTTTTTATTAACCAGAGTTTTTTTCCTCCTGCTGGAACTTCTCCATAATACCTACCTCTTACAATTCCAATTTTTTCTTTTTCTACACTGTTTTTTAACTGTTCAATGATGTCAAAATATCTTAAAACATAACCAACAGAAGTTATTAATTTTTTACTTTCTATTTTTTCTGCAATTTCTTCTGCTTTTTCATAATTTAAATGTATTGGTTTTTCAACAAAAAAAGGGATATTTCTTTCAATACATTCTTCTTCCTGACCAATATGAGCAAATGGAGGAACGCATATAAAGCAAGCATCAATTTTTTCATTTTCAAGCATAGTTTTAAAATCAGTATATACATTCCCTCCATAAATACTGGCGCATTCTTTTGCTGAAGTTTCATTTGTATCACACATCCCTGAAAATTTAACCCCTTCAATTTTAGTAAGTCGCATCATATGTGCTCTTGCTATTCCACCACATCCAATAAATCCTATTCTTATATCCATTTCTATCCTCCTTTTTTGTAAAAGAGTTAGCAAAAAACTTGAAAAAATGTTATCATAAAATAAATGAAAAGTGAAATCTGTAAAATTATAAAAAATGAAAAACTGACTGGGAATTTTTATTTACTTAAAATTGAAAATAAATTTAAAGAGAGATTTCTTCCAGGTAATTTTGTGCATATAAAAATTGAAAATAATTTTTTGAGAAGACCATTTTCTGTTGCAAAATACACAGAAAAATCAATAATTATAATTTATAAAGTTGTTGGAACAGGAACTTATCTTTTGAGTAAAAAAAAGAAAAATGATTCTCTTGATGTTTTAGGACCTATTGGAAATTCTTTTCCAGTTTTTAAAAATAAAAAAGTTGCTCTTATTGGTGGAGGTACAGGAATTGCACCTTTGATTTTTCTATCTGAAGAATTAAAGAAATGCAGAAATTATATATGTTTTTTTTATGGTGTTAAAAGTAAAAATTTAATATTTTTTGATTTATTGCCAAAAGGTATAAATTATATTTTTTCAACAGATGACGGAACTTTTGGTGAAAGAGGAGATATTTTTAAGGTATTTAAAAAATATAATGGTGATTTTGATATTTTATATGGAGCAGGACCTGAACCACTTTTGAAAAAAATTACTTCTTATTCGGATGAATTAAAGGTATATATTTCTCTTGAGAATTATATGGCATGTGGAATGGGTTTATGTTATGGTTGTGTTGTAAAGATAAAAGAAAATGATGGATGGGAATATAAAAGAGTTTGTAAGGATGGTCCTGTTTTTGATGGTAAAAAAGTAATATGGGACTGAAAAATTTAAAAGTTGAAATTGGAAAAATAAAACTTGATTCTCCAGTTATAATGGCAAGTGGAACATTTGGATATGGGACTGAAAAATTTAATTTTATTGATTACAAAAAAATTGGAGCAATTACAACAAAAACAATTACGCTACAACCGTGGACTGGCAATCCTCAACCAAGAATATATGAAACATATTCAGGCATGATAAATAGTATCGGACTTCAAAATCCGGGTGTTTTTTACTTTGTTAAGAAAATCCTTCCTGTTATTAAAAAAAATTTCAAAAAAGTTTTTGTGAGTATTACAGGAAAGAGTGAAAAAGAATTTATTGATATAATAAGAGTTTTAGAGAAAGAAAAAGTTGATGCAATAGAGTTAAATCTTTCATGTCCAAATTATGAAAAAACACAGAAAATGATTTCTCAGGACTCCGATTTAACTTATAAACTCATAAAAAGTATAAAAAATGAAACTGATATTCCTCTGATAGCAAAACTTTCTCCAAATGTTACGGATATTACAGAAATTGCAATCTCTGCAGAAGAAGGAGGGGTTGATATAATTTCTCTTATAAATACCGTAAAGGGTTTAAGTATTGATTTTAAAAAAATGAGGATAATTGATGGAGGGTTATCAGGTGGTTGTATAAAACCAGTTGGACTTAAGTGTGTATATGAGGTTTATAAGGTTGTAAAAATTCCTATTATTGGCATTGGCGGGATTATAAATGGTATGGATGCTGTTGAATATTTTCTTGTAGGTGCCTCAGCAATTGGTATAGGGAGTGGATTATTCACAAATTCTAATATAATTGAAGATGTTATTAATAGTTTGATTGATTTTTTGAAGAAAAAAGGAAAAAAGAATTTAAAGGAAATTACTGGATTGTTAAATGAAAAAAGGGGAAATTTTAAATAAGGTTTATACTTATATCTTATGTTTTCTTATCTTTTTTAGATTTCTTTTTGACGGGATTACATATACGCAATTTAATCTCTTTTTTACAGTTTCTATTTTTCTTCTTTTTATTTTTTTTGTTCTTTCAAGGTTTCAAAAAATAGAACTAACTTTTTCAGAATTATTTCTTTTACTTTTTTTATTTTTTTCAATACTAACATCTTTTTTTTCAGAGATAAAAGGAACAGGTATAAGGTTCAATTCGTACATTGCATCATATTTATGTTTATTTTTCCTTATTAGAAGTACTGTAAAGGAAAAAGGGAAAAAAATTTTAATTCAGGTAATCATTTTTGCAGTTTTCTATATAACTTTATATGGTATTTATCAAAGATTCTGGGGACTTGAAGCAACAAGAAAAACTCTTTTAGAAAATCCAGAAATATTAAACCAGTATCCTGAACTGATTAAATATTTTTCCCCAACATTTTTTGACAGAATTGAAAGTAATAGAGTTTTTTCTACTTTTGTTTATCCTAATACCTACGCATCTTTTATTATATCAATAATGCCATTTTTATTTTTTCTTTTCCTGAATGAAAATAAAAAATACTTTAAATTTTTTTTAGTTTTCCTTTTTATTCTTTGTTTTTTTAATCTGATTTTAACAGAATCAATGGGTGGGTTAATAATTTTTCTTTTTATTTTTCACATTATTTTATTAGAACTTTTACTTGATGAAAAAAAGTTCAAAAAATTAATACCCTTTATTTTAATTTTTGAGTTTATGTTTTTATATACTGGTTATCACTTCAAAATTCTTCCTCATATCCATTCTCTTATGGATAGAGTGAATTACTGGAAAGGAAGTATCAAAATTATTAATAAAAATTTTCTTTTTGGAGTTGGTCCGGAAAATTTCAGATATTATTTTTTGAAATATAAATCTTCTGAAACTCTTGAAGCAGCACATGCTCATAATCTTTTAATAGAGACACTTGTTGAAAATGGATTTATTGGGCTTTTTTTTCTTTTATTATTTTTATTTATTTTACTTACAGGTGTTTTAAAAGAAAAAAGAGATAAAAATTTTAATAGAGGAATTTTTTATCTTTTTCTTGCTTTCTTTTTACACAATCTTGTTGATTTTGATTTTTCTGACCCATCCGCTGCAGTTTTAATTTTCATATTTGGTGGAATATATGAGCATAAAGATAAAATAACTAATAAAACATTGACAAAACTTTTATTATGCCTTATCATAATTTTATACAGTTTTAGCATTTTAAATTTATTGAAATTTGAAAATTCTGAAAGGTACAGGAGGTATAGCCAGAGAGAAATAGTTTTAGAAAATAAATTATATCTACTTGATCTGGCTGAAAAATGGTGCAGTAAAAATTTTGAAATATATTTTGAGAAAGGAAATTTATATAGAAACATGTGGCAATTAACCCGGAAAGAGGAATATCTAAAACAGGCAATAATAAATTATGAGCAATCAATTAAATTAAACCCATATTTGATAAAAGCATATAGGCAACTTGCTAATATTTATGAAATTACAGGTGATTATAAGAAAGCAGAGAAAATGTACCTGTCTGTTCTTGAAAAGTATCCAAATAAAAAATTGTATAACCTTGAAGTTGCAAGATTTTATAAAAAAACAGGAGATAATGAAAAGTTTAAGCATTACTATCTTAAAAGTAAAGAGTTGAAAGAAGTTACAATAGAAGAAAAGATTATGGTTGAAGAGGTTGAAAAATGGATAGAATCGCAGAAATAGAAATAAGAAAAGTTGAAAAAAGTTTATATTTTAAATTACCTCAGGAACTTGATGTTAAAATAAAAGATTTTGTTCTTGTTGAATTCACACAGGGAACAGTTGATTATGGCAGAATATATAAAATTATTGAGACCAAAGGAATTTTCTCACCTACAATTTCTGGTAAAGTTTTGAGAAAATTAAATGAAAAAGATTTTATAATAATACAGGAAAATAATGAAAGAAAAAAAGAAGCATTTAATATATGTTTGGAAAAGTTAAAAAGTTATAATTTACCAATGCGACTGATTGATGCTGATTTTTCTTATGACAGAACAAAGGTTACTTTTTATTACTGGGCTGATGGAAGAATTGATTTTAGAAAACTGGTAAGAGACCTTGCAAAAATTTTTAATTGTAGAATAGAAATGAGGCAAATTGGTTTAAGGGATGAAGCAAGAATTAAGGGTGGATATGGAATTTGTGGAAGAGAATTATGCTGTATTACTTTTTTGAAGCAATTTGAATCAATTACAATGAGGATGGTTAAAAATCAAAAATTACCACTTGATATGAATAAAATAACTGGTTTGTGTGGAAGATTACTTTGCTGTTTAAATTATGAAGATGAATTTTATAAAAAGGAAAAGGTAGAGAAAAAATGAAATTTTATATAACTACTCCCTTATATTATGTTAACGCACAACCTCATATAGGCCATACTTATACTACAGTAGCAGCAGATTGCCTTGCGAGATTTTACAGAATGAAAGAATATGATGTTTTTTTCCTTACAGGGACTGATGAGCATGGTCAGAAAATTTATGAAACTGCCAAAAAAGAGGGATTAACGCCTTTAGAACTTGCGGATAGAGTTTCAGAAACATTTAAAAATATGTGGAAGAAAATGAATATCTCCTATGATAGATTTATAAGAACTACAGAAAAACAACACCAGGATGTTGTAAAAAATGTATTTAAGAAACTTCAAGAAAAAGGAGAACTTTATAAAGGCGAATATAAGGGATATTATTGTATTCACTGTGAAAGTTATGTTAATGTTGAAGATGAAAACCAGCCATTATGTCCCGATTGTAATAGGCCTGTATCTCAAATTTCTGAAACCTCATATTTTTTCAAATTATCTAAATATCAGAATTTGCTTGAAAATGTGATTGAAACTACTGAATTTGTAAAACCCAATTTTAGAAAAAACGAGGTTTTGAATTTCTTAAAAAAGGGACTTTCAGATTTAAGTATTACAAGGAAAAATGTTTTATGGGGGATAGAATCTCCAACAGAAGAAAGATATACCATTTATGTCTGGTTTGATGCTCTTTTGAATTATTTAAGTGGCATTGGATATCTCTATGATGACCAAACATTTAAAAAATACTGGCCAGCAGATGTTCAATTAATCGGGAAAGACATTATGAGATTTCATCATATTGTCTGGCCTGCTTTGTTAATGGCTCTGGATTTACCCCTCCCTAAGAAAATATTTGCTCATGGATGGTGGATTTCAGGCAAGGAAAAAATTTCAAAATCAAAGGGGAATGTTATTTCTCCAGAGTATTTTATTAATGAATATGGAGTTGACCCTTTTAGGTATTTTCTTTTAAGAGAAGTTCCTTTTGGCCTTGACGGAGAATTTTCAGAGGAAAATTTTAAAAAAAGATATAACAGTGACCTTGTGAATGATTTTGGGAATTTATTAAATAGAAGTTTAAATCTTATTGAAAAAAAATTTGGAAATTATGTTCCTGAAGGAGAAATAGATAACCAAATTATGGAAATATCAGAGAGTATTTATAAGAATTTTTCTGAAAGAATGGAAAATGTTTCTTTTTCAGAAGCACTTGATGAAATCTGGAAACTTACTGTTTTTCTGAATAAATATCTTGACCAGAAAGCACCATGGAGAGATGACACTAAAAGTGAAAAGACAATTATTTCTGTTTTTTATGGCATCAGAAATCTTATAATCTTTCTGTATCCATTTATACCACAGACATGTGAGAAAATGTTAGAAATGCTCGGTTTATCAAAAAAAGAAATTGAAAAATTTGAAAATTTTAAAGTTAAATATCCTGGAAGGATTAAAATTGGGAAAAGAGATATAATTTTTTATAGAAAAAAATGAAACCTGTTTTTAAAAGAATTTTATTAAAACTTTCTGGTGAAGCATTGCAGGAAGATAAAAAAGGTGGTATAAGTTCAAAAGCATTGATTTCTATTTCAAAAGAAGTTAAAAGTATATGGGAACTTGGATGTGAGATTGGCATTGTTGTTGGAGGTGGGAATATATACAGAGGAAGTGAAAGGGATAAAAATGTAATTGAGCCGGTTACAGCTGATTATATGGGAATGCTTGCAACTGTTATTAATGGACTTGCATTACAGAATTCTTTTGAAAAACTCGGTCTTGATACAAGGGTTCAGAGTGCTTTTGAAATGAGGCAGTTCTGTGAGCCATACATAAGAAGGAGAGCAATAAGGCATCTTGAAAAGGGGAGGGTAGTAATATTTGTTGGTGGGACAGGTAATCCTTATTTTACAACTGATACAGCGGCAGCATTAAAAGCAGTGGAAATAAAAGCAGAAGTTGTTTTGAAAGCGACAAAGGTAGATGGAGTTTATTCTGCAGACCCTTTTAAATATCCTGATGCCAAAAGATATAAAAATTTGAGTTATTTAGATGTAATACAGAAACAACTTAAAATAATGGATGCTGCGGCAATATCAATGTGTATGGAAAATAAAATTCCAATAATTGTTTTTAATCTTTTCAAAAAAGGCAATTTAAAGAAAATAGTTCTTGGAAAAGGGGTTAAGACAATTATTTCAGAAAAAGGAGGTTTAAATGAGGATGAAGATTTATAATGAAACAGAACAGAAAATGAAAAGTGTGGTAGATTTTTTTTCAAAAGAAATTGCAAAAATGAGAGCAGGAAGGGCTTCAATTTCATTACTTGAAGGGGTTCTTGTTGAATGTTATGGTTCTAAAATGCCTATAAATCAGGTTGCTACAATTACAATACCTCAACCACAAATGATTGTTATTCAGCCATGGGATAAAAGTATTTTTGGAAATATTTTAAAGGCGATACAAATGAATAATCTTGGACTTACTCCAATTTCAGATGGGAATGTAATCAGAATTCCGGTCCCTCCATTAAGTGAAGAAAGAAGAAAAGAACTTGTGAGAATTTTACATAACATGGGAGAAGAAGCAAAGGTTGAAATCAGGGAGTTGAGAAGGAAAGCCAATGAGCAGTTAAAAAAAGCAAAAGACGAAAAACAGATTTCCGAAGATGAAATGTTTAAAGGAACCGAAGAAATTCAAAAATTAACAGATAAATTTATAGAGGAAGTAGATAAGAAAATAAAAGAAAAGGAAAAAGAAATAATGGAAGAATAAATGAAAAATTTTGTTATAGCCATTGATGGTCCTGCAGGAGCTGGAAAAAGCACTGTTGCAAAAATTGTTGCTAAAAAATTGAATTTTCTTTATGTTGATACAGGAGCAATGTATAGAGCACTGACTTTAAAGACAATGAAGGAAAAAATTCCATGGGAAGATGAAGAAAGAATTGTGAATATGGCTAAAAATACAAAAATTGAACTTTATTGTGATCCAGATAAATATAGAGTATTACTTGATGGTGAAGATGTAAGCGATGAAATAAGAAAAGAATGTGTGAGTAAAAATACTTCCTATATTGCTTCAATGTTGAAAATAAGAGAAATTTTATGGGATATGCAAAGAAAATTTAGAGAAAAAAATAATATTGTTATGGAAGGAAGGGATATAGGAAGTAAGGTTTTTCCTGATGCGCAATTGAAAATATATCTTGATGCTTCAGTTGATGAAAGGGCAAAAAGGAGATATTTACAACTTAAGCAAATGGGGATTGAAGAGGATATTGAAAAGATAAAAAGAGAAATAATTGAAAGAGATATAAAAGATAAAAACAGAGAAATTGCTCCTCTTGTTAAACTTGATGACTATTTTTATATAGACACTACAAACCTTACAATTGATGAAGTTGTAAATAAAATAATTACTCTTTATGAATCAAAAAAATAAAATTTATCTCTTGTTTTTGAGTTTTTCAAATGGTATATCAATAAGAGGTTTATTTTTGTGTCCTTGATAATTGAAGTGCCACCACTCAGTTTTTGAAGGGATAAAGCCATATTTTTTCATACTATTATGAAGAATCTCGCGATTTTTAATAATATTCGGAGGGAGGTTCATATAATAAGGACTTGCTTTTTCACTAAATTCATCAAATTCAGTAGGCATTGGAATATCTTTTCCATTTATGTCAACCAAACTAACATCAACCGCATAACCTTTATTATGAACTGAACCTATTTTCGGATTGGCAATATATTTAGGGTTGGGATAAACGTTCCACATGACTTTTTGAACTGATAAAGGTCTATATCCATCAAAAATTTTAAGTTTATATCCCATTTTTTTTAAATCCCCATTTACTTTTTTCAGAGCAATTGCTACTTCTTCTGCAAGAAAACAATCAGGTGATGGATAAAGAACCCTCCCTGTAAAGTTATTTTTTGTGGCATATCTTATTTCAAGTATTATGTCCGGGATTACTTTTTTTACATCAACAAGTTTTGTTTGATTTTCTCCATAAAAAATAGAAAAATTTATTAAAATTAAAAATAAACAAAATTTTAAAAATTTCTTTTTCATTTTTGCTTTTTTCCACATTTCAAGTATAATATTATAACATCTTAAATCCAAAAAATAAGGTAATAGGAGAAAAAATGAAGAAGATTAAAATTGATGTTTATGATACAACTTTAAGGGATGGAGCACAAGGAGAAAATATTTATTTTACTCTTAGTGATAAAATTAAAATTGCAGAAAAACTTGATGAATTTGGTATTGATTTTATAGAAGGTGGATGGCCTGGTTCAAATCCAAAAGATATTGCATTTTTTAAAAAAATAAAAAATAAAAAGTTTAAAAATAGTAAGATTGTTGCTTTTGGAAGTACAAGAAGAAAGAATTATCCTGTTGAAAAAGACCCATATGTAAAAAAACTTCTTGAAAGTGAAACAGAGTATATAACAATTTTTGGAAAATCATGGGATTTACATGTTACAGATGTTTTAAAAATTTCTCTTGATGAGAATCTAAAACTTATTGAAGAAACTGTTGAATTTTTAACAAAACATGGAAGGAAAGTATTTTTTGATGGTGAACATTTTTTTGATGGTTATAAGAGAAATCCTGAATATGCCTTAAAAACAATTTTGGTTGCAGAAAATTCAGGAGCAGAAATCGTTGTTCTTTGTGATACCAATGGAGGGACTTTGCCATTTGAAATAGGAGATATAGTTAAAAAAGTAAAAGAAAATATTAAAATACCTGTTGGAATTCATACACATAATGATTCTTCTCTTGCAGTAGCAAACACAATAATTGCTGTTAAAAATGGAGCAACTCATATTCAGGGAACTATTAATGGATTTGGAGAAAGATGTGGAAATGCTGATTTAACTTCTATTATTCCCATACTTCAGATAAAAATGGGATATAATTGTATTTCTGATGAAAAACTTGTTCATTTAACAGAAATATCAAGATTTGTTTACGAAATTGCAAATTTAGTTCCTTTAAATAATCAGCCATTTGTTGGAATGAGTGCCTTTGCTCATAAAGGAGGAGTTCATGTTGATGCAGTAAGTAAAAATCCTTTAACATATGAGCATATAGACCCAAAAACAATAGGAAATGAAAGGAGAATTTTGATTTCTGAACTTTCCGGAAAAAGCACAATTTTACAGAAATTTAAAGGATATAAACTTGATGAAAAACCTGAAATTATAAAAAAATTACTTGATATGGTTGGAGAACTTGAGAATGAAGGTTATCAATTTGAATCAGCAGAAGGTTCATTTGATTTAATGGTTAGAAAGGCACTTGGAAAATATAAAAAACTTTTTGAAGTTGAGGGATTCAGAGTAATTGTTGAAAAAAGAGGAAGAAAAATTATATCTGAAGCGACAGTTAAAGTAAAAGTTGATAAACTTATAGAACATACAGCGAGTGAAGGTAATGGTCCTGTAAATGCACTTGATAATGCTTTAAGAAAAGCGCTTGAGAGATTTTATCCTGAAATTAAAAAAATGAAATTAACTGATTATAAAGTAAGGATTTTAAAACCTGAAAAAGCAACAGCAGCAATTACAAGGGTAGTTATTGAATCAACAGATGAAAAGGATACGTGGGGAACGGTTGGTGTTTCAGAAAATATTATAGAAGCGTCATGGAAAGCACTTCTTGATAGTTTTGAGTATAAGATCTTAAAATCAAGGATGAAATAATAAAAATTTATCTGTAAGAAGGTGGTTTGGGTTTTAAAAAGTTTACGAGTTCTTCTCTTATAGCCCAGGCAAACCAAAAATTTCCATACGGTGAATAATGACCAAATACTTGAGCACCAGCCCTTGAAATATATAATCTTGAAAGAAATTCATCAATTCCTGTTTTGTAAAGTTTATATTCTTCCTTTGTCTTTTTTAGTGTATCAATAAAATCAAATTTGTTTTCTTTTAAATATTTTATCAGTTCTATATCAAATCTCTCATTTTCTTTAATATATTTTTTACAGGTAGGTGCATCATAACTTAAAATTATTATCAATTTCCTTTTATTTTCTTTAATCCATTTTTTAAGTTTTTCAAGAATATATATTGTTGATTTTATTCCATAAGTAATATGAAGTTTTTTTGCATCATTAATTCTTCTTTTCGAGTTCCTTAAATCAATTTTTAATCCAAAAACTTCACCAAGTTTTTCAAGATAATCAACTGGTGCTTCTCCTCCCTGGGTTAATGTAAATAAATGAACAACATGATCATCTTTAAAAAAATTGTAGTAATATTCTTTATCAGTCAATTTCCTTAAATGGTTCCCATTCTTACATTTTCCAGGAATTTCAACAAAAGAATTTTTTTCAATATCAAATCTAATATGCGACCATGGGAAACCATGGACTGGATATGTATTTTTTCCACCTCCTCTTGGTAAATCCTTATGAATCCATGCAACTCTTATCCATCTGGAAGAATCAATATTTCTTAAATGGTCATCATCCCAGATGTTTAAAATTATATATTCAGTAGCAATTTCTGTTTTCTCAATTCTCATCATTCTCAGATAAGATTGATAAACACCATAACCACCAACACCGAAATTTCTAATTGGTTCTCTAAAATGAGCAGCAAGTATTTCCTGCCAGGTTTCTCCATCTGATACTTGAGCACATTGAGTATAACTATTTCCATAGGTATTTATTCTGCATGGTTTTTCTTTATAATTTATCATTTTTCTAAAAAAGTATTTTTTGTCATAAGTATATTCAGAAAAAGTATTATAAATTCCGTCTCTGAAAATATAGTCAATTTGAATATAGCCGAGTTCAGGGTCAAATTTCAAAAATGATTTTCCTTTTAAAACTCTTTCAATTTCCTCCGGGTAATAACACGCAGTTTCAAGTAATTGTTTCACATTTTTTAACATATTTTGCTCCTTTCTTTTTTTATTTTATCATAGTTTTGACAGCGGTATATAATAAAAGAAAGAGATAGGAAAGGTTAAACGAAAGCAATGAAATTTTTAAAATTGATTTTAAAAATTTTCTTTTTTATTTCCTCACTTTTTGTTTTTTATTGTTATGGAGAAAAGGAAATAATTGAAATCAATCTTTTTAAAGTTGATATTTTGAAAGAAATTCCAGGATTTTACTCTTACAAAGATTTAATGAAAAATGGAGAATTTTTATATTCAAATTTAAAATCTTTGATGGAAAATGGATTTATAGATTATACAGAAATTACGGGATATCTAAAAAATGGAGAAAAATGGGTTTATGACATTATGAAAAACATATCAGATACGCCTTTAAAAGAGGGTATATATTTTGAAATGATTCCTGAAATTGAAAAAGGTGAAAAGTTTATCGTAAAAGGTATTTTTAAAGTAAAAAAACTGGAAAATGAAAAAGAAAAAGGAATTCTTTCCGGGGAGTCAGAAAAGTTAATAAGTTTTTTTAAATTAATTGATTTTGAAAAACCCCAGATAATTGGAGGAATTGAAAGTAATAATTATAAAGTAATTTTAATGATTAAAACAGCAAAATATTATGAACTAAATTCAGAGTTAGAAATTTACTTTGGGGAGAATAAAATAATTGATAACTCAGATATAATATGTGTTAAATTTTCTGGCAAATCTATGAAAAATTCAAAAGAAATGGAGATTGTTTTTAATGAAGAAGGAATTAAAAAATTTAAAGAAGTTACAAAAAATATTGGAGAGCGACTTTCTATAGTTATAAATAGCAAAATTGTTTCCACTCCTGTAATTAGAGAAGAAATACCTGATTGTAAAAAATTGAAAATATCCATTTCAAAATAAAATTTCATCAATTCTTCAGGAAAATCTATTGGAAAAAAAGTGTAAAAAAAGGTAAAATTATTATTTACTATGGAACCAAAATATATAAGTATAAGAGGAGCAAGGGAACATAATTTAAAAAATATCAATATTGATTTGCCAAGAAATAAACTTATTGTAATTACAGGTATTTCTGGGTCTGGTAAATCATCCCTGGCTTTTGATACTCTTTATGCTGAAGGACAGAGAAGATATATAGAGAGTTTATCCGCCTATGCAAGACAGTTTCTTGAGCAGATGAAAAAACCTGATGTTGACCAGATTACAGGACTTCCTCCAGCAATTGCAATAGAACAGAGAAAGGCAACTTCAAATCCAAGGTCCACTGTTGCAACTACAACTGAAATTTATGATTATTTAAGAGTTCTTTTTGCAAGAATAGGTATTCCTCACTGTCCAAATTGTGGAAGAGTTATTTCAAGGCAATCGTCATCTGAAATAATAGATAGAATTATGAATTTTGAAGGTAATTCCGAAATTAAAATCCTTGCACCTGTTATAAGAGGAAGGAAGGGTGAGTACAGAAAAATTTTTGACCAGATAAAAGAAATGGGATTTTTAAAGGTCAGGGTTGATAGAAAATATTATGATATTGATGATGAGATAAAACTTGATAGATATAAAATTCATAATATTGAAGTTTTAATTGATAGTTATTTTGTTAAGGATGAAGATAAAACAAGAATAGCAGAAAGTGTGGAAATGGCTTTAAAAATAGGGAAAGGGATTATTGTAATTGAAAAAAATGGGAAAGAAATAATATTTAATGAAAATTATAGTTGTCCTGTATGTGGAATAAGTTTTGAAGAAATATCACCAAGGATGTTTTCATTTAATAGTCCCTATGGTGCATGTTCTGAATGTAAGGGACTTGGATTTTTAATGAAAGTTGACCCTGACCTTGTAATTCCTGATAAAACAAAAACATTCAGAGAGGGTGCAATAAAACCGTGGCATGATGTTGGTGGGAGAGGACTTTTCTGGTATTACAGGTCTCTTTTAAATGATATTTTGGATTCTCTTGGAAGGAGTATAGATGATAGAGTTTGTGATTTATCTAAAAAGGAACTTGATATAATACTTTATGGCTCTGAAGAATATGGTTTTGAAGGTGTAATTCCTAATCTTGAACGGCTTTTTCATCAAACAGAAAGTGAATATAGAAGAGAAGAAATTATGAAATATATTAGAGAAATAATCTGTCCATCATGTAATGGGGGAAGATTAAGACCAGAATCACTTGCTGTAAAAATAAGTGAAAAATCAATTATGGATATATGCAGAATGAGTGTTATAAAGGCAAAGGAATTTTTTGAAAATTTAAAATTAACTGAAAAAGAAAGTTTAATTGCAAAACAGATTTTAAAGGAAATTTTATCTCGTTTGAATTTTCTTCAGGAAGTCGGTCTTGATTATTTAACACTTGATAGAATGACACATACTTTATCAGGTGGAGAAGCAGAAAGGATACGACTTGCAACTCAAATTGGTTCAGGACTTGTTGGAGTTTTGTATATTCTTGATGAGCCAACAATAGGATTACATCAAAGGGATAATTTAAAACTTATAAATACATTAAAACATTTAAGAGATATAGGAAATACAGTTGTTGTGATTGAACATGATGAAGAAACAATTAGAAATGCTGATTATATTGTTGATTTAGGTCCTGGTGCAGGAATTCATGGAGGAGAAGTTGTTGCTGAAGGGTCTCTTGAAGATATTATACACAATGAAAATTCAATAACAGGTAAATATTTAAGTGGAAAACTAAAAATTGAAATACCTGAAAAAAGAAGAAATCCAACAGAAAGGAAAATAAAGATATTAAAAGCAGCCCATAACAATTTAAAAAATATAGATGTTGAAATTCCACTCGGTCTTTTTGTTTGTATAACAGGTGTTTCTGGTTCAGGAAAAAGCAGTTTAATTGAAGATGTTTTATATAAGGGACTTAAAAAGATATTGTATGATTCAAGGGAAGAGCCAGGAAAACACGAGGCAATTTTGGGTATTGAATATATAAATAAAGTAGTAGTTATAGACCAGTCACCAATAGGAAGAACTCCCCGTTCAAATCCTGCAACTTATACAGGTGCTTTTACATATATAAGAGAAATATTTGCAAATACAACTGAAGCAAAAATAAGAGGTTATACACCCGGAAGATTCAGTTTTAATGTTAAAGGAGGGAGATGTGAAGCATGTATGGGCGAAGGTATAATGAAGATTGAAATGCACTTTTTACCTGATGTTTATATTCCATGCGATGTTTGTAAAGGGAAAAGATATAATAGAGAAACACTTGAAATAAAATATAAGGGAAAGGATATATCAGAAGTCCTTGAAATGAAAATTGAAGAAGCGCTTGATTTTTTTAAAGTCCATCCTAAACTTGTAGAAAAATTGAAGACACTTTATGATGTTGGACTTGGATATCTTTCTCTTGGTCAACCAGCAACTACTTTATCAGGAGGAGAGGCACAGAGAGTTAAACTTGCTTCAGAACTTTCAAGAAAAGGTAATGAAAAAACAATCTATATTCTTGATGAGCCAACAGTTGGACTTCATATGGCTGATATCGCAAAATTACTTGATGTTTTAAAGCGCCTTGTGGATAAGGGTTCTACTGTTATAGTTATAGAACATAATCTTGAAGTTATTAAATGTGCTGACTGGATTATAGACCTTGGACCAGAAGGAGGAGACAAAGGAGGATATATTGTTGCAACTGGAACTCCTGAAGAAATTTCAAAAAATCGCAAATCATATACAGGTTATTACTTACGAAAATATTTTGAAAAAAGACCTCTTATAGTTTCTTAGTACTATTTAAATAATAGTCTGTCATAATCATAATATAAATGAAAATCTGTTCTTCTTAATTTTGCTGAACTTGAGAGTTCTCTTCCATAAGGAATAAATATTGAATAGTCATATCTACATATAGCAAAATACCAAACATCTCCTTTTTTTGGAGGAGGTACTGTTTTAGAAAATGCAGAAAAAGGTATTGCCATTTCAATTTCCCATCCCATATCAACATTTTCATCATTAAGAGTCCCATTTAATTTAACAGCAACTTTGGTTTCTGAAGAAAATCCTTTAACATTATTCAGATAATAGACCCCCTTTCTGTGATAAAAACCGTCAAATAATGTTCCAAGTATATTTGAGTTTATTTCATAATAATAAGTTGAATCAAATTTTGGTTTTATAAATACTTCAAAAACATCGTCATTCCATACAGGTCCATCTTTTTCCTTGACATATCCAATAAGACATTTATCCTCCATTTTTCCTGCAATATAAAGATAATTGTCATCATATTTAATCCAGACAACTGTATTTGAATATGGACTTCTTACAAAATTTCCGGGTATATAAAATTTTTTAATTGTAGGGGTTTTTCCCCATTCTTCTTCAGTTATGTTCCCATCAATTACAATTTCATTTTTAACTCTTTCTGCAACATAAAGTTCTCTTTCGCACCAAGCAAAAGTTGAAAATAATAATAAAAAAACTAAAAGATTTTTTTTCATTCTGTCCTCCTTTCACTATTTTCTGATATTACATTTATTCCTAATGGTATAATAAGTTTCTGCCCGGGATAAATTATATCACTTTTTAAATTATTAATTCTTTTCAAATCATATACATTTACTTTAAATTTATTTGCAATTTTTGAAAGAAAATCACCTTTTTGAACTATATAAATTTTCTGACCTTCACCTTTCTCTGAATCTATTTTTTCTGTAATTTGAGTGTCTGAAGTTATAGATTCTTTCAACTTTAAAATTTCTTTTTCATGTCTTGCAAATTCATCAATAATAATTTTGTTATTCTCATTGATTGTTTTTTTTGTTAAATCTAATTCTTTTTTAAGATTAAAAATTTCATTATTTAAATTTTCAATATTTCTGCCTGATTCTGACATTTTGTTTTTCAAATTTGAAATTTCTTCGTAAAAACTGCTTAATGATTTTACAAAAGTTGAAGTTGAGGCAACTAAGTCATTATATGTTTTTTTAAGAGTAGATACATTTTCAAATAACTCATCATTTTTTGTAAAACTTTTCTCTGAAATTTCTTTTAAATCCCTGTTTATGTAAAAGAGTTCTCTTTTGAATGAATATATTTCACTTTCCTGTCTTGTTAATTCATCAATCATAATTTTATTCTGCGCTTTTAAAGAGTTTTCAACTGTTTCAATTTTTGTTTCTAAATTATTTGCCTGTTTTGAAAGATTTTCAATGATATTTGCAAGTTTTAATTGCGAGTCCTTTAAATTCAAAAGGTTATTCTGTAGGTCGGTTATTATTTTTGTAAAGGAATTTTGGAATTCATTTATTGATTTTTGTAAATTCAGTGGAAGAGAAAGAATATCTAAATAATTCTTTTTTACTGAAGATAATTCTTTTTCAATATCAACGACTTTTTTATTTAATTCATCTTCAATTTTTTTATTTTTCTCATCCGTCGTTACGATTACTTCATCAATTTTGCCTTTCATTTCATTAATTCTATTAGTTAATGATTTTATCTCTTCTTTCAGAGTTATAATATCAACTTTTATTTTTTTTATTTCATCTGTAAAATCTTTTTCTTTTTTAAAATACTCATTTAAAGAATTGATTGCTTCTGAAATTTGCTTTGTATTTGTTTGTAAAATGTTAAATAACTCTGATTGATTTTCTTCTAATCTTTTTATTTTTGATTGATTTTCTTCAAGTTCTTTTATTATTGATTGGTTTTCTTCAAGTTTTTTTATTCTTTTATCAAAATTCTCTGCAGACAATAGAAGTGCTTCTTCTATATCTTTTACTTTTTCCTTTGATATTTCTTCTTTTTTATTAGGTATGGTTGTGCATCCTGTTATGAAAATCAAAAAAAATAAATAAATATATTTTTTCTTCATTTTTTCTCCATTCCTATTTTAAACTCACATCTTCTATTTTTTGCCCACGCATTTTCATTATTGCCAATCACAGCAGGTTTATCCTCTCCATAACTTACTGTAAATAATCTTTTTGGTGAAACACCAAGGTTAATTAAAAAATTTCTTACACTTAAAGCCCTTTGTTCTCCTAAAACAAGATTATACTCCCTCGTTCCTCTTTCATCACAATGTCCCTCTATTAAGACCAATATTTCGGGTTTTTTTACAAGATAATCTCCTATTTTTTTAAGAATTTCTATATACTCTTTTTTTATTTCATAACTATCATAATCAAAATAAATATTTTTAAAAATTTCCGCCATTTCCTGATTTATTTCAGATGGATTTATAAATTTTACACTTTCAGGTATTGGAGATAGATTTTCTTCTATTATTTCTTCTGAATATTCTTTTTTTTCTAAATTCTTTTTAACTGTTTCTTCTATTGGAGGAGTGATTTTAGGTATTTTGGGCATTTCTTGAATAATTTTTGAAGTTTCGGGAGTTGTTTTTGATATTTCAGGAATTTTAACTTCTTCTTTTGATTCTTCAGTTCCAATTAATTTAATTATTTTTTCTTTTATTGATCCTTCTTCAACTTTTTTTTCTTTCTCTGGAATAATCTGGCACCCTGAACTCAAAATTAAAAAAATTATAAATACATATCCTGAAATTATTTTTTTCTCCATAATTATAGATAAATTATAACAAAATTTTTATTCAACGGTCAATTTATATTTATCCTTTGAAATAACCTCGTAAAATAATAATTTTTCTCCTTCACCTACATATCTTTTTGTAATCGTTTCAAGATATTCATTGTTTTTGCCGGTAATTTCCACCATTATTTTTATATCTCTCTTTTTTGATTGTATTCCATAAATTTCCATCTGAAGTTTATTATTTATAATTTTTGCTTTAATCATTAGTGGATTTTTGTAAGGATTTTGGATTTTCAAATCAACCCCTTCTTCTTTTGAAACTGTTGCATCAATGCCAGGAGAAACATAACTTACAGGTGAAGAATGATTTTTTCTTTCTCTTATTGATATTCCGGAAAGGAGTGCTAAATTATACAGAGTTGTTGCAACCTGACATAAACCACCTCCAATGCCGGGAACTCTTTTCTCTCCAATTATTGTGGATGCAGGACCCATTTCATCTTCAGGAATTTTATTTATAATTTCTTCTATAAAAGAAAATTCAATACCGGGATAAAGGATATATCCATCAAGTATTTTTACAGCAGTTTCAATATTTTTCTTTCTTGCATCAATTCCATCTTTAAAATAGGTTGCATATTCAGCCCACAAATAGTTAAAATTTTCACAGAAAATAAACTTTGTAAAAATTGATAAAATTAAAATAAAAACAAATTTTTTCATTTTTCAACTACTTTTAAATTATTTTCATTTGAACTACCATATACATCAGGGAAATACATTAAATATACTTTTGCAGGTAAAACATGAAAGGAACCAACTATTTCCGGTCTTATATAATATGTTATTTCTTTTGTTTTTTCGCCATCCCATCCTATTCTGAAAAATACTACCTTTTCATCCTTTATCTGTCTTTCACTATAAAGATTATAATCTTTTTCATCTTCAAGCACTTCAAAACCACTTGGTAAAGGGTCTTCAATTATAATAAATTCATAAAAATTTTCTCCTGTTATCTTAAGTTTTACCCTTATTTTATCTCCAATTTTTACAGGTCCATTCAATGGTTCAAATTTTTCTTCAATTTCTTCCCCTTTTTTCTCAAGTATTACTTTTTCATAAGTTCTTTCAATTTTAAAACCAAAATTTTTTTCAGTAATTAACCCTTTTTGATAATAACTGAGTAAACTTGAATAATATAAATTACCCATTCCTTCTTTTTCAATTTTAATTATATTTTGGCTTCCTTTTTTTATTTCTTCCTCATCAATCTTAATATCTGTACTGAATTTTTTAAGTGTCTCTCTTGTAACTTTCATTTCTTTTATTTTTTCATCATTAAGATATAAAAGAAGTGTGTAATCCGGTTGAAGTTCTGAGGGGTTTTTTAGAAGGAAATCGGTCATGGCATTTATAACTATTGATGTTTCTTTCGTTGACCTCCAGTGTCCCATTCTTCTCATTTCAACAAGATACCTTATAATTTTATAAATTTCTTCTCTTTCAGGTTCAATCTGTAAAGTTGCTTTTAAGACCCATGAAGTTGCCTCAATATTGCTGTCAATCCATCTATAATAATTCCCTTCTTCACAAAGAAAAAATGCAGAATAAGGAGTTAAAAATTTTATCTCTTTATATATTTTATCAAGAAGATTTTTTGCTTTATTTTTATCAAACTCATTCAGAATGATAGAAAGTAATGCTCCTGAATAGGGATGAATATTTTCCCCCGAAATTAATTCATTATAAAGTTTTTTAGAATATTCTCCAATAATTTTCCTTTCTTCATCTGTTATACTTTTTCCACAACTTTCAAAAAATGAATATAAAACATAAATGAGTGTCTCTTTTTCTTTGATATTCGGAATTATACTTTTAAGATAGTTTTTCCCTTTTTCAAATACTTTTTCATCAATGATGTATCCTGATTTTTTTATTTCTGAAAGTCCATACATAACATAAGAACTTAAATAGGGATTGGATGGGTCATTTTCCCACCATCCCCAGCCACCATCTTCATGCTGATACCTGTATAATTTTGAAAGTCCTTTATTCATAATTTTAGGAATTTGTCCAAGAATATTTTGAAAGTTTATAAGATTATCAGCAAGAAAGGAAAGGTCTTTAACTCCAAGATTTTTTATTGCAAGATTAAAATAAATTGCGGGTAGAAATGTATTCATTGTTTGTTCTGTACATCCATAAGGGTAGTTTACAAGGTATTCAATGGCATGATACATACCTGAAGCAATTGATGGATATATAATTGAAACTATACTCGTCTTATATGAATTCAAAGGAATATCAAATTTTTCTACTATCTCTTTATCACATTTGCCTGCTTTAACTTCCCATACCTGATTTCCATGTAAATAAACAGGTATTTCAAGTTCAATTCCATCGTTTACTTCTGAATTCCATGCTACAAGTGTAAATTTTGCTTTTTCAACATCTTTAACCTTTATCTGCCAGTTAATTTTCTTTTCCTTATTTGATTCAACTGAAATTTCAACCTCATTTTTATCAAAAATTTCAAATCCTTCTCCTTTCAGGGCAATCTTTAAATTTTGAGTTTTTTCTGTATAATTGTGAATAATCCCTGAAATAAAAAGAATGTCATCTTCAACGAGGAATCTTGGTGTAATTAATCTTACAATAAGTGGTTTTGATGTTTTTATTTTATTTATTCCAGTTCCTACAAGAGTATCATTTGTTATGGCAACTGCCTTTGCTCTCCATGTTGTTAGATTATCAGGAAGTTCAACATTGATAATTGCCTCTCCATTTTTATCAGTAATTATATATGGATTCCAGTAAGCAGTGTCTTTAAATTTTTTTCTTATTTCTATATCTTTTATGTCTTTTGAAGCACCTCCATATGAATATTCCATGAAAGAATAAAAAATCACAACAGAATTTGGTTTATCACCGTAAAAAAAGTCCTCAATTTTCCTCTGTAATTCAGGAGAAATTGAATAAATTGCCTCATCCACAACCTGAAAGGATAATTCACCAAAGACAGGATTTCCTTTAAAATCGGTTGTCCTTATTCTATAAGTTGCTTTTTCTTTAGGAAGATAATTGTTTTTGTCTGGAATTATATCAACTTTTAAAAATTTCTCCTGAGGAGTAATTTTTATATTTTTTGTAATCTCATAAAATTTTTTATTTCTCACTCCAAAAACAGATACATAAACATTTGGAAGATATTCCTTTTTTATCGGTATTTCAATTAAGATAGAATTTCCTTTCATATTAATTATTTTTGTATCATGGATTTTATAACTTTCAAGATTAAAAAATAATGTCATATCAGGAATTGTTGAATTTATAAGTATTTTTGCATTTTCTCCTGTTTTGTAATTATCTTTATCAGTTATAATTTCAAGTTCTTTTTTCCCATAACCAAAATAATAATTTTCAGAAGCAATCCATATAAATTTATTAAATGTGATAAGGTTATTATACTCATCCAAAGAAGATGCAGAAACTTTTATATATCCACATACTTGAGGTTTTATATTTATTTCAATTTTTCCATTTTCATCTGTTTTTAATGTATCAGTAAGGATTTTTTTATAGTAATACTTTCTATTTTTATAAATTTCAAGTTCTACACCAAAATTTACAATTTTATTTTTTACAGGAATACCATCATGGTCAATCAATTCTATTTTTAAAGGTATATTTTCATCCGGTGAATAGAGATACTTTGAAGTTATTATGTTAATTTTGAAATTACCTGGATAAACTTTGAAAGAACAAATGCCTTTAACCTCTCTATTGCTTATATCTCTCACTCTTACTTCTACTGTATGAATTGTTTCACTCTCATATGAACTTTTTGTTTGAAATTCTATTAATGCTTCACCATTTTCATTTGTTTTTGTCTCTCCTGAAATTAAGTATCTTCTATAACCATAATATTCACCTTCATATCCTTCTTCGTAATCCTCGTATTCCCACTGCAGTGTCTCATATACTGAATAACTTACTTCTGCTTCTTTTAATGGTGCTCCAAAATAATATTTTGAACTTATTAAAATTCTTACTTTTTCATTTGGTAAATATCTTTCCTTATCACTCTTAACCTCTACAAAAAATTCCGGTTTTCTATATTCAAGGACTTTAAAGGAAACACCTCCATAATAACTGGAATTTACAGATGAAACATCTATACTATAAATTCCAAGTGGAGGTTCTTCAGGAATTGTAAAAAAACCTGAAAAGGAACTGTTTCTTACCTCTAAATCTGTTGAATATATAATATTTCCTGCCGGGTCTTTTATATCTACTTTAACAGATTTATCATCTATTAATGAATAATAACTTCCTTCATCTTTTCTTAAAATTCCTTTAAAATAAACTGTCTGCCCTGGTCTATATACAGGTCTGTCTGTATAGATGTAAGATATCTCTGGTTTTGGATACCAATCATATCTATAAAAAGGGTAAATAGGATTAAAAAAAGCAAAACTATTTTCTTTAATCGCTATAACTAAATCATGAAAATCAATGGATTCAATTATTCCTCTTTCATCTGTTGTTTTTACAATTCCAAAATTATATTTATTAAGTTTATTGTCATAATGTGAAAAGTAAACTTTTACTTTTGGTAAAGGTTTTCCTGTTATTAAATCAACCACATAAAATTGATTCTGGAAAAAAATTTGATTTTGAGTTCTTTTATTTACAATTCCAATATCAGTAACAATTATCAATTTTCTATTCTCACCTAAATTTTCCGGTTTAACAACTATTATATAAACTCCAAATGGCAATTTTCCTATTTCAAATTTCTTATGGTAAAGGTCGCTCAATGGTGATGGATATTCAATTTTAATTTCCTTTGAGAATATAAGTTCACATTCTTCTAAATTTACTGATTTTTCGATATATGATAAGTTTGGTGCTTTTTCCCAGTTAACTTTATTAATTTCAGATAAAATATCAACTTTATAAATGTCAAGTTTTATTTTTGAGATTCTGAAAGAGTTATAGTAAAAATAAACATTTTCAGATGGTAAAAAAGTATTTGTTTTGGTATATAAACTGAAAGATTTTGGTCTTAATTGTAAATGAATTGGTGGTATTTCTGTTATTTCTCCTTTTTTAACCTCAATATTTCCTGCAAAGGTAGTTTCATATCCCTGAGTATAAGTATAAATTTTGTATATTCCAGGAAGAAGACCTTTTACAATAAATTTACCTTTTTCATCTGTTTTGGTGGATTTATATGTTTTTCCTTCTGTTGAAATATATACATTTTTTAATGGTTTATTTTCACTGTCAAAGATTATACCTGAAATACCTCCTCCAATCATTAATGTAAAATTGATTCCTCCTGTTTCTTTATTTTCTTCAACAACTATTCTGTTTTTATCTGCTCTTACATATCCTTCTTTCTCACAAAAAAGGTAATTTTCTCCAGGATATAAATTTGTAATTCTATAAAAACCATCTTTATTTGTATAGACAGAAATTGAATAATTTCCTACTTTTGCTCCTTCAACTGGTTTTGAATTTTCATCATATACATAACCACTTATTGAACCTGGCTTTTTCATAACAATTTTATATGTCTTAACTCCATACTTTGCCTGATTTACCTCAATTCTACTATTCCAAAGAAGAAAGCCATGAGCAATACTTTTTAGATAATAATATCCAGTTTTAAGATTTTCTATTGTAAACTCACCATTTTTATTTGTTTTTGTTATTTTTGAATCTTTTTCTGTAAGTGGTGATATTGCTTCAAGTTTAACTTCAGCATCTTTAACAGGATTATTATTCATATCAAAAACAATCCCCTTAATTGTATCCCCAAAAATAAGGGAATTTAACATAAGAAATAGAAATATTTTTTTCATTTTTCCCTTTATTTTTTTATATTTTTAAAGTCATTTTCTGAAAAACTTATCCCTTTAAATTTATAAAAAATTGCTCCATTTAAATCTTTTATCCCTGAATTATTGAAACATATTTTTATTGCATAATTAACTGTTTTCGCTTCTCCCGGTAACACAACTCCTTCTTTACCTTCTTTCCTTATTATAAGTCCTTCTGTAAGTGGATTTATTGTAAAAGGATTATTTACAGGGATAGGATTTTCAGGAAATGTTATTTTAATTTTAATTTCATTAAGTTCATCAAATTTTACAGGAGGATATCTTATATCCTGAGTTGAAGCAATAACAGTAAAATTTATAATACTTTCTCCAAGGGAAGGATAAATTGGAATAAAACTGCCTGCACACCCTCTTGTTTTTCCATCTTTAATTAATGTAATAAAAATTGGTCTTGGAGGTTGTGAATTTAATATTGAATTGAATGAGGGTATTTTATTTGTTTTTAAGTAATTTATAAGGGTTTCTCTTGATAATTCAAGAATTTCAATTTTAAAATCATTTTGAGAATATAAGGAAGGAATAATCAAAAAAAATGTTAGAAGAAATTTTTTATATCCCCCCAACCCTTTTTTAAAAAATGATAACATTTTATCCTTTTATAACAGCAAGTGGGATCATCTTTGCAACTTTTTTAGAAATACCAGCACCTTCAACAACTTTAATAACTTCATCAACATCTTTATATGCAGAAGGCATTTCCTCTGCAAGTCCCTTTTCGCTAACTGCTTTAGGTATAATCCCCTTTTCAAGTAATTCCTTTGATATACTTCTTCCTTTTGCTTCTTTAATTGCTTGACTTCTTGACATCATTCTTCCTGCTCCATGACAGGTGCTTCCAAAAGTTTCCTCCATTGCTTTATCTGTTCCAACAAGTATATATGAAGCAGTTCCCATTGTTCCTGGAATTATTACTGGTTGCCCAACATCTCTATATTTTTCAGGAATTTCATTATGACCTTTTGGAAATGCTCTTGTTGCTCCTTTTCTGTGGACATAAACTTTCTTTTTATTTCCATTTACCTGGTGTGTTTCATATTTACAAATATTATGGGCAACATCATATACTGTTTCAATTTCAAGTTTTTCAGAAGGTGTCTTTAGAATTTTTTCAAATGTTTCACATATCCAGTAATAAATCATCTGTCTGTTTGCAAAAGCATAATTTGCTGCTGCCTTCATTGCTTTAAAATATTTCTGTCCTTCTGGTGAATTACACGGAGCACACGCAAGTTGTCTGTCAGGTAGTTTAATTCCATATTTATGAACAACTTTACCAAACATATCAAGAAAATCATCACATATCTGATAACCAAAACCACGACTACCTGTATGAACCATTATTGTAATCTGGCCAAAAAATATACCAAACTTTTCAGCAATTTTCTCGTCATAAACATGAATAACTTCCTGTATCTCAAGGAAATGATTTCCTGAGCCAAGAGTTCCTGTCTGTTCAAGTCCTCTCTCATATGCTCTATTACTTATAACATTCGGGTCGGCTCCTTCAAGACATCCATATTCTTCAATATTTTCAAGGTCTTCTTTTTTGCCATATCCATTTTCAACTGCCCATTTTGCTCCTTTTACTATAAGTTCTTCAAGTTGTTTTCTTTTTAAAGATAATTTTCCAGTTGAACCAACACCTGAAGGTATATTATAGAAAAGTCCATTTAATAAGTCCTGAATTTTATCCTCAATATCCTTTCTTGTTAAATTTGTCCTTATCAATCTCACCCCACAATTGATATCGTAACCTACAAATCCAGGAACAATTACACCACTTTCTTCATTAAAAGCACCAACTCCACCAATAGGAGCACCATAACCCCAGTGAACATCAGGCATTGCTAAACTATATTTAACTATACCGGGTAATTTTGCAACATTTGCTACCTGTTCAATTGCTTTATCTTCAATCGCTTTTTTGATTAACTTTTCTGAAATAAAGATGACCCCTGGAACCCGCATATCTCCAATTTTAGGTATCATCCACTTATATTCATTAATTTTTTCTATTTTCAATTCTTCTGCCATTTTTTCTCCTTTTCATTTTTATGATTATTATACCTTAAAAATTTCCAACTGGTTAATTTATTGAAGAATTTTCATGGATTGGTAATTGTTAATGGTTAAATATCCCAGACCTTTTTTATAGCATATTGACACAACTTTATTGCTTTTTCATCATTTATTACTTTTTCAACTTCACTGATTAAAATTTCTTTTTTGAAATCAAAAAATTTTTCTGTAATAAGTTTAGAAATAGCACCAGCCATAACCATATTCGCAATTCTTATATCTCCTGTTTTTTCAGCAATTTCAGTTGCAGGAACTTTAATTATTTTTTCATTTTTATTTTCAAACTTTATAAGTGAAGAATTCAAAATTATATAAGCATCGTCTTTCAAATATTTTTTAAGCATCTTATAAGACATCTCATTTAAAAAAGCACCAATATCACAACTTTCGCTTAATGGAGAAAAAATTTCCTTTTCTTTTGAAATTATTACAAAACAATAAATATATCCTCCTCTCATTTCAGCACCATATGTTGGAAGACAACTTACATAATAATTTGCATTAATTCCAGCATAAGCAAGTAATTTCCCGAGGGTTAAAATTCCCTGTCCTCCTGAACCACCCAGAATTATTTTGACTTTATTCATATTTTCCATATTCCTTCCATACATTAAGCATCAAAAGGTATCTTTCAAGAGGCATTCCTGTATAAATGCAGTTTGAAGTTGAAAAGATATACCCATATCCGGGCATACCATTTTTTAAAGCATATAAACATGACTCTATTACTTGTTCATCCGTTCCTGTCTGGAGTAAACCACAATTTACATTTCCAATAAGACAAACTTTTTCTCCATATTTTTCCTTTACAAATTTAATATCAACCCCTGCTTGAGGGTCAAGGGAGTGTAAAGCATGAGGATTTGCCTGAACAAGTTGGTCAATTATTGGCATTATATTTCCATCAGTATGTTTTATAGTATAAAATCCCATATCCCTGTATCCTTTTATTAACTTTGAAAGATAGGGAGTTACAAATTCTGAAAACATAGAGGGACTTAAAAATGGCCCACTATTGAAGCAGTAATCAGAACATAAAGCAAATCCATCAAGATATGTTTTCTTTTTTATAATTTCTGCATTTTGGAGGGCTTGATTTACCATATCTTCTGCTTCTTTTTTCAATTTTTCTGGTTCATCAGCAATTCTTTGAACAAATTCCATCATTTTTTCTCCTGAAGGTATCCCGAAAGTTGCATCTCCATGTATCATAAGAAAATATTTATCATCACTTATCTCCCTTATTAAATCAACCATCCGGATTATTTCTTCAAGGGTAGAGGGATTTGGATGAATGAAGATTGCGCTGTGATTGAAAGTTTCTGCTGTTTTTATAAAAATTTCTGCCATATCTTTTCTATGTAGATCTCTTTCTTTTTCAGTCATCTGGTACCATTGTGAATAATTTCTGTGAGATGGATGAACTCTTCCAAAAACTTCCATTGTCAGAAAAAAAACAAGTTCAAAATGTGGAACAAGGCCCTTTAATGGTTTTCTTTCAAGTGCATTTATAAATCTTTCTTTTGGTGTCATTTTATTCTCCTTTAATTTTATCCTTTTTTAACCAAGTGTAAATCCAATGGGTGTTTTTGTTATCCAACTTATAAAAATCCATACTCCTGCTGTAACAAAACTACCACATACCATTCCAAGAAAGAAGATTTTTGCTTCCGAATAAACCTTTGCTCCACCATATTTCATTATAAGTGTTTTTGCTATCCACGCAATAAAAACAGAAAACCAGGTATGAAAAACAGGATGTGGTATTCCAATTGCAAGCCCTATAGGAGATAATGACCATCCAGGAATTCTACTTCTTGCAAATAAAACTAAAATCATTAAAAATGCGCCTATACCTGTAAAAAGAAATTGTTTTTTCCCAAATAGGATAGGTTCTTTCATTATGTTTATAATGTAATTTGCCATAAAATCGGTTGCTCCACCAAACTGCCATGAAGATAAATTAATTCCACCATGTTTATAGGCAAGAAAGAGAGTCATAATTGAAGAACTGATAAGTGTAAAAATTATAGAAAGCAAAATTGCAATTACCAATCTTTTTAAATTAATTTTAAAATTATCTGCAAGTTTCAATCCATTTGCAGTTGATACCATTACACTTGTTCTTATATCAGCAGCCCATGGAAATGTTAAACCAAGAGCAACAAGTCCCTTATTTCCTATATATTCTGAACCAAAAGTATAAATTGTGCCAGCAGAGGGTATAAGTGGAGCCCGATAATATGCAAGTCCTGCTTGAGATATAATCCTTGTCATTCCAAGGAAAATTAAAATAGTAATGATTGTAAAATAAATAGAGGGTAATAATTTAAGACCGGTTCTGTTTATCCACCAGATAACAAATAAAAAACATAAAACAAAACCCCAGAAAGAAATTTTACAGGGAAATTCTTCTTCACCGTTTTCTAACTTTTTACCAATACTTTTCAAAAATATTTCCTTTAAATGTTTTCTTGCTATCCAGAGACAACTTAAAGATAAGACAATTAAAGCACCGAATGATTGAAATGCAACTTCCTGACAGGCAGGGTCTGAATAAGGTAAAACCTGTCCCATTGAATATCCTGTCATTTTGAAAAAACCAGTTTCAATTATAAATAAAAAGGCAAAAAGCCAGACACTTAAAAGAACATCTTTTGGCATTAAAAAAGCAAGCCCTATGACCTCAAATCTAACAGATAAAACCAAAGCAGTTGTAAATCTAAAAATAGGAACCCATTTATACAGTTGAGGGGGACGAAAGACAGGAAAAAGTTTGGAAAGTCCATTTAGATTATAAAAAAAGAAAGGAATAAAAAAACCAATCCAAAAAATTTTTTCTTTTAATAAAGTTTTTTCTTTAACCATTTCATTTGGTAATTCAGTAAGAGGATAAATTAATCTTTCTTTTTCTATCCACTGTTTGCTTAACATAATAATCAAGAAAATTGATAGAAGATAAAATGCAATTATGAAAGAGAACCAGTTTAAAAGAGGAATTATCCATTCATTCCATGGAATTTTCATATTTTTAGGGAGTCCTTCATAAAGATACCATATTGCATTGTAATTTTTAGGAAAAAGATGTTTTGGTAAATATGGATGAATAAATTTATCCCATTCATTTACAGGGGTTGCATAATAAAAAATTCCTCCAAGAAGTCCTATTAAATTCATTGTAAATCCCCAGGATGGTATAGCACAGGCAACTATCATCATAATATAAACAGTGATTAGTTCATGAGGTGTAAGATATAATTTTTTAATGAATTTTTTAGTAAACTGATTTAAAATTCCTATAAGTATGAAAAACAAAAATATAGCAGCACCTGTTGAATAATCAGCAGCAAGGGCAGAACCATGAATATAAAGAACATTTAATGGCTCACCAATCCCTATTAAAACCGAAAAAAACAAACCAATCAATATACTTTTTAACGAAATCATAAGAATTTATTTTAAAATTTTTTTGAAATTCCTGTCAAATTTCCAAATAATTAACTATTCAGAAAATTCAAATTCTGTTTCAGAAGTCCACTTTGTTCCCCAGCCAGGTTCAAAGTCAAGTGTATTTATAGAGCATATTGATTTATTTTCTGAGAATTCAATCACATTACCCATACTTCCATTTTGAATTTCAAAACTCAATCTTATTCTTTTATTTTTATCTGGTCTTATTTCACTCAATTCATTCCAAGGTATAGCAAATTCATAAATATATCCATCTTCATTCCTTTCAACAATAACTTTTGAATTTTCCACCTTACATTTTTCAGAAAGGAATTTATAGTCAATTGGAAGTGGATGAAGATAATAAAAATCAGGAGTTCTTGTTCTCATTATTTCTGCTTTTCCATCATCTGTTGGGTAAATTAAATACTGATAAAGGGCAGAAATATAATGACCAAATCTATATAAAGGAGAATCCGGAGGAAATACTTCATATTCTTTTATCCATTTTTTTCTTTCTATATTCCCAAGAGAAATTTTTATCATATCTCCACTTGAAGCAGGAATTGGTCCAATTTCAGCATAAACATAATCACCTGGTGGATTCTGAAACTTATGTAAATTTTTTCCAGATAATAAAGAAGGAAGTATATTTTTTGTTTTATCTTTTACTCTTGCCATTCCATATAAAAATTCATCATCATATGCAAATGAAACCTCACATGCAAATTCACCGGTTTCCTTAACAAAATTTTCCCATGGATACCATGCCTTTAAAGTTAAATTTTCTATATTTCGCCCTTTTATAAGAATAATTGGCATTGCTTTTATTGCCTTCCATTCATCTATATTTCCATCAACTACTATTTTCCCTCTTTTTATGACACAGAATACAAGATTTTCTTTTAATTTTGCCTCTCCTTTATCTGTCTTTACAATTATTTCTGATGGAAAGTTATTTGTTGTTAAATCTGCATTTTTTATTTTAAATTTAAAACTTCTTTTTTCTAAGGGGGAAAGAACAAAATCAATATTATCTTTCTCAAATTCAAGTCCTTTACTTTTTATAATTAATTTTCCTTTTAAAGCAGAATTATAAACATTTTTAATATCAATCATAAGTTCATTTTCCTTTCCAATTTGATGAACAAAAATCTCACATGGCCTTAAATTTTGATAATCCGCTTCTTTTAAAATTTTTAGGAAATTTTCAAAATTGATTTTTGAGACAATATATTTTGGATTTTTATCAACTGGAATATAAACTTTATTATCTTTCCTTTCAAATCTCACCTGGTTACCATAAATATCATAAATTTTTAAATCAGGTATATTTTTAATAATCATGGTTGGCTTATCATCACAGAATTGCCCCCAGAAAACATTTCTCATCCATTGATATACACCACATAGAGATGTTGAAACAACTGCAACATTTTCTTTCTCTCCTTTAAAAACTAAAACAAATGGTGGTCTTTCAGGATGTGCAAAACCAGTAAATTCTTTATTATTCAAAAACCTTGAAAGAGTGCTTGTCCAGGCAGTAGATGTATTGGGAAAACCATCCTTATCAAAAATAAGTTTTGTTTGAAATGGAGATAATTTTTTCCAGCCAAGAGATATTTCATTTAATAAATTTCTAACTGTTGCACTATCACCCATCCAAGTAATCCATGTCTCTGTATCCCATACCTCTTTTTTATAATAATTTGCAAGTGAAGGAGAATAACATGCCTGGATAGGTAATTCATAGTGGGTTGAAAGAACATCTATATCTTTTTCCATTCCTCCTGCAAATATCTTCCAGTTTGTATTATGAGAAGAATCAGCACCAACAATTTTTATATTAGAAGAAATCATATCCCTTGCTTCTCTTACTTTTTTAAATAAGTTTCTGTAATGCTGGCCTGTTGATTTCCATCCACTTATACCTCCTCCTTCCCATGGCTCATTCCATACATTAAATGCTTTATTTATATCTATATATCTTTTACCATATTCATACCAGGCATTTTTCCAGTCATCATAAAATTCTCTTCCAGGTGACCAGTCAAGTTTAATTTTAAAATCTTTATATGGAATATCAAAAAAATCTCCTTTTGGTTTTGCCCATTCAGGTGCCCCTTCTGTTAATGTCATAACATAAATTTTACTTTCTCTACATCCATTCATAAATTTATCAGTATACCACTTGAATTCTCCTTTTTTTGGCTCAAATCCACTCCAGCCAACCTCATACCTTACCCAGTCAATTCCAATTTTCTTTAGCGCTTTTAAAAATTTTATATCATTATCTCCTGCTGAAACCATAAATAAACCATTATAATTAAAATTTTCTGTATCCCTTTCAAAAACAATCGAATAATTAAGAATATGTAATGGTAAAATTTTATCCTTCTCTTTTAAAATTAAAAAGGAAGAAAATGTCCCATATTTATCATTTGGCATCTCAAATGAAAAATCCATTTTTTCATTCTTTTTTAATTCAATTATAATTTTTTTATTTAAAACAACTTCTTTCGCTATAAATCTATTACCGGGAGCCCAACTCCCTTCACCTTTATCATCTGAGAGAATTACAAAATAGGATAGTAAAATAGAATCAAGTTTTTTATCTTTATCAGAGGTTAAAGAAAAGGAAATAACAGGTTTTTCATTTTTAAAAAATACAAAATTTGTTCCTGTTATATTGACATCCTTTTTTATATTTGAATCAATTGATTCTAATAATTCAAAAGATGAAACTGGTAAATTTGAAGGGGCATAGAAACTAATCTCATTTTCTCCTTTTTTTAAATTTAATGGGACTGTATAAATAAATTCAAAATATTTTCCTTTCTTATTTACTGGTATAAAAGTTGGTATATATCCTTCATCCCATCCCTGTTTATGTAAAATCTCCTTATCTCCTATTTTAACTAAATAACCAACCCCTTCATTCTGAATATTTTCTGGCAAAGTCCCTTCAAATTTTAAAAAATATATACCTTCTTTCTCAATATTTACTTTAAATTTTAAATTTTCTCCTTTAATCTCATAATTCTTAATCTTTATTCCGCTATATAAAAAATTTGAAACTAAAAACAGAAATAAAAAAATTCCTTTTTTCATTTTTACTCCTTTTTTTCAGTTCTTAAATAAACTGCTGGAACTACTGTTTTCTCTAAATCACTTCTGCTATAATAGAATTCTAAGATTGCTCCACCTACACCCTGATAATACTCAATTAAAATTTTATGCCATCCTTTACTTAATTCAATTTCTCCTTTATCTTCTGTTGCTCCATGGTCTGTCCAGTTATTTATTATCATTTTTTCATCAATTTTAACCCTTATTCCATCATCTGAAACTGTATAAAAAGTATATTTATCATCTTTATCAATATAAATCTCTCCAGAATATCTTACAGCCACCATTTCACTTTGACCTGTTTTTTCATTTAATACTCTGTTATCTATAAAAACTAAAGGTGAAATTTCTGTCTTTTTTAAATTTGAAAATTCTCCATTTTTATTTGAAATATAATATTCTGTTTTCAATCCAACTGGTGGTTCATTAGGATTTTCTTCTGTCTTAAATGTATATCTGTCTTCCCATAAATATGAAGGTGATGTAATTTTTATTCCATTTTTATCCTCTGCAGTTATTGTAAATTCATATTTCTGACCTGGTAAAAGATTATCAATTTTTATATTTGCTTCTTTTGAATATGATTTTGAATTAATTTTGTTTTTTGTATTGTAGAGATAATAGTCAACTGAAAAAATTGAAGGAACATTTGTTGAAACATTCATTAACACATATTTATCTCCAATATCCTTGATTTTAAAATTATTTATTGATACAGGATTTGCTTTCTCTTCAATTATAATTAATCTTGGATATTCTACTGCCTCTATTTCTAATTCAACAAAATTCTTATCCCTTTTTGTAATTTTAAATTGAAGTTCTTTATCTTTTATCGGGTCATAAAATGAGATATTTGAATTTTCTCCATAAATATTTTTTATTTTAACTCTGAAATTCATTGGTCCTGGAGGGTTTGTAATATCATAACTCATAACATAATAAGCACAGATAAACTTATTATTCTTTATCTGGAAAGGTAAAAATGTAAACATATCCCTGTAATATAATGGTGGATGATTCTGGTCTCCTTCAAATACCTTTGGTTGTTTTTCATCAATTGAAATTACATCTATATCTATCTGCCTTACATCCTTTAAATCCTCTGAGTCCTTAAATTTATCAACAACATTTTTTAATGCTTTCATAGCAGGAGTAGAAATTTCCTCAAATGAATATTTTGAATATTCTTTTGGATTTATATTTGATGGTAAAATTCCATAACCTCTATTATCCCTATCATATGCACAGAAAATATAAACTTTTGAAATTCCTTTATTTATCCAGAATAATAATGCCCTTATAATTGACTTTGCTTTATATTCAAGAGCATCTTTTTCATCACTTATCCCTGCCTCATATGCATTAAATCCATGTTCAGTCATATAATGGTAAAATCTATTAACTCCTTCTGGTTTTGATTTTCTATATTCCGGATATAAATGTCTTATTAAATTTTCCGTTTGAACACCAAGATGAGCCCAGCCCTCAGGCATACACCAGATTAAATTTTCAGGAATATATCCTTCTATATACCATGAATATCTATCTTTTGGTGGATAGTCCTTTGGAATAATTCTTTTGCCTGTTCCATATGGATGATAGGATTGACCATCCATTTTTGGAGGCAATAATTGTATTGGAGTGTGATAAAAAGTTGTATTTGAAAATCCCCATATAACCCTTGTATTAGGATAATTCTCCTTTATATAATCAACTGTTCTTTTTCCTATTTCCCATGCATGGCCACCTTTATGAAGAAAATCCCCAGAAAACTTAACTTTAGGAGGGTCATAATAATGGTTAATTCCCCATCCACCCATAAACATTGAGCCAAAAGATAGTTCATTCCATATTTCTATTTCAAATTCATTATCGGAAAGACCTGCTTTTTTAACTGTATCACATACAAGTTTAACATATTTCATCCATCCATCTGCCATCTCTTCAAATTCTTTTGTTCCAACTGGATGAGCAGGTAAATATTTCATTGTTGATATTATGACTTCTTCGCCATCTTTTATTTCTCTTGGTAAAGGTCTTGATAGTTCAACTTTTTTTGTCTCTGGGTCTATTTTTGTAATAAAAACTTGATTCATTACATAATCGGTAAGATTTGATAATCCACTATAATGGGGAACTAAATCACTTACATCATTCAGAATAATCTCTCTACTTCCTTTTGTTCCTCCTGAAATAACTTTTCTTTTAAAACTTTTATTGGGGCAGGGAACACCATGATGAGCATTTAATAATATTAATGGTTTTATTCCGTATTTCTTACATGCCTTAAAAACATTAATAAAACCTTCTTCATTATTAAGTTTATTTTCATCCCATGGAACATTGGACCAGCCAATCTCTATTCTTATATTCTTAAATCCACTTTCAGAAAGAAATTTTAATGCTGTTTCATAATCTCCATTCCAGGGAAAATTATAACCAATTCCAATACCTTCCAAAAAATCCTTACCCTTAATTGTCTCCATATAACTTCTCCATGATTGTAAATAAAATGATTGTTTAGGCCATGGAATTTTCTTAATAAAATCAGGATTGACATATGGAGAAACTGGAAAATCTTCTGAAAAAACAAAAATAGTGAGAATTATATAAAGAAATAAACAAAATTTTTTCATACTTTCCCCCTTTTTAAATTTTAAGGCCATTGAGACATAGGAACACAACTTTGGTCTAATATCTTGTCTTTTAAATTTTCTACATGCGCATCCCAGAATAAACAATTTATACCACCGAAATGTATTCTTGGTTGCTCCCAAAGACCCCACCAATCTGTAAGAATTGACCAGTTAGTTGCTAAAACATTTGCCTGTCCAGGTTTATAAGGATTCCCATCTGCTCTATCAAATAAAAAGAATTTCTCTCCAGGTTTTTTTATTCTGTTATACTTTACACTTACTATTTGTCTCCCATCAGGGAGTGTTTTTCTGACATCATTTCCTATAGGATTCAAAAAACAATAACTTCTTCTTCTGTTCTTCCACCATTCTCTCGGCTGATGAGAAGGACACTGATATATTTTGCCAATTCCGGATTTATTATCATCGTTATATGCCATTAGAAAATAATCATACGGTTCTATTTTTCCATTACCATCCCTATCTTTTAAAGCACCTGGTCTAACATAGTTTATTAACAGACAATCCCAGTAATAAGCATTTCTATCACCATCTGTTCCGGGATTGGCACCACTTGTATATTCACACATAACCCATCCATCATAATCTTCTACATACATTAAAGACGCAAGTCCTATCTGTTTCAAATTATTCATACAAACTGCCTGTCTTGCTCTTTCTCTTGCCTTACTTAAAGCAGGTAATAACATAGCAGCCAGAATACTTATTATAGCCACTACAACAAGCAATTCTATCAGAGTAAATCCTTTCCTTTTCATATTATCACCTCCTTTTCAAATTTGTTTAGATGTCTTTACAACTATTTTAAAATATATTTTTTATTTTGTCAAGTTTTTTTATATTTCCTTTACAGAACCTCTTATTACAATCTCCGGTTTAAAAATTTCTTTTTTTGGTTCTTCTGGTATAATTATTTGTTTTCTTATATTTTCCATTATTATTTCAACTGCTTTTTTTGTCATCTGATAATATGGTGTTTTAACTGTTGTTAAATTGAAATCTTCTGCCAGAGGAATATCATCAAATCCGCAAATAGAAATATCTTCTGGAATTTTATAACCTTCTTCTTTTAATGCTTTTATTGCTCCTATTGCACCTGCATCACTTACTGAAAATATTGCTGTTGGTAAATTATTTCCTTTTTTCAAAATCTCTTTTATTTTTTTATATGCTTTTTCTTTTGAGTCCTCAAAAAAATTCGTTTTACAATCAATTATAAATTTTTCATCAAATTCAATTCCATAATTTAAAAGAGCAAGTTTAAATCCAACAATTCTATCCCATATGACACAGGAAACCGGCTCATTTACAAGTAAATTTATTTTTCTATGTCCATTTTTTATCAAATATTCAGTCATCTTATAAGAACCATAAGCAGAATCAACAATAATCCAGTCAATTTTTGCAGTATCAATCCTTCTTCCCAAACTTAAAACACATATTTTATTTTTCTGTAAGTACTCAATTAAATCCCTATCTCCTTCACTGAAAATTGACAAACTTATTATTCCTGAAACTGATTTATCTTTAACTATTTCTTCACATGCATCTTCAAGTTCTCCATAATCTGCAACCTGATAAATAGTTAAAAGACAATTCTTCTTTTTTAAAAAACTTGTAAAATAACTTATTTGAGGGGAAGGAATATTATCATGAGTTTTATATACAAGTATTCCTATAAGTAATTTCTTATCATTTTTTTCTAATTTTGGAGAGGTTATATATGTTCCGCTTCCATGTTTCCTTTCTATAAAACCTTCCTCTACAAGTTCATCAATCGCTCTTCTCAATGTCTGTCTGCTTACACCAAAATTTTTACTTAATTCTATTTCTGATGGTAATCTATCACCGCGTTTTAAATATCCTCTAATTATATTTCTTCTTATTTTCTCTGCTATCTCCTTATATACCTTTTTTTCTCCATCCTTTTTTATCTTTAAATTTGTATAGATGTTCATACTTTTATATTAACACCTATTTTTAATTTGTCAATAGAAAATTTTTCACCAAATATTTTTCATATGCCATGAATCAAGATATTTAATTAAAGATGGTTGTCCATGAGAATAGAAAGAAATATCAATTGCATCTTTTAGAGTAGGGTAAACACGGCTTACTACTCTTTGTCTTTCATTAATAAAAACCTCTAAAATACTTCTATCAATAAAAATGCGCAATTTAAGTGGTTCTCCTTTAGCAAGAGCAAAAGGTGCTGTTTCGGGTGGTCGTTTAATTACATCAGAAGACAAAGAAGAATAAGAAGTATCTATGGAAATAACACTGTCAGGATGCCATTCAGGTAAATTTGCTATTCGTCCCCGATTTGGATATCCACCTTTTTTAAATAAAAGTATACGGGTAAATTCTTCTTTCTTTTTGCTCCTTAATACATTTATTTCAATCAAAGAAGTATTTTGTAGTTCAATTTCTGTTATTATTTCCATTGAATTTCCGCTAATTCCTTTTAACATCACTTCTTTATTTGCAGGTAATTGAAGGTTTTCTATATGCTGGTGGTTATAACGTAAAGTTTTAATAGAATCAACAGGTTTTAATTTTAATCTGTCTTCATCAGTAAGTGAAAGTGATACAGGTATAGTCATAACCTGCTTTCCATCTTTAATCGCAGGTGCTACATTAGAAATAAGAATAATTTCTCCGTTTTCTATAGGTGTTGCAGAGGGTGCAATAATTCCTCCATTATATGGTTCTCCAAATGTGAATCTATGATGAGATGTAATTATAAATTTATTTCTTTTTTTGTCATAATTACCAATAAATGCCTGGCCTCCACTCATATGACTGAAAAATAAAAGTATATACTTATTTCCAATAGGCCAGAAATATGGACAGGCACAATCATCTCCTATCATACTAAAACGGTCTTTTTTAATAAAAGGATGGATATATTCCCATTTTTTAAGGTCTTTAGAACGAAAAAGGAAAGGAGATAAAACAGGTTTTTGATTTGGTCCATCAGGAAGTCGGCCATTACATAAACAGTAATAAAAATTTTCTTTTTTCCAAATGCATGGGTCAAAAGGTATTGTCTGGTGCAATTCAGTTAGTTTTTTTAACACATCTATTGGGATTACAGGGCCACCTGTAACTTTTTGCCAGTTAAGTAGAAAAGGGTCATTTGAAACTGCACACATAATTCCAGCATCAACCCCAAAATAAATTGCTATAACACGATTTTTTTCTACTAATGAGGAACCAGAAAAACAGTGTTTTTCAGGTCCAGGATAAATTGCATAGGGTAAATCATACCAGTGTATTAAATCATTACTGATAGTATGTCCCCAGTGCCATTGAGAACTTTCTGGAGGATATACCTGATAAAAAAGATGCCAGTGTCCGTTCCAAAAACAAAGACCATTTGGGTCATTCATAATACCTTCAGGGCTTGTAAAATGATAAGCAGGATAATAAGGGTCCGAGGACCAGTCCTTCCTTAAATTTTTCCATCTTTTAAGGATTGGATTATTTTCCAACAGATATTCCATTTTCACCTGTCAAAGTAATTTCATTAGAATTATTATTTTTTTTCATAAATATTTTTTTTGGGAAAGGAGGTAGAATTTCTTTTTATAAAATTTACAGGAAGTTTTACCTTATATTTGTTTTTATCAATTCCTTTTTCTATTCTGTTAAGTAATATTTCAGCAGCCTTTTTCCCCATTTCAAATTTTTCTTGTTCAATAGTTGTCAATCCAGGATGTATTTGATAGGAAAAAGGAAGATTGTCATAACCAGCAATTGAAATATCATCAGGGACTTTTAATCCACATTCAATAATTGCTTTAAGGCATCCAATTGCCACATCGTCATTAATACAAAAAACAGCAGTTATTTCAGGGAAATCTTTTATTATTTTTTTTCCTGTTTCATATCCATTTTCAAATCCTCTTTTCCCGCTTGAAAAAATATATTCTTTTTTAATGTTTATTTCCTGAAGTGCTTTTTTATATCCTTCTATTCTTTCATTTACAGATGTTGCTTCTGGTTCTGCTATAACTGCAATATTTTTATGTCCAAGTTCAATTAAATGTTTTGTTATTATATATCCACCTTCAAAATTATCAGAAACAACATAATCTGTATTTAATTCAGGTATGTATCTATCTATAAAAACAAAGGGGACTTTCTCAACAATTAATTCAGCATAGATAGGTAAATTTTTATTTTCAGTGCATGGAGCAATTATAAATCCTCCAACAGCATCTTTATATCTTAAAATATATTCCTTTTCTTTTTCATTTTTATTTTCCGTATCGCATAAAACAAGTTTATAACCATTTTTATCAAGACAATATTGAATTCCTTTTAGAATTTCATTAAAAAATGGTCTTGTAATATCAACCAGTAACACACCAATTGCTTTTTTGTCCCTTAATTTTTTTGGCTCATAAATTACTTCAGTTCCAAATCTTTTTTTTCTTTTAATGAAGTTTTCATTTTGAAGAAGTTGAAGGGCTTTTCTAATTGTAATCCTGCTAACATTGAAAATCTTCGTTAATTGAATTTCAGGGGATATTAACTCACCTTTTTTTATTTTCCCTTCTTCAATATCTTTCTTTAATTTTTCGTAGATTTTCCAGTATAAAGGTTTTTCTTTTTTAAATTCGTCCATTTTTTTATTTTATTTTTTATATAATTTTTGTCAATTATCTTGCCTCAATTTCGGTTATATAAAAGTTTTTATAATAATTTGAAATAGGAACAAATCTCAATTTTTTTACATTTTTAAGATTAAGTTCAAATGTATTGACTGAACTATTCATAAATATTCCAAATTTTACTGTCTTCCATTTTTTCTCATCTTCATCCCATTTTTGAACAACCGCTTCTTTTATAAATGATTCAGGAAATTCAGGGTTTTCATAAATTGTTAAATATTGAACATCCTCTTCCTTTTTGAATTCAATTTCAATCCATATCTGTCTTCCTGCTGTTGCATCCCAGAAAAGTTCATCTAAATTTAATAAAGGGTGCTTAACATCATCATATTTCCCATTTTTTAAATCATCTTCTTTAATTTCAACTTTTCCTTCTGACATCCATCCGCCAGTCCCACCAATTTTTATATTAGCAAGTCCTTTTTTAATTTTATCTTCACCTGATGGAATAAAATTTTTGGTTGTGGAATTATATTCTGGTGTTATTATTAAGTTTTTATCTATTTTGAAATTTTTCATCATTTCCATAGGATTTTCAATATTTAAAAATTTATCCATATCAATTTTCCACAATTCTTTCAAGTTTTTATCAAATACTATCAAAAAGCCATTATAAGAAATGGTATAAATTTTCTCATTCAAAACACACAGTTTTTTAATGTTAAAATTTAAATCTCTTTTTTCAATTAAATTACCCTCATAATCTATTTTGGAAATTTTGCCTCCTTCATCATTTATAATTATGCTTTTTTCTATAAAATCTAAAGAAATTGGTTGATTTTTCCATAATAAACTTAAAATAACTTTACCTTTAAAATCTCTTATTTCAATTAATCTTCTTGGTGAATAAATTATCCCTATAAGTTTTTCTTTTTCATTTATTTTAATATCAATTGGAGTAAAACCCTGTTGAATAGTCCAATTACAAAGATTTTCACCTTTATTGTTAAAAAGTAATATTTTCCTTTTTTCTCTGCCCCAACTCCCTATTTGTAAATTTAAAAGAATTATTTCGCCATTTTTACTTAAAATTATTTGTGATGGAAAATATAACTCTTTTTCGTCCCATTTATATTTCCATAAAATTTCTCCTGTTTCAATTTTTACTCCAAAAATTTCTGCATTATAAAAATGGTCAGGGGTTATCCATCCATTATTGGTTGTTTCAGAAAAAAGAATTATGGCATAATCTTTTCCTTCTGGTATTGATACATTGAATTGAGGGCATCTCTCGTCTTTATCTGAAACAGGCCATTCAAGTTTATCAAATTCTTTCCAGTAATCAATTGACCATTTTTTCACCCATTTATTATTTTCAAATTTATAACAAATAACTCCATATTTCCCTCCAATAATTACTATATTTCCATCATCACTTATTCCAAAAGAAGAACCAAAAGAATCTCCAAAAGATGGGAAAATATTTAAAAGCCCTTTTTCAAAATCATAAAGGTAAAAAACATCTCCATTATTTATAGTTCTTGTTGCTGCTCCAAATTTTTTATTTTTTTCATTTAGATATAAATTGTATATTTTTTCTGATTGGCCAATTCTTTCAACTTTTATAACTTCTCCATTATTTCCATTATCTTCAATTAAAGCAATGTTTTTCATATATGTTTCTGCTCCAATTAAAATATATTTTCCATTTTCAGATATTTTTATATCTTTAAGTGAAACACCTGTTTTTTCTTCAAGTGTTTCTAATTCACTATTTTCATCTTTCCCATATTTAACATTTCTTATTGTAGAATTTATTTTTAGTTTATATGATTGTAATGAGAATTTACCACTTAATAAGAATTCATCAAAAGATTTTATTCCATTTATAAGTCCTTTTTCATCTCCACCTAAAATTATTATCCCCTTTTTGTCAGAATCAGGAATAGAATAAATTGCTGTAATTAAACATCTTTCATTACCTATAATATTTTTTGTTACAGGTAAATCTAAGATGCCTAAATTTTTACATTTTTCAATAATTTCACCTTCGGTTTCCCTTTTTTCAATCCAGCCAGATGTAATGAAAATTTTTACTTCAGATGATAATTTTGTATCAAAAATAACATCTATACCTTCTTCATTTAATATTTCTTTAATTTCCTGCATTTTTTCTAAATATTCCTTAGAAGCAGGAGGAGTTATTATAATTACTTTTTTATTCTTTGCCATTTCCTTAAGAATATTTTTTATATTTTCTTCTCTGAAAACCTTTATATTAGAATCTTGATAAATCCAATCACCTGAAAGGGCAGAGGTGAAATTGAACTCTATATTTTTTGTTTTTCCTGTTATAAGTTCAGTTATTTTTAATTTTAGGTTTGTTTCATTCAATGGCAATTGATATTTCAAAGTAAAAACTCCATTTTTTTCAGTTGTTCTATATATCCTTTCCACTAAATTTTCTTTACCATCATAAATTTCTATTTTTAAAGGAATTATTCCTTTTATTAAATTTCCCTTTTTATTTTTTACTCCAATAGAAATATTTATACTATCTTTTCTCTCTGAGGAACTTATATAAATAGAACCAATTCCTTCAGGAACAATAGAAAGAAGTTTACCCGAATAGTTTAAAAGATTGAGTTTTAATCTGTATAAATTCCCCTGAATTTCAGGTTTTAATAGTGTGTGGTTATAAACATCATAAACTTCAGAATTTTTTATATAAGGAAAAGAAAGATTAATTGTTTTTGGAAGATACCCTTTTCTGAAAAATGTGCCAAGAAACCATGCATCTTCAGGTTTCCATGGAAAAGGAGACATTTCAGAAGCAAGATGAATATATTTAACTTCTCCTCCATCAAAAATATTTTTAGATACCCATAAATCATCAGTATCAACAGGAAAATTTTTATACTTATCACAGTAATATTTAAGTTTTAAAGTAATTTTTTCAAGAATTGGTTGAAGTAAAGGAAACCATGAATCTGCAGCATATCCTTGCCACATTGCTGTTTTTAATTCAGAATAAAAATTTTCAAGATTTATAGGAATTCCTTTTTCAAATTTTAAACTCTCTTCATCATAAAAGACATTTCCACCCTTAGAAATAAAAATTTCTATCTGTTTTTTTACATTTTCAGGTAATTCTTTTATGCCTATTATAAATAGCATTCCAAATTTTTTATTTTTCTCTTCATCAAATAAATAACCATTTATTATATCTTCTTCATAAATTATACTCATTGGAATTCCAGCCATAAGACCAGCCCCATAAACTGCCCAAACTTTTTCCCAGTGAGGAGTTCCCATACAATTTCTTCCTTCTTTAACATCCTGAGTATAAGAATATAAAATTGCTCCTTCATTAGAAGGGGTTGATTTTGAATAAATTCCTCCAAATTCTTTAGCAATTTCATTTACTACTTTAATTTTATAAGAAGCATTCCAATCGTTAAAAGGTCTTGTATGTTGAGTGCCTATTCCTTGAACTCCTCTTCCAAGAACAAGATTTGAATTTTTTACATATATATCTCCTTCTCCTGCTGAATAATTATTATCAAAAACACCCATAATAGGTAATTCAGGTCTTTTAAGAAAATCAACTGAATGAGGTGCATACCAAGGAATATGATAACCTTCTGAAAGAAAATGTGAATAACTTTCATCCATATCTTTATAAATAACAGGTGCGTAACTTCCTTCAACTGCTGGATACTGCCACATAGGAGTTGTTGTAATTTTTATATTTTTATTTATTTCTCTTACCGCATTGTTAAAATTTGAATACATTACATCAAGAGCATAAAGTAAAACATCTGTCCATGGACGATTTTTAAATTTTTCTTCGTATTTTTCCTTTAACCATTTCTGAGGTTTATCTCCGTATTGTTGCATATCTGCCGTCCATCCCCAACTACCAAAAAACATTTCATCATTATAATTAAATCCATAAAAAGAAGGGAATTTCATCAGCCATTGAGTTATAATTTGTAAAGTAGGTATATATTTTTGAATGTGTTCAGGTATATAAACTGCATGGGCACAATGATACAAAATTTGTAAATCAAGATATGTCTTATATTTAACTGCTTTATCAAGGTATAATTCCTGTTGCCATTTCTGATATCCAGGGAATTTATAAAACTCAGGAATTGAAAGAGCAGGGTGTGAAACATCAAAAGGACAATAATCTTTCCTCCATCCTCCGTATGAAGCATCTCTTACAGTTTCTCTATTAAAGTTCATATAATTTAGTTGCTCAAGATAATCATTAATATAAGAAATACTTTCTGGATAATCTGCTACCTTTTGAGATAGAGTTATTGGTTCATTTGGAAATTCGTGATACAAAATTCTCTGCATTTCACTTTCAGGAAGATTTGAAACAATATTAAATTTGAATGGATAAATTTTATAATTTTCAATAAAACTTGTGAGTTCATATTCTCCTGGTAGTAAATTTCCTGTTATTTCAGATGGTATAAATCCATAAAATGAATTCAACACTTCAATATTCTTTTCAAAAATAATTTCATTCTCATGTTTTAGAGAAATTTTTAATGATTTTTGTTCTGGATTTTTTTCCTTTTTTATTATCGCAAAATCTATTTTTTCACCTTGAATGAAATTTGTTCTGCAAGTTTGAGAAATAATTGTTACTGATTTTTCTACATTTTGTGGAATGAGCATAATTGTTTTTTGAATATAAGGGTCTTTTTCCCTATTCATCCAGTCAATCCATCCTTCTCCATATCTTACACAAATTTCATGAATTCCATCTATATTTTCAGGTATTTTAATTTTTAAAAAATTATCCTTATATTCACTTTTTATTTCAGACCATTTTAAATCACTTCCATCTGACTTCCTTATTTTTACTTTCCACTTGTTTTTTTCTGCTACTTCAGGTCTTCCTGATACATTGACTTTTAAATCAATTTCACTCCCGGAGACAAAAATACTATCTGGAAATTCAACCTTTACTTTTATAAATTCAGGTCCAAAAGTTTCATATTCTTTAAAGTCAGGTTTCCATTTTACAAAAGTAACTGTTTTATCTGGAGTAGAAATATATAAACATCCATTTTCATCAGTTTCAATATCAACATACATACCCCAAGGATGATATAAAGAAAGTCCCTGAGGTAAATTTATGTAATTTATCTGCTCAAAAATTATATTTTTATCTTCTCTTTTTATTCTGAATATCCCTATTCCTTTTCCATCAGGACTGAAAGCAACTCTTGAATCTTCAAAAACCCCAATTTTACCATAACCTTTTGTTTTTCCAAGAAATTCTCCATTATAATCAAATGCCCATATTTCATTAAATCTTCTTGCAGAAACATATATTATCTGAAGTTTAGGGTCAACTTCAATATCCTCATACCATGTTCTTTTATTATCATCAGCATCTGGTTTTCTGCAATCATACCTGTTTATATCCCTTATATAATTTCCATTAAAATCAAAAACCACTATTCTTGACCAGTCAGGGTCAGGGAAATTTGGTGGTGCTAAAGTAGTATCAAGTGCAAATATCAATTTTCTTTCATAATCAACAGCAATTCCTGTTGGAGAAGTCCATCCAGTCATATCTGCTCTTAAATGTTTCTCATCTCCTCCTCTTCCTACAATCATTTTATAATATGTTCCATCAGGTCTGTACATAGCAATATGACCATTAGCATGAGAAATATCTGCAATAAACCAACCATCAGGTAAAGGTATGATTTCTTTAGGAGCACTTGGACATCCAATTTTACCACAAATTTTACCTTCCCAATTAACAATAGTATAAGCATTTTCTCCTGCACCAAAATATAGAAATTTTCCATCTTTACTAACTTCAAAATTCCTTCCTGTTAAATCAGGGATTTCTTCCAGAATAATAGTTTTTTCGTCTGCAAAAGTAAATAATGCTAAAATTGATAAAAATATAAATAAAATCTTCCTCATTTTTTCTCCCTTTCAAAAACAAACTTAATAACTTTTCTTGGAGGAACATAAAATTCCTCTGTTTCAGTTTTTTCTCCTGAAACAAATCCTGAAATTAATCCATCATATTTATATGAATCTTGTGTTTTTTTGATTATATTTGCTATTAATTTTGTTCTAACTTCCTTTTCAAGAGGATTCCATAATTCAACAATAAATTTATTTTTTACTTCTTTATCATATACAGGGACCTGAGGGATTAAAGATAAAACCTTATCATTGGAAGAATAGACAATCCCTTCACCATAAAAAAGAGAAAGAATTATTGGTTCTACACTCTGATAACCTGCAAGCATCGTCTGGTCCCATGGGTTTTCATATGAGATATAGGGATACTTTTTATAAAATTTTTCTTCTGTTTTCAATTTATTAACCCTGATATATTTTATATTCATATTTTTATCATAAATCCTTTTAAATAATCTTGCTGCAGGGAATTGAGCAAAACCTGTGTGATTATGCAGCCATAAAATATCGTAAAATCCTTCTCTTTTTATATTATTAAGTAAAAGATAAGAAATCTGCTGAAGAGAAAATTCTGTTTCCCATGGAGGCATCTGGGCATACTGGTCCCTTCCACCTGTTGAACCATGAGCCCAGCCACGAGTATCCATATCTTTAACTTTTGATTCATTATATGTTATAAAATGTGAAGATATTAAAAAATTGCCAAATTTTTCAGCGCATAAAAGGTATTTTTCATCTTTAAAAATATTATAGGCAAGAATATTTGCAGAAATTCCGACTGCATGACCGAAAGGTCTTGCCTGTCCTGCACCAACAAAATCATTTTCACTTGCGCAATTGAAGTTCCAGAATTTTTCTTCAAGAATTTTGTTTGCTTTTTCAAGTAGTTCCTTTCCAGAATTTTTAAAAAATTCATCCTTAAAGACAAGATAGGAAAGAAAATTTAAAAAGGTATCCCATACAAGAACACCTCCATCTCCTTTTTTCGTTTTAGGAAGAGGATTAAGAATAAATTCATTTCTTCTTTTAGTATAATCTTTTATAATTTCAAGAGTTTCTGTTAGACAATTCATTATAAATAATTTTCTTAAAGCACCTATATAAAAAGGAGTTGGACCTATTGTCCATGTCTGTTGAGAATCAATTTCAGGATTTGCACCCTCACAGAATTTTTTCTCAAGTTCTTCTGTTTTTTTAATTATTTTTTCTTCATTCCAGATATAACCAAGATATGATAAAGGACCAATCCATTGACCGCAAAAAAGAGCAACTCCATCATCCCATTTTGGTCTTGTTCCTTTTAAGTAAACCCTAACACCTTTTTCTGGATTATATAATCCTGAATCTTTATTAAATTGACTTGAAAGATAATCTACTGATTTGAGCCATGAAATACCCATTTTTTTGTGTGTTTTATAACTTTCTATTTCTCCATTTTCTGGAAAGTGTATTTTAAGACATCTTTCCCATCCTTCAGCAAGAATTTTATCAATTCTATTTTCAAGTATTGAAGAAGTATAGTCAATAATAAGTTTCTGTTTTATTTCTTTATTTTTTTCAACAAGAATATTGGGGTCTTTATAAAGAGAATTATTCCAGTTTATTCCTCCTACAAGAAATTTCATCCCTTTTAATCCTTTTTCATTTTTCCTCGTAGGATGAACAAATATGTCCTTTATATCTGTTTCATTCCAGTTTCCGATTATAATTGTATTCCTTTGATTTGTTCCATCACTATTTGATATTTGGTTGAAAACAAAAGGAGTTGAAGAAGGTGCAGTAAGATGAGCAGAACCAAATTTTGCATAATACCAGAAAGGATGATTAAAACCTGCACCGCTTATTTCACTTCCATTTTTAAAATAATAAACAGGTTGTTGAGATATAAAAGTAAAAATTTCACAATTGTCATCATACTCATAAGGTGTTTCAAAAAATGAAAGACCTTCAAGAACCTCAATTGAGTAATCAACTGGCATAAATTTTGTTTCAATTAAAAATCCTGATTTTTTATCTTCAGGGATAGCAATTTCAACTTTCCATAGCACTTCAACATCAGCAAAATATACTTTCCCACCAAATAGAGCCCTATTATTTTCTAATTCAAGCAAAATACCTTCTTTTATTCTTAAAAATCCAATATTCAAAAATTCATGGTCTTTAAAACGAAGCATCAATTTATCATCTTCCCTGAACCATTCAGGAGAAAATGTTTGATTATTTTTTTTTATAAAAGTTATAGATTGTCTTCCATTTTTTAAAACTATTTTTTCCATTTTTTCCTTTTAAAAGTATATAATAAGTATTCTTTTTGTCAAGTTTTTGTCTTTTTGAGAAATTTAAAATTCTAAAAAGTTTGATTTAAGCAGGAAATTTGTTTGTCCAAAAATACTTATTTTTTTAATTTAATTTTTAAAGTATTTTTTGAAATAATATATTGTTCAATTAAACTTGCTATATTCATTGTTACCCAGTAAAGTAAAAGACCTGATGGGAAATTATAAAGGATGAAGAGGAACATTAAAGGCATAATTATAGTGAGTGATTTTTGATTGGGGTCAGTTTGTGGAGTAAGTTTTTGCTGGAAATAAGATGTTATTGTCATTAAAATTGGTAAAATATTAACTGGAATTCCATTTATTTTTAAAACAGTATCAGGCATTGAAAGGTCTTTTATCCATAAAATAAAAGGTGCTCCTCTTAAAAATATTGAATTTCTTAAAGCAAGGAAAAAACCAACAAATATAGGAATTTGAATTATCGTGGGAAGACAACCAGCAAATGGATTTATGTTATATTCTTTATAAATATTCATCAATTCCTTCTGGAGTTGATAAGGATTGTCTTTATATTTTTTTTGTATATCCTGTAAGTATGGTCTTAATCTTTGAAGTTGTTTCATTGAATATAAACTTTTTCTTGTTAAAGGAAAGAATACAATCTTCACTATAAATGTCAATATTATAATTGCCCATCCCCAGTTTGGAAATATTTTATGTATAGCATTCAAAATTATGAACAAAAAACGTCCTATAATTGTAAAGAAACCTTTTCCAAAAATTTCCTGTTTTATATAATTTTTTGCTACAAAATAATCAGAAGGTCCTGCATAAAATTTAAATTTATATGTTTTTTCTTCTCCTCCTTTTAAATTCAAATTTTCAATAAGTAAATCTAAATTTATAAATTTAGAATCAGGGTCAATTATTACAGTTGACTTTTCAGGTAGATAAATAAAAATAAGGGAATAACGGGATGAATAACCAACCCAGTTACAACTTTTATAAATTTTTTTTTCTTTAATTTTATAAGGGTCAATAAATACAGGAAGTCGGTTAATTCCAGCAATTATTTTCGGAGGTATGTACCCTCTCTGTTTTTTTATATTTTCAATGTCAATTTTTAAAACCTCAATTTTGTAGTCCTTTAATTGTATATCCTTATCTACTTTATTCTTTATGTTTTCTTCATATTGAAGAAAATAATCATTCTCAGGAACAAATAATTTTTTCTGACAATAAAAATCAGAAGTTCCTTTTGATAAATAAATTTCATTGGAATTTTCAATTTTTAAATCAAAATCATTTTCCAAAGAAATTTCAGGATTATAAAAAAGTATTGCTCCTTCATTTAATGAAAAAAACTTTTCTCCTTTTCTTAAAAATTTCTTAAGACCAATTTCCTTTATATAACCAATTTTTTTATCAAGTTTTAAATAGTAATCTTTATTTTCAAATTCAAAGATTTCCCCTTCCTGAATTTGTTTAACTTCTTTTTTTATTTCTTTTTCTTCTGTAATTTTTCTCTCTAACTGTTGTTTCTGGTATTCTTGAACAGGAGATTTCTTTACGTAAATTTTACTAAAAACTAATATTATTAAGATTGAAAGTGTAAAAGCAATTAATAATCTGATATCTTCACTTATTTTATCCATTTTTCCACCGGGTCATAACCACCTTTATTAAAAGGATGACATCTTAAAATTCTTTTAATACCTAAAAAAATCCCTTTAAGCCCTTTTTTTTCTATTGCCTGAATCATAAAATCTGAACAACTTGGATAAAATCTGCATACATTACCAAAAAAAGGCGAAAATAAAATTTTGTATAATTTAATAAGCACTATAACCAATCTCATTTTTAATTTTTCCTATTTCATTTTTAATTTCATCTTTTGACTTTTCAATTATTCCTTTTTTCAATATAAATAAAAAATCACCTTTTTCAAAATTCTCTCTTATAACTTCTCTTATTATCCTTTTTACTTTATTTCTCCTAACAGGTTTACCAATTTTTGAATGTGTTATAAAACCAATTTTTAAATCTTCTCTTTTTTTAAAATAAAGTATAAAATTTTTTGTTTCAAATCTCTTACCTGTTTTTATAATTTCCCTTATTCTCTTTTTTATCATCCAGCAAGTCGCTTTCTGCCTTTTCTTCTTCTGTTGTTTATAATCTTCCTTCCACTTTTTGTTGACATCCTTGCAAGAAAACCAATTTTTCTTTTCCTTCTTAATTTATGTGGTCTAAATGTTATTGACATTTTAAACCTCCATAATTAAAAAAAATATTATACTACTTTAATTTAATTTTTTCAATTTCTGTTTTTTTCAGTTGTCTTAAAAATGAGAAATCAGTTAAGTTTAAATTGATAGGCGTAATTGAAACATATCCATTTTTTACTGCATTAACATCACTTTTCTTTTCTTCTTTTATTTCTTCAAAATTACCTTTAAGCCAGAAGTAAATATTTCCTCTTGGGTCAACTCTTTTTTCATATTCTTCATTAAATCTACTTTCACTTTGATAAGTAATTTTTATTCCTTTTATTTCATCTATTTTTTTATTGGGAACATTTATATTTAAAATTGTATCCTTGGGAAATTTCATATGTTTTATTCTGTCTATTATTTTTAAAACAACTTTTGCACAATCATCAAATCTAAAGTTTTTATAACCTGCAAGTGAAACAGCAATTGAAGGAATTCCAAGTATTGCTCCTTCGGCTGCTGCGGAAACAGTTCCTGAATATAAAATATCCATTCCAAGGTTAGGGCCGGCATTTATACCTGAAATAACCATATTAATTTTCTCTTTTATCAATTCTTTTAATCCTATTTTTACACAATCAACTGGTGTCCCTGAAATAACATAACATGAGAAATTATCAATTTTAATTTTTTTTACTCTTACAGGATTTAATAAATTTATTGAATGACTTACTGCACTCTTTTCTGTTTCAGGAACAACAATGTGGATTTCAGCAATCCTTTTTAAATATAAGTAAAGTATCTTCAAACCATCAGAAAAAAATCCATCATCATTTGTTAATAGAATATTCATTTTCTTTTTGGAGCAGACCGGATTTGAACCGGCAACCTTCCGCATGCGAAGCGGACGCTCTCCCATTGAGCTACTGCCCCTATATTATTTAATTATACAACCTTTTGAAAATGATATAAAATTAAATTTATGAAAAAAGCGATTGTTTTTGGAGCGGGTCAGATTGGAAGAGGATTTATTGGTGAATTATGTTATGATTCTGGATATTTTATTATCTTTGTTGATATTGATGAGAGAATAATTGACTTATTGAATAAAGAAAAAAAATACACAATAAATTTACTTGGAAAAAAGAAAGAAGAAAAAATAATTGAAAATTTTTTTGCAATTCCTTTGAAAAATGAAAATGAAATAATGAAGGAAATTATTGATTCTGATATTATTTTTACAGCAGTTGGAGCCAAAAATTTACCTTCACTCTCAAAAATTATTGCAAAAGGAATAAAAGAAAAATCAAAAAATAAAGAGACATTTTTGAATATAGTAATATGTGAAAATTTACTTAAGGCGAGTGAAGTTTTAAAAGAATCAATTCTAAAGCAAAATATTTTATCTGAAAATGAAATTGAATATTTAAAAAGGAATGTTGGATTGGTTGAGACAGTTATAAGCAGGATGACATCTCCATTAACTGAAGAAGAGAAAAAATTAAATCCACTTTGTGTAAAGGTAGAACCATATAAAATACTACCTGTTGATGAAAAAGGTTTTAAAGGTAAAATTCCTGATATAACTGGACTTTTTCCTGTGTCTGATTTAAATAAATATGAAGAACTTAAACTCTTTGGTCATAATTTATCGCACGTTTGTCTTGCTTATTATGGATTCATTAAAAAATGGACATATATCTGGGAATGTATAGAAGATAGGGAAATTTTTAATTTACTGATAAATGTTCAAAATGAAGTAAAATCTGCTTTGAATAAAAAATATACCTTTAAGAGAAATGAAATTGAAGAATACTTTACAGACCTTAATAAAAGATTTGACAACAAACTTCTTGGAGACACAGTTTACAGAGTTGGAAGAGAAGTATTAAGGAAAATAGGGAAAAATGAAAGGATTATAGGTGCTATTAATCTTTGTCTTGAATACGGCATTTTTCCTGAAAATATATGTTTTGTTCTTGCCACTGCTTTATGTTATAATAATTCTCTTGATAAGGAAAGTGAAGAATTGCAGTATATAATCAATAAAAATGGAGTTGATTTTGTTTTAAAAGAAATATGTGGTATTGAAGATGAAAGAATAAAAAAGAGAGTTAAAGAAATATATGAAAAATTAAAAAAATGAAAGGCGCAATTTTAAAGGATATTGAAGAACTTGAAATTAAAGAAGTAAAAGTCCCTGAACCAAAAGAAAACGAAATTTTAATTAAAGTAAAAAGTTGTGCTATATGTGGAACAGATATTAAGGTATTTCATCATGGTCATAAGCACATTGTTTTCCCAAGAATTACAGGTCATGAAGTAAGTGGAATTGTTTTTAAAGTTGGTAAAAATGTAAAAGAATATAAAGAAGGAGATAGAGTTGCTGTTGCTCCTGCAATTCCATGTGGTAAATGTTATTATTGTAGAAAAGGACAGCAAACAATGTGTGATAATTTAAAGGCAATTGGATATCATTATGATGGTGGTTTTGCCGAATATATGCTTGTTCCTGAAAATGCTGTCTTAAATGGATGTGTAAATAAAATACCTGATAATCTTTCATTTGAACTTGCTTCAATTGCAGAACCACTTGCTTGTGTTATAAATGGTCAGATTTTAAGCAGGATTGAAACCGGGGACATTGTTTTAATTCTTGGTGCAGGCCCAATAGGAATTTTACATGCACTTTTAGCGAAAATAAATGGTGCAGGTAAAATTATACTTGCAGATATTTCAGAGGAAAGAATTAAAGAAGCAGAATTTACAGATGTCTATCTTGTTAATATGAGCAAAAATGATATTTACGAGGAAATTAAAAATATTACAGATGGACATATGGCAGATAAAGTTATTGTTGCTGTTGGAAGTAAAAATGCACAGGAATTATCCTTAAAACTTGTTGCAAAAAGAGGTTCAATTAATTTTTTTGGAGGTCTTCCTAAGGAATCACCATATATTCAATTTGACAGTAATCTTCTTCATTATGGAGAATTTTTTGTTGTTGGAACTCATGGCTCAACTCCATTACATAATAAAATTGCTATTGAACTTTTATCTTCAGGAAGAATAAATGCAGAAAAATTGATTACACATAAATTACCCCTTGAAAAAATAAAGGATGGTTTTGAAATAGTTGAAAATAAAAAAGGACTTAAAGTTCTAATTATTCCTTAAAAGGAGAAAAATATGGAAATTACAAAGGAACTTGCAGTGAAATTATTAAAACAGATGATGGAAATAAGACAGTTTGAAGATATGATAATGGAGTTACTTGCTAAAAATATTGCAGAAGGTGGTTCTCATTTATATGCAGGAATGGAAGCAGTTGCAGTTGGAGCGATATCAGTTATAAATCCAGATGATTATATTACAAGTACACATAGAGGACATGGACATGCGATTGCAAAAGATGGTGATTTAAAGGCACTTATGGCTGAAATTCTTGGTAAAAAAACAGGTGTCTGCAAGGGAAAAGGTGGTTCATTACATCTTGCTGATTTATCAAAAGGAAATCTTGGAGCAAATGGAATAGTTGGAGGTGGTCTTGGTATTGCAACGGGAGCAGGTCTTTCAATTAAATTACAGAAACAGAAAAAAGTTGTTTTATGCTTTTTTGGAGATGGAGCAACAAATAATGGAATATTTTTTGAATGTTTGAATATGGCTTCTTTATGGAAATTACCTGTTGTTTATATATGTGAAAATAATAAGTATGCAATGAGTGTATCTGTTGAAAGGTCTCATGCAGTTAAAGATATAACAAAAAAGGCACTTGCTTTTGATATACCAGCAGAAAATGTTGATGGACAGGATGTTCTTGCAGTAAGGGAGGTTGTTGGTAAATGGGTAAATTATGCAAGGGAAGGGAATGGTCCGAGTTTTGTTGTTGCAAATACATATAGATATTATGGACATAGTAGAAGTGACCCAAGAGTTTATAGAACAAGAGAAGAGGAAAAATTCTGGAGGGAAAGAGATCCAATTATAATTTTTTCAAACAAAATGAAGGAGCAGAACATTTTAACAGAGGAAGAAATAAATGCAATTGAGGAAGAAGTAAAAAAGGAAATTGAAGAGGCAGTTGAATTTGCAATAAACAGTCCATATCCTGAACCTGAAGAACTTTATACTGATTTATATGTTTGAAAGGAGTAAAAAATGAGAATAATAACTTACAGACAGGCATTAAATGAAGCACTTGATGAAGAAATGGCAAGAGATGAAAGAGTTTTTTTATTCGGTGAGGATATTGCAATTTACGGAGGTGCTTATGGTGTTACAGCAGGTCTATGGCAGAAATATGGAGACCAAAGAGTAATAGATACACCAATTTCAGAAAATGCTATTGTTGGAACTGCTCTTGGTGCTGCTTTAACTGGACTTAGACCTGTTGCTGAAATTATGTATATTGACTTTATTGGACTCTGTATGGACCAACTTAATAATCAGGTTGCAAAAATAAGATATATGTTTGGCGGAAAATGTACTGTGCCACTTGTAATAAGAACAGAAGGGGGAGCAGGTAGGACTCTTGGAGCACATCATTCACAGAGTCTGGAGGCATGGCTTATTCATATTCCAGGTATTAAAGTTGTTATGCCTTCTACTCCCTATGATGCAAAAGGACTTTTAAAAACATCTATAAGGGATGATAATCCTGTGGTCTTTATTGAACATAAAATGCTTTATAATACAAAAGGACCTGTTCCGGAAGAAGAATATTTAATACCAATAGGAGTTGCAGATGTAAAAAAAGAAGGTAAAGATGTAACAATTGTGACTTATTCAAGAATGGTTTTATTTTCACTTGAGGCAGCAGAAATACTTGAAAAGGAAGGGATAAGTGTTGAGGTTATTGATTTAAGAACATTGGTGCCGATGGATATTGAGACAGTTGTAAAATCAGTTAAAAAAACAAATAGAGTAGTTATAGTTGAGGAGGATTGTAAAACAGGAGGTGTAGGTGCAGAAATAGGAATGCAGATAATTGAAAATGGTTTTGATTATCTTGATGCACCAATTGTAAGAGTTGCAGGAGCAGATGTTCCAATGCCAAAAAGTCCGGTTCTTGAAAAACTCGCAATTCCTGATGTAGAAAGAATCTGTAAAGCAGTCAGGTCAATATTATCTTAAAACTCATTTTTAAATCCCCCCCCATTTTCCCACCTTGGAGGTGGGCTGCGGAGATTATTGAGGGAGAAGGGATTTAAGAGTCGGGACAATAACTTTTGATGGGGGGAAGAGGGGAAATGAGTGGCGAGAAAGGTAATCGGTTGACAGAAATTATTTTGGTGGTTATGATTTATGTTGAAACTTAAAAATTTTTTAATTCAAATTTATAAAAATGGTATCTTACAGAGAATATCTTGAATTTCTTGAAAAATGGGTACCTTCTGCAAAGAAATATCTTTATATTCCACCTGATAGAAAAGACTTTATTTGTTATGGAACAGGATATAGTGATAATTGGTCAATTCAGACAAATCTCAAAGCATTTGCTGTATTTGCAGTTTTATCTTCAATATCTGAATTGGACAAAAATAAAACAAATATGAGTTCTGAGGAATTAAGGGAAATTTCTTTAAAAATGTTAAGGTTTTCTCTTGAATCCCATATTGAAGGTAATTATCACTCTCTTGATGGAACAAAATGGGGACATACATGGATTAGTGTTTTGGGTCTGGAAAGAGCAATGCATGGTATTGATGGAATAAAGAAATATCTTACTGAGTATGATAAATTACTGTTGAAAAAGGTAATGATTTCTGAATGTAATTGGTTGGTTGATGAGTATTATCGGAGTTGCCCTGAAGAAAAAGGAAAAATTCAAGCAGGTCTTATTAAAAATAATGACCCTGAAAGTAATATCTGGAATGGAGCATTTCTTTTAAGAACATCATTTATGTATCCTGAAGCACCAAGAATTAATGAATATATCAATAAAGGAACTGCATTTCTTATTAATGGTATCTCAATATCTTCTGATAAATTTTCAAAGGAGATTGTTAATGGAAAACCTGTTTATGAATGGTATACTGGAAGTAATTTTTTTGATAATTTTGCTCTTAATCATCATGGTTATCTTAATATTGGGTATATGATAATATGCCTTTCTAATATTGCCATTTTACACTTCTCTTATAAACTTGCTAAACTAATTTGTCCGGATTTCATTTACAGACATGTCAAAGAACTCTGGGATGTTGTAAAGATGTTTATTTTCCCGGATGGACGTTTATGTAGAATAGGCGGAGATACAAGGATTCGTTATTGTTATTGTCAGGATTATATTATTCCTCTTTTACTCATGATTGAAGACCTTTACGGAGAAAAAGAGTGTGAAAAATTTGAGAAAAAGTGGCTGGAGATTGTTCGTAAAGAATTTCTGTATAATGGCGATGGTTCCTTTCTTTCAAAACGTTTAAAAGGTCTTTTAGAATTTTCTCCACTTTATTATACAAGACTTGAATCAGATAGAGCAGTAACACTTTCAATGGGTGCCTATTGGCGTAGATTTTTAAAAATTGGTGGATCCAGTGAAAAAAATAAGGAAAAAATTCAGAAATTCTGGTATGATGAATATCATGGTGCCTGCTTAAATCATGGTAAAAACAGGATTGCTTCTTTTTGTTGGATATCAGCCCAGCGTCCTCAGGGATTATGTGTTCCTACCAATAAAAGTGATATGGCAGAATGGAGATGGAATTGTGCAGGAATGGTCACAGGTTTGGGCAGAATGAATTATCATAAAATAGTTAATCATGAAGAGATTGTTTTTCAAGGAGGTTTTATTACCTGGGGCTTTACTGAAATATGGTCTGAGAATTTTCTTGCAGAAGGACAGAAGGCAGAAATAATAGGTAAACAGGATTTAGTTTTTACTGCTTTGCCTGATGATGCAACCGTATTGATAATGCAGAAATGTATTTCTCAAGGGCGGACATTCATTAAAGAAATAAAAGGATTGTTATATAATGTTCCAAATGATATATTCAATGATAATTTCCGTAATTACTATTCGGAAAAAAATAATTATAAATTGGAAGGCAACAATGGGAAAGAAGAAATTATTGATATTTATTCTCGCTGGTTAAATGTAGATAATGTTCTTGGTATAATTGAAGTTTATGGTTCTGACCATTTTAGCATATTTAGACCTGGAAGAAGACAGGCAGGATTAATGTTATCCCAGTATGAAGGAAAAGTTATTGAAACAGGTCTCTGGGTTGATGAAATATGTTATCCGTATAAAAAGGATGTCTTTTCTGTAAATCCTAAAACAATATTATTTGATATTGGCTGTGTTATAATAGCAGGAATATCTGCTGAAGATACAGCAAAACAAGTAAAAAAAATTCTTATTCCTGAAATAAAACCTATTCTTGATGATATTAGAATGATAATGGTAAAAGGCATGGATAATAGATGGTATCTTCAAGTTGCAAATTTTTCAGAAAAAGAACTTTCATTTAGCGTCCATATTGGAAATATTAAAAATGTTAAATCTTTAACGGGAAATACTAACTTTACATTAAGAGAAACTGAGATAAATTTGATTATGAAAAATAAATGTGTAGATATTTTTGTTTTTGATTTTTAAAATAATTTTCGCCTATTTCTCCAAATCTCTTATGTCTTTTGAGATTGTTAAAAAAGAAATCTGAAAAGGAATAAAAAATTTGTAGAGATATGAAATTTGTTGTAAAATAAAAAAAAATTTATTTATTATTTGAGATGTGTTAAAATGAAAGCAGGAGGTTTTTATGATAAGAGAAATTATTATGCCAAAACTTGGTGAGACAATGGAAGAAGGGTATCTTGTTTCCTGGAAGAAAAAGGAAGGAGATAAAGTTGAAAAAGGAGAAATTTTATTTGAAGTTATGAGTGATAAAACAAATTTTGAGGTTGAAAGTCAATATTCAGGTTATTTAAGAAAAATTTTATTTCAACCATCTGATCAACCAATCCCTGTAACAACTGTAATTGCATATTTAACAGATACACCTGATGAACCTATTGAAATTCAAGAAAAAAAAGAAGAAGTAAAAGTTGAAACAAAAAAAGAAGAAACACCAGTAATTGAAAAAAAAGAAGAAATTAAAGAAGAGAAAGAAGAAAGAATAAAAATAAGTCCGGTTGCAAGAAAATTAGCAGAAGAATATAAAATAGATATAACAAAGATAAAAGGAACTGGACCTGATGGAAGAATTGAAAAAAAGGATGTTCTTGAATATATTGAAAAAATTAAAGAAGAAAAGATAGAGGAAAGAACCAAAGAAGAATATGAAGTTATAAAATGGACTCCTTTAAGAAAAATAATAGCACAGCGACTTACAGAAAGCAAGACAACAATTCCTCATTATTATTTTCAAGGAAAGATTATAGTTGATGAAATTTTGAAAATAAAAGAAAAAAAGGAAAAGGAAGGAATAAAACTTACTATAACAGATTTCTTAATATATTTTTCTTCAAAGGCAATTGAGGAATTTCCACTTATAGGGGCAAGTGTTATAAATGATGAAATAAGAATTTATAAGGATGTTGATATTGGACTTGCGATAAATATTCCCGAAGGGCTTGTAGTTGGTTCAATAAAAAAAGTAAATAAGAAAACGATCTCAGAAATCTCAAAAGAAAGAAATCAACTTGTGGAAAGGGCAAGGAATGGTAAATTAACTTCAGATGATACAAAAGGAACAAATTTTGTAATCTCAAATCTTGGCATGTATGAGGTTGAAAATTTTTATCCAATTATAAATCCACCTGGAGTTGCTATTATGGGTGTTGGAAAGATAGAAAAAGGGGTTTTTGTTGAAAATAATCAGATAGTCATTAAAAATTATATGTATGTTTCATTTTCTTTTGACCACAGAATTATTGATGGTGCTTATGCGGCAAATTTTTATAAAAGGTTAAAGGAATTTATAGAAAATCCTTCAATTTTATTATTCAAAAATGTTTGAAAGAATAAAGGAAGATATAAGAGTTGTTTTTGAGAGAGACCCAGCAGCGAGAAATATATTTGAAGTTATAACAAGTTATCCTGGACTCCATGCAATATGGCTACATAGAATTGCTCATTTTTTATGGAAAAAGGGAGAAAAAACACTTGCAAGAATAATATCTCACATAAATAGATTTTTAACAGGTATTGAGATACATCCAGGAGCAACAATTGGAAGAAGATTTTTTATTGACCATGGAATGGGAGTTGTGATAGGAGAAACAGCAGAAATAGGAGATGATGTTTTAATGTATCAGGGAGTTGTTCTTGGCGGAACTTCTTTGAAAAAGGAAAAAAGACATCCGACAATTGGAAATAATGTTGTCATTGGGGCAGGAGCAATTTTACTCGGCCCAATTAAAATTGGAGATGGTGCAAAAATAGGTGCTGGAAGTGTAGTTATAAAGGATGTGCCTGAAGGAACAACTGCTGTTGGAGTGCCGGCAAGGGTTGTTGAAAAAAGGGAAAAGAAAATTGACCTTGACCATGATAAACTTCCAGACCCGATATTAAAAATTTTTCAGTTAATTCTTGATGAGCAGGATGAATTGAAAAGAAGAATAAAAGAACTTGAAACACTTGAAGGTTTAAAATCAAAAATAGACGAATATTTTGAGGAAAAGAAAAAAGAAATTATTGACCTTTTAGAAGGAGGTGTTAAATGAAATTTAAAATACTAATGCCGATTTTTATTTTATTTTCGTCCTTTTCTTTATACAGTACAACTTACTATAGTATTTATCATACTGTAAAAAAAGGTGAAAATCTTTCTGTAATTGCAAAAAAATATGGAAAAACTGTGGACGAATTGAAAAAGATGAATAATTTAAAAACATCCGGTATTTTCCCGGGACAGAAACTTGTTGTTGACAGAAAAGAAAAAATACTAACTGATGAAAAAAATAAAGAAGGAAAACTGACTGAAGAAAAAAAGGGAGAATTTGTTAAAGAGTTTTACACAGTAAAAAAAGGCGATTCATTATATAAAATATCTAAAAAATTTGGACTTACTGTTAGCCAGTTGAAAAAAATGAATAATTTAAAAACTTCAACAGTACATCCAGAGCAGAAACTTGTTGTAGGAATGAGAAGAATAGATACTGCAGTAAAGAAAGAAATTAATCCTGATGAAATAACACCAATAGTTGATGTTTGTAAAAAAACATATTATAAGGTATGTGATGGTGATACTATTGAATCAATAAGTGAGAAATTCGGTATAGAGCCGGAAAAATTATTGCAGGCGAATCTTATTAAAAAAGAGGACTTGAGAGTTGGTCAGATTTTAGTAATACCACCAAAGGATTTACTTGACCAAGAAACAAAAGTAGACACAGGTTTAAATGATCAGAGTAATGTGAGAATTAAGTTGATAGAAGAGGCACTTAGTTATCTTGGAACCAAATATAGATATGGAGGCGAAAGTAAAAGTGGTCTTGATTGTTCCGCATTAACCCGACTTGTCTATAAAACATTGGGTATATTATTACCTCAAAATTCTTCCTTACAGTATAAAAATGGAATTCAAATAGACAAAGAAGAAGCATTACCTGGAGATTTAGTTTTTTTTAGAAGGGGAAGTGGAATTGGACATGTAGGAATATATCTTGGAAACGACCTTTTTGTTCATGCAAGTTATACTTTAAGAAGGGTAGTTATAAGTTCATTAAGTGAGAGATATTTTAGAGAAAGATTTGCTGGTTTCAGAAGATATCTTGTGGATGAAGAAACATATTTTGTAAAAGGGATTGAAAATGTTGAACAGGAATAATGGTTGTAGATTTATGGAATTTGAATGGAAGGGTTATAAATCAATTTATATTGAAAATGAGATTTTAAGAATAGAAATTCTTGTTGATAAAGGAACAGATATAGTTGAATTTTTATATAAACCAGTTGATATTGATTTTATGTGGAGAAGCCCTATACCTGCTTATCCTTCTTCAAAACTAATTCAAACAGCACCATCAAAAATAGGGAGTTTTATTGATTATTATCCCGGTGGCTGGCAGGAAATTTTTCCAAATGGAGGACCTGTCTGTGAATATAAAGGTGCAATTTTAGGACTTCATGGAGAAGTTTCTTTATTGCCCTGGGAATATAAGATAATAGAAGACAGTAAAGAAAAAATTTCTATAAAATTTCAAGTTTATACTTATAGAACTCCATTTTATCTTGAAAAAATAATAACAATTGAAAGTGGTAAACCATATATTACAATTGATGAAGAAGTTTTTAATCTTGCAGGTGAGGAAATGGATTTTATATGGGGACATCATCCTGCTTTCGGGAAACCATTTTTATCAGAAGATTGTTTAATAAAAATTAAAAGAGGTAATGTAAAAGTTATTCCGGGAGATGGAAAGTCATTTACAAATTTAAAGCAGATTGAAGGGAAATGGCCATTTGTTGAAGGAATTGATGGGAAAGAAGTTGATATTAGTAAAGTTCCTTCTGAAAAAGATAATGTTTCTGATGTTATTTTTATTTCAGATATTGAGGAAGGATATTATGAAATTATAAATGAAAAATTGAAAATTGGTTTTTTTATGGAGTTTCCGAAAGAGATTTTTAAATATATATGGTTTTGGAGAATAGCGAAAGGTAGTTATAATTATCCATGGTATGGAAGGAATTATAATGTTGCTCTTGAGCCATTTTCAAGTTTACCAGTGCTTTCTGAAGCAGTTAAAAGAAATGACCAGTTAAAATTAAAAGAAAATAGTTCATTAAAAATTTGTTTAAAAGCAGGAATTAAAATAGTTTAAAAATGGAAGATTACGAAATTATTATTGGTCTGGAAGTTCATGTAGAATTATTGACGAAAACAAAAATGTTTTGTTCCTGCTCTACAGAATTTGGTAATTTACCCAATACTCAGGTATGTCCTATTTGTTGTGGTATGCCTGGAGTTCTTCCTGTTATAAATAAAAGAGCAGTTGAACTTGCAATAAAAACAGGCATTATTTTTAATTCCAGTATTTCAAATTTCTGCAGATTTGCAAGAAAAAATTATTTCTATCCCGATTTACCGAAAAATTACCAGATTTCTCAGTATGATGAACCAATTGCTACTGGTGGTTATCTTGAAATTGATGGAAAAAAAATACATTTTAAAAGAATACATCTTGAAGAAGATGCAGGAAAATTACTTCATTCTGAAAGTAGTTCTTTCTCTTTTGTGGATTTTAACAGGAGTGGAATACCTTTACTTGAAATGGTCACAGAACCTGAAATAAAAAGTCCTGAAGAAGCAGAAAAATTTCTGGAAAAATTAAAACAGATACTTGAATATCTTGAAATAAGCGATTGTAATATGGAAGAAGGTTCATTAAGATGTGATGCAAATATCTCTGTAAGAAAAAAAGGAGATGAAAAACTCGGTGTAAAAACAGAGGTAAAAAATATGAATTCATTTAAGGCAGTGAGAAAAGCATTACTATATGAGAGTAAAAGACAGTTAGATATGATTAAGAGAGGTGAAAGAATTATTCAGGAAACCAGATTATGGAATGAAAAAGAAGAAATAACAGAAAGTATGAGAAGTAAAGAAGAGGCACATGATTATAGATATTTTCCAGAACCAGACCTTGTTCCTCTTGAAATAAACAGTGAATGGATGGAAAAAATAAAAAATGAAATAACAGAACTTCCAGATGAAAGAAAAGAAAGATTTAAAAGAGAATATAACCTTTCAGATTATGACGCAGGAGTTTTAATTTCTCATAAAGGAATTGCTGATTATTTTGAAGAATGCCTTAAATATTATAACAATCCTAAAATAATTGCAAACTGGATAATGGGAGAACTTTTATCTTTAACAAAGGGTAAAATTTTAAAGAAAGAAGAAATTCCTTTAAAAATAGAAAATTTTGTTGAAATTTTAAAATTAATTGATGAAAAGAAAATAACTATGACAGTTGGAAAAGAAATTTTTAAAGAATCCTACATCACAGGAGAAAAACCTTCTGAAATAGTTAAGAAAAAAAATCTTATTCAAATTGAGGACGAAAATATAATAGAAAAAGTTGTTAAAGAAGTTTTACAAGAAAATCAGAAAGCAGTTGATGACTGGAAAAAAGGCAAAGAACAGGTCGCTGGTTTTTTGCTTGGCCAGGTTATGAAAAAGACTGGTGGAAAAACAAATCCAAATATTGCGAGAAAAATTTTGTTTGATTATTTAAAAGGATTAAAATAAAGGGTAAAATATAATAAATAAAAAATAAAAAGGAGAAACATGAAGAAAAGAATAATTTTAGTAATTTTGGGGTTTTTGTTCCTTTCTATTGTTTTTGGTGGAGATGTTAAAGTTTCTCAAGAAAAGAAATGGGAAGATAACACATATAAGAATCTGGAATTGTTTATTGATGCTTTGAATATAGTTAAAGAAAATTATGTTGAGCCAGTAGAAAATAAAAAACTTATATATGGTGCTTTAAAAGGTATGCTTATGTCTCTTGATCCGTATAGTGCGTTTTTGGAGCCAGAATTTAAGAAAGAATTGCAGATAGAAACAAAAGGAGAATTTGAAGGTGTTGGAATGGAAATAACACTTAAAGATGGAATAGTAACTGTAGTAAGTCCAATTGAAGATACCCCTGCATGGAAAGCGGGAATTAAAGAAGGAGATAAAATAATAGAAATAGATGGGAAATCAACCAAAGGAATGTCAACCATGGAAGCTGCTCAGATGTTAAGAGGGAAAAAGGGAACAAAAGTAACGATAAGTGTTTTAAGAGAAGGAGTATCAAATCTTATGAAATTTACACTGGAAAGAGATATAATAAAAATAAAATCAGTAAAATCTAAAATCTATGATGACATTGGTTATATAAGATTAACAGGATTTCAGGAAAATACAACAGATGACCTAAGAAAAACTTTAAAAGAATTTAATGGAAAAAATCTTAAAGGTTTAATACTTGACTTAAGGAATAATCCAGGAGGACTTTTAAATGTTGCAATTGAAGTAAGTGAAATGTTTTTACCTCCCAATAGATTAATTGTTTATACACAGGGTAGAAATAAAAAAGATACCGCTAAATTTTACAGTAAAGAAAAACCATTATGGGAAAAACCGATAGTTCTTCTTGTAAATGGAGGAAGTGCTTCTGCTTCTGAAATATTATTTGGTGCACTTAAAGATAATTATCAGAATTTTCTTTCAGTTGGAACAAAAACTTTTGGTAAGGGTTCAGTTCAAAATCTTATACCACTTTCAGATGGTTCTGCAATAAAATTAACAATAGCCAGATATTACACTCCAAAAGGAGTTTGTATAGAAGGAGAAGGAATTGTGCCTGATATAGAAGTTAAACTTGAAGGAGAAAAACCAATAATTCCAACAAGTGATGAAGATATGCAGTTTAAAAAAGCCCTTGAAGAAATAAAAAAGATGATTTAAATGGATAAGAAAGAAAACAATTTTTCCTTTTTTGTTCCACTTGTTTTATTTTTAATTCTTTGTATTTTAATTACAGGAATAAAACTTCTTTACAAAATTCCAAAATTAAAAAAAGGTGAAAAAGAAGAAACCAAAAAAGAGATAACAGAATTGTATCCACCAAATAAAAAAGTTGAAGAAATAAAGGAAAAAACCAAAAAGGAAAGGATAAAAGGAGAAGTTGCTATTATTATTGATGATGTTGGATGGAATTTATCAATAATAGAAGAAATAGAAAAATTAAATCAACCTTTAACTCTTTCAATTTTGCCTAAAGCACCCTACAGCAAAAAAATTGTTGATAAAATTAAAAATAAAAATTATGAACTTATTTTACATCTTCCACTTGAACCAACGCCTCCGGCCCAATGTCTTGATAGTGGATTAATAAAAACTGAAATGACGGATGAAGAAATAAAAAAAACTTTTGAAGATGATGTTAATGAATTTTTGCCTTATGTAAAAGGTATTAACAATCATATGGGTTCTTTATATACAATAAATGAAGAGAAAATGAAAATTTTACTTGAAAATGTAAAAGAAAAAAATTTATTTTTTGTGGATAGTTTAACTAATTCAAAAAGTTGTGGATATAAAATTGCCAAGGAACTTGGAATTAAAACAGGGAAAAGAGATGTTTTTCTTGATATATCACCAGATCCAGAACAAATCAATAAAAGAATAGATGAATTATTAAAAATTGCTAAAGAAAAAGGGAGTGCCATTGCAATAGGGCATGCTAAATTAACAACAATAAGTGTTTTAAAGGAAAGAATTTCTGATTTTGAGGCAAATGGTATAAAAATTGTTCCGGTATCTTCTCTTCTTGAATGAAAAATGATAATAATTGGTATAGAAAGTTCTTGTGATGAAACAGGTATTGGAATAATAGAAGGAGAAAAAATACTTTCAAATATAGTTGCTTCTCAGGAAGATATCCATTCTATTTATGGAGGTGTTGTTCCTGAACTTGCAAGCAGAGCCCATCTATCAATAATAGACAATATCTTTAAAATTGCAATTGAGAAAAGTTGCATAAAAGTTGATAATATTGATTTAATTGGAGTCACGAACCATCCTGGACTTAAAGGTTCTTTACTTGTCGGTGTTTCATTTGCCTGTGGTCTTGCATATAAACTCCAAAAACCGATTTATTTTGTAAACCATTTACATTCACATATAGCAGTTAATTTTTTAAACAAAAATATTGAATTTCCTGCCCTTGGACTTGTTATTTCAGGAGGACATACAAGTTTTTTTTATATTGAAGATTATATTAAATTTAAGGAAATAGGTAGAACCCTTGATGATGCATGTGGAGAAACATTTGATAAAGTTGGTAGAATTCTTGGACTTCCTTTTCCAGCCGGACCATATATAGAAAAAGAGGCAGAAAGGGGAGATGAGAAAAAGATAAAATTTCCAGTTCCATCAATTTCTGCAAATAATCTTGATTTCAGTTTCAGTGGATTAAAAACAGCAGTTGTCTATTATATAAAAAAATATGGAAAAGAAAATGTTCCTGATATATGTGCTTCATTTCAAAAAACAATAGGAGATTATTTATGCGGGAAAATAAAAACTGCTTTGAAAAAATATAATGTAAAATCATTTCTTCTTGGGGGTGGAGTTATAAGTAATCAGTATATTCAGAAAAGGATAAAAGAGATTTTGAAAAATGAAATAAAAGTTTACATCCCTGAAAGAAATTTATGTCTTGATAATGGAGTTATGGTTGCTATTATGTCCCATTATCTTTATAAATTCGGTATATCTCCTCATGAAAACAGAATAAAAGTAATTCCAACTTAAAAATTATTATTAGAATCAATTTTTGTTTCGGAGTTTGTTTTATTTGAGAGATATGTTTTTATTGCCTGGAGATGTTCTGAATATGTTTTTGAGAAATAATTTGTTCCATCTCCTTTTGAAAGAAAAAACATGTAGTCAGTTGAAACAGGATTTAGAGCAGCAATTAAAGAATTTTTCCCTGGACTACAAATAGGAGTAGGTGGAAGTCCTTTATATAAATATGTATTGTAAGGGGATTTAATTTTTAAATCATTCTTTGATAACCTTTTTTTTCTATATCCAAGAGCATATTCAACAGTAGCACAACTTTCAATTGGTATATTTTTTTTAAGCCGTTTATATATAATTCCTGCTATTATTTTTCTTTCTGAACTCAAACCTGCTTCCTTTTCAACTATTGAAGCAACAGTTACTATTTTTTTCACTTCATTCCAGTTTTTTTCATTTATTTCCTCATCATAAATCTGTTCAAAAACATCTTTAAAATTTTTCCACATTTTCAAACATATCCCTTCAACAGAAATATTATAAGGAAAATAGTAAGTATCAGGAAAAAGAAAACCTTCTAAATTATTTTTTTTAGCATATTCAATAAATTCATTTTCATCTTTTATAAGATGTGCTTTTTTAAGAATTTCACCAATATCATAAATATTTGAACCTTCTGGAATTGTGATTTTAACAAGTGCTATTTCTCCCTTTACAAGTTTTTCAATAACCTTTTTAAGTGGTGTTCTTCCTGAAAATTCATATATCCCTGATTTTATTTTTTTCTGCACATTATACTTATTTGTCCAGAATAAGAACCATTTTAAACTTTTTATAATTCCTTCTTCTTTCAGAATCTTTCCGACTTCATAAGCATTTTTATTTTCTGGTATTTCAACAAGTTTCTTCCCTGGAACAAGTGGTGGTAGAGTTATAAGTTTAATAAGAATAAATCCAAAAAAAAGAGAAAAAATAACAATGTAAAATTTTTTATTTTTCATTTTCTAAAATTGTCTGTCTCAATAATTCAAATCCCTTATAAACACTTCTTTCTCTCACTGTTTGTCTATCACCTGAAAAAATGAATTTTTTTGCAAATGTTTTCTTTTTATAGGAAATACCAATCCATACAAGACCAACTGGTTTTTCAGGTGTTGCTCCGGTTGGACCAGCAATCCCGGTAAAACTTATAGCAATATCTGCTTTTCCATATTTTTTTGCATTTTTTGCCATATAAATTGCTGTCTGTTCACTTACTGCTCCATATTTTCTCAAAATTGTTCTTGGCACCTTTAAAATTTTCTTTTTCAAAATATTGCTATAAGTTACAAATCCACCTGAAAAATACTCTGAACTTCCTGGAATATCAGTTATCAATTTACAGGCAAGACCACCAGAACATGATTCAGCAATAGCAAGTTTTAATTTTTTTTCTTTTAATAATTTTCCTATTAATTCAGGTATTGATGGAATATTGAGTCCCAGATATTTCAGAGAAAATTTTTCTTTTAGTATATTCTCAAATTTTATAAACTCTTCTTTTTGTTTTTCAGGTAAAGTCAAAACAAGTTCAATTAAATTCGGATGGGCAAGTATAATCAAATTTTTCTTATGTTTTTCAATTAAATCTTTTAATTCTGTTTCAACTTCTGATTCAGGAACTCCAATGATAGAAAAAATACCAGTTATAAGATTTTCTCTTTTAAATTTTTTTTCAATAAATTCTATTGAACTTTCAAGCATAGGTTTTAATTCATTTGGAGGACCGGGTAAAATCAAAATCAATTTTCCATTTTCCTCTATTAACATTCCGGGAGCAGTTCCATTATTATTTTCAATTTCTTTACTTCCTTCAATTATATATGCCTGCCTTTTATTTATTTCAGGGATTTCAGTAATATTTCTTTTTTTAAATTTTTCTTTTATTTTTTCCCATATTTTTTCATCAAAAATAAGTTTTCTATTCAATGCCTCTGAAATGCCTTCTCTTGTTAAATCATCAAAGGTTGGACCAAGACCGCCTGTAATAATTATAAGGTCTGCTTCCTTAAATGAATTCAAAAATTCCTTTTTTATTTCCTCTTTGTCATCTCCAATAACAGTGCATTTAGAAATTTTAAATCCTGACTTTAATAAAACTCTTGAAATTAAATTTATATTAGTATTAACTCTGTCAAAAAGTAATTCTGAACCAATATTTATAACTTCTACTCTCATTTTTATAGATTTTCTTTTTGAAATACTGATTGGTCTAAAATATTGTAAATTTTAATACTTCCTTCATCCAAATCTATCATTGCGCAGGTGGGAATCTTTTCTTTTGGTATAGAAGGACTTCCAGGATTTAAGATTATAATGTTTTCTTTCTTCTCAAGTAATGGAATATGAGTATGCCCTGAAATTAAAAAATTTATTTTCCATTTTTTTCCAAGTTCAAACCATTCATCTTTTTTAAAAATATGGCCATGAGAAGCAATAAATCTGAAATTATTTATCTGATAAAAAAGAAAAGGGCTTGCCATAGGTATATTTAGAAATGTCTGGTCAACTTCTGAATCACAATTCCCTTTTGAAATTAAAATTGGTATATCAAGATTATTAAAAATATTTAAAAGTTCCTTTGGATTATATTTTTCAGGAATGGGGTTTCCGGGTCCATGATTAAAAAGGTCTCCACAATGAATTATAATATCAGAACTTTTTAAAATTTCCCAACTTTTTTCCCATCCACCTAAACTCCCATGGGTATCACTTATAATTCCTATTTTCATTTTGTAGATAAATTGATTTTAGGTTCTGTTGAGGCACGACCATCTGGATAAATAATTGAATATCTTCCTGTATGAGGAGGAGGAATATCTTTACCTACAGCAGTCATTTCAGTTAAAAGCCATGTTGAAGATGACAAATTCTCTAATCTTTTTCCATTCACATTATCATTCCATATGTAATTTGTTCCGTACTTGTTGAGTTCATCGGGTAAAGAAGGACAGAATAACACCTTTCCTTTTATATTATATGGTTTTAAAATATTATGAATTCCTTTCGGGTCATTAATTGAAGACGGAAAAAACTTTGCATCAGGTAATTTATCATTGTCCTGTTGAAACATAGCAAGTGCCTGATATATCTGCTTTAAATTATTTAAACAATCAGTTGCCTTCCCCCTCTGTAAAGCAGCAGTATATACTCCAAGGGAAAGAGATGTTACAATTCCAGCAACAAAAGTTATTTCAACAAGTGTAAATCCTTTTTTTCTCATATATTTATAATATCACTAAAATAATTCAATGTCAAATTTTTTGACAAAATAAAAGAGTTAAGTAAACTTTTAAATGAAATGATATATAATGTAAAAGAAATATTCTATTCATTACAGGGAGAAGGATTATTACAGGGTTTACCTTTTATTTTCATTAGATTTTCTGGTTGCAACTTAAGGTGTTCATTCTGTGATACAAAATATGCATGGAGAAAGGGAAAAGAATTGACAGAAAAAGAAATTTTAAAAGAGATAGAAAAATTTAAATGTAAAAGAGTTTGTTTTACGGGTGGAGAGCCATATTTACAGGAAATTGAAAATCTTTTTAAAATTTTAAAAGAGAAAGAGTACTTTATATCAATTGAAACAAATGGAACCATCTGGAAAAAAATAAAATTTGACTGGATAACTGTAAGTCCTAAAATTGAAGGTAAGAAATATTATAAGTATGGTTATGATGAAAGATTTAAGGATATGGCAGATGAATTTAAATATGTAATAATTGATGAGGAAACATTTGATTTTATTGATAAAAGCATTAAAAAACCTGTAATTTTACAACCTGTTAATAATGAAATTTCAATTGCAAAGAAAATTGTTGAATTTTTAAAAAGCAATAAAAAGGGAAACTGGTATATTAGATTACAACTTCACAAAATATTAAAAATAAAATGAAAAAAGCGGTATGTCTTATTTCAGGTGGTATTGATAGTTTTTTGACTGCCGAAATTGCAAAAAGAAGAGGTTATAAAATTTATTGTCTGACAGTTGATTATGGACAAAAGGCAAGAAAAGAAATTGAGTTTGCAAAAAAAATTGTAAAATATTTAAATGCTGAAGAACATATAATTTTAAAAATTGATTTATCATTTTTAAAATCAGCCCTTACAAGAAAAGAAGTAAAAATTCCCGAAAAAAAGGTTCAGGGTATTCCATCAACTTATGTTCCTGCAAGAAACACAATATTCATTTCACTTGCTCTTGGATATGCAGAAACAATTGGAGCAGATGCAATATTTATAGGTGTTAATTCAGTTGATTTTTCTGGTTATCCTGATTGTAGACCCATATATATTAAAAAATTCCAGAAATTAATAGATGTTGCTACAAAAAAAACAATAAAAGGTAAAAAAATAAAACTTATTACACCCATAATAAATCTTTCAAAAAAACAAATAATAGAAAAAGCAATTTCTCATAACCTTGATTTATCAATAACCTGGTCATGCTATAAAAATGGGAAAAAACCATGTGGAAAATGTCCAAGTTGTCGGATAAGAGAAAAAGCAATTTCTGATATACTTGAAAATAAAAAATTAAGAGAAAAAATTAAAAAAATGTGAGAAAAATTTATCCAAACTTACTTTAAAAGCAACATTAACATTTCCATCAGTATCTTCTTTAAACTCAGTAATTCCGATTTTATCTTTATTCTCTATTTCAACAATAACCTTACCCTTTTTAAAATCACATATATCTTTTTTAAATAAAATAGTTGCTGAAAGCGGGTCATGAAAAGTTATTATATCCCTTCCTCTGAACCAGATTTCTGCAAAATTAAGAACCTCTTTAAGTAAATTATATTTTGAAAATTCCTTTATAACTTCTTCTTTTTTCATTGTAACTTTTGTAGTTACATCAAGTCCACAGATGTATACATTTTTTATATTGCTTGAAAAAACTATATGGGCTGAATAAGGGTCACATCCAATATTCCATTCAACTCCTTTATCACCAAAAAATTTTCCACCCATAATATAAAATCCCTTCAATAAAGATGGAATTTCAGGGTCAAATCTAAAAAGAATTCCTATATTTGTCAAAGGTCCAATTGTCACTAAATTTATCTGTCCTGGATTATTCCTTATTGTTTTCATCAAAAAATTTAACCATCCAAATTTATCATAAGATTTTCTGTAAAAAATTTTTTCAAGATATTCAAACTGTGGACAATATTTTTGTTTCTGTTCACCTATTAAAGGTATTTCACATCCAGGGAAAACAGGAATTTTCTTACCTGCTTTTTCTATCAAATAATCTGCCATCATGCTTCTTTTTTCTGCTTCTCCTGTAACAGTTGTAACTCCAAGAAGTTCACAGTCAGGATTTGAAAGTAAATAAGAAAGACATATAGCATCATCAATATCAGAACCAATATCAGTATCAAGTATAACTTTTTCCTTCATTTATCTCCTCCATTTTTTTACTGAAAACAGAAAAAGATTTTTCATCAAATAAAACTAACCTTATTTTTTTTATTGATTTTAAGGATGGGATTGTTTCTATTATTGCTTTTATTGAGATTTCTGCTGCTTCTTCTAATGGATAACCAAAAATTCCTGTTGAAATTGCGGGAAAGGCAATAGATTTTAATCCATTTTCATCAGCAAGTTTTAATGAATTTACAAAGCACATTTTCAATTTTTCCGCAGGATTTTTTTCCTCTGAATAAACAGGTCCAAGTGTATGTATTACATAAGGATTTGGAAGATTATACCCATTTGTTATTACTGCATCTCCTGTTTTAATTGGTGCATATTTCTTACACTCTTCATAGAGTTTAGGTCCTGCTTTTCTATGGATTGCACCTGCAACACCACCTCCTGGAGCAAGATATCTATTGGCAGCATTTACAATTACATCAATATCAGTTTGTTCGGTTATATCACCCTTTACACACTCAATTTCAATTTCATTTATCTTTACTTTCATCAACTTTATTTTACCATAAAAGTGAAAAATATAAAAATTGTAAGTTCCTGTTGCCTCACATAAAAAACTTGACAAAATTAAAAATATGGGTTAAAAAGAAAAATGAAAGGGAGAATATTGAAAACTGAAAATTTAAAGAAGTATTAAAAAAAGAAATTTCAAAAATAAAAAAGGGGGTGGGATTATGAAGAAAAAAGGTTTCACATTGATTGAACTTCTTGTAGTTATAGCAATAATAGCGATTCTTGCAGCGATGCTATTACCAGTCCTTGATAAAGCAAGAGAACAGGCAAGAAGGGCAGTATGTATGAATAATTTAAAACAATTAGGACTTATCTTACATATCTATGCAAATGATTATGATGGCTGGTTCCCTTCAAATATTGACTCAAAGAGTTATAGAAATAGCACAGATCTATATACAATGACTGGATATGCTAAACCCATTTACTTTTACAGGGATGCAAATGGAAATGTTCCAAATCCAAGCAGGTCTCTTGAACTTTTAACAGGTCAATATAATAGAGCCACAAAACAACTTGAAGGTCCTTCCTATGTAAAAAACTATTCTTTATTTATATGTCCTTCTTCAAGTGGTACTGTAACTGATTCAGGATATCTTGTATGGGCATATGATGGTAATTATGGTTATAAACCATCAACTAAATTGACTTATACATATGCAGTTGGATTGACAACAAATTTCACTCTTTTAAAAAGTTTAGTTTCTGTTGACCCAAAGGTTGGTGATAATGGTAATCCATCCAATATTGCTTTAATGAGTGACTTTTTTGGAAATTTCTTTGGTACAGGTTCAAGCCAAAATGGAGCTCCATGTCGTCCAGCAAAGGTTTATGCTTCTGACACAACTGATTTAAATTATTTATCTATGCCTGACTTCTATAATCCACATAAAAAAGCAGGTGCAAATTTTCTTTATTGTGATGGAAGTGTGAAGTGGTGGGCGCCAATTAATGTTTTAACATCCTCTGGGATGAGAATTTATATACCAACTGAAGCATCAATAAATTCAGCAGGAAGATTGGGTGACCCTGATAGGTATTGTTTGAGATTTCCTGACTGGAATTAAAGGAGGTGATAAAAATGAAAAGAAAAGGTTTTACTTTAATAGAACTTCTTGTGGTTGTTGCAATAATTGCTATTCTTGCTGCAATGCTTATGCCTGCATTAAGTAAAGCAAGAGAATCAGCAAGAAGAGCAACCTGTATAAACAATTTAAAACAACTTTATCTTGGATTTAAGATGTATTCAGAAGATTATGATGGATGGTCACCAGCACCGAGTTACTGGTTCAGGGATGAGGATGGTATTGGTAAATATGTTGGAAAGAAAGCATGGGGTTATAGCAATTTCCGTGATGCAAGGGCAAAAAGTCCATATATGTGTCCAAGTGTTAAAGGAGGAATTCAAAGTAAAGGGGAAAGTACTTACGATAGTGGTAGAGGAGCAATCTATTATGATTACGGCGGGAGAACATATATATATTATGACTATTATGAAGCAAGTATTGGAGGCAGAACATATTATCTTGCCTATGCTATAAATGGTGTTGGTGGAGGTTTCTCAGCATCTGGAGGATTTAGTGCAACTGTTCCTAAAATATATCCTTTTAAAGAAAAATTAGATTATCCAAGAATACTATTAGTTGATGGAAGGGATAGATATATATCTGTAGGTAATTTTTCCGGAGCAAACCCTTATGGAGAATATGGAATAAGAAGGTGGTGCTATAGACATCCACAAGGTCCAAGTCCAATAGGAAGAAGTCCTTCAAGTTCACCAAGCACTACTGAGCCTGCCCCTGTTTATAACAATGCTACCTGGAACATAGGTCAGGGATTAAATGCACTTTTATCAGATGGTTCTGTTATTTATTTGAAATTTGGTGTTCTGGAATCTGGAAATTTCTGGCCTATAAATAAGGAAGCAGTAAGATTATGGACTGGTTTTGATTTAACTTCTCCATGGGGTAGTGCAAGGTAAGTCATAGAAGAAGGAAATTAACCAAAAAAGAGTTTTGAAATTAAAAGTTAATTTGTTGAAAGATAAAATTATATATGGTAAAATGTAAACGGTTACAAAAATGAAAGAAATAAAACTTTATACAAGAGGGGATGATGCTGGAATAAGTTCAGGAACAAATCTTGCTATTTATGCCTGTTGTAAATTTGGAATTTTAAAAAATGTTTCTTTAATTCCAGTTTCACCTTACATAAAAAATACCTATGAAATTTTTAAAGATTTAGAGGATACAAATTTTGGACTTCATATTACTCTTACATGTGAATGGTTAAATATCAAATGGGGTCCTTTATCAGAAAAAATTTCAGTTAGAAGTATTATAGATGAAAATGGTTATTTCTTTCCTGATGGAAAAAAATTATTTGATAATAAACCTGAGAGAAAGGAAATGGAAAAAGAGATAGAGGCACAGTTTGAGTATATTGAAAGTATTGGTTTTAAAATCTCTTATGCTGATATACACATGGGAATAGGGTGGATTTATAATATTGAGGATTTTATAAATGAATTATGCAGAAAAAAAGGAATTATTTTCGTTGATGGATTATACAGAAAATTTCCGGAATTTAATTATAATTATAATAAATTTTTGATAAATCTTGAAAACCTTGAATATGGAGAATATATACTCATATCACATCCTGCTTTTAAAACAGAAGAAATGAAGTTTTATTCAACTTCCTGGGAAAATGCAGATTCAATAATTGAAAAAAGAAGTTTTGATGCAGGAATTTTACTTGATGAAAAAGTAAAGGAAATAATAAAAAGAAAAAAAATAAAACTTGCAAAATTTAAAAAAGGAGAATGAGATGAAAAGAATTTTTATTTTCTTTTTTATTATAGTTAGTTTTATTTTTTCCGCTGATTATATTTGGATTGAGGGCGAAAGTCCAGCAAAAAGTAATTTTCAGTTAAGTGTCTGGTCAGGGAATAGAGAAAAAATTTTATCTGATGGAAAATGGGCAACATATACTTTAAATAAAGAAGAAATTAGCAGTAAATTACCAGCAGATGGTTTTTTGCTTTCATATGATTTTGATGTGGAAAAAGAAGGAGAATATGAGGTCTGGGTAAGAATAGGATATGAATGGGTAAGAGCACCATTTGATTGGAAAATAGATGAGAATGAATGGAAAGAAGTAAGTTATGAAGTTCAGACAAGAAATGTTATGGAAGTTGGCACATGGTGTGAAGTTGCATGGTTAAAACTGGATAAAACTCATTTAAATAAAGGAAAACATACAATTACATTTAGATGGACAAAACCAGGGAAAGATGGAAGATTACTTATCGGGATTGACTGTATTGCTATTGTTAAGGATAAATTTTTTCCAGAGGGTAAATTAAAACCTGATGAAATTTATAATGATGAAATTGACAGAGAAGGAAGAGAAAATATTTTTAAAATTGATTATAAAAGTGATATTAAGGAAAGACAGGAATTTTCTTTAAATGGTGTTTGGGAAGTAGCAAGATATGATGATGAAGATATGGATACCAATCCTTACCAGTCAGAAAAAACATTACCATCTGAAATGTCAAATTTAAAATGGATGGGAATTGAAGTTCCTTCTGATGCATGGAAAAGACCTGAACTTATTTTTGCTCACAGGATTATTTATAAAACAAAACTTGATATTCCTTCTGATATTAAAAACAAAAGTTTTATTTTACATTTTTCTGGAACAAACTGGATAGTAAGTGTTTTCTTAAATGGGAAATATATTGGAGGTCATAGGTCAGTTCTTGTCCCATGGGATATAGATATTTCAGAAGGGATAATACCCGGGAAGATTAATGAACTTTTAATTCTTGTTAAAGGTCCATATTATGCTTTTGATGTTAAAGCAAATAGAAGTTCTGACCTTGACCATTTAAGAAATAGGCCAAAATCAGTTTTCAATAATTCTTTCTTTGTAGCACCTGTTTATCCATCTACAAAAGGAGAAGGAGATGGTTCACAAACAGGAATAATTTTTCCAGTTAAATTAATTATAACTGGAGATGCTTATGTTTCTGATGTTTTTGTGAAGACATCTCTTAAGGAAAAAAAGATTGAAATTGAATATGAGATAAAAAATAATGAGAAAATAGAAAAAAATTTTGAAGTTTTCCCATCAATTATAAATAAAAAAACAGGTAAAATTGAAAAAACATTAAATCCTTTTAAAATTAAAATCTCTCCTTCAGAAGTTGGTTCTGTTAAACTTGAAGAAAAATGGAAAAATCCAAAATTATGGTGGCCTGAAAGGAATCCAGAACTTTACTTACTTAAAACAGTTATTAAAGATGAAAATGAAGAAAAGGATATTCATCAATTGCAATTTGGTTTTAGAGAGTTAAGTATAGAAGGAAAACATTTCTTTTTAAATGGAGTAAAATGGCATTTCTGGAACTGGGTTGATGTTGGAAAAGTAAAAGATAGAGAAGAATGGCTTGAAAAATATGAAAAACAGAATGATAGATTTCACAGAATTGCCTATGACCATGATAAAATTTTTGGTTGTAGAGAAGAGGCACTTAAATTTTTTGATGAAAATGGTATTCCCGGCCGACTTTCAACCTGTATTGATGGAATGTTCATAACTTATGACCTTGATAATCCGGTTGTATGGGAACATTTTAGTGAGCATATAAGACAGGTAGTAAAAGAATATAGAAATCATCCTTCAATAATGGTCTGGAGTTTAGAAAATGAATTATTACTTATAAATGCATTCTGGAGACACTGGAATACATATAAAAAAATAGAAGAATTATGTAATCAACTTATAAAGATTCAAGAAGAACTTGACCCAACAAGAAAAAGCATGTTTGATGGTGGAGGAAATGTTGGTGGTTATGCTCCTATAAACTGTCAGCACTATACATGGCCCTCTGGAGAACTATTTCCAAAATTTGCTTATGATTATCCTGTAAAAAAGGAAACTGAATATAAAGACAGAACAAGAGAAATTTATAACTGGGATAGAAAAAGACCATTAATTCTTGGAGAAGTATTTTTCTATGGTAATAATCCAAATAATGTTATATGGATAGGAGGACCTGAAGTTTATAGAAGTAGAGATAAAGCAGATATATATGCAGGAAAATATGCAAGAATTTGTATAGAAGGAGCAAGATGGCAGGAAGTGACTGGAATATGTCCATGGGTTGGGTGTTTGCCTGGTGCAGAAAAGTCATTTTCTCCAAAAGCAGTATTTGTAAGAGAGCATAATAGTTGCTTCTTTTCAGGAAGTCAGATGAATAAAACAATAAGAATTTTTAATGATGATAAAGAAGATGATAATTTAACATTTCAGTGGCAACTTATTTTTGATGGAAGAATTATTGAAAGAGGTCAGAAAACATATAAGGTTAAAGCAGGAGAGTATTTTGAAGATATTTTGAAAGTTAATCTACCACAAACTCAAAAAAGGATGGATGGAAAACTCGTTTTAAGATTACTTTCAGGAAATTCAGGAAATAAAATTGTATTTGAAGATGAAAAAATTGTTTCGGTTCTGCCTAAAATCAATAAAGTTAATTTTAAAAATTTGAATTCAAATAACTTCTTTGTTTATGATAATAACGGAAAAATTATAGAAGCACTTAATTCTTTCGGTCAGAATTTTTCTATTTTTAATGATTTAAATTCAATTCCACAAACACTTGAAATTTTAATTATTGGTTCAAATAGTATAAATAAAGAAAACAGAAAAATATTATCAGAAAAGGTGAAATCACTATTAAAAGAAGGTAAAAAAATTGTTATTTTTGAGCAGGATGCTCCTTTTGAAAAAAGTGAATTACCTCTAAATATAGAAGTCGCAAAACCAAAGAAAAGTCCAACAGAAATATATGGTGAATTTTTAAAACCAGAAGGAGCAAGTGGTTCTATATGTTTTCCAGTTGCTTTATCACATCCTGTTCTTGAAGGTTTGTCTAAAGACGATTTCTTCACATGGGTAGATGATTACATTTTTAAATCAAGTTATAAGACACCTGAAAAAGGAGCAATTTCAATAATTCAGGCAGGAGATGATTTAAATTTAACTCCAATGCTTGAAATAAGGGAAGGTAAGGGAAGTTTAATTTTATGTCAATTACTTATTGGAGAAAAGTTTGAAAAAGAGCCAGTTGCACAAAAATTTTTATATAATATTCTTGCATATCTTGACAAAACTAAAACAAAACCTGAAAGGAAAACATATCTTTATCATTCAGGAGATGAAAAACTTAAAGAGTTTATAAAATCAACAGGGACTAAATTTGAGGAAATAAGTAAAATTGAAGATTGTTTAAATGAAAATAGCGTTTCAATTATAAAGGGAACAAAGGAAAATCTTAAATTTCTATTGAGTATTAAAAATAAAGTTGAAGATTACTTAAAAAATGGAAACTGGATTGTTATTTTTAATGTTGAACCTCAATCTATAAATGAATTCAATAATCTTGTTGAATTTAATCACAGGATAAGAAAATTCAGAAAAGAAAAGGTTTTGATTGAGGACTTAACAGAACCTATTTTTCTTGGACTTACAGATAGAGATTTCAGCATGTTCAGTGATGAAGTTCTTGCACCATGGATAAAATTAAACTGGGTATCTGATAAAGTATTTACATATGTTGTTGATGGAAAAGATATTGCTTCTTTTGGAGGAAATGGAAAGGTCGCACAGGTTACAAATGGACTTACAAATGAGGACTTCTGGAGGTATATCCAATATTTAAATGCATATGGTGATTCAATTGAATTTGATTTTAAAAGACCCGAAATAATTACAGAAATAAGGATAAAACCGACTTCTGAACCATATTACAAACTTAAAGATATAGAAATAATTTTTGATGATAAACCAGATGAAAAAATAGTTTATACATGTTCAGAAAAAGGTGGATTTCAGGATATAATTTTAAAAGAACCAAAGATATGTTCAAAAATAAAAATAAATAATCTTAATTTTTGGCCTGGGGTTTCAACTCAAAATCTTGTTGGTATTGATATAATTGAAATTTATAGAAAAGTTGAAAAGATAGAAAAAGGAGAAGTAAAACCATTGACAAAACCTGCAGGAATAGTTAAATATCCAAAAGGAAATGGAGGTATTTTGCTTATTCAAATTGATTATTATTCACCTGACACAAAAGAAAATATTTCAAAAAAGGTAAACATTGTTTCAAATATACTAAGAAATTTAATCTACTAAAAAAGTGTTGAAAGACTTATTTTAATTTTGTTTTCAATGCATATTCATAAGAAAAATAATGAGATTTATAGTTTGGGAAACTATTTTGATATATACAAAAGGGATAAATTTCGGGTAAAAATATTGGCTAATAAAAAAGGGAAGGAATATATTGGGAAATGGATGTAAGGATCTTTCTAACAACAAAATTGGAAGGAGATGTTTTAATTAAATCGGTTTTAGATGCATGGAAAGGAGGGGGAGAAAGTACAGTTTGGTCTGAATCTTTTTGGCTTCAACAAAATGGTCCCTTTTATAATGGTTCTGCTATTGACTGTAAGGATGAAATTGTTGATACAATTATTTATAAGAAGTTTTGATAGTTTAATTTGTTATGACCTCAGAAAACCAAAAAATAGAAAATTTGATACAGCAGTAGTATGTGATTGTAGAATTGAAATAGAAGTAAATTCAGATAATAAAATTATGGTTTTAAGAGGAAAATATGAAAGTGTTTATGTTGTGGAACATAAAGTTTTTTTTTAAAATTATAGATAGTTTGAAATGAGATTTAAAGTTAAAAATGAATTAAAATAAAAAATTTTAAAATTTGTCCGTTTTAGTGCTATAAATATTTGTTTTTGTGCTATTATTTCATATTTTTTTAAGATATAATTAAACTGAAAAAAGGTTGATTATGGGAAATAAAGAGTGTAAAAACATAAAAAAGATAGGAGGTGGAATTATGAGAAGAAAAGGTTTTACATTAATAGAACTTCTTGTTGTTATTGCAATTATAGCTATTCTTGCAGCAATGCTTATGCCTGCTTTGACAAGAGCAAGAGAAAAAGCAAGACAGGCAATATGTGTGAATAACTTAAAACAACTTTATCTTGCACTAAGAATGTATGCAGAAGATTATGATATGTGGTGTCCTGACAATAGTGGTTCTGGAGGTGGAGATTCAGGTTCAAGAGGATATTTAAACAAATTGACAGGATATATTTATAGTAGTTATGGAACAGATGGGAGTGGCACAATAAGAATAAGTTTTGGAAGATATGTGCAAAGTATGGATTTATTTTTATGTCCCTCACAGAGAAGTGATAGAAAAGGTAAAGATTTTAAATTAGATAATTATAATGAATGTTCCTATGCCTTTGGTGCAGTTAGATTTCCAAGACCGGATGTAGGAAGTGGACTTGCTTTAAATCTTACACTTGGATTTAATTCAGCAAATATTCCAATTGCCAATATGATATTTTTTGCTGATAAACAAAGGAATAGAGTTAGTTCCACTGTTAATTCAAATGGTGTATGGCTGGATGGATATGATACAAATTCAAATGGAATAAAAGATGTCTGGGAAATTGATTATTCAAATAATCATAAGACAGTTGGGATAAATGTTATTTATGGAGATGGTAGAGTTGGTTGGCTTAGTGGAAGTCAGAAAATAGGTACGGATGGTAAAACTTATTTTGTATTACCTGATGATAAAATCAAAGCGTGTGGAGTTTACACAGGTTATCCATATAGTTCTACAAATCCTGGTTTACATTTAATTAATCCAAGATAAGGAGGTGGAATATGCAAAAGAAAATTTTTAAAAAAATTGGTTTCACATTAATAGAACTTCTTGTTGTTATTGCGATTATAGCTATTCTTGCAGCAATGTTATTACCAGCTTTAGAAAAAGCAAGAGAAAATGCCAGAAGAGCTGTATGTGTTCAAAGATTAAATGAAATTGGAAAAGCACTTGAAATGTATTCTCTTGATTATAATGAAATGTATCCTCCAAGTTATACAGATGGTTATAGATACAGTTTACGACTTGATCAGGGCTTTCCTTTAATGTGGAAATTTGGATATATTAAAAATCAACAAACATTTTTCTGTCCTAATAGAGAAAAGTATTATGATGTAGGTAGCAATGCAGTTTATGACTGGAAGCAACAATTTTATCCTGGGTTTGGTGGTATGCCTTATGATAGATATCAAGCAGGTTATGTTTATTGTGGAAACAGAAGAAATCCCAATAGTGGTCAAATATCAAATTGGGGGCATATTTTCTGGTATCAAAAGGGGACACCTGATGATTATATTTATATGATAATTCCTATTGGGCCAAATAAATTCCAGGGAAGAAGAAGTCCTCTTAATAATTACAATAACTTTGGTAATGTAGGAAATCTTCCTTTTAAAGTAAGTCCTTCAGAAGTAGGAATTGTCTTTGATGTAACAAATATTGTACCTTCAGGTATTACTCCTGATTGTGCTCATCCTCAATGGAGACAGGTACCTGATGGAGGAAATGTTTTATTCTGTGATGGACATGTTGAATGGTTTGTTTTAAAGACAAATCCAACTGTCCAGAGCAAAATAAATACCAACTCTTTAACTGAAGGAGATTTAAGAAGTAATCCTAAAAATGGTAGATGGTGGTGTCCATGGAGTGTTGGTGGACCTACAATTATGTTTCCTTTAACTTATAAATAAGTTTTTGAAAAAATAAATGATTTTGAAAATTTTAGTAATTGGATGTTTTTTGTGTTCTCTAATATGTGTTTCAGAAATTCTAATACTTACACTTATTAATGGTTCTCCTTTTTGCTCTGATTTTTCAACAGCAGGAGCAATAATATTCTTTTTTTTACTTGTTTTTATAATCAACAGGATTAATTCAAGATTATTTAAATTTTTATATTTAAGGAAGGAGGAATTAATAGTTATTTATATAATGATGATAGTTTCTTGTGCTATAGTTTCTTGGGGGCTTGTATTGAATTTAATAGGTTTTATAGGAGGGGTATATTATTATGCGACAGATGTAAATGAATGGGCAAAATATATACATCCATATTTACCGAAGTTTTTATTTATAAGTGATAGAGAAGCGATAAGATATTTTTATGAAGGGTTGCCAAAGGGATTGGGTATTCCGTGGAGGTTATGGATAATTCCTTTAACTAACTGGTTTTTATTTATAATTGGTTTTTATTTATTAAGCATATTTTTGATGATAATGTTAAGGGAGCAATGGGTAGAGAGGGAAAGGTTAATATATCCATTAACAGAATTACCAACTCGTATGGCAGAAGACAAAGGATTTTTCAAAGATAAACTTATGTGGTTAGGATTCTTTATTCCATTTTTCTTTTACAGTTTAATCGGGCTTCATAAAATATTCCCCCAATTTCCAGAGATAAAACTTAAAACTTCAATTTCTGCTTTTAGAGGTCAATTTGGTTTTCCTCTTTACTTTCATTTTGAAATGATAGGTCTTGCATTTTTGATGTCAAAGGATGTTTTATTAAGTATATGGGTTTTTGCAATTTTTTATATTATTTTAACAGGATACCTTAAAATGACAGGTATTTCAATTGGTTATACAATTCCATATACAGACCCAGCATCTCAAGAGGTTGCATTTATTTCTTTCGGAGCATTAATCTGTTTTACCTTAATTTCAATTTTTTATTCAAGATATCATTTGAGAAATATTTTTTTAAAAGCAATTAGTAAGAATAATATGAATGATGAGAATGAAGTTTTGCCTTATAAAATTGTTTTCTGGGGTTTTGTTTTGACATTTTTATATTTAATTTTTTTCTTTGTAAAAGTTTTTGGAGTGAAAATTTCAGTTTCAATTTATTTTATTTTAATCACAATTTTAATTTTTACAGGTATAACAAAAATTATAACTCAAACTGGTCTTGCATATTACAGAGCACCTATGATACCTTTTGCATCAACAATTTATACATTTGGTTCAAAATTTATTGGACAGCAAGGTATGGTATCATTGGCAACAAGTTTTATATGGGCTGGGGATATAAGGACAACTGTCATGACTTCAACTGCAAATGGGCTTAAATTATCAACAGAGTTTAAAATAAATTCAAAAAAAATATTTTTTGCAATATTGGTTTCAATTTTTGTAAGTTATATTACAACATCATGGATTTTAATTTTTTTATGTTATAAGAATGCTGGAATAAATCTTTATTCCTGGCATTTAAAAAGATTGAGTGATTTTGTATTAAGTTTTGTTAAGTCAATTATGCAAATTCAACCAAATTTTGGGAAATTACAATTTTTTTATACAATTATTGGAATTATACTTATGTTATTTTTTCATCTATTAAGAATAAAAGTTTTATGGTGGCCAATTTCACCAGTAGGACTTGCAACAGGCATTCCTCTTCCTATTTTTTTTAACTGGTTTTCAATTTTTGTTGCCTGGTTGGTGAAATCTTTAGTTATGAAATATGGAGGAAATAAAATTTATGAAAGAGCAAAAGTTTTCTTTCTTGGAATGGTTCTTGGTAGTTTTATTGTGGCAGGTATTTGGAATATAATTTCATATTTTACAAATGTTGAGGGAATAAACTTTTTATTTTAATTTAAAAAATGATTAGAAAAAGAAGTTTAATTTTGGGAGTTATTTTCAGTATTTTAGTTGTTCTTGTAGAAATAGGTAGTGTTCTTTTTTCAAATGGTTCTCCTTTATGTGGTTTTTATTCAACTCCCTGTGCAATAATATTCTTTTTTTTACTTGTTTTTATAATCAACAGGATTAATTCAAGATTATTTAAATTTTTATATTTAAGGAAGGAGGAATTAATAGTTATTTATATAATGATGATAGTTTCTT